>Ga0206869_1016_pt1 | contig 37013 bp, 30 predicted proteins | sample Alteio_BWOrgCont_35_FD_152618 | JGI IMG/M metagenome (GOLD analysis project Ga0206869, IMG submission 152618) | Enriched cells from forest soil in Barre Woods Harvard Forest LTER site, Petersham, Massachusetts, United States -... | ecosystem: Environmental > Terrestrial > Soil > Temperate forest >... | reverse complement strand
ATCCAGGCTTTGTACGATTCATTGCTGGGCACCATGGAGACACTGGATGTCAACAAAGACATCAGTCCGGAAACGATCACTATTTACGAACCCGCCAGCGCTGCGATTCCCGATAAAACTTTAGTGACAAAGGGATTCATTATCGCGAGCGTGCTCGGCCTCGCCTTAAGTGTAATTATCCTGATGCTAATGGATCGTGTGGATGACCGGATAAATACATTCACGGAGCTAGAAGAGCTGTTCAACGAAGACATTTTGGGGCAAATACCTCGCGAACGAAAGGCAACGAAAGATGGCATTCTGCCATTCGTGCAGCCGGATGATGAGCGACATCCCTTCGTGGAAGCGTATCGCAATCTCCGTTCCTCGTTGCTTTATATGGCGCAGACCGGCAAGCGCCCGCATATATTGTTGATAACCAGTTCCGTGCCGAACGACGGCAAGTCCGTCACTGCGGCTAATCTTGCCATCACGCTGGCCATGGGCAACACGCGTGTGTTGCTGGTGGACGCCGACCTGCGCAAGGGTACTTTGCACAGTCGCTTTAATATCAAAGCCGATACGGGATTATCCGAAGCGCTTTCTCAAAACACAGATTGGCGTCAGGCGGTCAAGGAAACCTCTGTGGCAAATTTGCGCCTGCTTCCCCGTGGCGGAAGCACCCAACATGCCAGCGAATTATTCATTGGCCCCGTCATGGAACGCTTCCTGCAGGAATCCATCAAGGAATATGATTACGTTCTAATTGACACTGCGCCAGTGATGGCGGCGGACGACGTGACCAGCCTGGCTCCGCGTGTGGATGGGGTTATTTTTGTCATACGCGCCGAGTATACGTCCTCGCGTGTGGCACGCGCCGCGCTGGAGATGTTGTATCAACGCAAAGTGAATATTCTTGGCCTGGTCTTCAATTCCGTGCGCGCCACAACGGGCGATTATTACTATTATAATCGCTATAAGGAATATTATAACAAATGATTAAAATGCGCCCCAATAAGGGTGAGATTTTATTCTGTAAATGACTGTGGCCGAAAACAAAAATGCGGCATGGTTCTGCATGCGTTCCAAGCCCAAACACGAACACATTGCGGCGGCGCATCTCCGAAAGATGGACGACATCGAGGTTTTTCTACCACGAGTCCGCTTCAAGCGTGTGACACGACAGGGAATGGCTTGGGTGACAGAGGCTTTATTTCCCGGCTATCTCTTCGTGCGATTCGACTGGCAAACCTCCATGCGTCGGGTACAACTTGCGCGCGGCATTAACGGCGTAGTTCATTTTGGCGAACACTGGCCGACCATTTCCGAAGAAATCATCGGGGAACTACGACAGGCCATCGGCGAAGATGAGTTGCACACCATTACGACGGAACTCGCTCCGGGTGACGCTGTACAAATCGCTGCTGGCACTTTGTGCGGATTGCGCGCCGTCGTTTCGCGTGTCATGCCCGGTCGTGAGCGTGTTGCGGTATTGATGGATTTTTTGGGGCGGCAGACGATGATTGAATTGGCGGCAGGTTCCGTCATCAAAGAGGGCGATAGGCGCGCGTCCATTTTGTAAAATGAAACGGCGAATTTATCGTCGTGAAACGCCGAACTTTCGTCCCATATTAAAAAGAATCGCGCAAATCACCAGAAAGAGAAAAAGAATGGAGTGAATTTGAAGGGGAAAATCGAACAATGCATGAACCAGACATCCAATCAATCCAAGCCATGCCAAAATGACAAATCGTCTGTCCCCGCGAATTCCGCCCGGCGCAATAAACCAGCGCAACGCGACGCACGCCAGCGCCGTCAGCAACAAAAAGAGGCCAAGCCAGCCGAAAGTGATTCGCGTTTCGAGCCAGTCGTTATGCAACTGCTCCGGCCAGTAGGTTGAATTGGAGAAGCGATATAATTGGAAAACCGTCGCGAAGGTTCCCGGACCGGTTCCGAACAATGGATAATCCTTTGCCATTGGCCGCGCTGCATCATACATTTCTTCGCGACCTTGATAGCCTGCCTGGATTTGTTCCATGCGTGGTGCAAGTGTTTCCCAGCCGAAATACCAGCCAAGCGCCAGAGTTACGGCAAAAAAAAGGCACAGCAATATCGCTGTGCCTTTTTGCGTTTGCCGCCTATGGGTATTGGGCGAAAAAAAATGGATCACTACGGAGCTAATTACCATCAAGGTTAAAATGCCTGCCGAAACCAACGCACCGCCACGGCTGGTGGAAATAATTGGACAGGCTGCCATGATCGCCGCGCACAACAGCAAAAGATGATGCGATTTGGCGCGAGAACCGGCGGCACGTTGGACTGTCCACCAAAAGCCGAGACACAACGGCCAAAGCAGGTTAAAGTATTGCGCGGCATTGGAACGATACGCATACGGGCCGAATTGCGTTTCACCTTCGGGATTCACCAATGGTTGAGCCAAAAACAAAAGCTTGGTGGAACCTGACGCACGTTGAACAATCGCCTCCACCCCGAGCAAAGCGCCATTGACACAAACCATCCAAAGAAGCGCCCGCAACCGGGACGGCAAGGGCATTAGCGGTTTACCGGAATCATTTTCTGTGCCGGTATGAATGGCGCGTTCCTCATCCGGGGTCATGCCTAGCAGCCAATCGCGAATCGCCCAGAATGAACCGGCTAATCCAAGATACATCCAAAAAGTGAACCAGGTGCGATGGCTGTCAAAACTATGTGGCAACCAGCCAATGGAATGATGATATTCAAAAAGCCGGGTTTCAGAATTGTAGGTGGCGGCTGCATTCAAGACACTTGTCAGACAGTACGCCAGTACCGCCAGAGTCAGCCCGGCCAAAGTGCGGGTCAACAACCGTGCTGGCGGATGCCGACGACGTAAGTGTGTGCCGGAACGCGCAGAGAAGTTTTCCCATCGTGAAGCGGGATAACCCTTTACCTTACGAATGAAGAGTTTCGTCAACAGCAGAATACCGAGCGCATAACCTGCCATGTTCATTGTCCAAATAGACCATGGTTGAGTCGTACCAAAGGCCCACGGACTGAAAACAACCATTGAGAAAATGAGAATCCCGCTCAAATCATCGCAAACGCGATACAGTTGAACATCCACTGCCCGTAACGCAAATAATGAACCGATCCATGACTTAAACCTGGGATGTTTGGCGATTGGCGCGGTCTGCGGTTGAATAATGTCACCCACATGTCCAGTTTGAAATCCAAAGACGTTAATGTTCAAGTCTAAATCTTCTAGAGGCTTCCAAACACACAATTAAGCGCTGATGGTGCGAATGGACGCAGACAATTATAATTGTTTTGGAATTGGTTCACATGCCCCTGTTAGCGGATCAAACTTAAATTTCTCCGAACACGCAAGATTTGATAAACGGCGCGGAGCCAGTTGGTCCGAATCGGTCGGACACTAGTTCGGATAGATGGAATCCGGTCAAATTACTGACTCCGCACCGAGAAATCTTACGTTTTGCCCTTAATTGGGATTTCCCATTTTGTTTCATGCCCGCAACCCACGTGGGCTTTTTTTGTGATTTTCTTACTGTTCCCCAGATTTGCAAGGTTTTTTTCGGTCCACCGTCGATTTCTCTCTGGCAAAGGAAGCGCTTCGTTGCCATTTGCACCTTTCCACTCGCTTTAGCATGTACAATTGCGCTTGCGTATTGCTTTTTGCCTTGATTATTTGTCAGTGTGAGTTTTGGATTTGGGCAGTCAGATAAGATGAAAAAATTAGAAGGAAGCACCAACGATAACTGTTAAACAGATGGAGAGATGAAGATTTTCACATCCATTTTGCAGGCTCCAGAGTTAACTCGCTTTAGGGAGTTGCAGCGTTGGACTATCGTGAGGGCGATGTTTCAGCAGAATCAGTCTGGTTTTGGCAACCGGATGTTTCGGTGTTCATTTTATATCATGATATGTTTGGCTGTTTCGGTTGGATTGATTACTGGTTTCTTGCACGGAGGATGTTGGAACGCACTTGGCCTGATGGTGGTTTTTGTATTTATCGTCTTCTATGCGTTTGTGTTTTTGAGCCAGTTTATGAGTCGACGACGACTTCGCCTGTTTCTAAATTCGGAAGAGTGCCAATCCTTGATCAGGTCATTTGGTTTATGACATTACGGCTTGTGACCCTTGGATTTTAGGCAGAGGGTTGCTTTGAAAACAACGTATTTTTGGGGCAAGTCAGGTCACCTGTGGAGGAACTTCAATGGGATAATTTAAAGCCATTTCCGTCAATCAGGCTATTCAATGGAACATTCGCATAAATCGCTTGCGGCTCAAGTTTGAGCCAGTGGTTTTGCATCCTATTCGGATGCTTACAGGTGGACGCCCTACCCTTTACCACTTATCACTTGGCTGGTGCAGTTTCGAGAAACCATTCGGTGTGCTGGTCACCCTGACGGCCAAAATAGGTGATGCTCCTTAAAATACGTTTCGGCATTGGCAAGTCGGTATTGCGCTTTCGCGGACAACATACGAAAAAATAGCGCATAAGCGGCATCATTTTGTCCCGAATTCGGGACAAAATTCACACGGAACAGGGTTATCTAATTGGCATGGTTCTATTAAAAATCCATCAGGACGCCCTACTCCTATCTGGCGTTAAGGATTTTTCCACCGCAAACGACAACATTCGCGGCAACGAGGCGGCAACGAGGCGGCAACGTTGATGGCAACGCGGCCGGCAACAGCGCGACAACGAGCCGACAACAACATGATCCAAATTGCGGCATACCGTCCGGAGATCGTTGATGACCATGCATTCGTCTGAAAGCAAGGAGATTGTTTGGTGTCGGAACTTAATGAGAATGTCCCTATTGGGGCAGGATGGCGGATGCCATCCTGCCTCGACATGGAGATATTAACAATGAGTCAGAACGAACTGTCGATTGTTTGTAAGCGTCACGCCAAGCACCTCTATTCCCTGAAGTCATAAGTGTCGTAGCCTAGCCAGACCGTCGGACTTAATTTGAATGAGGAGAGAATTTCCAAGTCAAACATCGCATGAGCACTCGTTTGATTAACGTTGACCGGAACACTCCCATGTTGTTGCCTCCCGACCTTCGCGACTGGGTTGAAGATGACGATCTAGTGCATTTTATTGTGGACGCTTCGCTTCAGGTGTCTGCTGAAAGCGCCAGCGTAAACCATCGTGGTTGCGGGTCGGCGCAGTATCCGCCTTCGATGATGCTGGCGCTTTTGCTGTATTGCTACAGCCAGGGAATTTACAGTTCACGAAAGATTGAACGGGCCACTTATTCCAATGTGTCGGTGCGCTATCTGACGGCCAATCATCACCCCGACCATGACACGATTGCCACCTTTAGAACGAAGAACAAGGAGTTTATCAAACAAGCGTTCGTGACAACCGTCCAGATCGCGCAGGAACTTGGCTTCACCAAGCTAGGAGTCATGGCCATTGACGGCACTTCGCTGCGGGCTGATGCCAGCAAGAAGGCCACGAAAAGTTTTGGAGAACTTCGACGGCAGATCGAAGACATCTGTGCCGATGCGCTGGATGAAGCCGAGGTGGCTGACACGGCCGTGGAACAACAGGAATGCAGGCCGCGGCCAACGAAAATCAAAATTGAGGCGGCGCTCGAAAAAATAAAGACCGCCCATGCCGCCGATAAGGCGCAACGTGCTGAATTGACGAGGCAAGTAAAAGATAGCGGTGTGGGCACCCCGCCGCTGCCGACCGCCCAGGAAGTGCCTGAGGCCAAGTTGGTCAACCTGACGGATGTGGATTGCCACGCGATGTGGATGAAAGAGGGCTATTCTGCTCCTGGTTACAATGCTCAACTGGCCGTGGATACAAAGACCTTGTTAATCACCGCCGCCACCATCGCGGATAGCTGCGTGGATTCACACCAACTGCTGATAGTTGCCAAGGAAAGTCAGAAGAATTGTCGCGGAGCGGTGCATACCGTTGTCGCTGACTCCGGGTATGACAACAACCATCAAATCCATGAACTGGAGGTCAAACATGGAATTCATGCAGTGGTCGCGGTTCAGGATCCGCATCGAATCTCCACAAAATATAAGCAAAGCCGGCAACGACAACGAACGCGGGCGCTCAAGCTCAAGCGAATCGAAGAACTGGGAACACCGCGAGGCCGGGAGTTGATCGCCACACGCAGTTGTTCAGTGGAGCCTGTGTTCGGCACCATCAAGCAAGCCATGGGTTTCAGAAGGTTTCTCCAGAGAGGGACAGCGGCGGTTGCGAACGAATGGACCTTGGTGAGTGCCGCCTTCAATCTAAAAAGGTTGTTGCAACTTCTGGCACCAGCGTGAAAAGGCCCCCGGCAAGTGATTTTGCGGAGTAAGGCACAACGGTAGCGCAGAAATTCCACATCCCAAGCCGCCTTTTTCTTCATTCCATTCAATCTGCGCGAACATCAAAGTATATTTTATATCGAAAATCCAGCCTAAGTCCGACAGTCTGTAGCAGCTACGATGAATACGACCTCTGCCGATGAAACGATTTTAAAAACGGATGTGCTTGGGCGTGTGAAGACGCCAGCGGCGCGACGGGAACAGTTGCTGGATGAGTTTGAACGCAGTGGATTGACCGGGCAGAAGTTTGCGGAGGTGGTGGGGATCAAGTACCAGACGTTTGCCACTTGGGCGCAAAAACGGCGGCGGCAACGTGGCGCGGATCCGGCGGTGAAACGGCCCAAGCAATTGCGCTGGTTGGAGGCGGTGGTGGAAGAGGGGCAAAGCAGCGGTGATAAAAATCCACTGGCGCTGGTGTTGGAGCTGCCGGGCGGGGCGAAGGTGCAAATCACCGATGCCAAGCAAGCCGAACTGGCGGCGGTGTTGTTGCGGGCGCTGCAAAGGCCATGTTGAGCTTTTCCGGCAGCTTGAAGGTGTTCGTAGCAGTGGAGGCGTGCGACATGCGCAAGGGATTCAATGGTCTGCACGCCGTTGTGACCGAACGGCTGGGTGAGGAGCCGCGAGAGGGCGCGCTCTTCGTGTTCAGCAATCGGCGGCACACGCGGATCAAGATTTTGTGTTGGGACGGCACGGGGTTATGGGTGTTGACCAAGCGACTGGAGCGCGGGACATTTTCCTGGCCCAGGAACGTGGAGCCAGGGACGAGCAAGTTAAAGTTGACGCCGCAAGCATTGGCGATGCTGACCGATGGAGTGGATTTGCGCGGAGCGAAACTGCGGCCGTGGTATGAGCGGAAGGATTGAAAAATTTCAGATAAAAGTTTGAAACTTTTTTGGCGTGAGCGCGTCAGAGAATACAACCGATGACGTTGCGCGAACCAGAACTCGCCCGCCAGTTGGAAGAATGCCAGGAGGCATTGAGGCAGAGTCGTCGGGAGAATGAACTGCTGCGTCAGAAGCTAGACAGGCTGATCCGGCGCATGTTCGGTTCGAGCAGCGAGCGACTGGATCGGGCGCAACTGGAACTGCTCTTGCAACTCTCAGAGAGTCCAGACATCACGGCACAAGAAGTTCCGCTCCCGGAGGTTGGTTCTTCCAGACGTTCATGCCGGCAACGCACCCTGCGATTGCCAGAGAACCTGCCGGTGGTGGAAGAAGTGATTGATCCACCATTGGTTAAACAAAAGCCGGAAGCCTGGCGCTGCATCGGGCAGGAAGTCAGCGAGCAATTGGATTATGAACCGGCGCGTTTTCTGCGCCGCCGAACCATTCGCAGAAAATATGTTCACCGTATAAATTTGGATCACGCGCCGCTGATTGCGCCGCTGCCCGAACGGTTGCTGGATCGGAGCCTGCCCGCTCCGGGACTCCTGGCGCAGATTTTGGTTGGAAAATACTGTGACCACTTGCCGTTGTATCGGCAGGAACAAATTTTCGCGCAACGTCACCGGGTTCATCTGCCCCGGCAAACGTTGGCGCGTTGGGTGGGGTTAGCCGCCGACTGGCTCAAGCCCATTTACGAACATATCCGCACCGGAGTGATGGCCGGCGGTTATGTTCAAGTGGATGAAACCCCGATTGATTATCTGGAACCGGGCCACGGCAAGACCAAACAAGGTTATCTCTGGACGGGCAACCGTCCCGGCGGCGACGTGTTTTACCATTGGCAAACCAGCCGCGCTGCCGCGTGCTTGGACAACATCGTTCCCGCCCATTTTTCCGGCATCGTTCAATGCGATGGTTATGCCGCGTATCGCGCCTTTGCCAATGGACGAGGCAACGCCATTGAACTGGCGGGTTGTTGGGCGCACGTGCGAAGAAAATTTTACGAGGCGCTGGAACAATCACCCCGAACATCCGGTTGGCTCGTGCGGCAAATCCAGCATCTCTACCGAATCGAGGCAAACTTGCGCGACCACCGCGCCGGTCCTCGACTGCGCCAAGCCTTGCGCGCCTCTCAAAGCCGCCCCATTGTTGAACGCATCCAACACGTGTTGGTTCGACTCAAGAGCAGCGGACGATATTTGCCACAGAGTTTGCTGGGCGGAGCCATCGATTATGCTCTGGGCCAATGGCCGACGCTGGAAGTGTATCTGGATGATGGCCGCGTAGAGTTGGACAACAACCTCGTTGAAAATGCCATTCGCCCCACGGCCATCGGCAAGAAAAACTGGCTCTTCATTGGCGATGCCGATGCCGGCCAACGTAGCGCGATCATTTATACCGTCATTGAGAACTGCCGCCGACGCGGGCTGGACCCATTTGCTTACCTTCGCGAGGTGCTCACCCGCCTGCCCAACATGACCAACTGGCAAATCCCTGAAATCACGCCACAAGCCTGGGCCAAAGTGCAACGGCCGCTCCAACGGCTCGCATCATAAACGTCGTAGCATATTATCTCTCACACTTACGACCCTCGCCGTTGCTCTGTCAATAGGTGCTTGGCGTGACGCTTACGTTACTCCTGCAAACACGTTCTAAAATAACGCTCATGGTGAGATTTTAGCAGGAAGAGGAGGAATGTAATGTTGCCCAGAAACAAATTCGTTAAACCACTGATGGACATGTGAATACACTGATTTTTTGCCGCAAGAGAACGCAAGGAACACAAAAGAGTTGAACAACAAAGTAACAAAGGCCAAAAACAGGGAAAAGAGGTTTAACCGCTAATTCACATTAATAAACGCGAACCATTACAGAAGGGAACGAAGGAAATAAAGGCCGGGAGCAATGAACAGGAGATAACAGGGGGAAACGGAGATTTGAGCCTCGTTACCTCCATCCTCCGCAAGGTTGCTACGGAGGACGGGTCGGCTTCTACAAAGACATTTCAATACCCCACGCACAGGGAATGATAGCAGCGGAGAGAAAATTATTATTTGCCGAAAACAGATTCTGAGTAATTCACAATGCTGGACGACTATTATTCATATTCTCATTGCCACCATTGATTATTGATTCGGCAGGAGATGAATTTTTGTTGTTACACAGGGTAAATTTACTCTGTCAAAATAGGGTGCATTTATTTCGTGTTTGTAGATTATTGGACAAACCGTAAAGGTATAATCGCCTGCTACTTTAATCTGATAAATCTGGCCAAGGGCAATTTCATTTAAATACACAGGCGGACTGTTGCTAAAAAATCCAAAATGAGCTTTAAATCCGCCATCAGGCCATTTTGGGAATTTATATTCTGGTATCTGTGCAGGGAATTGGCTTTCCACTGATTTTACGGATCTAGGAATAACCAAAACACCATTGGTGTCTTTTAAGTCAAACATTCCAACTATACCATTTGGCGCCCTAAAATAGCCACCTCCCGAATTCACGGTAATGCTTCCAACCGATACTTCGATTTGTGGATTGTCAGTATTAGTATCCCAGCAGCGTAACAAAACCCTCCAGCCATTTGTATCGTCCGCCCAAATTCCAGACTGCCAATATTCATCAACCTTTGTCTGTCCTGCGACCAGCGATGGCACGCTAAACAAACTGACTGCCAGTAAGATGAGTGAAGTAATTTTTGAATTCGTAGACCACTGTTTAAGAAAATATCGGTCCAAAATGGAAATTCTGTACTATCAGAGCTGCTTGGCCCAGTCACAGTACTACCAGGGTTAATAGTCCAAACGCCGGCACTCTCTGTTGCTGAAGCTTGCACGCCCCACGTCACAAGAGCCAAAGTAACAAAAATATTTGGGCCTGGCCCTGCGTCAGGTTGAAACCGTAGATATGTTTTAAAATTCAAATCCATTCCTACCGTGTCAGAACCAATGACAGCACCGGTACCTGGACTGTCATCGAACTCGGTCCATATCAAAGGCGGGATCCTTGTATTGATCGAAGTCAAGCCCCTCTGCCATTCGTCATTATCGAGTTCGTAACCTCCTATCGTGGTTCCAATGCCACCGCCATAGACACCAGTAATGAGCTGTGTGTAACCAGCCGTTCCAGAAAATTCAGTTTGAATTAAATGTTGAAAACTCATGTCATTTAATCCCCCACTTCCAAGCGATAAGTATCCAGAGCTGCTGACTTCTGGAATAGGCGAACCATCAAAAAGCAACTCGACGTTAGGAATGCTCGGTCGATATACGTTGAATTTCCCCTGACGATTCAGAAAAGCTGTTTGGCCATTGAGGAAATTCAATTGTATGCCGACACTTGCGCTTTGCGCCTGAAAATCTTTAACGTACCAACAGTATGTGGAAAGGGTTCCATTCGCAGACAAGTCTCGATTAAGCAATGAGGCGTTTTCATCATAGTAAGTATCGCAAAAGGAGGAGGGTTGCTCATTTACAAATGTCCCCGGTAACGTCCAATGAGAAACGGCATCCGAAACTGGGGGTGGATTTGGCAGCCAATATGGATCAAAGTTGAGGAATTCGCCCACACAATATGTGTCATAGCTTGGTACATGGTCTGGCCAAATTGGATTACTGTAATTTACAACAATATGCAACGTATATTTCTGTGCCGTTTCAGTAAAAGTATAATAATCCACACCATCTACTTGCGGGGTGACATCAATAGGGGGGGAATTATTAGGCAAGGTTACCCATAAATTGCCGTCATTTCCCAAAGCTTTATTTATTATTTTTATTTTTTGAAAGGGAACAGGAATGTCTGGATCGGGAAATTCGCCAAGTGTTAGCGGCGACGGAGCCTTTACTGGAACAATTTGTGTTGCTGATGCGTTAAATCCAAATAGGTTTTGCAGCGTTGAACCGGATTTGCCTCCGGTTAGTAACTTCATATGCGCGTGAGCGTGACGGGTTCCAACCTCTTTTATGTTGTCCGTATAAAATCCGGTGTCCAAAAACTCCGGAATCCTGGCATAACCGGAAAAATCGCAAATCGGCACATTCAAGTCGCATTTTTCCAAAAAGACCGGTGAGCCTGGATTGTCTGTGTCGCCAGTCCAATATGTCACAAGGCCGCCTGCGATGTTTGGCCAGTAACATACAGGCCAAAAATAATTAGCCCATTTTTCGCCGGTTGATGGATCTGGCTGGAAGCTGCTCGAGTAAGTTTCAAAGTCTGTCCATGAGCCGGTGCCGGTCGATCTGTGCCGGCAGCATTTTGCTGCGCACGGCATAAACCGATCCCCAGGAACAAAGCCAAGGGAATGATATATTTAGAAATAGTTTTCATAGGAAGTAAACGCCCAATGGTGGAATTTCTTGAAGCAAAATAATCCTCTGAGGGAAATATCCCCCCTCCCAATACACGCCATTTTTGAGACCGGTTCATATCCATCCAATCCGATTTAACGCCATATTTCGCCGGATGAACTTTTTTACTGCTGACTGCGAATTTTGTCCAGGCTTAAAATAGGATAGATTTAGGATAGGTGCTGAGGGGACAGAAAGAATCAGCGAGGATTGAGGGTTGAAAATGGAGGATGGCAAGGAGAATGTTCAAGTTCCAAGGACCAACATCCAGAGAAATCCCAAATTTCAAAGATTAAATGGAAACGAATTTTTGAACAACAAAGTAACGAAGGAACAAAGGCCGATGAAACATGAATGTCAGGGACTTGCACGAAAGGGAAATACGATTTGCGAATGAATTCAGAGCCTCCTTACGTCGGCTGCTACTAAAATAAATGGCGGCGCGGCAGCACCGCCCTACCACAAAAATAAAGGGTGGCCTGGACAGGTCCAAGCCACCCTTCATCCCTAACCCTCTCCCGACTCAGGGAGAAATTTCTTACTGCATCAATCGGAAGAACTCGGTGCCCGTTGAAGGATTGATGGTGATATTGGTGCCGGTGAGCGAGGTGCTGCCGGGCACGTTGACCCAGTTAGTGCTGAGGCCAACATTGAGCGCGTTGGTCTGCACTTGCAGGGTGTAACCGGTCGAGCCCCAGGAGAGGGACAAGGTGCCGGCACTGACGCCGAAGGTGATCTTGGGTGCCGCGGCAACGAGTCCGCCACTGGTCAAAGTGATGGTGCCGTTGGAGGTCAGATTATTGGCCCAGACATAGTTGGTGGTGCCGGTCGGATCGGTAGCCGGCAGGGTGACTGAGGCAAAGCTGCCAGAGACGCCCTGACTGAACAGGTGGAACGTTACGCCATTGATAAGGCCCGAGCCGGCATTGGTGACGACCAGCGTCGTTGTGCTTGCATTTACAGTGATGGCGGGCGAAACAACTTCGCTGGAGGCGGAGCCATTCAGGCTCATATTGATGGCTCCTGATAGTGAGGCGTTGGTTGTGACAGTGAAGGAGCCAGTGGGCAAGCCGACGTTAAAGGTGGAACTGGCGTCCTGTTGCAAAATGCCGTTGAGAGTCCCGATACCGTTCAAAGTCTGGCCGGAAACGACTTCAAAGGTGCTGTTGGTGACAATGTTGGTGGAATCGACGGTAACTTCGGTAATTGCCATTTGGCTGGCATCAATGACCGCTGTGGACGCAGCCAGAGTGACGACCGGGGAATTGGTCAGACTGGCTCCACCAATCAATGCCAGGGTTCCGTTGCTGACGGTAGTATCGCCGGTATAGAGTAGAAGACTATTTAGACCAATATTAGTGACTTCAGTAAAACCGTCCGAAGCCAGGGTAACATTCGTGGAATAACCATCGTCCAAGGCCAATGTCCCGGTGCCGACTTTGGTGAGGGCAGCGATGCGACTGGCATTGCCGTTGGTTATCGTACCAGCAAAGGCAGTACTTTGGTTGTTCCAACCAATGATCCAAATGGTCGTGCCGGTATCGGCGTCCTGGCCTTGCAATTGACTTCCGAATTCGCCTTTCAATGCGCCGAGGTTCATAGTGCCGCCATTTCGATTCAGGAGCACGCCATTGGTGCCGAGGTCGAAGGTGGCATTGGTGCTACCGAAGCAGGAGTTGCCGCCGCCGCTGTTAAACCGGAATGCTGCCGCATTGGGGGTGACTACCTGAATTGTGCCGGTAAATCCATCAAGGGTTCCATTCACGGTAAAGGGATTGTAGGTGTTGCTAACCAGAATCACGCCAGAGCCGGTCCAGTTTCCGTCACTAAGCGGATTTCCACCACTGCCTGAGGTGACCACAATCATATTGGTGGTGCCTTCAAAGTTAAATGGATTTCCCACGGTAATGCCGCCACTGGGATAGTATGTCAAAACTGAGTTGCTCAAATTGATCGTACCCGTGCCCGCGCCGCTGCCGTTATTGAGTTGCAAGGTGCTGGCAAGGACAGTGGTGGAATTGGTGTAGGAATTGGCGTTGTTCAAGATCAACGTGCCGGTGTCCACCGCGGTGAGCGTGCCGGGACCAACGATGTTGCCGTTAAGAGTCAGCGAAATGCTATTCGACACATCAATGATGCCGCCACCGTTGGTCAAGGTCATGCCGTGGTCAGTGCTGCCGGAATTGGCATACACATTCAAGGTGCCACCACTGAGGATGAGATTGCCCGGATCCGAGGAAGCGCCGCCGATGCCGCTGCCCGTGCCGCTGTTGGCGATAATCGGGGTGGACAAAACGCCGCCGGCAAGAACGGTTGGACCGGTGTAGGTATTAGTGGTCAAGACGGTCAAGGTGCCATTACTGACGGTGAGGGAGCCGCTGCCGGTGATATTGCCGTTGCCGGTAAAGGTGTAGTTAGAAGTGGTGTTGATGGTCACAGTGCCGGGCGCCACGGTGGTAGTGATATTCACCAATGGATGGACCCCGCCCTGATTGCTGAAGAGGGCAAAGTCACCGGGGACAAAGTAATCCAGATTGCCGGTGCCGACGTTGAGCCAATTGGTGGCAGTTTCTATGTTCCAGTTATTGGCGATGGAGTTGCCAAGCCAGACGATGTTAGTGGGGTTGCGAACGCTGGTCTGCGCCACGAAATAGATCGTTTCCGCAGCAGCGCTGTTGGATAGCGAGCCGGCATCACCGCCGGTCACGGTGAAATCGGACAGGCTACCGCTAAAACCGCCGCTGCCGTAGTAAATCAACGGATAGACACCGCCGCTTTGCAGGCTGCCAGTAATGTTGATCGTGTTAGCACCACTGACGGTCAGTCCGTTGGGTGAACTGATGAAGTCGTTGTTTCCACCCAGAGGATTGTTCGAGAGCCAGAACGCATTGATGGCGCCATTGGTCTCAACCAGGCCGCTTTGCAAGGTGAGCGTGCCGGTGACAATATTGCTACCGCCCTCGATGATCCCGCCGGAGGCGACCGTCACCGCGCCGGTCACGGAGCCATAACCGCCGAGCGTCTGACCGGAGGTAACGGCATAAGCGCTGGTTAATTCTGACACGTCAAAAGTGGCGCCACTGCCGACATAAATGCCGTTTAGAGGGCCGCTAGTGAGCACACCGGACGAGCCAAGGGAAAGAGTGCCGGCGTTGATGAGGGTATTGCCGAGATAAGTATTGGTCGCGGTCATGACCAGAGTGCCGCTAGCGGTCTTGATGATACCGCCATTACCGCTGAGGGGTGCGGCAATGGTAATGTTGTTGGGATTGTTGGCCATGTCAGCCGTCTGGAAAGTGAAAGCGCCACTGGGCAGTTTCATCTGCACGTAATTGGTCCAGGGCGCCGTCGCACCGAACAAGCCACCGTTGTTGAGCGAAATGTTCATAGTTTCGCCGGACACGCCATTGGAAGCGATACCCTGGCTGCCCACATAGAGGACAGAACTGTTGGTGAAGTCCACAGTGGTCTCGCCGTTGCCATTGGTATTTCCAAAAAGAAAACCGCCGACAACATTCGTGCCGCCGGTCACGGCATAAATATTAAGAACAGCAGATGTTGGCACAGGAGAAGCCTGGGCCGCATAACCGTTAAGATTCACAATACCGGGGTCAGGAGTGGTAAAGAATCCACCGGATTGGAGGAAGCGCGATCCACGGCCACCAGTACCCTGGTTGACATACATGTTGCCATAGTTGGTCACTACGCCATTCGCGACCAATACAGTTAAGGAGGAGTTACCCGTGCCGTTATTCCCGGCATTCAGATTGGTCATCGTCACCAAACCGTTGTAGATGATGAGTCCCTCGGTGCCGAGGGTGGAGAAGCTTGCGCCACCTTGTCTGCCGACGACAGTGGTCCCCAGGTTGTTCGTGCCACCACTGATGACGAACAGTCCGACCCCAGTTCCTGAGTTGTTATTGACCGCGGTGCTATTGGCAATGAGCAAACCGCCGCTATTGGTAAAGGTAGCCGTGCCAGTAGCTTTTGACGAAGAACCAAAGTCTACATCCAGCGCGCCATTGATGGTCAGGGAGGCTCCGGCAGACATTGTGGCGGCAGCGTTGGTGGCCAAAGTCACGTTGCCGTTGACGGTCACGCCGGCGCCGTTATTGAAGAAAATCTTGTCGCCGCCTGAATTGATGGCTTCGGCGATGCCGGTGCAGACAAAATCATTGGTATTAATGTTCAGGACGCCGCTGTTCGTCAAGAGTGCGAACCCGCCGGTGGTCATCTGCAAATTATAGTTTACGTTGGTGCCAGCGTTAATAGTCGCGTTGGTGCCGGGAGCGGGAATACCAAGATCCCAGTTGGTGGCGGTATTCCAATCACCACCAGTGGCGGGTCCGATGTAAGTGGCGTTCTGCGCCTGGCTGGTGGCCGGGTTGAGTGCCAACAGGAGGCTGCAAAGTGGGATAAGGTGGAGGAGATTTTTTGCGCGCATGATCATATTCAGGTTTTTAGGTTAATCGCATTGCAATCACCGGGCAAAACAGCCTGGAAAAGCCGAAAGGCCTTCCATTTCAGTCCGCACAGGGTGGTTACACTAGTATCATTCAACATCATTTAATTACAATGGTCTATCGGATATTTATCCGAGGGGTGAGTAGCGGTTCTTTTGGGTTTTGGCTTCTCTAAAACCATCATTTTACTGCGGATTGGCCAAGTTTTTCATGGCCGTTTGGGTACCGGAAATGTCGGTGGTGATGAGCCGGCCGCTTTTGCCAAATGATTGGAGTTCGGTGATAAGCGCTTGATCCACAGCGTCGCGATGGAGCGAGCAACCGGCGTCCTTGACGATTTTGCTTAGGGCATTCGCGGCTGAATCAACGGTGACCGTGACCGGGGGTTGGAGGAAGGGTTGGGAGGCAAAAACCGCCGAGCCGCCCGTATCACTGAACTCACCGTTGGTGATGAGGTGTCCATCAAGCCGGCCGCCGGCACTGAGGTCGGCGTAGTTGCCCGACTGAAAGACATGGTCCGTGGACGTAAAGAGACCGACGAAATGAGAATTGGATGAAGGGCCTTTGATGAAGTAATTGCCGATGACATCCAGTTGGTGGTCGGCTTCGGAATGTCCGCCGACCAGGCCGTTGACACCCCAATTATAGACGACGTTGTTGATGTACTGGATGGTTCCTTTGGCTTTGGGATTGCGGCTGGCGTTGTCGATCCAGAGGTTGTGGCTGAAGGTGATGTTGGTGACGGTGTCCACGAGCGCGCCGAATTGCTGCGGGTTGATGCCCTGGCCGAGAATGCAGTTTTGAAAAGTGATGTCGTGGCTGCCGCGGGTCAGCCCCAGGCAATCCCAGCGGCCCCATTCGACGGAGACATGGTCAAAAATCATGTTCCCGCCATCCACGATATTGATGGAGCATTTGCCTTTGTCACCAGAGATGCCTTCGCGGATACGCAAATATCTGACGATGACATTGTGATCGCCACTGAAGGAGATGGAATGGCCGTAGAGCGTAATGCCGTTGCCGGGCGCGGTTTGGCCGAGAATGCTGACATCACCGCTGACGGTGAGGTTGGATTGCAGATGAATGACGCCGCCGACGGAGAAAACGATGGTGCGATGCGGGGCGCTGACGGCGTCGCGAAAACTGCCGGGGCCGGAATCATCGAGATTGGTGATGGTATAAACCTGGCCGCCGCTGCCGCCGGTGGCCAGGGCGCCAAAACCTTCGGCGCCCGGGAACGCCGGCGCAGGACTTGCCGCGCCGGCGGATTTTGCCAGGCCGGCGAAAGCGATGATCATCATCAGGAGGAAGAAGCCTTTCATATCGTGTTTCATTTGGTCCATCAGGTGTTCCGTTCGGCGAGCTTCATAGCGGCTTCGGTGCGGGTATGGACATGAAGTTTTTCGTAAACAGCGCTGACATGAGTGCGGACGGTGCTCATGCTGATGCCGAGCTGGTCGGAAATTTCCTTATATAAATAGCCTTTGGCGAGCAATCTGAGGATTTCCGACTCGCGGTTGGTAAGTTGCCGCAATTCCTCCGACGGCTTGCCGGTTTGATGGAAATAATTAATGACTTTGCGGGCGACCTGGAGCGACATCGGCGCGCCGCCGGCGCGGACCTGTTGCAGGGCCTGCAACAATTCCTCTTGGGGCATGTTTTTGAGCAGATAACCGTTGGCGCCCGCCCGCAAGGAGTCGAAGATCAAATCACCGTCATCGTAGGTGGTCAACATGAGAACCTGCACTTGCGGCATGCGTTCCTTGAGGCGGGACACGCATTCGATGCCGCTCATGCCGTCCAGATGAATGTCCATGAGGACGACATCGGGGTTTTCACCGGGAATGCGGCGGAGCGCGTCTTCTCCTGTGGCATGGGCGCCCACACAACGCATGCCGGGGGCAGCGCCCAGCCATTCCGCGAGGCTTTCACGCATCTCGGGCTGGTCTTCAACGATGGCTATCGTAATGCTCATGCAACAATCGTGGACGACAGATACTAAGTTATCATTCGCAATCTGGTCATCGGATAAAAATATGAGTCGTGTTGGATCAATTTCGCGGAAAGGGCAGCTCCACGGTGATGGTGGTTCCGGCGCCGGGACGGCTTTGGATGCGGCAGTCTCCACCGATTTCCGCCAGACGCTGGCGCATATTCCGCAGGCCATTGGCCCAGGAATCTCCCGTCGGCTGGTCAAAGCCGCACCCGTTATCTTCAATGCCGATGTGCAATCCGCGCTCATCGGTGTTGATCCGCAGCCAAACGGTGCTGGCGCGGGCGTGTTTGACGATATTTTGCAGCGTCTCTTTGACGACGAGAAAAACGTTGTGCCGCACATTGGCGGGGACTTCGCGCGCGGGCAGGCTCTCAGGCACGTCCAACAGGCAGCGGATGCCGGCATCGCGCAAATAATCGGTGGCGAACTGCCCGGTATAATCCACCAGGTGTGAGAGCGTGTCATTCCGTGGATTCACGGCCCAGACGATCTCATCCAGTGATTTGACGGCTTCGCGCGCGGTGCCGGACATTTTTTCGATGCGTTCATTGGTCTTTTCCTTTTTGGCGAGGTCGCCCAGCACGGCGATGAGCGTCAGGCTGGCGCCGAGGTCATCGTGGATGTCTTTGGCGATGCGGGAGCGTTCGAGTTCCACGGCTTTGTGCCTTTCCAACAGTTCCAATTTCAGGCGGAGCCTGCGGGTGACCGTGTGCCGGACGGTTCCGGCTACGATGCCCAAAACCGCCAGTACGACGAAAGTATTGAACCACCAGGTTTGATAAAAGTAGGGGAGGACATCCAGGGCCAGCACCGCCCCGGTCTGATTCCAAATACCATCGCTGTTGCAGGCCAGGACGTGAAAGAGGTATTTGCCCGGCGGAAGAAAACTGTACCGCGCAAATCGTTGGGCGCCTGCCTCCATCCAGGCGGATTCGACGCCCTCAAGCTGGTAACGGAATTGCACCCGTTCCGGCGAAACCAAACTCAATCCGGTATAGTGGATCTCAATCTGATGTTTTCCGGGAGGGACATTGAGGGCGGGGGAATTTGCTTCGTTTTGCAAATTGGTCTGGACCACACTGTCTACCAGCACTTCCTCGATAACGACGGGAGGAGGCGTCAAATCAGGATGAACGTCCTCGGGTTGGATCCATGCCGCTCCTCTGGCAGTCGTGAACCAAAGGCGGCCCTCCGCATCGCGCCAGGCCGAAGGCTGAAATCCCCCGGAACACTCAATCGAAGGCAGTCCGTCCGAACGGTCATACGCGACGCAGGTGACATATTTGCTTTTGCCGGTAGCGACATCATCCAACGCCGATTTGGCGACGCGGAAGACTCCCTGGTGCGAGCCGATCCAAAGATTGCCCCGGCCATCATCGAGAATCTGGCAGATCACATTATCCGGCAAGCCCTGGACTTTGCCGAAACGTGTGAATTGGCCGTCGCGGTAGCGGAACAGGCCGTCCCGAAAAGTTCCCACCCAGACCGTTCCATCGTCGTCCGCCAATACGGACCAGATGGCGTCCGATTCCTGGTTGGTGCCGGGTTGAAGCGTGGTGACCGTGTCATTGACAATGTGGTAGAGATACCCGTTTCCCGAGCCTGCCCATAAGGTTCCCGCTTTATCTTCGGACATGGCCCGCACGGAATGCCGGCCCATTCCTTTAAAAAATTGCATTTGATCAGGCCCGCCATCGGTGAAGTAAAGACCGCTGGTGGCCCCGACCCAGACCCGGCCTCTGCGGGCGGTGAGGATGGCTTTTACCCGGTTGATCAACGGCTGCACCAGGTCGAAATGAGTTCCCGTGCCGACATAGAGATTTTCATCGTTGCCGCTGATCCACAACCGTCCATGGGCATCTGGACACACGCAGTAAGCGGCACCCAAAGCATTTCCATCACTATCAGTTGCCGCAGGGTTCGTGAACACTCCGCCTTCCGACAAATCCAGCCCTCCGCTTACCAAGCCGATCCAAATGGCTCCCTGCGGGTCCTGGGAGACAGATTCGGCGGCTTTGCTGTCATTGGGGTTGGCAATGTGGAATTGCGCCTCGCGCACACGAACGAGTCCGCCGGCATCCAGGCCGGTCCATAAATCGCCCTCGTGGTCATCAAACCCGCAATTAACCTGCGCATCGGGAAAATCATCCGCCGCGGTCAACTGATGGACCGAGCCGGTGTTGCTGACATGGACCAGCCTGTGTTCATAACTGTAGCACCACATTCCACCTTGATGGTCTTCCTGCATCCCGATCGCGCCTGATTCATCGGCAAAAACTGCGCGTGAAGCATCTGGCGCGAGGATCCACCGCCGCCCCACTGTTTCACAGACGCAGCCATTGGCGATGGCCCAAATGTTTCCGTCTGCGGTCACATAAAGCGATGTGACCCGCGGGTGCGGGTCGGCATTGGTCGGCGTGACGTCTTCAAATCGGGTTCCGTTCCAAAAGGCCAGGCCGTTGTTGGATCCCACCCACAAGCGGCCGCCGGGATCCGTGGCCAGACAATTGACATTTGTTCCCGCCAGGGAGTCATTGTCCGGTTGCGCCACGAATTTCCCGTCAATCAACTGGTAAAAATGTCCGTCGCCATCCCGGTACCAAATCACTCCGTGGCCGTCTTCACAACAGGAAGCGCCCAAACCGCGGCGCGGGGGAGACAATTCCTCCCATCCCTGTTCGGGCGGAGAGGCCAGGGATTTGCGGAGGACTTCGCCCCGGCTCATCAGGAATATGACTTCATTGGACGATGACGAGACCAGGTCCAGTTCGCCCTCGGATAGCCGGGTATTGCGGCGTTCCAGCACAAATTGCCCGTGGCTATACTTAGTGAGTGAACCGTCATAGGTGTTGATCCAGAGGGTGCCCTGGGTGTCCACGTATAGGTGGCGGATATGGGCATGAAGCAGTGCCGGAGTGTTGGCGGGATCGAAGGTGACAAAACGCACACCGTCGAATCGGGCCAGGCCGTTGAAGGTGCCGATCCAAAGGTAACCGTCGGGTGTCTGGGCGACGGCTGTCACAGAATTGTCCGGCAGGCCGTTTTCCGAGGTCCAAATGTGCGTTAAATAATCCCTGGCCGCGCCGGCGGCGCAAACCTTCAGATTCGCAGGAAAACAAATGAGGAGGCCGAACGAAATCGCCCTAATCGCGTTGCGAATCGCACAGCGGATGGACGGATTTGCCGGGCGCATAAAGAAAAAAACTCTTGAACGCGCAAAATCATGAGCGCGCTTTTGTTATCATTGAATGTTATGCGACAATCCGGTTGGTGGCCAAACCAAAATGTTCAGGAACGTTCCGGTCAAGGCCGGAACATGGATGTGGTCGGCTTGGCGGGGAGCAGCCGGGCGGCCAGCTTGGCGGCGCGTCCGGCGCCGGAGGCGATATGCTCGATGGATTTGCGGAGATTCTCGTTCAAGGTGGCGTCGGCCAGGAGGATTTCCGCATTGCCCTGGATGACGGTCAGCAGTGTGGCAAATTCATTGACGATGCCGGTGGAAAGATTTCCGGTGGCCCCGGCGATCCTTTGCAGGCGGGTAAATTCAGCGTTCAACTGCAGGCACTCGGTGCGCTGGCGCACCTCGTTCAAGGCGCGGCGCGTCACCGGGCCGGCGCGCGACAGGTGCCGTTTGGGGACAAAATCCGTTGCGCCGTCTTTCAAATGTTCGGTGACCGAATTTTCGTCGAGGGTGCCGGAGAAGACGATCATCGGGATGTCCATCCCGTTTTCCCGGACCAAAGACAAGGCGCGATGCAGGGAGAATTTCGGCAGGGCCGAATCGGTGAAGATAATGTCCGGGTGGGAGGCCAGGGCGATGCGATAAGCCGTTTCGGTGTCGACCCGTTGCGCTTCGGGGGTGAATCCCGCGGCGCGCAGTTCATTTACGAGCAGTTCGGCGTCAGGGGAGGAGTCTTCAACGATCAAAATCCGGATACGTTCCACAACTTTAATTCTTCGGTTTTTTTGGCTGCATCTCGCTTCCAGCGCCCGGCGGGCGGACATCGTAGGAGAACAGCGCCGGAAGAGAAATCTCCAGGGCACGGGCAAGCCGTTCAATGCTATGGAGGGAGACATTTCGGGCGCCTCGTTCGACATCGGATATGTAGGTCCGGTGCAACATCGCGCGTTCGGCCAGCTCCTCTTGCGAAATTCCCATTTGTTTCCGCCAATTTCGAACAGATGCTCCGAACATTTTTTTTACCTCGATTTCACGCACAACATGTTGTTGTTGTCTCACAGTTTGCAAGCGAGAATAACAATCCTTGCAACAGACTATGAGTGACAAGCCCATGGTTACGTGCAACCTGCCACGTTCGTACCTCCGTTACAGATAATGTACACCCATTTTGGGATTGTTCAAAATAGTTTTACATTCGCCGCTGATAAAATATAATCATCTGCTGAGTGCCGATGTGGCGGAATTGGCAGACGCGCTAGACTCAAAATCTAGTACTCGTGAGAGTGTGTGGGTTCGACCCCCTCCGTCGGCACCATCTTCAATTTTTCTATTCAGGACAATCCGGGGTAAAAAGTGTGTTGACAAATCCTTTAAATCTGTTAAGTTCTGAATTGACTGAAATAAAAGAAATATGAGTCCACTCTCGCCAGTCCAACAAAAGTTCATCCTCCATTGGGGGGAAATGGGGACACGCTGGGGCATCAATCGCACTGTGGCCCAGGTCCATGCCCTGTTATTCATCTCGCCTAAACCGTTGAACGCGGACGAGATTGTGGACGCGCTGGACGTGGCCCGCTCGAATGTCAGCACCAGTCTCAAAGAGCTGCAAAGCTGGGGCATCGTGAAAATGGTCCATGTGATGGGTGACAAACGCGACCATTTTGAATCCATCAAGGAGGTTTGGGAATTGTTCCGGGTGGTATTGAACGAACGCAAGCGGCGGGAGATCGATCCCACAACCCAGATGCTCAACGAATGCATCGCCGAGGCGGAAAAGGACAAGGCCGCGGATGCTTACACGCGCGACCGGTTGCGGGACCTGCGCGATTTTTTTGAGACAACCTCAGGCTGGTACGCCCAGGTGAGCAAATGGCCGACGAACACCACCATCAGATTCCTGAAACTGGGCGACAAAGTGGCAAAAGTTCTGGGGTTGGGTAGATAAGCGAAATTTTTTTGAAAAATAATTTCTGTGAATACTGAAATTACTGACAAAGAAAAATTTAACGGATGGGTGCTCTATGACGGCGATTGCCGGCTGTGCACCGGGGCGGCGCGTCATTTCCAAAGCGCACTGGCGCGACGGCATTTTAAAGTCCTGCCGCTCCAGACGCCGTGGATTCGCCAGGCGTTTGCTTTGACCGACGCCGACTTGCTCAGGGAGATGCGATTACTTAAGCCCGACGGCAAATCCATGGGCGGAGTGGACGCGCTTTTGGAAATCGCCCGATTGGCGGTGCCCACCCAGCCAATTCTGGCAGGATGGGTTGGGATGACGGGAGTCGTTTTCATTCTCCATTTTGGCCTGTTTCACATTCTCTCATTAGTGTGGCGGCAGGCGGGAGTGTCGGCCTCTCCTGTCATGCAAAATCCGTTACTGGCAAAATCACTCGCGGATTTTTGGGGTGCCCGTTGGAACACAGCCTTTAATGAGCTGGCCTTCCGTTTCACGTACCGGCCATTGCGCCGATGGATGGCTCCCGGCCTGACGACATTGTGTGTGTTTGTGATGTCCGGGTTGATCCATGAATCGGTGATTTCGTTGCCTGCGCATGGGGGTTACGGCTTGCCCACGTTATACTTTTTGGCCCAAGGGTTTGGCATCATCGCGGAACGCAGCCGCTATGGCCAATTTATTGGCCTGGGTCGGGGCGCACGCGGATGGATCTTTATGCTCTTTATTCTGATTGGCCCGGTCTTCTGGCTCTTTCATCTGCCGTTCATCATCAACGTTATCCTGCCGATGCTCAAAACCATCGGCGCAACCTGAAAGGAACAATGAATTATTACCTCCCACTGATGCTCCGTCTTGCGGGCCTGATGTATCTCGGCCTTATTTGCGCAGGCGCGCTGATGCCGCGGGCTGTGAACCTGAAATCCCACCTCGCCCCGCTGCCGCCATTCATCCGGCGTTTGTACTGGGTCTATTATGCGTTCATCGGGCTCTGCCTGGTCAGCTTTGGTGTGCTGACATTTGTGTTTGCTGGGACGCTGGCATCTGGAAGCGGTTTGGCGCGTGCGCTGTGTGTATTTCTGACGTTATTTTGGACAATCCGGCTCATTGCCGCGGTGTTCATTTTCGACGTGCGGCCATATTTGGCCAACGGGTTATGGCGGTTGGGCTATCATGCGACCAACGTGGTGTTCATGTATCTGCCGGTGGTCTATGCGTGGGCGGCATTGAGGGGAGGCAGACCTTGAAAATCGCCATCACTGGAGGCACGGGATTTGTCGGGCGAAACATCGCTCACGCGCTGGTGGCTGGGGGGCATGAAGTCGTGCTGCTCGCACGCGGATTTGACCAGACCGACCCGGCAATCCGCCAATTGTCGGGCGCATATTTTATGTCGCTCGGTTTGGACGATTCGAGAAAACTTGTCGACGCTTTCTCCGGCTGCGATGCCGTGGTCCACTGTGCCGGGATCAATCGTGAAACTGGCAAACAAACATTTCAAAGCGTTCACGTTGACGGCACGCGCGCCGTCGTTGTCGCCGCAGGAAAAGCAGGTGTTCGCAAGATTGCGTTGATTAGTTTCTTGCGGGCGCGGCCAAGCTGCGGTTCGGCCTATCACGAGTCGAAATGGGCCGCTGAAGAAATCGTTCGCCATAGCGGATTGGATTTCACAGTGTTCAAGTGCGGCGTTATCTATGGCAAGGGTGATCACATGCTCGATCATTTGAGCCATGCGTTTTATACGTTTCCGCTGTTCGCCTTCGTAGGCTTCACGGACAAATTCATCCGGCCCAACGCTGTCGAGGATGTGGCGCGACTCGTAGCGACTTCGGTGACGAGCAAAGTTTTCACGCGACGAACTATTGCCGTGCTTGGACCCGAACAGTTGACGTTGCGCGATGCCGTCCGACGCGTGGCTCGTGTCGTCGGCAAACGTCCGCTGATGTTTCCATTGCCTGTTTGGTTACACTACGTTCTTGGGTGGTTTGTTGAGCGAATCATGACCGTGCCATTGGTTTCAGTCGCGCAGGTGCGCATGCTATCCGAAGGATTGGCCGAGCCGCAGCCGCCGTGTGAACTGGCGCCGAAGGAACTCGCGTCGAAAATTCATTTCAGCGATGACCAAATCCGCAAGGGTTTGCCACCGGCGGGAGGCTTCCGCCTGCGCGACATCCGCTGTTGGCATCGCACGCGCCGCGCCAACCCAAGAGGTTTTCACCGGGCCTTTTTTGAAATGCCATGAAAGTTTTTGAAACATGTGTAGCAAACGCGTCTTGACGGCACTGTCGACAGAGGATCCCGCAAGAGGATTGAGTGACGCGGGCCAGGTACGGCTGCTTTCGGTGCGAGGCGATCCGCTTTCCGAAAGGTACGGTCTAATTCGTTGCGCGTTGCTGATGCGAAATATCGAACATAAATGGCGCGTGCAACCTGCCATGAAAAAATTATGAAAAAGATTATTCTCGCCGGCGGTTCGGGTTTTCTTGGACATGCGCTCAGCGCCCATTTTCAACAATCTGGCTATGAAATCATCTTGCTCACGCGTTCGCCAAAGGCGTCTGCGAATGGCATTCGTGAAATCGGCTGGGACGCGCGCACCATCGGTGATTGGACCCGGGAACTGGAAGGCGCCGCGGCGATCATCAACCTGGTGGGGCGTTCTGTGAATTGTCGTTATACCTATAGCAACCGGCGCGCCATCTTGGAATCGCGCATCAACGCGACACGAGTCATCGGTGAAGCCATCGCAAAATGTGCAACGCCCCCACCGGTCTGGTTGAACGCCAGCACGGCAACGATCTACAAGCATACGTTCGGCCCGGCGTGGGATGAATCGGGGCAGATCGGAAGCGTCCCTGAAGCCAAAGATGAGTTTTCCATCGAGGTTGCCACCCGATGGGAAAGAACTTTCAACGAAATTCAAACTTCTGACACGCGCAAAGTGGCCATGCGTGCCGCTATGGTGCTGGGCTGCGGCAGAAATAGCGTTTTCCCCATATTGCGCCGGCTCACGCGTTTAGGGTTGGGAGGTAGAATGGGGCATGGCCGCCAATTTGTTTCGTGGATCCACCAAGTGGATTTTTGCCGCGCAGTGGAGTGGTTATTAACTCATGAAGAACTGGGTGGGCCGGTGAACCTGGCTGCCCCCAATCCCGTCACGAATGCGGAAATGATGAAGACTTTCCGTGAAGTTTTTGCTGTGCCGATCGGTTTGCCTGCCACGAAATGGATGCTGGAGGCGGGCGCATTTCTGTTGCGGACCGAGACGGAATTAATCATCAAAAGCCGACGGGTGGTCCCGCGCAGACTGCTTGAATCCGGCTTCACATTCCAATTCTCACAACTACGCCAGGCCGTGGAGGACTTGAAGAATGTATGAACGCTGTTTCCCCCAGCCAAACCGATCTTCGTTTTACACATGAGCCGGGTGATGCCGGCCGGGTGAGGCTTCTCTTGCGGAGTGGCGAGCCGCTCTTTTATGCGGCCTGGGAGCGCGCGCTGATGATGCATTTTGAGGTGGATGCCGGGGCGCTTCAGCGCGATGTGCCATATGAACTGGATCTGTGGAATGGCCGCGCTTTTGTCAGCCTGGTGGCCTTTACGATGCGCGATATGAGGCCGCGGGTCGGCGGCAAATGGGCTGCCATGTTATTCCGGCCCATCGCCACGCACGATTTTCTGAATGTGCGGACATATGTCCGGCACGGCGAACGCGGCATCCATTTTCTGGCGGAATGGTTGTCAAGTTGGCTGGCTGTCATATTGGGTCCGCCGGTTTTTGGATTGCCGTATCGCCAGGGTAAAATCTGTTATCAACATGATTGGCATGCAAAGGCAATGCGCGGGTCGGTCATCGATGCGCGTGGACGGGGCCAGTTGGTCTATAGGGCAGAGATTGGCAGGCCCGTGGAATTTTTGCCGTGTGCGTCCGGCTCACGTGCCGAATGGCTGATGGAACGCTACACGGCCTTTAATTCGGCGGGCGGATTGAAACGGTTCTTTCGGGTCTGGCACCCGCCTTGGCCTCAAACGGAGGCGGATGCGGCCTTTGAAGAGATGTCCCTGCTTACCAATCGGTGGTCGTGGTTTCATAACGCCAGATTTGTGGGCGCCAATTTCTCGCCCGGCTTCGATACGGTCTGGATGAGCAGGCCGCATCGCGTGAAGACTTGAGTTACGGAGGCATCATCCCATTTGTACCGCCGGGCTGAATGGGCTGGTTGGGATTAGGATTCGGCTGGTTTGGTGGAATCGGATTGGGCTGATTCGGCGGAATCGGGTTCGGTTGGTTTGGCGGGATGGGGTTGGGCTGGTTGGGAGGAATCGGGTTTGGATTCAATTGGTTCGGCATTCCCGGTTGTGTCGGATACATGGGCGTGTTTCCTGGCGCAGCGCCGAACCCATTATTGCGACCGTTGGAAGTATTTCCCGGGGCGGCACCCATGCCGTTATTGCCCTCTGTTCCATTCACAGTGCCATTCGCCCCCGCGCCGCTGTTGACGCCGCTTCCGTTGTACGACCCATTTGCACTGCCGCTGGCATTGCCATTAGCTCCACTTCCAGAGCTGCTTCCCGAACTGCTCCCACTGATTCCTCCTCCGGCTCCCCCGCCACCCTCTTGTGCCATCAAAACCATTGCCGTCAATAAAGTGAAAGCCACGGCCACTAAAACATATCTTTTCGTTTTCATGCCTTCTGATGAGCTTTAGTAATGCCATCGTCTTTTATTGCAGAAAATGGATTTGTTGCGCGAAGAAGGAGTCGAATTGCAATCGTGGCGGGAATTGGACTGCAATTTGCAAACCTGCACAAGAAGACAAAAGTGATGGAATTCCAAATTAAATCGGATTTTGTAATTGTCGATGATGGTCGGTTCGATACATTGCCGCCAAGCTATGAAAAAGATTCTAATCGCTTTAGGCGTCGCGTTGGCGCTTGGTATTCTCCTTTTAATTGTTATCGGCGCCGCCGTCGCCGGCAGTTACAACCATCTGGTTAGCCTGTCACAAGCCACGGATAGTCATTGGGCGCAGGTCCAGAACGTTTATCAACGTCGCGCCGATCTCATTCCCAATCTGGTTTCGACTGTGTCCGGCGCGGCTAATTTCGAAAAATCCACCCTCGTCGAAGTCACTCAGGCGAGGGCTTCCGTGGGCCAGGTCAAAATCAACGCCAATACAGCGCCCACCGATCCGGCACAACTTGCCGCATTCGACCAGGCGCAGGGACAACTCTCATCCGCTTTGTCGCATTTAATGGTGGTCGTGGAGCGATATCCACAATTGACCGCTACGGAAAATTTTCGGGACTTGCAGGCGCAACTTGAAGGCACGGAAAATCGCATCGCCGTTGAGCGTCGTGATTTCAACCAGGCGGTGCAGGATTACGATACCGCCGTCAAATCATTTCCTGCCGTTATCTATGCAGGCATGTTTGGTTTTCAGCCCAAACCCTATTTCAGCGCGGCGCCCGGCGCGGAAACGGCGCCGAAAGTCCAATTCAATTTTAACAACGCCGTAACGAATGCTCCTTAGTTTCGTGAAACGATTTTGCGTCATTCTGTTTTTGTTGGTTTGTGCGAGCGCGTTGGCCGGAGAAGTCATTCCGCCGGCGCCACAGCATTATTTCAACGACTACGCCCACGCTGTTTCCGCCGATACCGCGGCGCGCCTGGACCAAACGTTGGAAAATTTCGAGCGCCAGACTTCCGAACAGATCCTCGTAGCCGTTTATCCGACCATGCAGTCCGACTCGTCTATCGAGGATTATACCGTGCGCGTGGCGCGCTCGTGGCAGGTGGGACAGAAAGACAAAAATAATGGAGCCGTGCTTTTTGTCTTCGTTAACGACCATCAAATGTTTTTGGAAGTCGGCTACGGGCTGGAAGGCGCGCTTCCCGATGCTTTATGCAAACGCATCATTGACGAACAAATTTCGCCGAGATTCAAAGCCGGCGATTACGATGGCGGACTGACGGCTGGTGTCCAGGCGATCATAGCTGCTACGAAGGGTGAATATCAAGGCTCTGGCCAAACGGTGGCGGAAACTCACTATCAATCATACAACAATGACGGGCGGGATTTTTTGAACCTGATCAAGATAATCATTTTAATTGCCGTTCTTTATCTTTTTATTTCCAAAATTTGGCGTGGCGGTGGCGGTGGATTTATTTACACAGGCGGCGGCTGGAGCGGTGGTAGTTGGGGCGGCGGCGGATTTTCCAGTGGAGGCGGAGGTTTCTTGGGTGGATTTTCGGGAGGAGGTGGAAGTTTTGGCGGCGGTGGCGCTGGAGGGCATTGGTGATCTATGCATCCGAAAAAGTTCAAAGACCATTTGCAGCATGACGACGTGGTTGCGGCCATTCGCGAAGCGGAACAAAAAACCACCGGGCGCATCCGCGTCTTCATCAGCCAAAAACATGTGGATGACCCCGTGGCAGCGGCTGCGGCGGAATTCGAACGCATGGGCATGACCCAATTGCCCGAACGCAACGGCGTCTTGATTTTTGTGGCACCGCGCGCGCATAAATTTGCCGTGATTGGCGATACCGCCGTCCATGCCAGGTGCGGCGATGAATTCTGGCGAAAGCTGACTGAAACGATGAGCAGTTATTTTCGCAAATCGGAATTTCACGCGGGTATCGTCCACGGCGTGCAAAAAGCTGGCGAACTTTTGGCCGAACATTTTCCGCGGTAACCTGGGAACAGATGGCTCGCAATTTGCAAGAGCCGCCTGTTGCGCTATTATTCCAGCCATGCAAAAACTGCCGCGCACTTTTTATGATCGCGATACCATCGTGGTCGCGCGCGAACTGCTCGGGAAATATCTTGTCCACGTTTCGAATCGCTTCGAATGCATCGGCCGGATCGTGGAGACCGAGGCATACCTCGGGCCGCATGATTTGGCGGCGCATTCCGCGCGGGGAATGACCCCGCGCAACAAAGTGATGTTCGGCCCGCCGGCCCATGCTTATGTCTATTTCATCTATGGGATGTATTTCTGCATGAATGTGGTGACGGAGCGCGAGGGTCATGCCTCGGCGGTATTATTGCGCGCGCTCGAGCCGGTGGAAAATGTCGACCGCGCCTGCGGTCCGGGATTGTTGTGCCGCGCCATGGAAATCGACCATCGGTTGAATGGACACGATTTGCTAAGCGACAATTTTTTTATCGCGTCGCCGACGGAGGAGGAAGTTTTTAAAACTGTGAAGCGCCCGCGCATCGGCGTGGATTACGCCAGGCACTGGGCCAGAAGGCATCTGCGATTTTACATCGCAGGCAATCCGCACGTGTCGAAGAAATAAAAGGGCGGAGCGCTTGCGCGCTCCGCCGGGAGAAAATCGTTTTAGTAACGATCACGACCACCGCCGCCGCCGCCGCCGCGGGAGTCACGGCGACCGCCGCCGCCAAATCCACGTCCGCCGCCGCCGCCGCCGCCGGTGCGTTCTTCACGTGGGCGGGCGATGTTGACAGTGAGGGCGCGACCGTCCAATTCCTTACCGTTCATGGCTTCAATGGCCTTCTGTGCTTCTTCGGGTGAGCCCATGGTCACGAAACCAAAGCCACGGGGGCGGTTGGTTGCGCGATCTACCATCAGGTTCGTCTCGGTGACCGTACCGTGCGCCGAAAAGGCGTCCTGCAAGTCGTTTTCAGTCGTTTTGAAGGAAAGATTTCCTACAAACAGTTTATTATTCATGCTATATTGTCTCTGGCTTGTCACCAAACTGTTCCCGAACCGCCGGGTTTCAAATCATCACTGAACAGGAGTGTATTCACCTGAAGATTCACCATGATTGGAGCTTGTGGCCTCACAGACGGCCAAAAATATCGCATATTGGCCGCCGGATGGCAATATTTATCTTTTTGGGGCGATATCGCCGGTTTTCAGGGTCAATTTGCGTCAATTCGCATCAAAATGTGTCCTTAAAGAGGTGAAAAACTGGGATTTGACCGTAAATGTGCGCAAGTGGGGGGGAGGGTGGAATTGACACGAAAAGAAAAGAGAAAGTAGAGCCTCATGACTTCGGCTCCTACAAAAAACACTTCAACATACTGCACATGGTTGCAGGAGATCGACAATCGTCATGTTGTCGGGAACAGAAAATCAATATCCTTCTTTAACGAGCCACCAGACACCGACCATGATGGCGATGCTGGTCAGGGTCATGAGCAGCGGGGGGGTGAAGCACGAGACGGCCATCATGGCCAGGCCGCCCACGAACGGGATCAGCATCTTTTGTTTCCAGCCATAGATCATATAACCCGAGGAGACCGTTCCCCAAATGAGATTGGCCCAAATAAAACTTTGGTGTACGGAACTAAGTTGCTTAAGCAGATCCATGCCGCCAATATGCCTTTGCGATTTAACACAGGCAACACTTGGCTTTCACCGAAGGCCATGCTAAATTTCCATATGTCCAACTTCTTCCGCCCGAATCTGGACCGCCACGGACGTATCGCCCGCGGCGTTATCGGGGCGCTTTGTCTCATCGCAGGAATCATTATCGCCGGGGACTATGAATGGTGGGCGGGCCTGATCCTGGTGGTGCCGGGGTTGTTTGCCATTTTCGAGGCCCTCAGCCGATGGTGCCTGCTGCGCGCCTGCGGGATAAAAACCAAACTTTGAGTTTTCCGGCGCGTCTGCGCCTTTCTTTTTTTGGATTCTTTGCTATTTTCTGCGTATGGATTTATTGCCGTTCGGAAAACTCCCTGCCGCCAGGCCGCGAAAATTCGTTCCCCAAAACATTGACCTGGGTGATTGGCCGCAGATCGCGCCATTGTTCGATGAGTTGGAACACCGCGCGTCGCGTGCCAGGTCCACCGCCGAATTGGAGCGCTGGCTGCTCGATTGGAACGAATTGAACGCCGCGCTGGACGAGGAATCCGCCCGCCGTTACATCGCCATGACGTGCCACACGGACAATGCCGACGCGGAAAAAGCCTACCTGCATTTTGTCGAGAACGTCGAGCCGCAACTCAAGCCGCGCCAGTTCGCGCTGGAAAAAATTTATGTGACGCACCCGTTGCGGGAAGAGTTGGTGGAAGCCGGCGACGCGGGGGTAGCCGCGACGCGGTACGAGGTCTTTGACCGCGATGTGAAGAACCACGTGGAATTGTTCCGGCAGGAGAACGTGCCGTTGGAGACCGAAGAAGCAAAGCTCTCGCAGCAATATCAAAAACTCGTGGGCTCGCTCGCGGTGAATTTTCGCGGCGAAGAAAAGACACTCGTGCAGATGGGACGTTACCAGGAGGAACCCGACCGCGTGTTGCGCAAGGAGACGTGGGAGCTGGTCGTCAACCGGCGATTGCAGGAGGCCGACAAATTTGACGATATTTTTGACGAGCAGATCAAATTGCGCGGGCAGATCGCGCAGAACGCGGGGTTTGAGAATTACCGCGATTACATGTTCCAGCGAATGGGGCGGTTCGATTATGCGCCGGAGGATTGCGAGGAATTTCACAACGCGGTGGAAAAGCAGATTGTTCCGATTGTCCGCGAGTTGCAGGCAAAGCGCCGCAAGCAGTTGAACCTGGACAAATTGCATCCCTGGGACCTGGCGGTGGACCCGCTCAACCGTGCGCCGTTGAAGCCGTTCGCGCTGGTCGAAGAAATGGTCTCGCGCACGCAAAAGATTTTCAATTCGCTCGATGGCGAACTGGCCCGCGGCTTCAAGCAGATGGACGACCTGAAACTGCTGGACCTGGCCAATCGCAAGGGCAAAGCGCCGGGCGGTTACCAGTCTACGTTGGCCGAGGCGCGGTTGCCGTTCATTTTCATGAACGCCGTCGGCTTGCAGCGCGACGTGGAAACGATCTTGCACGAGGCGGGGCATGCGTTTCATGCGCTGGCCACGCGCGAGGAGGATTTGTATCCCTACCGCAACGCGCCCATCGAATTTTGCGAGGTTGCCTCCATGAGCATGGAGTTGCTCGGCAACGAATTCATTGAGGAGTTTTACCAGCCGGACGATGCCCACCGCGCGCGGCGCGTGCATCTGGAGGGTGTCGTGGGCGTTTTTCCGTGGATCGCCACAGTGGACGCCTTCCAGCATTGGATCTACACGCACCCCGATCACACGCGCGAAGAGCGCCGCAACGCGTGGCTGGGATTGATGGATTGCTTCGGCGGCGACGTGAACTGGTCGGGCTATGAACCGGCGCGCGCGAACCTGTGGCATCGCCAGTTGCATATCTTCCTTCATCCGTTTTACTACATCGAATACGGCATCGCGCAGCTCGGCGCGTTGCAGGTGTGGGCCAATTCAAAACGGGACAAAGCCAGGGCGCTGAACGAATATAAAAAAGCTTTGGCATTGGGCGGTTCGCGTCCGTTGCCGGAACTCTTTGCGGCGGCGGGATGCAGTTTTGAATTCAGCGAGAAGACGATCAAACCCCTGGCAACGGTGTTGAGGGAAGAGTTGGCGAAACTATAAGGGAAGATGAAAAGCTGGGCCGTTAAGAGTCGGCATAATATAGGGGAGCCCGGGAGGGGTTGACATCGGTCCGCACATCGTCTTCACCTATGGTCCGTTGGATTATCTTGCAACCGAATGGTACTCCGGCCAGAGTGAATCAACCTGCGGGCGTTGTTTTGAGCTTCTGTAATCTGGATGGAGGAAAGTTTCCGACGGCTTCACGCGCAACGGAAACAGGGGCGGCCAATTTCTCTTGAAAATAGATGACAAGCATTGGCAACACATCGGTCCAATGCCGTGCTTCCATGTGGCCGTCGGCGATAATTCCCGCAACCACCAAAGAAACATAAAAAATAACGAGGATAACATTGATTCCCCAATCTGCCCGCGTTTTCCTGGGCAATAAAAAGACGGCAAAGGCCAAGCCGCCGTTCACCCAAAGAATAGTGTTCAAATGGGGGTGGAATTCCCAATCGATGAAACTGGTCACGCTGTCCCAGAGCGCGCCAAAGGCCCGGTGTTCAGCGGTGAAGGTCGTCGGCTGGCCGAGGACAAAGTGCGTGATAAACAATCGCACCGCCAGGCACCCCACAAAAGCCGCCGCAAAATACTGGATCTGCTGCCGGCGCGAAATCGCGGTAAAGAACATCAAGATCGCCACCACTGCCACCGTCTCTTTAAAGATGGTCCCCATGATGATGGCTACAGTCATGGGCCAATACCATTGGCGAGTCCACCACAGGTAAGCCAAAGTAAAAAAGAACATGGCCGGAAAATCCCAGGGCAGAATGTGGACATCATCATAAAAGCTGTTGTAGGTGGTGACTTGTATGGAATAAATGGTTGCGCCAAAAGTCGCCAGAATGGGAAAGATCGGCTCCTTCAGGTAGATGATCAGCAACATCAAAGTGCCAAAAAACCAAACTGCGCTATAAGCACCAAACACATCCTTGTAACTTTCGAGCGAATCAGGTTTAAAATACTTCAATAATTCCGCGGTCAGCCACATGCCTCCGACTCTTGGTTTCCAGGGCAGACGAAGGTGTGCAAAATGATCACTGTGAATGCCGTCCACCATGCCGGTGAAGATGAATGGGGTGATGGTGTTATGTCCGTTGGTGGCGGCCCATTGACGCACCATATAAAAGAAGGCCACGGTAAGTGATATCGCCACGAACAAGGCTATGACAATCACCCGGCAACGCTCTTTAAGAGGAGAATGGCGGGGATTGGCCGAGGGCGCCATTACCGGTTGGTCCGCCTGGCTCTTATTTTTATTTTTCATATCGCTGAGTTGCTGCGTATGTCGCAAGCTGGATTAAAGCCTTTTTAATCAATCTCTTGATCAGTTTGTTGGGGCAAGTCCTTATCATTTTTGATCTGCAATGTCCATAATCGCTTTGGCGGGGTGAGGGACTGCCGAGCCGTCTGCGGGACCAAATCCAATACCGCCTCTACCGTATTGATGCCAGGCTCGGTCGCAACTCGACGCCCGATCCAACCCTCATGAAATTGCCGTGAAGGCGAAAGGATTGCGGGACGAATTGGCCAAACTGTGAGGGAAGAGGGAAAACTGGCGGAGAGAGGGGGATTCGAACCCCCGATACGGCTTTTGACCGTATAACGGTTTAGCAAACCATCGCCTTCAGCCACTCGGCCATCTCTCCGTTAGCTTGAAAATAAAGCGTATTATTGCCTATCGAGCTTGTTTCAGTTCGGTATATGTTGACATAGTGCAACAGTTGTGCAACACTGGTCGTGCATGAACACTGCAACGACGCGCAAACGGCGCCAAGCCCAAGCTTGGCCTAGAAGTGTGAAACCAGGACGGGCAATCGTCAAGGTCTATCGCCGCAAAACGCCCACCGGAAACTTCGCCTTCATGGTAGCCAACTACGCAGATGGCGAACGCCGCCGTTTTGACAGCTACGCAAACGAAGCAGATGCACTATCCGCCGCCGACAAGCTGGCCCGGCGGATTGACTCACGGGATTACGTTGCTGCGAGCATGACCAAAGACCAGGCCATTGAGTACGCGAACGCCGTAGCGCGTTTGAAGCCATTTAACCTCACTGTGGACGCCGCGACTGCAACCGTGGTGGAGGCCGTCAAACTCGTAGGCGATTTGCCAGGCGTGATCGCCGCCGCCCGTTTTTACAAGACGCGGAACAAAACCATTACTCCCGCAAGTGTTTCCGGCGTGGTTGACGAACTGCTGAAAGTCAAAGAATCACGCGGTGCATCCGACCGGTATCTGAAAGATTTGCGCTATCGTCTTGGCCAATTCGCAGGGGCATTTAAAAGCGAGATTGGAAATGTTGAAACCAAGATGGTCCAGGAATGGTTGGACGAATTGAAACTTTCGACGCAGAGTTACATGAACTTCCGCCGTGTCATTTCCCTGCTTTTCGAGTTTGCGGTTGCTCGCGGTTACGCTGTGGACAACGTGATTACAGGCGTTGAAAGCATAAAAATCCGCAACGGTGATGTCGAAATTTTCACGCCCGGTGAAATTGCTGCGCTTCTCACGGCGGCTGATGCGGAATTTTTGCCAAGTCTCACCCTCGGCGCATTTGCCGGCCTGCGCTCCGCTGAAATCGAACGGTTGAACTGGCAAGACGTTGATTTGACAGCCCGACACATCATCGTTGCCGCGAGTGCCGCCAAAACCGCCAGCCGTCGTATTGTGCCGGTTACAGACAACCTCGCTGCGTGGCTTGCGCCCTACACCGGACGGCGGGGCAAAATCTGGCCTGGCAGTTCAATCGGCTTCTATAAGCAGATGCCAGCGACCGCAAAAGCCGCCGGCGTGGCCTGGAAACAAAATGCCCTGCGACACTCCTTTGCGTCCTATCGGCTCGCGCAAACCCAAAATGCGGCGCAAGTCGCGCTGGAATGTGGGAACAGCCCCAAAGTGATTTTCCGGCATTACAACCAACTTGTGAAGCCAGCCGACGCGGTGATATGGTTCAGCATAGCTCCTATGTGTGAGACCTTGCATGTGTTTGCTTCTAATATCATGTAATTATTTTCCGGTACTCCTGGAATCTTTCAAATCCTGTTTTTTCCCCATTGGGGAAACGAGTTTTTGGCTTACCACTACCAGTAAGTGTGATTGAACCCCAATGTGATTTTAACGAGCGGTTCGGGAGTTAAAGAAACAGATGCTGATGATGTTACGAACACGCAAAAGAGCAACGTGCCCCGGAAGCAGGACAACTCAGTTGGACAGATCGGTAGGCTCAGGCAAAGGCATACCTGGTTTTTCCCAAAATTAAAATTTCCGAACCAAATCTCGGACACGAACATTCAAGGCTCTGGCAATTTTCAGGAGAGAATCCACTGTCGGCGATTCTTTGCCCCCGCTCGACCCTGCTGATAAAAACAGTTGAAAGATTGGCCCTTTCAGCCAGTGTTTCCTGACTAAACTTTGCCTTTTTCCGTCGGGTAC
>Ga0206869_1015_pt1 | contig 37346 bp, 38 predicted proteins | sample Alteio_BWOrgCont_35_FD_152618 | JGI IMG/M metagenome (GOLD analysis project Ga0206869, IMG submission 152618) | Enriched cells from forest soil in Barre Woods Harvard Forest LTER site, Petersham, Massachusetts, United States -... | ecosystem: Environmental > Terrestrial > Soil > Temperate forest >... | reverse complement strand
ATGAACACGAACACAATACATATCAAACGTCGGATTATAGGAATGAAAGGCATTGCCATCCGTTCGGGCAGACATTAGACCTCTGTCCGGTCTTCGTTAAAGTTCGCGAACATCGGTGGGATCATGCGTTACAAAGAACATTTTTCCTCCGAAAACAAGTAGTGTTGCTCAGGTCCGACTCCATTGACAGTTACTCGTTTGAAGCAGGCGGGACATCGATGTGTCGAGACACTTGCTCTTTCAGCAAAGAGACCAACCGAGGGTCCATGTAGTCATAGTCATCGGTGATGCCTAAGACTATGAGGCGTTTGGTGCGTAGGCTCGAACCGAAACGCTCGTTCAACCTGCGACGGTGTATGCCCTCCATAGCAAAATCACGTCGGCCCAATCCACCAAATCGGCAGAGATAACCGTCACGGCGTCCGGACTTGTGCCCGCGGATAGTGCGGCGTAGCCCTCCAAACCAGAAAAAATGGTTTCGGCGATCGGACTTCGAAGCCGGTTCCGACTACAGACGAAGAGCAGATTCATTCGTAGGAGATTCTACCTGTACGGTCGTTGCGGTTGGTATCGCTCGCGAAGGGTGTGTCTGGAAAGTCAGGTTGTCGGTAAGTTGCTCCTCCTGGGGTAGTGGACGAGTTCCGAAGAACCGTCTTGCGGGGACTGATACTCAAGTTCCCGGTATGAATCCGACGATCTCGAGATCGCTGCGACGACAGTTAAGTTTGAAGCTGAAGACTGCCGTGTCATGCTGCGAAGCGCCTGCTCGATGGGGCAGGCTGATCTGCCAAATCCATTTATGTGGAACTACACGGGTGTTTGTGTAGTGTCCTCTATTCATTTCGACGGCCACCTCTCCTACTCTCGTTCTTGACGATTGCGTTTCTAGCGATCTGTTCTTACGATCTGAAACCGCACATTGCGCAGCCCACGCTGGGATCCTTCCCACGGATCATCGCTTCACCCGGAGTAATACACATGTTTGCGAAATTTATGAAACAGTCTTTGCCTATTGTGGTCTGCTCGACGCTGCTCTTAGCGGATGCGCCAGCCCAGGTTCTTCAAGAACAGGCGTCGTCGCAGGATGCCTCACAACCCTCGGCAGCTCAGAACTCATCCACAGCTCCAGCAGTCGCGCCGCAGACGGCAGACCAACTCAATGCGCTGGTGGCACCGATCGCTCTCTATCCTGACGCTCTCGTTGCGCAGATATTAGCAGCAGCGGATTATCCCGAACAGGTAGCCTTCGCGAACGACTGGCTGGCGCAGAACTCAACCCTGACCGGAAGTGCGCTGGCGCAGGCGGTCGATCAGCAGACCTGGGATCCCAGCGTGAAAGCACTGACACAGTTTCCTTCGGTACTGGGTGACCTGGCGAAGAACCTCGCGTGGACCTCGAGCCTCGGGCAAGCCTTCATCAATCAGCAGTCCGATGTGATGACCGCGGTACAGACGATGCGCGCCAAAGCTCAGGCCGCCGGAACTCTTCAATCGTCATCGCAGATCACCGTTGTGCAGCAAAGTCCTTCGACCATTGTGATCAAGCCTGCTAATCCTGACGTGGTTTACGTTCCGCAGTACAACCCGACTGTGGTATACGGAGCGCCAATTGTCGTTCCTGCTTACGTGCCTCCGCCCTTGCCAGTGGTTGCGGCTGGCGTCTTTTTCGGAGCAGGCATCGCAGTTGGAGCTACTTTTGGCGGCGCTGGCTGGGGTGGTGGCTTTGGTTGGGGCTGGCACTCCTGGAATGTGGGCTGGGGCGGTGGAGGTGGCAACGTCATCTTCAACAACAACACCTACATCAACAAGACGGTCATCAACCGGACTACTTACAACAACTACCATCCGTGGGGACCGAACAATCCCAATGGCTATCGCCCCGGAACTGACACGCACTATGGCCCGAACGGCGCGTATCATCCCAATGGTTATTACGGCCCGAACGGTGGCTGGCATCCAGATGGCCCTGTTAACCATGCGGGCGGCGCTACTGGAACCGAAAACCATGCATGGTACGGAAACGACGGCGCATATCATCCGGACGGCAACTATAAACCGGGTACCGACACGCACTATGGACCAAACGGCGCGTATCACCCCAACGGTTATTTCGGTCCCGATGGCGGCTGGCACAACGACAAATCCAACACCAATCCGAGCAATCAACCGAACGGTGGGAACAACGGCAACCACGGCTTGATCGGCGGCAATGGTGGCGTGCAGCGTCCAGCGGCGGATTATGGCAGCCAGAGAATGCAGGCCAGCAATGACCGCAGCAACTTCGGGAACGACCGCGACAACTTTGGAAGAGTGAATCAGCCTCGCTCATACATGAACGGTAACGGGGCCAGAGACCGCGCAGCAGCTGATCGTGGCAGACAGAGCATGCACCCCACCGCTATGAGGTCGCGCCCCGAGCAGATGAGCGCTCCTCGGAATATGGGCGGCGGACACCGGCGATAGGCATCCATTGAAACCATAGCCGACCTAATACGCAAAGGAATGGTGATACTCGATGAAACTGCAAGGTAAAAACATGACAAAAAGCATGCTATTTTCCGGGATGCTTCTTCTCGGATTGCTCTACATCTGCGCCTCAAATAAGACCACTGTACAGGCGGCCGTAGCAGCAGACGCTATACCGCAAACGTTCTCCACGCCCGAACAGGCCGGCGAGGCGCTTCGGGCAGCAGCAGGCACCGGTAACGAAAACGTACTGGCGGAAGTCCTGGGACCGGATTCGAAGACCATACTCTTCTCCAGCGACGCAGCCGAAGACAAAGCGGCCCTGGCCGAATTTGTGACCAAGTATGACCGCATGAACCGGTGGGTGGCGATGACCGACGGCAGCCGTGTGCTTTACATCGGCGTGGACAACTATCCCTATCCGATTCCTCTGGCGTTGAACGCATCCTCCCGGTGGTACTTCAACACCGCCGCCGGCAAGGATGAGATTCGCGCGCGGCGCATAGGAAATAACGAACTGTTGGCGATCGATGCGGTCTCTAAGATGGCCAACGCCGAAGAGGTGTACCTCCAGAGTGGTCATGACGGTAATCCTCCGAACCGATACACCAACAAGATCCTCAGTAGTCCGGGCAAGCAGGACGGGCTGTATTGGGAGGTTCCGGTAGACCAGCCCTCGAGCCCTCTGGGCCGACTGAATGAGTTTGCAAAGGATGTCGTGGCGTCGACGCAACCCGGCGCGGCAACGATATTCGGCGGATACTCAATCCGAGTCATCGCAGACCAAGGAAATAGCTTCACCATCGTGGCTACGCCAGTTACTTATGGCGATTCCGGCATCATGACTTTCATTCTCAACAAGGGTGGCGCGGTTTATCAGAAAGACCTGGGTCCGACGACTACCGCAATCACAAGCTATGGTCCCAACAACGGGTGGACGCAGGCCGAATAAACGCGGCCCTCCCACTTTGCTCACTCCATCGCGGCAGTTGTATCGATCGTCCTATTTCTCCGACGCTGTGGACGAAGATTCACTTCTTCACCTTTCCGGAGTGCAGTCGAACGAGAAGCCTTGATCAGTTAGAAAATCCTTTGGAAAGCCTATTCGTTTGTTCATAGGCGAGTGATAGGTAGACGAGGTTCGGGCCTAGTGCCCGCAAAGCCGTGGCGGTCTCAACTGGTCGGTGCAACACCATCTGATATGAATTCATTTCTGAGGGTGGTGTTTATGGCACAAGGAAAACGGGACAGGCTCTCCACGGAGCAGAGGATCGACATGTGGCGCCGCTGGAAGGGGGGCGCGTCGTTGTATGAGATCGGCCGCGCCTTCGGTAAGGGCCATGGTTCTATTCGGTTCCTGTTGACGCAGCGCGGCGGTATAGTTCCTGCTGCTCGCCGGCCCTCGCTGCGAACACTAACGCTGGCCGAGCGGGAAGACATCTCAAGAGGAATTGCTTCCGGTTCGTCGATACGTGAGATAGCTAAGGGGTTACAGCGGCCTGTGTCGACAGTAAGCCGGGAGGTGGCGCGTCATGGCGGGCGTCCACTCTATCGAGCCAGTGAAGCAGATCATCAGGCTTGGGCTTCGGCTCTTCGACCCAAGGTATGTCTTCTTGCCAACCACGAGACATTGAGGACGATCGTGGCCAGTAAACTGATGCTGGACTGGTCGCCGGAACAGATTTCGGCATGGTTGAAGGTACGCTATCCCAACCACGAGAGCATGCATGTGTCCCACGAAACCATCTACCGCAGCTTATTCATTCAGGCCCGTGGAGTGCTGAAAAAGGAGCTGATTCAGCATCTCAGGACCAAGCGGCTTATACGTCCCTCACGACATTCTCGGGCTGGCGGAAAGTCCCACGGTCAGATCGTCGATGCCATCTCTATCAGGGAAAGGCCTGCCGAGGTTGAAGACCGCGCTATTCCCGGTCATTGGGAGGGCGACCTGCTCGCTGGCAGCAAGGCAACCTCGTCGACCCGAAGGTCGTAGTGCAGAAGGCGCTCTGCCGGCGGGGATGCTTCATCGGCTTCGATCGCCAGGGCAACCCGGGAGATGAGCAACAGGTGCCGATGGTGATGGCTCTGCTCGAAGCCGGCTTCGTGAATAATCTGATGTTCTCGTCCGACCTGTCGTTTCTTCCACAGACGAAGCACGGTGGCGGCCCGGGCTATGCGCAGATGTTGACTGTCTTTGTTCCTAAGCTCAAAGCGGCGGGAGCGACAGATGAGCAGCTCCATACGATCATGGTGGACAATCCGCTCCGTTTCTTAGCTTACGTTCCGAAAAAGCCTCGCGGAGGCTAGACAGTGGCTTGCTTCGCGGCGGGTGGCCCAGGCTCCGGCCAAGTCGTCCAGCCTCGAACGAAGTAATGTCCCCCGAAATCCCGCCATCTGCGTGTATTGAAGTCACTTGAAGTGAGTTCTTTGAATTGTTCTCGTATTGTCAGCAAACCGGACATTTCGACCCGAAACTTCCAGAAAGAGTTAGTTGGGGCCGCCGTCAGGCTCGAGCGCTTCTAGCCATTACAGCTCCTGTCTCAGGCTGTTGGCTTGTCCCAACCAACGGGGCACCCGCTTCTTGTACATAAGATAGGCCTGACCGAATGCTGCTTCCAAAGTCCGTTCTTCCCGAGGCACGAGTACGAGATTCACAACTAGCAGCAGTGCGATACATCCCAGAAGAACGGCCCGGCTTGCGCCCACCCCAGCCATAATGCTAGTTCCGCGACATACATCGGATTCCGCGTAAATCGATAAGGTCCATCGGTGATCAAGACCGAGGGCACCAGTTCGAGCCTCACGGTCTTTGGTGCATGCGCAATTCCTATGATCAGTGTCCAAATAAGGAGAGCCGTGGCAACGCCAACCGGGATCGGGCTTGCATCCTATTGTGCGTCCGAAAAGGATCGAAGTACGGGCTTTGGTACGGCAATCATGTGTACGCTTTGGAGCCACAGTCGAAGGCGGGGCGATTCGCGGCAGTAAAGGTTCATGTTGTCGGCGAACTTTCAAATGATGTCATTACAATCACGTCCATAGCCCCAATTCCTGCGACACCTGCCCCAGAATCGCAGCGGTAATTTTTCACGAAATACGCCGAAACCGATTTGCCATCCACTTTGAAGCCTATTGGGCCTGAGTAAGTTCCTTGCACGAGTTTGTCGATGTTTCGAAGGGAACGAGGTAAATCCACTTAGATTCCGAGGAGCTTTAGGCGCGCGGATTTTGCAGAAAACCCTTTCAATGTAGTCAATCTCGAATCGCAATTTGGCCCGATAGATGCTTGCTAAATTTCCGATTGTATGGAACGCTCCTTTCTGGCTGGCAGCGGGCTGGCCAAATCCCCCTCGAGAAACGGAGTCTAAAAATGCGGTTTCCCCCAACGTTATTCGCACTCGCTCTCTGTGCGGCATCGCTCACTACTGCGCAAGCCCAAAACGCAACACTCGCCCCGCCTCACACACGGACGAATCAGGCTCCCACCGGCATGATTTTTAGCTACGACGCCGAACACGGCATGATTAACGCTAATGGCATGCAAAACAAGCCAACCCCCATGGCGAGCACCAGCGCCCCGTCCTTCACTGGTACCGTCAACGTAACGATTAACATCAAGATCGCCAGTAACTTCAGGCCAGGTACTTTATATCACTGCTCGGCGTCGTTTGTTGGCGGCGAACTCGACACGGATTCCGGCTTGGTGGCAGGCGGACTTGAAACCGCCAACGGCTTTGCCAGACGTACGGGTGCGGGCACAGCAACCTGCACCTTTACAATCCCATTTGCCTGGTCATTGCCTAGTGCCCCTTCAACTGATACAGGTCTGGTCATCGCCTTTGGGGCACGGGCAGTCGACTTTAGCGGCAAAGAGAAAGAAGTATCGCGCTCCACCTTCCAGGTCGATGGAATCCAAAACCTCCCGAGCGATGCATCTACCTCGAGCTTCGTGTTCGACGTCACGCTTTAGAAGTCGGTTATTTCCCAGACAGATGGAAGATTAAGGCTCAACCTCGCCCAGTGTTGTCGCAACTGGGCGAGGTTGAATCTGCCAGGTACCAGATCTTTCTCCACGGCAAGCGGCTAGCAGCTAATACCGGGGAATTTACCGGGGACGCTGCGGGGACTAAGCGGCAGGTAAACGGGTGCAAATCTTGCAAAGATACTGCGAGGTTGAGAGACGCATCTCCACCGCATATACACTGGCGTTTTGCTAATTACGACAAGTCAGTGCAAATACCTCAAAGTATGCTAGAAACCCTCTTTCACGGCGACAACACGGTTCGAATTCCGCAGTCGGTAAGTGTAGAGCGATGTTATAAGGCTTTCCCACTTGTCGAGTGACCGGTTACCCGGAAGCAATCCTGCGCGGTGCCGGAAAAGTCAGCTTTTCAATAAATTGCTTTCCGATGCTAGAAAAAGCAGGCAAGTTACCTGAAACACTGGCGGTCTCAACCGGTCGATGCAACACCATCTGATGTGAAGGTGGTGTTATGAAACAAGGAAGACGGTATGGTCTTTCTGTGGCGCAGAGGACTGAGATCTGGCGCGGTTGGAAGGCTGGAGAGTCGTTGCATGAGATTGGTCGTGCTTTTGGCAAGGACCATGGCTCGATTCAGTTCCTGTTGTCGCAGCACGGCGGGATAGCTCCAGCCATTAGTCACCGCTCGCAGGAAACGCTCACGCTTGCCGAACGGGAAGACATCTCACGAGGCATTGCTTCCGGTTCGTCGATTCGAGAGATAGCCAGAGGGTTGCAACGGGCAGCGTCTACGGTGAGCCGGGAGGTGGCACGCAACGGCGGCCGGCCACTCTATCGAGCCAGTGAAGCCGATCATAAGGCCTGGGAGTCAGCTCTGCGACCCAAGGTGCGATCTGACCGCGAGACTGTCCCGCAGCCCGCGAGTGCCGTGAGCGACATATAGACCTCTTGGACCGCAGATGTTGAACTAGCTCTTTTTTCAGCACTCCCCGGGCCTGGATGAATAAGCTGCGGTAGATGGTCTCGTGGGACACACGCATGCTCTCGTTGTTGGGATAGTGGACCTTCAGCCACTTCGAAATCTGTTCCGGCGACCAGTCCAGGATCAGTTTACTGGCCACGATCGTCCGCAATGTCTCATGGTTCGCAAGAAGGAATACAGGCTTACACAAACATTACCGATGAAGTGGGGCAATCGAGAAAGTCGATGACCAGGGTGATACTCTTAAAGAGATCGAAGAATCCGATCTGGTTTACTTGCTTGTTCCGGCTTGCCTCCACTCGCAAAACACTCCACATTGTTTTCGGCGGTACTTCAATTTACAAGGAACAAGTCATGGAACAAGGAACAGTAAAGTGGTTCAACGATGCAAAGGGATTCGGCTTTCTTAGCCGTCAGACTGGCGAAGATGTTTTTGTCCACCATACGGCAATTCAAAGCAATGGATTCCGTAGCCTGCAGGAAGGCCAGTCAGTACGTTTCAACGTAGTGAAAGGCCCAAAGGGCTGGCAGGCCGAAAATGTCGAAGTCGTCTGAGCAAAGAACAGAATCAACTGAAAAGGGAGCGCCAGCTCCCTTTTTCTGCTTTAAGCATTCCTCGCAACCGGTTGACCTTCCAGACCTCGTGCCAAGGAGAGTCCTACGCAAAAGCCCGTCAAACTGCAAGACAAATACTATCTGAAATCTCTCCATGAGGAGATTGATCTCTACGACCACAAGCTGGTTCATTCTGGGCGGACGGACGTTGACCATCAAGGAGGCCAAACCTAAGTCGGAACGTCCCGGGGGTGACGGCCCGGCGTTTTGGCGGCGGAGGTGGCCGCGTGCGCGATGACTGTTGCGGCCATCCACGGCAGCCGCGCGAACCACGCCGGTAATTTTTCGAATGCACAAATTGCGTTCGGCCAGGCTGCCATGCCTGTCGGCGATGAACAAAGAGATGCGAAGGGATAGCTATGCCAAGAATCCAATCAACATTTACAAAGCGCCAGAAGGAACACACACGGCAACAGAGACAAAAGGACAAGGCAGAGCGCAGGAATCAACGAAAACAGGAAAAGGCTGTGGTAGGCAGTGTGGATGAGATGGCCGCACTGCCCGAACATGCAGCACCAGCGGCGCCATTCAACATTACTGTCGGGGAGGCTGAAACTGTGGAGGAGTCCACGCCAGGTGGTCGCTTGGCAACTGACTCCTAAGGGCAAGTCTGCCGGAGCCTAAGGCCCCAGCAACCAAATTGACGGTGCGAAATGTCGCCTGTTAAGAAATGTGCGTCGCGATTAACCTGGTATAGGAGGGTAAGTGTGGCAGAAATTCGATTGCAAGAGGGCGAATCCCTAGAGAATGCACTCCGTCGATTCAAACGCAAAGTTCAGTCGGAAGACATCATTAAAGAGGTAAAGCGTCACTCGTACTACTTAAAGCCTGGCGAAAAACGCCGAGTGAAACAGGCTTTGGCGCGAAAGCGTGCGCGGAAAAAGGTTCGAAAAGAAGGTTCACCTGCGAAGGACCCGCGTCGGGAATAATGCATAATTCCGCAGAGGTAACCTGACGCTCGCCGGTGCCGGAGCTTGACGCCCCGGCAACCAGAAACTAGCCTACTGTACTGAACGTCGAGCAGCGAAGTTACTGAAAACACCGTTTTTCGACAGGATGGGATTATGGTGCAGACAAAAACTGCCACACAGACAGAATGCCCTATTCGTTCAGTAGGTATTTCCAATACAGATGTCGCGCTGCACTTAAATAGCGGCCTCAGCCAAGCCTCAAATCTACGGTATCTATTGGTCTCGTCCCCAGGTTCAGGCACGGCAGGGCGAGTCGCTTACTCACGTGCGCGTATTCTTGAATCGGCTGTGGAAGTCTGAGAGCGAAGGCCGGGTTCATTTCGATCCCGAACACGTGCCGGTTTATGCTGACCGCATTCGCAGGCGTCCCCCGGGTGTCAGTTTCGCTGGGACTTTCGCCGCACGTTGACGGTGGATCTGTGGAACGCTGGCTCGACGGCAACTTCCGCAAAGTGTACCGCCATGTGTTCTCCGGCAATTGGCGCGACTACGATCCTTACGACGCCGCTTATCGGCCCGAGGTCCAGGAGATTCCGTCACCGGCTGTCTGCTCGATGTTCCGTACCTACCAGGGATGGACCGCGCTCACTCGACAGGGTAAGAGAGATGGCACGCTGCAGCTGATCCCCATCGCCAATTCAATGGTCTACATTCTTCTACGTGCTTTGCAGGACGATGTTCCAGAAACGGAGTTGTGTGGCGCCGAGCCTGCGCGCGCACTTTCGGTCAACTCTAAATGGCACGCTCCGCTGCTCGACGCTCGCACATCCATACCTCTCATGGAACCGGGCGATGCTGTCTTCTGGCACTCGGACGTCGTACATGCTGTCGAAGATGAGCATAACGGCAACGGATACAGCAACGTAATCTACATCGGCGCCACCGTCGGATGCCCCAAAAATGAGGCCTATCTACCCGGCCAGGCCGAGGCATTTCTCGCGGGCAAGACTCCACCCGATTTCGCTCCGGACAACTTCGAGGTCGACTTTCTCGCCCGCGGTACAGAAGCAGATCTGACTCCGCTTGGCCGCAGTCAGCTAGGGCTTCAAGTGCCAGTGGGTACATCAACCGGTCACTAACGAACTATCGAAAGTAGGTTGATGCAGCACAATCACAAAGGTGCATGGAACTTGCGTCTCAGAGGTTGGATCAGGTTCGCCAAGTAGTTCTCAGCCATTGCAAGTGCGATGGTTGGGGAGAAGCGCAGAGTATCGTAGCGAGTTTAAAAGCGCCTTCCTGGTCTATATTGCTCCGTCACCCATGAGATTGAGCGGATATCCTTCGATTCATAGGCGGGTCACGAAGTGACGCGACAACCGACGCAGTCACCGTAGGGTATTTAAAACTTCCTTCTTCCCTCCATTCCTGCCTGCCTACCCTTTCGAACGCACACAGACGGAGAGCGAATGAATGGACACGAGCGGCAATCAGAAATACATTCACCGCAAGAATGGGGATCGGAGTTATGACTCCATCTGTTTGCAGTGCTTTCGGACTGTTGCAGTTTCCAACGATGTCAGCGTCTTAGTCGAGTTTGAGAATTTGCACAAATGCAGCGGGTGGGGAATCTACATGGATGCGAGAATTGAAAACCCATCGCGGCGTAGGGGGTCACTTTGCCTTGTAGAGCATGTAGAGGCGCGCTAGCGAAGCGTCATCGCAATGGATTCTTGGAGCGCCATATTCTTGGTATGTTTTGGATTCGCCCGTGGAAGTGCGATTCATGCGGACGCACACATTTCCGAGTGCGCCACATCACATTATGGACGAGGTTCTGACCACCGGGTATTTCCCACTTTTCTACGGTAAGTCAATGGAGAGGATGTCAGTTGGTGTCCGCAGAATCTGTCCAGGCGCGATCCTCGGTTGACGCCTACAGGCACAGGCCTTAGCACTCATTGAGCTATTCGGAGCTAATCTGTCTCTTTGCCAAGTGGCCGAAAAACCGGCTTCTCGGACATGTGACTGCTGCCAATTCCCTCGTTACCCGGGAGAACAAGACCACGACTCAGCCATCGCTCGCAGGTCTCTTTTGAAGTGTGCCTACACACAGGACGAGAAGTCGAATCTCATCTTTGAGAGTGTCAACGCATTCATGGACGCGATCCAGGGAGAACATCCGTAACTTGGGATGCGTAACGCCAGAGCATTTATGAACAGCGTTATCGCCCTTTGCGGCCCGGTCTTCAAACATGAAAGCTTCAAGGAAGAAAAGGAGTGGCGTCTTGTCGTGCAGTGTAAGGCGCGCAAGTCTCCCAAACCCCATTTCCGCGCAGCTCAATCTACCTTAATTTTCAAGCTTGACTTATCCGCTGGCCACCGGGATAACTACGTCACGAAGACCAGAGTAGGTCCCTCGCCCAGCGACCACTTGGGCGCAACTGGAGTGAAAAAACTTCTGGATCAGCGGGATCTTTCCACGGCGATGGTTGAAAATTCAAAACTCCCATATCGCTCCTGGTAGCAATCGCAACTCTTCCAAACATGGTTTACTGAACTTTGTTTCCGGCCGCGAGATCCGCCGCGTCGACCCCAAATCCTTCGACCTGACGACGTCCTGCCCCGAATGCGGCTACAAGATCCCGCCGGCTGAGATACTGCACATCGACGGCGAGCATATCCGCTGCCGAAGTGTGGGAAGGATGTTCCATATGGTAGACGAGACAGTCCTATTTATATGACCCCATGAAAGTCGCAAACATCAATCCGTTCGATTTGAACGACCCGGAAGCCAAACGCAGCGTCTATCCGACATGCTTTTTTGTGACACTGGAAGACTCTTAGCCATGAATTTCTCCCGTACCTGCAATGCAATCATCGAACATGTTAGTGAGAGTGATGCGTACGACCAGTTCCGCGTCGCGATAAACGATGCCCTCGACGAGCTGCTGCAGCATCGACTCGCCTGTCCCAATTGCAATGAAGATTAGGGATACATACCCGCAGATCCTCCACAATCACTTCATTTTGGCAACCGTTGCTGCTCTTTGGTCCAGCTGCCCGAAAGCATGCGCGCAACCAGATCAGGCTGCCCGCGATTGCGCGTCCAACTAGTACCTCGTTGGTGTGTGGGCCGTAAGCGTCAGAAGTATCGATGAGAGTGATCCCAAGATCCAATGCTCGATGGATCGTTGCTATCGATTCCGCGTCATCGCGGCCGGAGTAGGAAGCGCTCATTCCCATACAGCCAAGTCCGATCGACGAAACGGTGGGTCCATTCTTGCCAAGTGTGCGGGTATTCATATGAAAGCTCATCTTTTGCTCCGAACCGAAGTCCGGGGTCTGGTGCATTGTTGTTTGTTGAGGCGAAGTTGTTGGTGGAACAGTGGCGTCAGGCTGGAAGTTCCACGCCTGAAGCACGGGAACAGAAGTTCAGCAGGCGATCCTGAAGACCGACATCGCGCGTAGCAGGCAGCGGATGCTTTCTGTTCATGTGATAGAAGTACTCACCGGGCACCAAAGCGGCAGGGTCATCGCTTACCGCAAGCCACACCTGAGTGCGATGCGCCTGGTCCAGATCGTCTGCGGCGCTTGAACCGCCCATCTTCGTAGGCACCAGCCTGGCTCCAAGGCATTCGAATGATTGCTCGGCCACCGTCTCGCAATAGCGAATGCCAGAAGCACGTCATGGAGCTTCGTATCGGAGTAAGCCTGGTCGTCCCACCCACGACCGGTCGGCCTCTGCTGCAGGCGTCTGAACGGTGCAGCAGAGTACCCGGACAGCCAAATCCTTAGCCCTTCAGGAACGCCAGCAGGTCAGCATTGATCGTCTCCGCCTGAGTAGTAGGCATACCGTGCGGGAAGTCCTTGTACGTTTTCAGGGTTCCGTTCTTTAACAGCTTCGCGGACAACGGCCCCGCGGCGACATAGGGAACGATCTGGTCGTCTTCGCTATGCATCACCAGCACCGGAATAGTGATCTTCTTCAGGTCTTCCGTGAAATCGGTTTGGGAAAAGGCCACAATGCCGTCATAGTGCGCCTTGGCACCCCCCATCATGCCCTGGCGCCACCAATTTTCGATGACGGCCTCCGAGGCTTTCGCGCCGGGCCGGTTAAATCCGTAGAAGGGGCCGGTCGGGAGCGCGCGATAGAATTCCGAACGATTGGCGGCGAGTTGCGCCTGCAAACCATCAAACACCTCTTTGGGAAGGCCAAGCGGGTTGGCCGCCGTCTTTACCATGAGCGGAGGCACCGCGCTGATCAGCGCCGCCTTCACGACTCCGCTTTCGCCACGCCGCGCCAGATAGCGTGTGACCTCACCACCGCCGGTCGAATGGCCAACATGAATCGCGTCTTTCAGCTCGAGGTGCGCTGTAAGAGCGGCCAGGTCATCGGCGTAATGGTCCATATCGTGACCGTCGCCGGTCTGGGTGGAGCGTCCGTGGCCGCGGCGGTCATGGGCGATCACACGATATCCGTGTTGCAGGAAAAACAGCATCTGTGCGTCCCAATCATCGGCCGACAGCGGCCAACCATGGCTGAACACAATAGGCTGACCTGAACCCCAGTCCTTGTAAAAGATCTCAACTCCGTCCTTGGTTGTGATGGTAGGCATGAAGGCTCCTTGTGAATTGGGTAGCTAACGTCGCCCATTAGACCACACTCGTGTGTATGGATGTTGACGCAAGGAAAATTCTCCTGGTTGCGTGGTCGGCGTCATGGACAAAGTTGCCCAATTGCGCAAGGGCAACGATTCTCTCGACCCAGCATCCTGAAGAACCAGCAAAGGTCAGCGTTTATCGATACGTTACATAGAAGCTATTTAAGCGCCAGCAAGACTTGTAGCGTATCGTGTTAGCTCGGGCACATCGGAAGCACAGGGAGATTGCAATGCCTTCAGTCGTAAAGAACATCGTTCTTGTTCACGGCGCGTTCGCGGATGGCTCTAGTTGGTCGAAGGTCATTCCGTTGTTGCAAGAACTCGGCTACACAGCAGTCGCAGTACAGAATCCAATGACTTCGCTGACTGACGAAGTGGCTTTCACGAAAAGAATCATCGCGCTACAGGATGGTCCTGTGATTCTCGTGGGCCACTCCTGGGGCGGTGCTGTGATTACCCAGGCGGGCGACGATTCCAAGGTCGCTGCTCTTGTGTATGTAACGGCCTATTCGCCAGAAGTGGGACAATCCGCAAACGATGCAAGCAGTCCGTTCGGATGGACGGAAGGACAGAAGCGGATCAGTGTGGATGGAGAAAAGTTCGCAACCCTCACTGCCGAAGGCATGCTGGAATACATTGCCGTAGGACTCCCAATGAAAGAGCGGGAACTTGCACTTGCGGTACAGGGCCAGAGCTACGGTCCCATGTTCGACGAGAAGCTAACGGTTGCCGCCTGGAAGACCAAGCCCACGTGGGCTGTCATTTCCACGAAGGATCAAATGCTCCCTCCGGCCATGCAGGAATCGGCCGCAAAGAAAATGAGCGCGATAACGACGATTCTCTCAACCTGCCACATGTCCATCCTCGAGGAGCCAGCAAAGGTCACAGCGGTGATCGATGACGCTGCAAAGAACGCATTAAACAACCAATAAACAGTCGCGTCCTCTCCTATTTAGGGACCGACAAGACAACCTCGCCCTTCGGCACTTCCGAGGGACAGGCAATCCGGCAACAATCCCAAAGTGCCTGCAAAGTCAGCTTTACGGTAGGTTGGCCGCCAAGACCGCTCCGGCTGGGCAAGTTATGCCTTCTTCGTTTTCATTCACATGTCTCCGGTTGACCACCAACTTGGGAGTTGCTCCAAAATCCAGTTCCTTCCGGTTGGGCCACAATCCGACCGGGAACTCGGAAAGCTCTCTCTACTTCACGGCTCAATGAGCGATTTGCCCTGAAGTCGTCATTTGAGAATTCACGAGCCGATGATTATTGCGGGCGGCCGATCTTTATGCGGACGATATCAAATGATCAAACAGCGATTGAACCAGGCTGCGCGTGCTCTTCTGAGAGAGTTCTGGGCCAAGGATTCTCTGGGTGACTGCCAGACCATGAGCGAGATGTATGATAACCGTGATGAAATCATCCGGCTTCAATCTAGAAGTGACTTCAGGAGATCGCAAGAGATCCCTGACAAGCTCGCTTCCGTCGCGAAGCTGCTGCCGATGCACTTCAACAAAGCTTTTTCGGATATGTTCGCTTCGAAGTGCCCCGACCTCGAATTCAGCCCGAAGCACGATCCAGTCATGATCCGTCATTACGTCGGCAATGGCATCACGCATTTTTTTCAACCGCTTCTTGCCTGAAGGCTCTTCCTTCAATAGTGCCCGGAAGACATTCAAGTGGTGCGCCTGTTCCGCATGGATTACGGCGACAAACAGATCTTCCTTACCATCGAAGTTGGAATACAGTGCACCCCGAGAATAACCGGCATCCTCGGCGATCTTCTCCGCACGGCCCCGCCAAGCCCGTAACGCAGAAAGTGGCTGCGTCCTACGGCGATCAAGGCGGCACGAGTCTGTGCCTGGCTCTCCTCGCGGGTGAGCCGCTTTCGTGGTTTTGTGCCGTTCTCAGGCATTTAAGTCCTTAGCTCCTTCCGATCGTTGCTCCAGCAGTTCATTGACTGCCTCTAGAAAATGTAAAGACACGCTCCTAGATAGCCCGAACGTGACGATCGAAGTTGCGCCAAACGATTCTGACCACAATGAACACCCTGTATCCTGATACGAGGATAGCTTAACTCTGGAGGACTAACGCGAAGATAATATCAAGTGTTCATGCCTTAAATGGATGCAGTCTGTACTGGATCTGACCCATTTGATCCATGAATCTTCAGGGTTTTAGAACAATCGAATGGCCACAGCCACCGTAGCGGCCACAATTGCTATGATTGCGAGAACGACATACCACAGGTATGCCATGGGGATGTCTTCCAGGTCGTCTTTCATCTTGGTTTTCATGGTGGCTCCTTAGGCCATTACACGTGGAGACTAGTACTGTCCGGCCAGTGGGGAAATACCTCTGCATCACACACCAGTCCCTGCGAGAAGATCGCAGTAATCTTCCAGCTGCTGGAAATCGAAAAGACAATCAGAGATGCGCCTATCCGCGGCGTATCAGCATTACGCCCAATCCGACGCAAACGACTGCCGTTATCCGCAACGTCGGCACATATAGCGAACCCAGCCATGCAATGTATGCAGAAAGAGCATCCTGTTCGGGCTTCATACAAATCCCCCATATTCCGAAGGCCATGCAGAGCAGGCCTAACACGAGACAGACCCACTGCTCGATAACAACAATCGTCGTGGGCTGAGCGCTTTTTCGTTCGCCTCCTCCCTTCTCCCTCGCACCCTGTCTGACACTCAAAGTGCGCTCGCGGCCAAGGTGTTTAACATCTTCATGAAGACTGCCGGTGCCGCGATCGTAGCCTTGAATCGCAGGTGTGACTTTGGTCGCCAATATTCGGCCTGTGCTTGGGGCAGCCATTATGGGTTCCCCTTTCATAAGTCTCTACTTAAGCATACAATACGATTCCAGATACAATATGTATCTTAAATTTTAATGCCGGCACTCGGCCTCTCGGAAAAAGCGCTAAACGAAAACGGCTCGCCAAGCGTTAGAGGGAACGGCGGTTGGTTGGGCTCGAGGAATGAATCTGACAACGCTCACTCCGGCGGAAAGGAAAGCGGTTTGCCAGAGATTTCAGGGGCTACGAGCAAACATCCGGATTGGCGACAAACCGGGAATTACGAAACACAAGCGCGTTTCCCGATTGCTAATTCCGCGAAGCTGGAGTTTCACCGCAGCCACGAATAGACCCACCTGTGCCCATTCGGGGGTCTCGAGAATTGCCCTGTCAGAATTACCTCAAAAGGGGTATGAACCAACTGCCGTGGAGTGGTGGCCGAAAAACACTCTAGTTTGGGATGCAAATCTCTTGCTAATACTCCATAGTCTTTAGCAGTAACTGGTAACCGTATCCCACTTTGGCGGCTGTCCCCGTCAGCGGCCAAAGTTAAACCGCTTCTCCCCCGTCATTCCTGTTCAGGCAAGTCTAAAGTGAGCATCGCATCCGCCTGTCACGCATCACGGCGACACGGAAACTACACCGGCCCTTCAGGTAACTTCCGGTGAGTCCACCGATCCACTCCGAACTCGTTCGGAACACACAAAGGCCGGGCGGTTTTATGATTCCCGTATGCCTATACAGGTCATTCGGGTTGCAAGTCTGGTGCTCTTGCTGGCAGCCGTCATGAACTTGGTGAGGGTATCGACCTGATAATCCATCACCAGCAGCATGGCGCTCCGCGGATCGATGTGCGAGAGCTCAGGCATGGGTTTTCTCCTTGCAGATGATGAGTGTTCTTACGATGTGCCGCTGACATGCTCGCTGAGCATCTCCAGGCTGGGCTTGTTGCAAGGTATTTTGCAATGACTTGGACCCAGCTTGTGTTTGGACTCTTCGGTCCGATCATACTAACGCGGATATTTCCCCAAAGGCTCTGAGGAAACAAGCGCCACCAGTCAGAGAATTCGTTGAGACGGCTTACGCTCCGCTTTCCCCACGTCAGCGAATGAGCCAAAAAAAAAGCTAAAGCAGGAAAACAGCTGCAAGAACAATTATCACGAGTGCGCAGAGCACGAACATCAGATATGACCTCGGGTAGTTCTCAGTAACGCTTCTCACTTGCGGTCCTCCTTCGACCGGTTGTGCGCGGGGCCGGGAGTGTCCTTTCCCCTCCACTCGGTTGTATCAGGCATCGCGATCCTTCCGTCTCTCTGATCAATCTTTACATACAATACGTTTTCAGATACAGTATGTCTTTGTAGAGATGCCGACGCCGCCAATGCGGATATAGATGTGCGAGCCGTGGGCATTGAGGTGCTTGAGCAGAGAAAGCTGTCGGGGACCGGCGTGGGCCAACATGCCGTTGAGTCCGGGAAGCATTCCACGTTCGCTTAGGACACCGATATCGTAGAGCGGAGCCTCAATAGCTGTGAGCATGTTACGAACTGTGGATTCGGTTAGCGCTCGCCCCTCAAGCGGGAGAGCCTTCGGCATCGCAAAATTATGCAGCTTAATGCTGTTGCTGGTCGTCGCGACGACTGCATCCCGGGCGCAGGTGATGTCACCAAATTACGGAAGTGTTCCCAGCGGCCCCGCCACCAACGAAGTCTTGCGCCTCACGCTGAGCGAAGCTATCAATCTGGCCGTGCGCTACAATCTGGGGGCAATCGAGAGTGACGAGAATTCCAGGGCGGCTCGCGGGCAACGGCTGCTCGCGTTAAGCCACCTCCTTCCCCAGGTAAGTGCGGGGATTAATGAGAACGTTGACCAAGTAAATCTCACAGCCTTGGGCCTCGGTGCAATCAAGATACCCGGCGTCCCTGCTGTTGTTGGCCCGTTCAGTTACAGCACGGCGAGTGCAAGTCTTAGCCAAACCTTGTTCAGCTACGAATCGATCCAGCGCTTCCGTGCTGCCCGCACCTCCGAGCAGGCCGTCCAGCTCAGCTACAAAGACACGCTCGACGTAATTACGCTCACCGTGGGCAACGCTTATCTGCAAGTCATCGAAGCCAGCTCCCGGATTGAAGCCGAAGAGGCGCAAGTGCAGAATGCAAGGGCTCTTTACGATCAGGCGGTAAATGAGTTCCAGGCCGGTACAAGACCACGGATCGACGTGACTCGGACAGAAGTTCAGCTTCACACCGAAGAGTACAACCTGAGCGTTGCACGGAACAACTTCGCAGTCGCGAAACTCACCCTCGCCCGCGCCATCGGATTGCCTCTTGGCCAAACCTTCGAGATTGCGGATCAACTTCCGTACGCGGACATCCACCCGCCTACCGTCGAAGACGCCCTCAAGATGGCTTATGACTCGCGCAATGATTTCCGCTCGGCTCTCAATTCGGAGAAATCAGCCGAGCAGGGGCTATCTGCCGCCAAGGGCGAACGTTACCCGGTTGTGGCTGTAAGTGGTGATTACGGCGACCAAGGACCAACGTTCGGTCAGTCCCACGGAATCTTCAGTTTCCAGGCGGGGATCGATGTACCGGTCTACACCGGTGGCCGGATCAAAGGCGACATAACCCAAGCGGAAGCGACTCTGCACCAGAGGAAGGCGGAAGCAGAGAACATCCGCGGGCAAATTGACTACGACGTTCGCACTGCATTTCTCAATCTGAATGCGGCCAGGGAGCAAGTTGACGTCGCTCATCAGAATGTGGGCTTGGCCAACGACAACGTTGCTCGTTCCAAGGAACGCTTTGCGGCAGGCGTCACCGACAGCGTCGAGGTGGTGCAGTCCGAGCAGTCCCTGGCCAGCGCCAACGACCAATACATCACCAGCCTCTACAGCCACAATCTCGCAAAACTGGCACTCGCTCGTGCCCTCGGTATTGCGCGAGGCAGTTTTAGCCAATATCTCGGAGGACGCTAAATGTCTGTACAACAGACGGAGTTCAAGGAAACAAATTTCACTCCGCTGGCGACGGCGAAGCCAGAACTGACCGACGAAAAACAAAAGAAGCAGGGGATCCGCCGGGTTTTTAACGAACATCCAGTGGGCGCTCGGGCCACAGCGTTGCTGCTACTCGCCATTGTGATCGTAGCTGGAGTGCTCTTTTTGCGGAATAGCCTGGCGTGGGAGTCGACTGACGACGCACAAGTGAATGGCCACATCATGCCGTTGAGCGCGCGGATCAATGGATACGTGCTCGAAGTTCCAGCGATCGAGGGACAACTTGTGCATGCTGGTGATGTGCTCGTGACCATCGATCCTAAGGACTATAAGATCGCGCTAGAGCAGGCCCGGGCGACGTTCGAGGACGCGCAGGCCAGTGCCGCAAGTTCTCACATCAACATACCGATCATCTCCGTTACCACGCAAAGCAACGTCGATTCAGCAAGTACTGCGGTGGCAAACGCGGAGGCCGGATTTAAGGCTGCCGAGCAGAATCTCGAGTCTGCGAAAGCCGTTGTGGAACAAGCCGAGGCGAATGCGGCGAAGAGCGACGCGGATCTGGTACGCTACGAACAACTAGTCGCCAAGGAAGATATTTCACATCAGCAGTACGATCAAGCAGTCGCCGCGGCCAAAGCAAATCGATCCGGCGTCGTGTCAGGCCGAGCGAATGTACAGGCGGCTGAACAAGCAGTGCGTCAGGCACAAGGAAAGCTCTTGCAGGCGAGAGCCGATTTACGCAGCGCTCAGACCGCACCACAACAGGTTTCGATGACCCTCGCGAAGGCAGACGCAGCCGATGCCCAGGCGCGAGAACGCCAGGCAGAGCTCGATCAAGCAGACCTCAACCTCAGCTATACAGTCGTTCGTTCTCCAGTCACAGGAATTATCGGTAAGAAAACTGTCGAAGTAGGCCAGAACGTTGGCATCGGGCAGGAATTGGTAGAAGTAGTGCCGCTCGACGATGTCTGGGTTACGGCCAACTTTAAAGAAACACAACTTGCCCACATGCGGCCAGGGCAACCCGTCGAAATCAAGGTGGACGCCTACGGCCGCACATGGAAAGCATATGTAACCAACATGGGGGCCGGCGCAGGCTCGGTGTTCAGCCTGTTACCTCCCGAGAACGCCACTGGAAACTACGTAAAGGTTGTGCAGCGGGTACCAGTGCGCATCGATTTTGATCGCTCTGCGGGACCGGACTTCAACGCGGAAGGACTGCTGAAGCCCGGCTTGTCCGTTGAACCCGAGGTGAGGGTGCGATGAGCACTGCCGGATCTGGTGCCGCCGGAGAGGATCTCTGGCAGCCCAAAGTCAACCCCTGGATCATTGCGGCTGCGGTTTCACTGGCCGCGTTCATGGAGGTGCTGGATACCAGCATCGCCAATGTGGCCCTGCCACACATCGCTGGCGGGCTGGCGGCTAGCAATGACGAGAGCACGTGGGTGCTGACCAGCTATTTGGTCTCCAATGCAATCGTTCTACCGCTAAGTGGATGGCTGGTCGCATCGCTTGGGCGGAAGCGCTTCTTTTTGATCTGCATTACGTTTTTTACAGCGAGTTCCTTTCTCTGTGGGATCGCACCCAGCCTCGGGTTTCTGCTCCTGTTTCGCGTCATGCAAGGCGCGTTTGGAGGCGGTTTGCAGCCGATGGCGCAGTCCATCCTGGGCGATAGCTTTACTCCCCAGAAGCGAGGGCTGGCTTTTTCGCTGTATGGAATTACGACCATCTGTGCTCCTGCCATCGGTCCAACGCTCGGGGGCTGGATCACAGACAACTACTCTTGGCGCTGGATTTTCTACATCAACGTTCCGGTCGGCATTCTGGCGTTCCTACTGGTCTATCAGCTGGTCGAAGATCCACCGTACATAGCCCGCCTGAAGGCCAAGCTCTCCGGCTTCGACTTTATCGGATTTTCTCTGCTGACCCTAGGCGTCGGCGCGTTGCAGATCGTCCTAGACAAAGGACAGGAAGACGACTGGTTCGGATCTCATTTCATTACCACGTTGGTTGTGATCGCCGTCGTGGGCCTCGTTTCCCTGGTCGTGTGGGAATGGTTTCAGAAAGAGCCCATCGTTGATGTGCGTTTGTTCACGAACTTCAATGTCGCGACCACCAATCTAATGTTCTTGATGCTGGGAGCGGCCTTATTCAGTTCCACAGTACTCATGCCGCAACTCCTGCAGACTCTTATGGGATACACCGCACAAAAGGCAGGGATGGTGCTTTCTGCCGGCGCCCTGGTAGTGCTGGTTGTGCTCCCGATGGTAGGCAAACTCACCACCCGATTTCAAGCGCGTCATATCATCGCCTTTGGTTGGATAGGTCTGGCGGCAGCCATGTACATATCGAGCAAACAGATTGATCTACTTATGAGTTTCCGCTCGGCCACCCTTTTACGGGTATGGCAGTACATTCCCGTGGCCTTTCTATTCGTCCCCCTCACGCTTGCCGGATATGTCGGCCTGGCCCCTGAAAAAACCAACGCTGCCGCCGGGCTGATGAATTTCTTTCGCAACATGGGGCAGAGCGTTGGGACGTCCGCCGTCACGACCTTGATTGCTCGACGCAGTCAGTATCATCAATCCGTCTTGGCGGAATACACGGCTTCTGGCCGGTTTCACGCCTCTATCACAGCGATGGCCATGCGTCTGATGCGCGCCGGTCTGAGCACGCATGGTGCTCGACAACAGGCCCTGGGCCGACTGTACGCTCTGGTTCAGGCCCAAGCTGCAGTTCTCTCTTACGTCGATATCTATTGGCTGCTGGCAATGGGCTCGGTGATTATGTTTGTCGCCTCATTTCTGCTGAAGAGAAATGAGCCACGCAAGAGTGCGAAGGTATCGGTTCATTAGGATGTTATGTCAAATGGTCCCTTTGCCGGTGACCTGCGCTTGCCAAGCGGGCGCAACAGACATTCTGGTTTTACTTCTCAACAAGCAGCTATACCACCGAGGGCTATGGCGATGTCGTTCTCCCGCAGATGTGGCGCACCATAGCAGGCTGTGGTTAAAGTCGCAGGGGGCCAAACGTCGCGACAGTTTCTCTTGTCGGTATCAACGAAGGAAACAGCCAACCGCCGCCGCAACGATTGTGAGTTTTATTAGCCAGCCGATCGCGTAATCCTTGGAAAGTATCTGGGTCCGCGTCACCATCGCATGATGTCCGAGGCAGAGCGTAATCATCAGGTCGGGATCACTGTTCCCTGGCATACGATGATGAACGGCCAGTGATCGCTTCGTGCTCCCCGACTTGCCGCATCCTGGTATACGGCATCTGTAGCCATCACGAGCTAAGACCTCCTCACGGTGACCGCCGAAGTATTCCTCATCTTGGAGATACCTCGCTTTTCACCACTCGATGATGACAATGCGTTCTTCAACCCGGAAGAGTTTGAGGCGGGCTACATTGCACGGCTCGCCGGTGAGCCTCAGTGTCTGAGCGCTACACGTGGATGGCGAGCTGGTTGGGTCGACGCCGATGCTGGCTTTAGTAATTCGGAGATATCGAAAGCATCGTGAAGCAATAGCTAGTGACACACTACGAAATTCAGCGAGGACTTGATTTGCGAGCCTTCTAGTGCGAATGTCCGAATAGCTGGTCACTGGACCCTTGCCGGCATTCGAGGAGTAATCCTGCATAGAACTCTGTGAGATTAGGTTGCTTAGGTCCCGCAGAAAGTTTGAGTGACGCTCTCCTCAGGGCTCGCTGGTGAGGAGTAGCGTTCTTGGCCGGGCTTGTCGTCGTATGGCCGTGACGTTATGTCCAACAATTCTTCGAATGGCTGAAAGTCCTGACGCTCGACCGCGGCATTGATTGCGCCCTCGACCAGATGGTTTCGAGGAATAAATGCGGGATTTACCTTGCGCATCGATTCAGCGCGGTCTACCCCCGAAACGGACTCTTCTTTCTGTCGCAGGCGCCATCCAATAGCCCACAAGTCATATGTCTCAGGATCGGTGAAGAGTGAGCGCACATCCTTATCACTTTCAGGACTCGCCGCCGCATTGCAGAGTTTGCGGAAGGTCGAGGTAAAGTCGGCGCCGTTGTTGGCCATGCGGTCAAGTAAATCCTGAACCAACGCCAGGTCGCCTTCGCGCTCGGAAAGGAGACCGAGCTTGCGGCGAAAGCCGGCGAGTCGAAAGTGCTCAAATGTATGAGAGAACGTTGCGAGTGCTTCGTTTGCCGATGCAAGCGCGGCCTCGTCGTTGCCTTCCTCCTGCTGCAATACCGGGAGCAGCGCTTCGGCCAGCCGCGTCAAGTTCCAAAGCGCGATTCGGGGCTGATTGCCGTACGCGTATCGTCCGTTTACATCGATGGAACTGAACACCGTGGCTGGGTCATATGCTTCCATGAAGGCGCAGGGGCCATAATCGATCGTCTCCCCCGAGATGGAAGTGTTGTCGGTGTTCATCACGCCATGGATGAAGCCGATGAGTATCCATCGTGCGATTAGCCTTGCCTGGCAGGTGATCACAGCATCCAGGAGGGTCCGATATGGCCGCTTCGCATGCGCGGCTTCGGGGTAGTGGCGGAATATCGCATAGTCGGCAAGAATGCGTGTGCCTTCGGTGTCACCCCGCGCGGCAAAGTACTCGAAGGTGCCGACGCGGAGGTGGCTTGCCGCTATCCTGGTGAATATTGCTCCTGGTAAAGCTATTTCGCGCAGGACACGTTCTCCTGTAATCACAGCGGCTAGCGCCCGCGTGGTGGGCACTCCAAGCGCCGCCATTGCTTCACTCACGATGTACTCACGCAAAACGGGACCAAGAGCGGCTCTGCCGTCACCGCGGCGTGAGAAGGGCGTCGGTCCCGAGCCTTTGAGCTGGATGTCGTAGCGGACGCCATCACGTCCCATCACCTCGCCCAACAGAATGGCTCGACCATCGCCGAGTTGAGGGACAAAATGACCAAACTGGTGACCAGCATAGGCAAGCGCGATCGGCTCGGATCCCTCGGCCACTCGATTACCCGCCAGAATGTCCACGCCTTGCGTACTCATCAACGCATCGGGATCGATGCCCAGGCTGCGAGCGAGTTCTACATTCAACTTGACGAGATGCGGGGCCGCAACTGGTGTGGGGGCCAGTTGCGCAGAGAAACGCTGTGGCAGCCGAGCGTATGTGTTCTCGAAACCAAAACGGAGGGAATGAAATTGGGAGTCGGGTGCGCCGAGCGACTCGATCATAGGAACATCTGAGGAAGTCATGGTCGTTTGGATGCCTGCAAGCTGCTTTCGTATCATCTGAAGAAGCTTGTCTCTATGCTGCCATAGATACCCTAATCAATGTCGGCAGTGTAGTTCTCTGCGATCAATCCGACTTCCGGGCAATCCGTGGTGGTGAGTGACTTTGGCGACTTAGCGCTGAATGACGTCGATCAGTCGAAATCATTGGTGTGTTGCCTGTTGAAATAAGGTGCCGAGCGGCAGACTACGCGCCGGCCAAATTCGGCGGTGCACCAAGGCTAATTCGCGCGAAGCGCGAACCCTCACCTTCGATCCCTAGCCCACAATCTCTGTTTCTTAATTCAGTAATGCGGCCTGATTCGGACGATCCAGCGAGAACGTCGGTATCTCAATATCAAAACGCTCACCGCTCTCACTCTCCAGCTGGTAAGCCCCACCCATCATCCCCGACGGCGTGTTGAGAGGCGTACCGCTCGTATATTCAAAGCTCTCTCCCGGCTTGATGACGGGTTGCTCCCCGACAACACCTGATCCCTTGACCTCGGTCAATTCGCCGCGCGCATTCGTGATCATCCAGTGCCGACTCAACAGTTGCACCGTTTCTCGTCCCTGATTTTCGATGATCACTCGATAAGCCCAAAAATACTGCGAGCTGTCCGGCGATGATCTCGTCTCAAGGTAAGTTGGCTCAACGCTCACCGCTATTCCTCGAGTGTTTGCCAAATACGGTGTCCAATTTGTCATAGAGAAAGCTTAGATCAAACTCGTGGGCTGAGCTAGCCCGGCATGCATCTTCCCAACCAACACGCCAGCAGTGATTTGCTCCCTCAAAGTCCGGGATGGCAGTAAGGAGCGCCCGATACCCTGCGGCATACTCTTCTTTGTCCCAATGGCCCTTCAGGGCTTCGAGGTCGGGGTGAATCATTTGGTAGTCTCCTCTGGCACTTCCATGCAGTACTAGTGCGAACCTTCAAACTCACTGCGCTTCCTTGAGACGAGTGAGCCTGAAGTGTTTCATCAAGTCGCGCACCGCCGTCAGGACTTCTACAGGAGATTGCCATAGTGACTAAGGTTTACTCCTTAATCGCCGACTGCACTTTTCCAAGTAAGAGGTCGAGCTGTCTAGGCATTGGCATTATTGCAGCTGCACTCTCCACATCGAAGGCGCTAGGGCCCCGGAAAGAGAAGGCAAGTGAGAACTTGATCCGATGGCCGTTTGTAAGCTGCCTCCAGAGACCGGGCTGTACGTTTGAGATGTGCATGAAGATTGTATCTCCCATACCATCGCGGGATACAAATGCATGCGTTGCCTCAAGCCGCCAAATCTTTCCAGAGAATTGCTGCTCTGGAATTGGATAGAGGAGACGATTCCGGACTTGTGGAGGTATGTGTGCCTTTGCCAGCTTCGCGAACGCGACGCGCCCGAAACGAAGCTAGTAAGCAAAGAGTGAAGTAACGTACGTGTTCGAGGCAAGGAACCGCTTCAGCCGGTAGGCTTCCCTATCCACGCAGTTCTTTCAACGCGATCACCCTACCGCGAAGCTCCACCGACGGAGAAAACAGAACGACAGGAAGAGCGTGTTCGCTACCACTTACGCTGTCTGAAGAAGCTCGGATACCCAATGCTGGTAGCTGAGTAGATCGAGCTATTCTCAGAACAAGGTCCTTATCACTCACACTACGGGTTGGCAAGTCGTGAGTGCGATCGTGGACGATCACACAAGAAGCGCAGCTGCCTTCATAAGCTAAAGTTTCGAAGCTATCGCTTAACCAAGGCTAGTGATTCTTCACGGGCAATTCTAGGAATGATGATCGCCCCGCCTCCCGATACAAGGTCCAGGTAGGTGTGCCTGTGGCTGGATACCTCTGGAACAAACTTGCATCTGCCCCCGCAAGTGCGATTCGAATCGAGTGTCCCTTCCGCAAGAGCACCGATGTTGGAAACAGCGAGAACCGAATTGTTGCGACTTCACCGGGTTTCATGGGTTCTACGTCTGCCCGCAGAAAACTGTGCGCCGGGCCGAGCGGCTCGTAGGGCAAGCTCCTCGGATCCACTTCTTTTCGATCGATGATACGGAAGATTCCCTCATCGGCATAGGTCACGCGTCCTGCCGGTGCCACATCCTCTAAGTAGGCGTGAGTCGCGCCATCGCTCGCGGTAGAAGCCATCTCAAGCGTGAGTACTGGCGACCCGGTGATCTCGAGATCGGCTTCGAGCGGCGCACTGGTGTACGTCAGAAGCTTATTGTCTTCTATTGCGCGATCTGGATACACGACATCTCCGCCGCCGAGTTGTGTGTGCCAACGTGTCTCGAAGCCGCTCGACGCAGTAAAGTCGACGGTGTAGGAGTCAGGGCCTCCTCGAGTCGCAGGAGCAGACAAAGTCAAGGTCTTACCTTCGCCAAGATAGAGCCGTTCACTGGCCACGCCTTCCGGCGGCCAAATTTTGGTCGAATGCCACTTTCCCTCGCCCATGGTGTAGTACTGAATCGAAGATTCGATCTTCGCTGGCGTCTCATCGCGAAGTGTGTGCTCAAAGAAGTCTGCCTCCATCTTGAACTGCTCATCTCGGCTCGGTACCGGAGGCAGGTGCTTTGCGGCAAAAGGATCTACGTTGAAGCTGCCTCCATGCGAGAGCGTCCCGATCACCAGCAGTTGCGGATTTGAGAATGTGCGGTACCGAATCAGCGCACCTTGACATGGGTTGGCATCCAACCAACCGCACCATACCATCATCGGCACATTGGACCCTTCGATCTCCTTGCGCTTACCGTAGGGGCTGATGTCCGCAAAGCGAATCGCGCCCATTTGCGTGGTCAGTGGGTCATCTCGGAACTCAGCCTTGTCCAAGGCGTCCGCCACGTTCATGTTGTGATGCTCTCTCACGAGTTGTGCGAGATGTTTCCCATTCTGGTCGGCGTCGACTCGCCGGACTCCAGGAGTCATCTGCCGATCCTTCCAACAGTTCCATCCTTTTGCTTCATCGGCACTACAAACATCGTCGCGATCCAACGCTGCGACCAGCTTGCTCCATTGCTCGATGAATCCGCGGAGCGCAACTCCGCCCGGCTGAATGAGTGCTTGGGAATCGAAATCGTCATAGAGAGGCATCACGGCATGGATCGCCTGCTGATTAGCCGCGGCCGCAAGTTCACCTGTGTTGCCGTCATACGAGACCCCGAAGGTGCCCACGCGCCCATTGGACCAGGGTTGCTGCGCCGCCCAAGCCGCAACTTCACCCATATCCGCGATCTCCGCGGGCGAATATTCCACTACGCGCTGTCCCCCGGAGGCTCCGCTTCCTCGCGCGTCAACAATGATCACTGCGAATCGCCGGTCGTTAAAGTACGCTCTTTGCTCGTCTACCAGGCTCGATGGATTGACCTTGTGCAGCGCCACCATCATACGTAGTCCCCACCCTATCTGTGGACCTCGCCAGTATCGGGTAGTCCGCATCAGAACTGGGACGCGCTCCCTGGGCCTTAAATCGTGCGGAAGGAGAATGGCGACGGCTATCTCTACGCCGTCGCGCATCTTGACGTAGACCGAAGTGCTTTGGCGGTACCCAGCGGGTGTCATTTCTGAGCCCGGGAGTTTCGTGCCTGCGGTCGAAATGGCCACAATCGCGGCCCCTCCCAACGAGGCCACTATCAGTCCCAATCCGATCCACTTTGCCCATCGCCGCATATCCCCACCTCATTCCACCTGTCGCTGCTCAACTCGCTTCGCTGGCTGTTTCCTTAGTACTTGTTGGCGCATCGGCAGCTTGGCTTTTGGCTTCGAAAGCCACTCAAGCAACAAGCCCGCGATCTCATGGAACCGCTTCCGCGACTCGGGAACGCGTTGACCGCGCGCCACAAAGCCTAGCCATGCCAGATAGGCAAGCTCCATGCGGTCGTGATCGCCGATGAAGTGTTTCAGCAAACTGAGCCGTCGCTCCTCGGCCTTGTTGACCCGACGAGCTACCTTCCGGTCCACGGATGCCCAAACAAAAATCGCCGCATCCGACGGAACCTTTCCCTCTTCGCTCAACTTCGCGCGCTGCTCTAGCAAGCGCAACATCCTATGGACTCTTTCGCGCCGCGATCCGCGCCCGATTTGCAAGACGATCTCTTGCACCTCGCTTTCCCATTCGCGAAGCAGCAAGTCGAGTAACTCATCGCGGTCCTTGAAATGCCAGTAAAAGCTCCCCTTGGTGACGTCGAGATCGCGAGCGAGCTTTTCCACGCGTACTGCTTCCACGCCGCCTCGCAGCAATGCTAGCCGGGCCGCGCGCAGCCAATCTTCTCGTTCGAGGTCTCTCTCCATACGCCTCCGTATGGTAAGAGCCAAGGCCGGTCAGTGTCAATACGGTTCCGTATAGTAACAATTGTTCGTCGGCAGCGAGTTGGACTACCCGGTCAGGAATCGCGATCCACGCCGCTAATCATTCGACGAAGGAGAGTCTGAAGCATGCTATGTGGACGCATTACCAAATCCATGTAGCCGTCCACTCTTATGCGAAGTATGCCCTATCAAGAAATGAGAACACCACGCGACAGTCAGCTCCAGGTTTACCAATCATTCGAACTCTATACGCGGCTCAATCTCACCACGCGTCGCCAGGTCCTTGCGCTGATCGTAGAGCTTGGGCGTGCATCGGAATGATTGGCCATATCCTGCGCTGATTCCAGTGAGCCGCCGTTCTGGAAAATACGATGATGCCCGTGCCCCGGAAGGGGTGATTGCAGATGCTCTTTCTCGCCGGCCTCGGCGATCACGGCAGGCACGGGAAACGCCCCGGGCGAGGCTTTTCATCCGCCGACTATGGCAATCTCCGGAATCATTAGTCTCGTCAAGGTAGCGACTCACCCCTCCAAACATCCCAGCGGTCACGAACTGCTTGCATCTTTCCCGCCTCTGCTCTAGCCTCGGGACGATTACAAGAGCTTCGATTGCAGCAGGGACCGCAATGAAAACGCCGATTCTCTCTTTGATTTGTCTCGCATGTATCCTGAATGCTCGTGCTGTCGCAATGTATGCGCAAACTCCCGACAAGTCCACTGACAGCACTACACCCAGCTATGACATGAAAGCCCAGGCCCTTCTTGACCTCGAGGCCGTGAATAAGAAGTGCGTCGACCTCGCCGAGGTACTTCCGAGCGACAAGCTCACTTGGCGCCCTTCACCCGACACCCGGTCCTTTGCTGAAGTGTTTCTGCATGTCGCTGGAGAGCGCTATGCAATCCTCACCATGATGGGTGCGAACCCTCCGGCAGGGTTTAAAGCGCGCGAACTTGAAAAATCCACAACCGAGAAGGATCGCATCGTCGAGGACCTGAATCAGTCCTGGGATTTCGCGAACAAAACGATCCATAGCATGAGCAACGCGGATTTCGCAAAGCTGCTGCCAAAGCTCGGCCCGCAGGCTAACGAGGGCGATGTTGTTTACATCCTCGTTGCCGACGCGCACGAACACCTCGGCCAACTTATTGCCTACGCGCGGCAGAATGGCATCGTGCCCCCTTGGACCGTGCAAATGCAGAAAAAGAAAGCGGAGGCCGCTCCGAGCAAATAAAGGCCTGACTATACCTTCGCTCCGATTCAATGCTTGTATTCCCGGCGGCACATTAGACATTTGATGGAGACTGTGTCACCGGCTACTCTTCAATTACTGAGTAGTAAAGGAAGGGTTGGCGACCATCCGATCTGAACAACAGGCTTAGCAACGCAGACGTTGTGCTCACGCGTATCATTTTGCAAGAAAACTCATCGGCTTCACGCTAGAAACCGCCATTTCAGAACTTCGCAGAGCCGTCTCCGCGTTTCCAATCGATGCCGAGTGGGAGTGAGAAAATTTGCCATATCTCGCGTTCGGAGATTTTGCTCGTTTCATCTGCTCGGAAGCTGAAGTCCTGCAGTACGCAACTTGGGACGAGGAAGCACACGCCTTAAGCAAAGTCCCAGTCTGCATGGAGTTTTTGGAGCGTGCTCTCGAACAAAGGCCCGACTTGGTTCTGGACTGCATTGGGCGCCATTGGCGCGAACGCAGTTGTCATCTCGTCGTTGGCTCAAGGAAATCAAGACTGCGCGTCTGCGAAAAATTAAGTTAATTCCTGATTCTTATGAGCAATGACCAAAGCATACCACTCAAAAAACAAGATCGCACAACCTACATCTATAGCGTTTCAGTGCGCTAACAAACCGATGATGCGCGTCTTGTAGCCTCGGCTGACCGGTACTCTATGCCCGTCCTGCATCAAGACAAAGGACTCACCTTCAAGCGAATCGGTACGAATCTCCTTCACGAATTGCAGGTTCACAATCGCGGAACGATGAACACGGATAAAAGATCGAGGGTCAAGCCTGCTTTCGAAATTCGCCATCGTCTCGCGCAAAAGGTGGCTCTCTTTCTCAGTGCAGATGCGAACATAATTTTCCTCCGCGCCAATCCAGCGAATGTCAGACACGGGAAGGAAGAGGATTCTTCCCCGTGACTTGAAAACAATCCGCGTCGTGTAGGGTTCGCTGTTTCGCTTATTTGGTTTGGTTCCATCCACTTGTAGGGCGATCTGTTCCCTCGCCCGTTGAATCGCATGCTTCAAACGTTCCCGGGTGAATGGCTTCAGAAGGTAATCGATAGCGTTGATCTCGAAAGCACGCAGAGCATACTGGTCAAAGGCTGTCGTAAAAATGATCCGCGGTACTGCCGCCGGCTTCCCCGCAGAAAGTGCCGACACTACATCGAACCCGTCCATTCCCGGCATCTGAATATCAAGAAGAATCAGATCGGGATCCGTTAGGTTGGCCAGTTCAATCGTTTCCTGTGCTGTAGCACCTTCACCTACAATCTCCACGTCCTTTTCGTCCTCGAGTAGATGACGTAGCTTTTGGCGCGCGAGTACTTCGTCGTCAGCGATGATGATCTGGATTGTCATATGCATACTCCAGAGATCTGTCCGTCAGGTGGACGGGGTATTGAAGGGGCAGCAAAAGAATTGCCTGTACCTCTCCATCGGGGAATTCTTTCAGTTCAAAACAATGGGCGTTGCCGTAATGCAGTTCCAGACGGGATTTTACATTCGCCACGCCAACCTGCTCTTTGGTGGTTTCTGCTGGACATTGTTGCGCCAATCCCCTGCCAGAATTTCGAACGCAGATCCTCAGTTGCCCCTCATGGTTCTGCGCCTCGATGCCAATAAATGCCTCTCCCACTGTCTTGGCAACGCCGTGCATATATGCGTTCTCTACAATGGGCTGCAAAATCATGGTAGGCACCAGTGCATCCAGCACTTCCGGTCCAATGGCGATATAGTGATGTACCGTCCCACGAAACCGCGTCTTCTGAATGGAAAGATATAGCTGGATGAAATCCACTTCCTCCGCGAGAGGAATCAGTTGCTGTTCTCCCCGATCGAGAGTAATACGCAGCATGCTACTTAGTTGTTCCAGCACCTGGTCAGCGGCCTCCATATCGGACCGCATCAGGCTGGAAACGCTATTCATCGTATTGAAGAGGAAGTGCGGATTGAGCTGCATGCGCAAGGCGCGCAATTGTGCCTGCGTCAGTTGCGTTTCCAGTTGAGCAGCGGCAAATTCGCGTTCACGAAAGCTCTGGTAGATGAGAATTGCCCGAAACAGGCAGAACGTAAACCAAAAAATGACTAAGTTATCGAGCAATTCCGAATCGAGAAAATATTGGAGTCTGTGCAGGTAACTCTTATCGTGCATCCCAATTGGTATTTGGGGCTGAGAGGCAACCCATATGGCTTCCTCGATAACGCTTACAACAATACTGAGTGGGACAACCCATAACAGAATAGATTTCGTCGTCGCCCGGCGGATAAACGGATGAAACTTCCACCACATGATCTGGCAAAAGACTCCCCAAAGAATAAAGTATAGGCACCACGGAAGCAGAAGTTTCAGGTAGCTGATGTGATAGCGCCAGCTACGCATGCCGACATATTCCTGGAAAGCAAAAAGCACCCCAAGCAATATCCACGCGGACAGAAACACCACCGGGTGTAGGAACCACGGCCGTTCAGGTTTTAGCTTTTCCGTTGAACTACTCAGTTTGTACTCGCTCCTTTGTCTGCCTCCTGCGTATCTTGTCCGGTAGCATATATCTCGCCCATCGGAAAGGACGCATGATTCGATCCCCCATTGCTCAAGAAGACATCTTCATGGGGATGAGCAGTCAACCAATTCTTCGCCGCTTCCTCAGCGCCAGCCTGTTGCTCTGCTGTGAGCGTATTATGCGCCAATTTCATATCGGCGCGAAGTAGCGTCTCGGCAACTTGGCCGCCCTGCTTGACCGCAATCATGAACCATTGGTACGCCGCTGCTTCGTCCTTGGGCACACCTCTCCCATCGCGAGCCAGAACACCCAGCACAACCGACGAACGATAAGAGCCGCCCTCCGCTCCAGACTCGAGCCAGTGACGAGCTTCTCCCGCTTGCTGATCAAGCTCCGGATGGTTGACCAGTAAAAGTCCAAGGGAGTGCATGCTGTTCGCATATCCGCTGTTGGCGGAACGTCGCAGATATTCGGCGGCTTTTGCAAAGTCATGCTCGTGACCGCTTATCGTCGAGTACAGGCTCCCCATGGCGTACTCTCCCTCAGGACTGTGATGACTCGCCGCGCGCTCGAACCATTTCTCAGCTTTTACCGGATCTTTTGCCACCCCGATTCCAAAAAGGTAGGAGATTCCCAGATAGTCTTCTGCGCACGGAAATTGCTTGTCAGCAAGTTCTTGCAGCATCATGAAACCCAGGTGTGGATCGCGGGGGACGACTGAACCGCGGATATAGAGGACCGCTAGGTTTAGCTTTCCCTCCTTGGACCCAGAAGCAGCTGCGCGCTCAAACCACTTCGCAGCCTCCACTTCATTGCGTTCAACACCCAGGCCTGTGAGATAGAAATACCCGAGCTGAACCTGAGCGCCCGGATAGCCCTGATCTGCCGCCTTGTGATACCAGTAAGCGGAACGTGTGATATTGCGTGCAACGCCGTGCCCGGTCATGTAATCTCCAGCGAGTTGCAGTTCTTGTTGCAAATGTCCTTCTATCGTTTTCTCTTTGGCCGCGTCGATATCGCTCAGCAGCGCATTCGGTTGCGATTGGGTGAATTGAGGGATCAGGCAACTGAGCATGGTAAGTGTGCCTATGCTCATGCAAAGGAAATGAGTTTTGCTGGTCATGAGTGCCTCCTCAGCTAGCCGTCATAGACAGGTGAGCGAGACTATCGTCACCCATCCAGAGAACTGCTTTTGTGGCACCCACCCCTGATCCTTGAAGTCCAGCCGCGACGATTTGGCCGCTTATCCCATGAATCTGCCGTCCATCACAAATTTCAGCTCCTATCAAATTCTTGCGGACGGGACTCTTAAATACATCATCAAGATAATCCCTACTCTGCTGCATGCACGCGCCATTCATCACGGAATTTCCAACGCCCGTCACAGTTTTCCTGCTACTTGCGACTTAGATGACCCCATTCGGACAGGGCAGCCGCACACTAACTGACAAATGGAGCGCAGGCACCTGGCAGAGTGGCAACCTGATTGCCCCATCACCTATGGATTCAGCAAACGTGGCCCCTAGGAAAACAGGGCATATCGAGGGGAGTGGCAATGATTCGCACCCTTAGAATCTTCCTCAGAATCTTCATCGCGACATTTTTTGTTCTCATCCTCGCCCCATTCGGAATCGGTCAGGGCATCACCACCGGCACCATGAAGGGTACAGTTCTCGATCCGTCCGGCGCGGTGGTTCCCAACGCGCAGGTGACGGCCACAAGCAACGCTCAGGGCACACAACTCCAGACGACCTCAGGAGCAGACGGCTCGTTCTCCTTTCACGCTGTCCCCATCGGGATCTATACGATCAATATCGATGCCGCAGGGTTCGCCAATTTGAAAGTAACCGACGTTTCGGTGAACTCAGGGGCCACAACCGATCTGAGAGCAGCTTCGCTGCATGTAAGCACTGCGACTCAAGTGGAAGTCAACGGCTCAACAGAAGCGCTGCTCCAGACCAGCGATTCGCAGGTCACGACGACGTTCGATGCGCAGACGATCCAGAGGGCGCCGCTGAATAACGGGTTCGATACCGCAGCGGAACTAATCCCAGGAGTCGTGAGCACGCATGGCGATAACTTCTCAAATACGAACGGAGACAACTACTCGGTCAATGGTCAGAGCGGACGATACAACAATTCGGAGATCGACGGCCAATCCAACAACGACAACACCATTGGTGGCCCTCAGTTCTTCTTTGCCAATCAGGATGCTATACAGGAACTGCAAATCATCACCAATAACTTTAGCGCGCAGTATGGCCGCAATGCCGGAGCGGTTATCAACTACATCACGAAGTCGGGCGCGAACACACTTCACGGAAGCGGCTTCGAGTTCTACCAGGGGCAGCAGCTTAGCTCCTTCCCTAACCAGCAAAAGAGTTCGATTTTCGGCTTTTGCGCGTCTGGTCAATATCCCAGCACGGGCTGTATCGTACCGACCCTGCCGCGCTACGTTGAGAACCGTTATGGCGGAACTCTCGGCGGCCCCATCTTGAAGGACAAGCTTTTTTTCTTCGGGAGCACATTCTGGGACCGTGTCCGTCCGGGCGCTGCGCCGACGTCAAGTCTGCCTGGCATCACTCCGGATCCAACCGGACTCCAGCAGCTCGAGGCGGCCTTCCCTGGGAATCCAGCGGTGACCGCGCTCGCCGCCTCTGGACCGTTTGGTGTTAAGACGGGCAATCCAGTGGCGACTCCAGTCCCCGCGAGCGGCTGCCCGGGAACGCCAGGCCCCAATGGCACATGCATTGAATCGATCAGTGGACCCGGTGGCGTAACCCAACCGGTGGAGTTCGCGGCGGTGCAGCGCTTTGTTCCCAGCGTATTCAATGACCAGGAGCATCTTGGCCGTCTGGACTTTCAGCCGACGCCGAGCGATCACCTCTTTCTTCGGTATATGTATCAAAATGAGCAGAGCACCGGAGTAGGAGGTGGTGAATTCGGCCAGATCGCGAATGGGGCCTTCGTTGACATTAACTCGGCCACGCACTCCATTGGAGCGGACTGGACGCACACCTTCAACGAGCGTTGGGTTGATCAGCTCCGTTACAGCTTCCAGCAGGCAAAGCTCGATTTTCAGGGCGGGTCGTTTCCCGATTGCACGACCACAGACTTCGGTGCTTGCCCTGCCCAGGTACTCTTCGTCGGCGCGGGCAACGATGTGGGATTCGGCGAGAATACCGTTTTCCCGCAAGGCCGTACAGTTAAAGTAACCCAGGTGCAAAACAATGCGACCTGGACCCATGGCAATCACACCATTCTCTTCGGCGGTGAATTCGATTACCAGAACTCGCCCCAATTCGGATTGTTCAATTACAACGGAGTCTTCAATTTTCAAAACTTCAGCGACTATCTCCAGAATGGCGCTGCCAGCCAGGGAACGAATGCTCCGGCCCATATCCTCATGGCTGACGGAAATTCTGCAATTCCTTTTACAGAGGGAGATGTCGCGGCATACGTACAGGACGACTGGAAGGTCAGTCCCACATTTACCGCACACATCGGCCTGCGCTGGGAGTTTTTTAGCCAGGCCCTTAACAAACTGCACGATGAAACAGTGGCGCGCGAGGCGAATCCAGCCACCGCGTTCTGGGATACGACGCTGCCGCTCTCCGCTCGCACGGATCCGGCCGCGGATCAGTTCTACAAAGGGTTCGAACCGCGACTGGGCTTTGCCTGGAATCCGAACTTCGACAAGAAACTGGTTATTCGCGGCGGCTACGCGATCAACGAGAACCCAGCCTTCATTAATCTGTTCACGCTGGCGGCCACTGCGGCTCCGGTGGTGAACTTCGGCTCGGTGCCGTGCTCTGCGGGTGCATGCCTCCCAGCAAACGGATCGCTGCTGGGGGCCGCTGTTCGCGCGACCAACCTGCCTTTCCTCCCGCGTGGCATCGATCCGAGATCGCGTTTCGAGCAGTACTTTCCCACGAATTTCCGTCCACCTTACGTGCAAACCTGGACGCTGGGCATTGAGCATCAGATCGGTACGGCGGCGGTTGGCGAAATCCGCTACGTCGGTTCCAAGACCACGCACGACTTTCAATCCAACAATAACAACCCGCTCCTGGCGAACGTAGCCGCTGCTTTCCCTAACATTGTTTCGCCATCCTCCCTGTGCCAGGACCCGAACGCGAATGGATTTGGCCGCCCAAACTGTGATTTTTCCAACCAGGCCTTCATCACCAATGGTGGATTTGCCAACTACAGTGCGCTGCTGCTCAACCTGACTACCAGGAGCTACCACGGGTTGACGTCAACGGTCTCTTACACCTTCAGTAAGAATCTGACCAACACTACTGATGCCTTCCGTAGCACCGGCGGCGCTGGCAGCTCCATTGCATGGCCCCAAAATCCCTTCAACCCAGGACAGGGAGAGTACGGATTGAGCGGCAACGACTTTCCCAATGTGGTTGCCATCTCCTTTGACTATCAGCTTCCTAAGTTCGTGAAGGGGGGAAATTGGCTCTCCCGCTTGACGAACGGCTATGGACTGAGCAGCATCTATCGCTATAACTCCGGCCAGGTTTACACACCGTTTCAGGGCATTCCTCTGGATTCGAACACTGGTGACGCCAGCTTCTGCGACATCGGTTTCGCGGGCCAAACCGTGGGTCTCGATTTCTGCAGGCCTGTCCTCTCAAACAAAAAGGCGCCGATCAATACGGTGGCTTATCTG
>Ga0206869_1014_pt1 | contig 37987 bp, 33 predicted proteins | sample Alteio_BWOrgCont_35_FD_152618 | JGI IMG/M metagenome (GOLD analysis project Ga0206869, IMG submission 152618) | Enriched cells from forest soil in Barre Woods Harvard Forest LTER site, Petersham, Massachusetts, United States -... | ecosystem: Environmental > Terrestrial > Soil > Temperate forest >... | reverse complement strand
TATTGCTGGGGCGGGAGGCTCAATCGGCGCACGCGCAAGGCCAGCTTCCGCCGGGTGCGCAGAATCAATTTGGAAATGAACATTCTGTTCGACATCGATACTGAATTCCGCCTCAGACCCAGCCATTCCTACAGTGGCATTGCCGGAATGGGCCGCATGACTAACCAAAGACTTTAGTTGCAGGTCGTATGCGCCGAAGCCGCCTGCCACGGGCGTTGTTGCTACGACACTAAAGTGGACTGTGGAGGGTTCGGCTTTTTGTTCTGGCTGACTAAACGGAGGTTTCACGCCTACCAAATTATAATCGGCACTGACAACCGCGCGTGTCCCTGTCGGTTGGTCTGTGCGCACGGAAATCAGGCTAACATCGCCGACGACGTTGCTTAATCCGGGAAAGATTTGTGGCAGGTCAGAGTTGAGTACCGCAGGGAGATTGATTGGCCAGACGGCGTTAACGGCAACCGGCGCAAGCGGGCTCAGCAAATCATCTAGAGTGACTTGCTCATTGCCCAGAACAATCAGCACACTCAGTTGCGCAGCCAGTTGCGGGTCGGGTGCGACGCCATTGATGGCAAAAGCAATTTGCCCGTCCTTTTGTTTGCGTGCACCAAGGATGGAGCCGGGGGCAATGAGGGCATGCGGGTTATTTTGTGCGTCAAAGACCTGGCAGCGAGTCACCTTGAAAACGGCTTCGCGTAGCGAGCCATTTTTGAAAACTTCGCGCGCCAGGGCAGTTTCGGCCACGAACTCAACTAGGAATTCCGACTGCACGTTTGCCGGGTAAATATCCACTTTGTGATCGTTTCCTTCGTCATCAATTTTGGTCGCGTGTTGGGTGATGCGGAAGAGGCTGCCATACTCGGCATGGGCATTGTAGCTGAAAAACTGGCCGGCGACAAAATGAGGCTCGAACTGCGGGCGAAATTTTCCACTGTTAGCTGGAGCGTCGGAGGCAGCAGCTCTGCTGGCGGTTGCCAGTAATGCGAACAGGCCAAGCAATTGGCGGATTTGGGGCTGCATCGTTAGATGTTTGCCAGCATGGCCGGCTTTGACGTGTTTGTGAAGCGGAATTGCGGTCAAAAGCTGCTTGCCGACGGTCTCAATGCAGCGAAATGGATGTTTCACGAGTCTGTTGGCCGGTAATTTCGAGTTTCATATTTGCCCCGCTGACCTCTCCATGAGCCTGCGTTTTCGTTGAGAGGCTTTTGATTACTTTGAGTTTGCCGTTCACCGTAGAGATTGGAATTTGGCAGGACAGGCTGACCGTGATGGTTCCGGAATCAATTGTCATAGTGGTGGGCAGGGGCAGTTTGAAAGAATCAATCGTGAAAATGCCGGAAAGCGTTTCAATCCCGTCTTTAATGGATTCAAACTTCATGTTTCCTCGTGCGCCATTGGCTTCGGCGGCAATGCCGCTGTCTACCAGGCTGTTTCCCAACCCGACAGAATTTATCGGCCAATCTGCGCCGACGGAAACTGGCTTTGGAGGGCCATAAAGTTCCTGAAGGCTGTATTTTTCGTCGTCAAGAGGCAGGAATTCATTAATGGCTGCGGTTACGGTTGCATCCGCGGCTTGACCATCAACACTTATGGCTATTTTGCTGCCTTCTCTGGAAGCAATAATTTTTGTTCCCGCCACTGGCAGCTTGGGAATGCCAACGCCGTCCTTAGCCGCATCGAAAGTTTGAATCAATAGGGCCATCTTTTGGATGCCGCCGTTGGGGAAAACGCCGAGTATCTCCCCTTCGCCCGCTATCCGACCAGAGAACTCCAGGTCACGGTAGTCATTTTGCGGCGTGGGAACTCCTGCCAGGTTGAGCAGAATGCGGGAATGGTTTTTTTCTGACACCTCTGAAACTAGCGAAAACTTCTGCCCAATCTTGAATGATGGACTAAAGTTGACCGAATAAACCGCCGCAGGCGCGGTCGATTGACCATTTTTCGAGCAGGCGGTTAGTGCCAGGGGCACCAAGGCCACAGCAATGGCAATGCGTCCAGAGCGCTTAACCATTTTGACTGGCATTTACGCCCCCGCGGGGACCATGCCGGCATGGGCATGGATCAACTCCAGATGCTGGCGGGCAGCCTGCAGTTCTTCGGCGATTTGACGCCGCCACTCTGCCAGTGTTTCACGAGTGACATCCATTTTACCGCGGGCGGCAGCCTGTAATTCAGTAATGCGCACGGACAGGCGCTGGGAAATTTGCTGCACAGCCTCGATGGAGTGGGCGACGACTTCGCGTGCTTGTTCGGAAAGGCTGGTGGTGGATTTTTCCAGGCGGGCGTCTAGTTGCTGGTGGGCTTCAGTTAACTCCGCCAACAAAATACGCGAAGCAGGCACTCTCCGCAACTCACTGGCCAGGCCAAGCTTGCTCAATGTCCAAATCGTCCACTTGGTCGGGTCCCATTGCCAAGGCTTAACTCCGTTACGGTAGTCATGTTGGAACTCGTGGTGGAAATTGTGGTAGCCCTCGCCGAAGGTGATCAACGCAACCAGTCCGCTGTCGCGCGCGCTGCACTTGGTGGAGTAGGGGCGGCGGCCGATCCAGTGGCAAACGGAATTGATGCAAAATGTGCTGTGCTGGACACAGACGATGCGCAAAACGCCGGCAATTAAAAATCCGCCCAGTGCCTGAATGCCCATCGCCTGAGCGGTGCCGTAATGCAGCCAGCCATAACTCGCGCCAATCAATGTCGGCAGGCCGAAGCCGAAAGTGATGCCGATAAGGTGGGTCCAGCGGTGTTGCCATAGAACCAGCTTATCTTTCCAAAGATCGGGAATGTTGTCCTGAGGAGGTTCCGGACGCAGCTTGAACATCATCCAGCCAATATGGGCATACCAAAACCCCTTGGTTATATCGTAAGGGTCTTCGTCTTCGTCCACATGTTTATGGTGGCGGCGGTGGTCGCTGACCCAGTCAATGGCGGAATTCTCAAACGATGCCGACCCAAAGATAAGCACCAGTAGCTTGATGGGCGTTTTGGCCTTGAAGCTCAAGTGCGCGAACAACCGATGGTAGCCCATAGTGATGGACAAGCCCGTAGCGCAGTAGAACGCAAGAAAGAGCGCAATCTGAAACCAATTCAGGCCAAAGTGCCAAATATACCATGGCGTCACGGTCAGGGAGATGGCCAAGGTAACACTCAGGAAGACACTGGTGACCCAAATGACTCGGTCGAAGGGAATGCGTTTAAACATAAAAAAAGGGAAGGGGTTCGACAGCGGAAAAAAGCCTAAAAAAACGCCAAAAATGGGTGTTTTGACGGAAAGTTTGCAGTAGATAGGGAAACGCGCGTGAGCGTGCTGAAAGCCAGTAGAGCACAATGGGCGTCGGACGGCAATGCTAATTCCAAGACCAGCGCACCTGATTTTTGATAAAGATTACGCTTACTTGAGGTGGTTTTAACTTACACTAAGGCTAGGTCAGATGCTTCGACAAAAAGTTTGTGATTGAGTAAAAACGGCGCCAGAAAATTACTTGTTTATCATGCTGTCGGGCAAGGATTTATAATTTTAACAACAAACATCAACCCCTTTATTTGAACGAAATACCATAGTCTCCGTCTATATTTGTGGAACGCATTCGCTTTCGCGGGTGTGTTCCGGTTTCAGTTCAGTTTGTAGTTCGATTTAGGTTCAGGCACGGCTCCTCGTCTGGGGAGCCGTGTTTGTTTTTAAGGTTGGCGAACGGATACTGGCCAGTTCGGAAAACCCAAAGAACTTGCAACGCGCTACTTGCACCTGACCGCGGTGATGATTAGACCGTGCTTATGCTCCGCGTGTTCCATTCCGGCCCTTGGCCTGGCGTAGGCGGCGAAATTGCCCTTGAGGCCAGCGAATCGACGCATCTTGTGCGCGTGCGTCGGGCGCGGATCGGGGAGCCAGTTGTGGTGCTGGATGGTTGTGGTGGTGTGGCGGAAGGGTTGCTCGCCCTCGATGACCCCAAGGCTGCACGGGTGAGGATTGAAAAAGTCACACGACATCTTGTGCTGACACCGTGTGTGTTGGCCGTTGGCCTGCCCAAAGGCGACGGCTTTGCGGAAATCATCCGCCAAGCGACTGAGCTTGGTGCGACTGAGCTTCAGCCATTACTGACTATGCGGACGGAGGTGCGCCTTGATGAGACCCGTGCTGAAAAAAAACTCGAACGCTGGCGAGCTGCGGCACTCGACGCCTGCAAACAATCCGGCAACCCCTGGCTCCCGCAAATTCATGCGCCATTGGGATTGAAGAAATGGCTGGAGAATCTCCCGAAAAATGCGGACAAGCGCCGCTTGGTGGCTGCGCTGACGCCGGATGCCGTATTTTTACCCCGGTTTGAAACTCGAAATCCAAAACTCGAAACGGTTTTGGCAGTCGGCCCCGAAGGCGATTTCACGCCAGAGGAATACGCTCTGCTCAAAAAAAACGGGTTCGTGGCTGTACGCCTGCCCGGTCATATCCTCCGTGTGGAGACCGCATGTGCCGCAGCGTTGACCTTGATCGCCGACTAATCCCCAATCGCGTAGCGAACGAAGCGGCGGACGACGATGTTTTCGCCGGTGCGGGCAATGGCTTCGGCGATGTAGTCCTTCACCGTCTTGTTCTGGTCGCGCACAAAAGGTTGTTCGAGCAGGCAGACGGTGCCAAACCACTTGTCAATTTTGCCCTGGACGATTTTTTCCACTGCCGGAGCCGGTTTGCCGACAACTTGCGCCGCGGCGATTTCCTTTTCTTTTTCCAGCAACTCGGCCGGAACCTGTTCGCGCATAACAAAGAGCGGGCTGGCCGCGGCAATTTGCATGCACAAGTCCTTGGCGAGGGCCTGGAATTCGTCCGTCTTCGCTACAAAGTCCGTCTCGCAATTCACTTCGATTAGCACGCCCACTTTGCCGCCGAGGTGGATATAGGAGGTGACGATGCCTTCCTTGGCAGCGCGATCCGCTTTTTTGACGGCGGAGGCGATGCCTTTTTTGCGCAGCCATTCCGCAGCGGCGCCTTGGTCGCCCTTGTTTTCGACGAGGGCGCGTTTGCAGTCCATCAAACCCGCGCCAGTTTTGGCGCGAAGCTCGTTGACCATCGTGGCGGAAATATCGGCCATGGTGTTAAGATTGAAAAAAGGTTGAGTTACTCGGGTTTGGCATCGCCGGCCGCAGCGGGTTTCTTCTTGCGGCGGGTAAAGGTGCGGGTCGCGCCTTCGACTTCCTCGTCTTCCACGACATTGATGTCGGCGGCGATGGTGACTTCTGGCTGCAATTCCTGGAACTCGGGGCGCACGATCGGTGCGATGCCGCGTTGCGCGGGCTTCACGTCGCGGTGGGCGAGGCCGTTCTGAATCGCTTCCAAAATCACGTCCGCAATCATGCGGATGGATTTGACGGCGTCGTCATTGCCGGGAATGGGATACTTGGCCAACGAGGGGTCGGAATTGGTGTCCACCAACGCGACGATGGGCAGGCCGATGCGGTTGCCTTCAGCAACGGCGATGTATTCCGTCTTCGTATCGATGACAAACATTGCGGTGGGCAGCGCAGTCATTTGCAGCATGCCTTCAAAGTTGCGGTGCATGCGCGCCATTTCGCGGCGGATGGACGAGGCTTCCTTCTTCGGCAGCTTGTCGAGCTGGCCGTCGGTTTCCATGCGCAGGAAACGGCGGTATTTCTCCAGGCTGTTTTTGACTGTGGCGTAATTGGTGAGCGTGCCGCCCATCCAGCGGTTGACGCAGAAAGGCATGTTCGTCGAGGTGGCCATCTCCCGCACGATTTCCTGGGCCTGCTTTTTGGTGCCGATGAGCAGGATGTCCCCGCCGCCGGCGACGAGTTCTTCGACAAATTTGGCGGCAGCTTCGAGTTTCTTGTGGGTTTTTTCCAAGTCGATGATCGAAACCCCCTGGCGGTGGTCGAAAATATAGGGCTTGGATTTCGGGTTCCAGCGGCGTTTTTGGTGGCCGAAGTGGACTCCGGCGTCGAGGAGGTCTTTAACGGTGATATTCATGTGGGTGACTGGCTCCGTACCCTAAGCAGTGTTGCATGCCGGAAAAGGCTGCAGTACGGCGAAGGACCTTGGATCTATGGGCTGTGGTTAAAATACCGGTGAAGTTGGTTGGCCCACATGCCGTCATCGGTGGCCGGCACGAGGGGAAAAGGGAGAACAATACTCCCCGCAGGCGGCATGGCAAGCCCCAAAGAAAGTGCCCGGCTCCGCGCCTTTTCTCCTTGCCCTAGGGTGGCGTCCCTGTAACCTCAACCTTCCTGCGCCAATCTTGGGCGCGCCCTCCGCAGCTCCGGCGATGGAGGGAAGGCAGATTTCGGGCTGTAGCGTAGCCTGGTAGCGCGCTTGCATGGGGTGCAAGAGGTCGAGAGTTCGAATCTCTCCAGCCCGACCATTTTAAGTCCCTCAAAGGAGGGCACTTGTGAAAGTCAGGAAAACGAGGCACCTGCCGGAGGCACTGTTGGAAAGTGCCCGCAGAGTCCAAGCCTGACGCGCGTTGTCGCAGCTTGGGAGAAATTACCGCCTGCACTCCGTGCGGCGATTCTCGCCATTATCGCCAGCGTCGAGAGTGGGGCCGCAAAGGAAGACCGGCCATGAATTTCGAGGACATGAGCCGCGAAGAGAGGATAGCTTGGCGCAAGCAAGAAGATGCACGCCTGGAGGCCGTGCATGAGCACCTGTGCAAGCCGATAAAAAGCGTCCTGCTAGATTCGTTGGAACGGGTCAATGGCCCTGTTCGCAAACACACACCTGAGGAGAGGGAACGACTACTCAAAATTGCTTGGGCGCGATACCTGAAGGGAGGAAAGCGGTCATGAGTACTCCAACTTTCGATGGCTTGGCCGACGGAGGGCCGGAGGCCGCGCGCAGCGCGGCCCCGGCCCCTGTCGGCCTTCCTCGTCAAAATAATAACAATTCCACCACGTCACTTCGCCGAAAGTATAAATTCAAGGTGCTTAACGTTGGTGGTGACAGACAACTCAACCAAGATCGCGACGGTCGCTATTGGGAACTAGACCCCCAGCATACCGACTCGGATAAATTTTTCCGCTATGGCGATCTCAATAACGCCGAGGCCAAAGCCGCTTACATTCTGCGCGGGCAGGTCTCCGACTTTTTCGACTATTGGGGCCGAGCGCACTGCGGTTTTTTTACGCTCACCGATGCCGCTTGCCGCCATCCCACCGAGTTTAACCACTGTTTTGACTCATGGAAAACCCATCATGGTGCTTGGATTAAGGGCTACATTCGCGTCCTTCAACCGCAATGCCGGGGCGCACCTCACTATCATGTCTTAACGGCAGTCGGCTGGGACATGCGGCCAGCCCTCTTTGATTGGGAGGCCTATTTCGGGGCGCAAAATGCTTTCGCTGCCAAAGATTGGGCAAACTTCAAAAAACTTCGCGCGCAATACGTGGCCAGCGTGCCGCCAGAAACTCGTGAAATTTGGAAACTCTGCCGGAAAACCATGCCAATCTACCAACTCGGACGGGCGGAATTTCTACCTATTCGCAAGGATAAGGAAGCTGTTAGCGAATACATCGGACGCTACCTTGAAAGCGGAATGCGAATCCGCCTGCATGAATGGAAAGGCTGCCGGCGGGTCGAACGCGACCGCCGCACGGCCAAGCTTTGGAATCATCATCACCGCGAATTCGCTTGGGTTTCGCCTGGCGCAAGCATTTGGAGGCACCGTCTCGGCGAACTCGCCGCCGCAGTGGGCATTGTCCATTTCGACGAGTTCAAGGCCAGATTTGGGCCAAAATGGGCATACCGTTTGCGTGAGCGAGTGCTCCTGGCCAATGAAGAAGGCTGGCAAGAGTTTCTTACGCTGCTCCGACAACATTCCCACCTCACCAGCGCACCCGCTGCTTCTGCGAACGGACTCAAGTTCGCTGTCGTATAACTCGGGCCGTGCCGCCCGCAGAGGCACTACCGCCAAGCTGTCTCTCCACCCTTAACCGCCAATGTCTTGGTTCGATTCCGCCGGTTAAACGCTGTCCGTGTGTTCTGACGGCTGTAATTTCCCGTCATGATGCACGGTCTGCGCCAGGCGGCAGAGGACCCCGAAGTCCGGTGCGCAGACGGACGCACGGTAGCTCACCCGATTACAGGGCGGGAACTCCACAACCATTAGTTAATTTTGCCCAATGACTTTTATTGATTGACAAGCCGTCGATTTTACTAAACCAAATCAATTAATGATTGAGGGCTTACATATTTCTGGTGATATTGGGACATTAAACCCGTGTGTTTGTTTTATTAAATTACGCCGTTGCGGTGCGGGATGGGCTCTCGCTTTTCTGATGACTAGTTTTGGAGTGCTTGCTTTATCCGGTTGTGCCTCCCAGCCTCCTACCGCCCCAGCTTCCCAGCCCAAGCCAATAAAGATAGATGCGGGGAACCAAAATTCAAGCGACCCGAAAACTGCGGGCCAAAAACCTCCCAATATCGAAGACAATATTCAGTATCCCCTTATTGAGCTGAACATCGGCGGGCCGTTGTTTGACCATGGTGATTATTTTAATGCCGACCAGCACTTTGCCAACGCGACAAAAATTATGGATCGGATCACGGGAAATTCCACGCAGGAAACAACTGCTGTGGTATTGGACGAAACCAACAAAGTTTTTATCGGCCAACCTTACGAGCGGGCGACCATGTTTTTGTATCGTGGCATTTGTCACTTCAATATGGGTGATTACTCAGGCGCTTTGGCCGCCTTCCGTAGCTCTTTGGTTGCCAACGAAGAAACACGGAATTCGAACGACAAATTTAAGCATGATTTCACGATTTCACAATTAATGGCGGCACTTTGCTACGAGCGACTGGGCGAACCGGAGAATGTCCAGTCCATGCTTGATCTGGCTCGCAAAAACGCACCTAATCCAGCCAGCGTTGACGCCTTTAACGTCAACCATAATTTTATTGCTGTCATTGGCGTAGGTGAGGGACCGTTCCGGACGGGTGCGAGGACATTTATGATCGGAAAATCCCCGGAGAAAAAGATCGAGTTGGATATTGACCAAGGGAATCTCAACCAACCGACCGAGGAAACGGATTTGCTGTTTCAAGCGCAGAATGAACAATGGGGCGATGCTGACACAGCGAGGCTTGCACGTGAAACCGGTAAAGCTATTGTTTCTGGAATCTTAAATGGAATAATTTTGGCAGCAACTCAAGGCATGGCAAATCCAAATATCAATATCCAAGATCAAGAAGACATTCGCAGTTGGACTGGCTTGCCATATAAGTTTTATATTTTTACTGGCAATGTGCCAGTTGGCACCCATACCATTACGTTGAAAGCTTATGATGAGAAGGGCGTGGCACTTGCGCGCGACCAAGAAGTGTGGTTTGAGGTTCCTGTGGCCGCACAAGGCGGACCGATTCTGTATCTTCGCATGAAACAAAATTGGCAGAATGAATTTGGCCTCCTACACGTTCCACTTCAACCTGCTACCGACGCCACTCCAAAATGAAAAATGCCCGTCTAATTTGGATGAATATCCATCCAGGCAAACGCGAGCTTGCGAGTCTGCGCTGCGCGTGCCATTCCGACGATTTGGCTCGCCGCCACCCATTGGAAGAACAACTTTCGCATGCACTTCCTCCGCAAGTTTTGGCATCCAGTGGCGTCAATCGACGCGACTTCATTAAAATGATGACAGCTTCATTTGGCTTGGCCGGGCTGGGGTTGGCCTCATGCGCAGCACCGCCTCCAGAAATACCGTTTCAAGCCAAATCCACGACTCCGCTGGAACCTGTTTACTGTTTTGATTCGGTCGGGCATAAGTCCGGCAGCACGCCTTTTGTTCTCGGTGGTACGTGCTGCTGCACTCCGACACTCCAGATTGTTAGTAAATATCATGCCGACGGGCTACTGCCCGATCTGCAACTCAAGAATTTACTAGCGATTTATGATGAAAAGGGCATAAAGACGGCGCTTGATCACACTGGTTGCAACAATCAGTGCGCCTGGGGGCCGCATATCGTAAAAGGCGGACACTGCATGGTGCCTCCTACGCCCGCGACTTATAATTTTGAGGAGGTTCGTTACGGGTTCAAGCTAGTGCCAGTACCAAAAAAGCAAACCTGACTGAGCATGAAACCGCTAAAGAAGTTAATTTATGAGCAACTCTATTTATCCCGAAACCAATACCCTTGCCCCGCCCAGCGAGAATTGCTACAGGCGGCTTAAACGTGTGCCATTGCTAAAAGTTGAATAGCGCAGTCGAAATAGGAGGCGACAATGACAAAAAAACAAATTCAAGGATGGGTGATTGTTTTCTTTTGTCTTGGGTTATGCTCAACAGCTTTCGCCGAAATCCCGACAGGTAGCCAACCGGGGATTAATGTTGTTCTTGTATCCCTTGATTCAGCCACACCTGAAAAATCGAATACTGCTGACTCAGCGGGCTGGCGGCAGTGGGAAGGCGAGGCGCCGAAATTACTGGCCAGCCTGGAAGGCGAGGCGGGATTGGTGCGGGGTGATGATCTTCACCCAACTACAGCAGCGAACCTTTACGAATTCCGATGCACAGGTCGCAATTTGGGTGATAACGAAACGCCAGCTGCTCTTCAAGAACGCCTCGGGGGAATCTTCAATGCCACCCATCGCCCCAGCCTGCTCCTGCTCTGGCAGAAATCCAGCGCTGCGGTAGCCTTGACGGTTTATGACGGAACGATTGAAAGCCTCCAAAGAAGCCTGCCCCTACTTCAGAATTCTCTGGGGGATTCAGCAGGGGAGGTGGCTCCTGGCACAGGAATCCTTCCTCCGTGTGTCTTTACGTCGAAGACAGGAGCGTTGCAGAGTGGTGTATCTTCAGGGAAACTTGATGACATGGTCAGCGCGGGAAATCGAGACGAACTTCTCAATCTACTTGCCGTGCAGGAGTTCCAAACACAACAGGTGGTTACAAAAAGTGGCAGGGAACAATTTATGCCCGCAGGCACAGCCATCGATCTCCAAACGGTTCAAAAGAGCGTCGACCGCTTCAATGACGCAGTGGGTTTGTTAGACAAGCTTACGGACGCCAAACTTCCACGTGAATTGACTTTGCCTTTGGCAATGGCGGCCCCTGTAATTGGGGATTTACACGCCGCGGGCCAAGGAGAGTATAATCCTTTGACATCTGAGAGTTTGGAACGACTTGGCAAATTGGGGCTTCAAGAATTACCTAAATTGACTCAATCCCTTGAAGATAGTGGAAGATTGCCCAAGGGGTACACCGATCAACTTACCAAGCAATTTGGCCCATTGCTGGAAGGTTTGCCGGATTTTACTGCTGCCGCTGCCTCTATGGCGGGCAGGGGCAGTTTACAGCCAAATATTGCTGAAATAACTCATGCACTCGATGGGGTTAGCGCGATGTCTGCAGCGGCCGCAGGTAGATTACTAGGCGGTGATGCGGGACAAACCGTTGCGGTGACAGCCGCAGACGTGACTAGAGATGCTCTGCGCGGCATGACCTATCCAGTTTTTTCCAATTTAGCAAACAGTCCGGTAAAGACAGAAATCATAAACCAATATCGAACTGAGGTTGCTGCAGACATCGGGCATAACATACCTATAAAATCGTTCGAGGATTCGCATCCCGAGTCAATTAATCTATTCAATTCAACGGAACGACTTAGTCTAAACAACGAAGTAAAGTTTTCATCCGATAATCTGATTAATCTTAATTCGCGGAATACGCAAGTAGCGATGAATTCAACGGCCAGCCCAAAGACTTTAATGTCACCTACCGTGCCAACCTTGCGCGCAGACACACCTCCCATGCCCTCCATGCCAGACGCCACTAAATACTATCCAAAGATACCGCAAATATATGGCGGTGGTGGTGGACCACCTGGTGGCGGCGGAGCATTTAGTAGCGGCGGTGGTGGTGGTGGACCACCCGGTGGTGGTGGCGCTAGTGCATTTAGAGACGCCACTCGAATGCCTGAATTGGCTAATTCCCGTTTCTCTGGCCCCTCCGCAGACGCGCTGAACCATGTTTTTCCCCTGACTTCGCAAATACCGGTTCAGATGCCTACACTCCGCCCTGGTGGAATTCTATTCAGTCCCGACTTGGAAATCGTCGTGGACAAAACTGGCGCTACCGCGTCGCGGGCAGAGGAAGCAGTTGCCGCGATCAAGGGGAAAGCGGGCGTTGAGTTCACCACTGCCAGCGGCGAGCATCTTATTGCCGTTAGCCAACCCGGCAGCGCAAAGTTTTTCCAAGTCCGGACTGGCCAGTTCCATTTCACGGAAACAGACCTTGAATCTGCCGCTGAAAATGGGCGAAGTTTAAGGCTCGTTCGGTTTTATGATTCCGGAGAGGCAACCGTTTCAGAACTTGGGCAGGGCTGGAGTTACCTCCAGTATAGCTTGCGGATCGGATCAACAACCCGATTCGGTAAGGATGGCATTGAGGTGGCGAGCAAGCCAATTTTAATTGACCGCGAACGGGGCGTTGAAATCCCCTACCGTATGGTTACATCCGATGATTCGGAAAACGCCGCCACAATCGACGAAAAGCTGCCAAGCTACATCGCCATCCAACCCGGCATTCAACCTTACCTCACGGCAAACGCTGAAGGCGGCTACACGCTCACCTTTGCCCATGGATTTCAGATTGGCTTCGACAAAAATGGTCGGCTTGAATGGATGGGGCATAACGAAATGGATCGGGTTCATTATGCTTTCGACGGGAACAATCTTGCCCGAGTATTTTCAAGCACCGCCGAGATTAACCTCAAATACGATGCGAGCTCCCATCTGACTGGGGCGGAATTTACCGGCGGGAACAGCATTAATTACAAGATGAATGATGCCGGCCAATTGGCTGGCATCGCCGTTGGCGACCGCGCAAGCCGGTCATTCTCTTATGGAAGCGACGATCGTTTGAAAACGATCGTCGCGATTGCTGGAGACGGGTCGAAACAAGCCATCGTTGACAACACCTACGACAACCTAGGTAGAATGCTGACCCACAAGACACCTGATGAAGGCTGGTCAATCAAATATGACGATAAGGTAGGGTCCACGGTCAAGACCGATGACGCTGGGCATTCCATTACGCACTATTACGACGGAAATTCCCGCATCATCGCTTCGGGGGAGTCGCCCAAGAGTATGCTACTATTCAATTACGATATTTATGGCCGCGTTATCCAGGTGGCCGAAGGAGAGCTCTTGAACGATCCATCCGGCAATGAGAGGCCCAGATTTCGTGTCACAAAAATTTTGGCTGACTTGACCACGAACCCAACGAATACTGCCCACCAAGGATAAAACCATGAAGTTGTTGCCCAAGATTATCAAACACAACATTTTCCCGCTGGCGCCCTATTGTGCGTTGGCAATTCTCGTCTGCGCGCTTCCCGGTTGCGGCAGCATGGGTGGCACCGCCGGTCGCGTAGATATTGATGACGAGCCGATCACCGGTGTCGGAATAGACGACGTTGACGTTCGAGATATGTCCCGCCAGATGGCATCCGCCATCCTTGAATTGCCGTTGATCAATGCCGCCAAGGGGCCGGCTAATATCGCTTTTATCAATATTGAAAACCGCACATTGGACCCCAATTTTGATTCTTATAACCTCCTGAGCAAGATTCGCCAACAATTGCTCGTGAATTCACAAGGCAAGCTGGTTTTTTTGGACAGGGAGACGATGGATTCAATTTATGCCGAACGCGATGCCAAGCGCGCCGGGCAAGAGACCTCCAATGAACAGAAAAATTTGCCCGGGGTTGATTACTTTTTGACTGGTTACGCTTTTGTGTCGAAAACAGTCGGTGATCACGGTGAGATTCTGGCCGCCCACCGCTATAGCTTCCGCCTCACGGATGCCGAGACCGGCGCCGTGCTTTGGGAAAAGGATTACGAGTTTAAAAAACTGGGGCAGCGTGGCATAGCCTTCCATTAATTTCAATTTCACCATCAAATCATGAAAACTCTTTTTAGGTGCCTTACACTCCATCTTACTTTGGTGAGTGCGTTGCTTCTTTGTGGCTCCTGCATCGTCAACAAGGACACGGAGACCGGCGGTCCCGCTATTCGTCCTGTCGAAAATTTAGTTTATTTGGACAATTTGATGCAGAACTGGATTCCATGCCAAGCGATCAGTGCGGAACAGCTGCCATCCGGACATACACGTGTTCATGCTCGCTTTGCCAATAAACACGACTATACTGCGCAATGTCAGATTAAAGTCAGATATTTGGATAAAACAGGCCAGATTCTTGATGAAACCAGTTGGATACCACTGCTGTTGCCGCGTAGTCAAGGCACCGAATTTGAAAATACTTCCTTGGTTACAGGAGTGGGCGATTTCACGGTGTTACTGCGCGAAGCAGCCAATTAGAATCTTTTCGACATGGCACTTAATTTTAAAACCGTGTTAGGAAAAAGAATGGCCTGGCTTGTGGCCGCGTTAACCTTCCTCACAGCCTTGGAATCTTCCTGCCAGAGTGCGGGAAGGATTCCCATTAGCCCCGCCGCACCTTCCGCAGTTTCGTCATCATTGCCTGACGTGGGACCATCAACGGCTAGCCTGAAACCCATCCCGCGCTATGGCGGATATGTGCTCACCGCAACAGGAATGCCTCGCGATCGTTACACTGCTTATCTTTGGGCCAAAAACATCGGGACGCTGGTGGCTTATGAGACTTTTCTGCGCAAATATCCCGACGGTGGTTACGCAGATTTTTTTCGCGGAGAAATCCGCAAGAGGTTTATACCAACGGAAGAAGAGTGGCAAAGTGCATGGCTGCTCTACTCCAAAATGGAAATTATTGACGGAGTGATTTGTGATCCGGAGCAAGGGGTTATACTCGTTGGTCACCAGGGTAACGGGCGCCTGGCCCCCTTCCTTTACGAGGATTTAATCACGGCGCTAAAGTGCGCCTTGGCAAGTGAGACGGTCGGGGTGACCATGTCGCGTGTTTTTCCAGCACGCAATACCACCCTTGAAAATCCAGCCGATGGCCCAGACGGTCTAGCCTTTGAAACTTCCGTGGCTTTCAATTCCAAGATACTCTGGAACACTCATCTTGCCTACATTTTATTTGAAGGCGACCGGGCTCTTAAAACATTGTCTCAAGGCTACGACATCTTTTTAGGGGAGCCAACCCGAAGTAAAGTGCCTGGGTTTGCCACCGTTGTTGAAATGGCCGCCCAAGAACCTCCAGGCGAAACTGGAAAGTATGGACGAATCTGGATAGAGCTCATGAGCGTAAAGATCAATACCACGGAAAAGAAAAATGTAGCCATGTTTTCCGATGTCCACCTGGACGTGTTAGCGGAAAGCAAATACGACCCCCCAACAAGGTTCGCCAAGCATCTGCAAGACCATTATGCGGCTTATGCGGAAGAGTTCCCGATCTTTGGAGAAGTTGAGCGCTCCGCCCGCACCGTGGCCATTGCCAAATGGCTGGCAGAAAACTACCCCGAGGTTGCCCAGAAACTTGTGGATACCGCCTACGACAATGTGAAAGTTTTTGTTCCACAAGTCATACCTGCGAACTCCCAATTGATCGATACGCCCCTTTATCGGGAATGGCTGACCGGCGGAGTTGTTTTCCCCTATGTGAATAAAACGACCGTCGCTGGCGATGCGAAAATTGCCGAAACTTCACTCGATACCATGTCGGCCAAGGTGTTACAAGCCCGTGGTAATAATCAGGCGGCCTGGGAAGTACAGTTTGGGCCCAATAACACTGATAAATATATCGCGTGGCGCGTCTCAGGCATGAAGCCCGACAAAGCAACCCCTGTAGTAGCTGATAATACTCCACAGATTGCGCGAGGAAATTAAGTATAGATTTTTGATCTTTTAAGTGGGCGACATACATTACTTGAGTTAGGTGATTTTGACAGGAAGCCCCAACATTAAGCGCAGTCCGTCGCGTTCTGATCGCTAGTATTTCCATTTTCCAGAACAAGACGGTCGGCGCCAGGCGGCATTTGGCGAGGCAAGGCTGACCGGGAGGGGACGTAGCAGCCACGTCGAGCTCGCGGCCCATCTAGGCAACCGGGCTGAGCGTGCGAAATTGGGGTGTTTATTGTGGTAAATAAAATACCGCAAAAGGGCTTGACGTGTGGTTCGATAAATACCACACTGGCCTCGAATCAAGCCGATTCAAAACACATAACAAAAAATATGCCCCTGGTTGGGGCGTCAAAAAATACATACCATGAACTTCGGCAACCTACTCAAAGACCTGCGGATTCGCAGGCATCTAACACTCCGCGCCTGCTCCGGTGCGTTAGGAGTCGATCCAAGTAACTGGAGCAAACTCGAACGCGGCATCAACCCCGCGCCTCGCGACCCTGCAACCCTCGAGCAGTGGGCGAGTTTCCTCAAAGTCGAGGGTCATCAGAAGCAAGCGTTCTACGACGCTGCTGCACTGTCTCGCCAAGAAATCCCTGCGGATTTGGCGAATGACGAAAAGCTCCTAGCGGCTCTACCGGCATTTTTCCGCGCCGTACGAGGCAAGGAGTTGGACGAAGGCAAGTTGCAGCAGTTTGTCGATGATATCCGCAAGCTTCATAGCACAGACAAAAAGAAATGAATGGCATTAGTCGTATCTGGAACGCGGTGGAAGATTTCCGCCGCGCATACGTCAGAGAGGACACACTCCCTGTGGACGTGCTCTCCATTGTCGAACTCAAGCTGCGTCTGGATGTCATCCCCTTTGACGACCTAAGCGCGAAATACGGCATTGAGGCGGCGCTAAGCCGGGATTTCACGGGCATTTATGTAGATGCCAAGTCCTATGAGCTTTGGGAGCAAGGCCCGGAGTGGAAACATAACCGGCTGCGGTTTTCCGTGGCTCATGAGCTAGGGCATTACATCCTGCACCGCGAAGCCGCCGCCAAGGTGGAGTTCAAGACATTTGTCGAATTTGCGCGGTATTTCAATGCCGACGACGCCATCCGCTACCAGATTGAGCAAGAGGCCAACGAATTCGCCGGGAAACTGCTGGTGCCGTCGGAGCGCCTGCGTGGATACTTCGATAATTTCTCGAATGAAATGCACAAAACCCAGCCAAGATTCTACCTGGATGAACTACTGCGCCAGAAGTTCGCAGACTCAGTTGCGCCGAAATTTGGCGTCCACGCCAAAGCCATCATGACGCGACTGGAACGGGAAGGAATCTGGCCAATGCTCTTAACTTAAAACCGGCTCGCTTGGCCCGCACAGGCGGGCTGACGGCCAACCCTAACAGCCAACAAACAGAAAGCTCCTGAGACCATGAAAAGCAAACCTGACAATCCTCCTAACTCACCTGATGACCGACGCATCCGCAAGCCGGAAGTCCTCAAGCTCACTGGCTACAAGGGCCGGACACTCTACCGGCGTATTGCGGCTGGACTCTTCCCTAAGCCGGTCAAAGATGGCCGGATGTCGTTCTGGTGGCTGAGTCAGGTGCAAAAGTGCATTGGGCTCAAATCTCCAGAAGGAGGGCACCCCGCATGATCTCCCGCATCTACATTCCGCATCGGGCGCAGAACTCTAAGAAGCGCAAAAAGATTTATTATCTGGAGTATCGCTTCGACCCGATGCCCAAGCCCAAAAGCGTCAGTCTTAGGACAACGGACAAGCGAGTGGCACAAAAGAAGGCCCAGCAAGAATTTGCACGTCTGCAACAAGAGGCGGAGGGCATAATACAGCCGACGGCGCTGCATAATGGCGCGGCCAGGTCTTTGCATGACTTGCTGAACGAATATTTCCGCGATTTGGAGGCACGCCAACGCTCAAATACCACGTTAATCAAATACCGCCAAATAATTCCAAAATTGTTCAAGGAATGCGGCTGGACATATCTTCGGGATGCCAAAATACAAGGGTTCAACGAATGGCGGGCTGATGCGGAATTGGAACCCAAAACGCTCAATCTTTATCTCGGTGCGGCGAAGGGATTTTTCAAATGGCTAGTGGACAACGATTACACGGTGGACAACCCGCTTAGGAAAGTGAAACCCGTCAAGCTGATCGACGAAGACAAATACCGCCGTGCTCTGACCCATGAGCAATTGCAACGCCTGATCGCCAATGCACCAGACATGCGAGCGTTTGTTTACAGGGTATTTTACTACACCGGCTTCCGGCACAATGAACTCAACTGCGTAACTCTGGCAGAGTTTCAACTCGACCGACAAGAGCCTATAATCCGCATCCCTGCTTCACTGGCCAAAAATAAACGGTTCAACCTGGTTGAGGTTGCGCCGGCCATTATGGATGACCTGCGGGCCTTCCTTGCCACCTTCAAAAACCAGACTGACCGGCCTTTTCATGGCCTGATTCCCAAAATCGAAACCCTCAAAAAGGACTTGGCACGGGCCGATATCCCCTTTGAGACGGAACAGGGCCGCTTTGACCTCCACGCCTTCCGCAAGACCCTTGGGACGCATCTGGCGATGGCTGGCGAGCCACCCCAGAAGATTCAACGCATCCTGCGCCACGAAACCCTAGCCATGACGATGAAGTTTTACACAGACATCTCGTTAATCAAGGCTAGGGAGTCCCTCGCCAAGTTGCCAGTCCTCGGCGGCAAAAAAGAAGCCCTGCAACCCTCAAAGCCAGAGACACCTGCGGGAGGCACTGTTAAAGTGGACTTTCCCGTGCCTTCCGTGACACGTAATAACAAAAATGGATACGAGAATGACGCCGCGCAACCTCTTGATGATGAGCCGGTAGGACACGACTTGGCACTTGTCGGCGCTACTGAAAACGACCTGTCTCCCTTGAATTCGAATCTCTCCAGCCCGACCATTTTTAATTCCCCGCGGTGGTCGGTTTTTCGGTGGTTAAGGTCATATTTTACCGCCAATCCAGGCCGATGTCCGCCCATGAGGCGTGGTGAACGAGCGCGCCGGACGATATAAAATCGAGTCCGAGGCGGCCCAATTCCGGCAGGGATTCAATCGTCACGCCACCGCTGGCTTCCGTGCACGCGCGCTTCCCGATGAGCGCCACCGCTTCGGATAGCATCGCGGGGGTAAAGTTATCGAGCAGCACGACATCCACGCCAGCTTCCAGCACGGGTGGGATTTGCGCCAATTCATCCACTTCGCATTCAATCAGCAATTTCGGGTGGCGCGCGCGGGCCTGGCGCACCGCCGCAGCCAGGCGTTCTCCGGCGGTCGCGTGCGCCGCGGCGAGGTGATTGTCTTTAATCAGCACGCGGTCAAACAGCCCCAACCGGTGGTTCCATCCGCCGCCGCAGGCCACCGCGTATTTTTCCAGCATGCGGAAGCCCGGCGTGGTCTTGCGGATATCGAGGAGTTTGGTGGCGCTTTTGCCCAGCGCCGCTACGTGCCGTGTGGTCTGCGTCGCCACGCCCGAAAGTTTTTGGAAAAAATTCAATGCCGTGCGCTCCGCCGTGAGCAAGGTTGCCGCCGGGCCGGTCACGGTGGCGAGCACGTCGCCCTTCGCCACCACTTGCCCATCACGTCTGCCGGGTGCGGGCTTCACTTTGCATTTCGGGCCGAAGCTTTCAAAAATCAGAGGCAACAATGGCAGCCCGCAAATCGTCAACGGCTGCCGAGCGACAAAGTCCGCACTGGCCATCGCGTCGCCCACGAGGGCGGAAGTGGTAACGTCTCCCGGTGTCACGGGCCTTGCCAGGCCCGCCCCTGCTAAATCTTCCTCGCGGGCGAGGGTGATGAGCTGGCGCAGATAGGCCGGGTCAAGCTCTGCCCACGTCAGCCGCTGGGCAAATGCGGCGGCGACGGGCTTTGTAATGGATGCGGTTTTGGCGCGAGGTGGCACGGGAGGAATTGAGATGTAAGAAGTAAGTGTGAAAATGTAAAACCTGGAATAGTTATACCGCGTAGGGTATGTCGCACTTAAAACCAGTCTCGACTCGGGCGCGGACTCGGGCAAGATGCCGCAACATCATGGCGGCGACTGTATTTACCATTGCCAACCAGAAAGGCGGGGTTGGCAAAACCACCACGGCCATCAACCTGGCCTTCGGCCTCGCGCGCCGGGGCGTCTCGACTTTGCTGGTGGATCTTGACCCTCAAGCCAACGCCACCAGCGGTCTAGGATTCGAGAAAGAAGCCGGCCGCAGCCTCTACGGTCCATTGCACGGCGAAGGCACCGCGACGGAAAAAGTATTGGCCACGCGTCAGGAAAATTTGTTTCTCATCCCGTCCGAAGTGGATTTGGCCGCCATCGAAATCGAATTGGGCCAGAAGGATGATTACCTCGTGCAATTGCGCGAAGTGCTGAAACCGCTGGTGGAGGGCGACCGTTTTGGGGCCGTTATCCTCGACTGTCCGCCCGCCCTCGGCCTGATTTCAATGAACAGCCTTGCCGCAGCCAACCATCTACTCATCGCCCTTCAGTGCGAATACCTGGCCATGGAAGGCCTGAGCCAAATTTTGAGCGTTGTCGAACAATTGAAGCAGGCTGGCGTGAACGAACGCCTGACGGTCGGCGGCATTATCCTGACCATGTATGATGTGCGTACCAACCTCTCGCGCCAGGTGGCCGATGAAGTGCGCAAACATTTCCCCGCGCTTGTTTTCGAGAACGCCATTCCCCGCTCGGTGCGTTTGAGCGAAGCGCCCAGTTTTGGTCAGGCCATCTTTGAGTACGACGCGCTTTGCTCCGGCGCTGTGGCTTATGGTAAATTGGCCTCGGAAATGATTAAACGTTTTTCCCTGCCGGAAAAGACCACATGAGCCGCCGCGCCGGTTTTGCCATGTCCGCGAAGAAGACCAAAAGCCGCAAACCCCCGGCATCGCGCGCGCCGAAGGCGCCGGCGGACTCTCTGCTCGCGCGGCTGACACGGTATGTGGCCAAGCGGTTTGGCGGCGTGGAGCCGAGCGACCCTTCGCTGGAAGCGTTGCAGGAGCGGTTGCATTACAAATTTCGTAACAAGAAATTGCTGGATGAGGCACTGACGCACCCCTCCTATGCGCAGCAGGAGCGCCACCGTGTACCGCACAACCAGCGGCTGGAATTTTTGGGCGACGCCGTGTTGAGTTTGATTTTGGCCGAACGGCTCTTTCACGATTTGCCCGGCGAGCGCGAGGGCGAGCTGGCTCGGGCGCGCTCCGCTTTGGGCAAGGGCGAGCTGTTGGCAACTTTGGCGCGCAAACTCGGCCTGCCCGCGTGTTTGCGCCTCGCCAAGGGCGACGCCGCCGCCGGCGGGCGCGAATGGATGTCTTCGCAGGAAGATGCCTTCGAGGCACTGATTGGCGCGGTGTATTTGGACAGCGATTTTGCGACCGCTCGTGGCGTGGTGCTGCAATGGTTTGGCGACTTGGACGAACTGCGCGCGGAATTGTTGAGTGGTGACAACCCCAAGGGCCGCTTGCAGGAATGGCTCGCACAGCGCGGACTTTCTCAGGCGCACACTTACCGTTTGCGGCAGACCACTGGGCCTGATCATGCGAAAATTTTCCAAGTCGAGTTGATGTTGCGCGAAGAGGTTTTGGGCGAAGGCGAAGGCCGGTCCAAGAAGGAGGCCGAAGAGCAGGCCGCACGCACGGCCTTGGCCGCCCTCGCCGCTCGCGAGCAGAAGCAGGCGCAGCAGCAGTAATATAAGCGCTTAATCAGCAAGAAAATAAGGTCTTTCTCGGTTGAAGGTAATTTCAGGTGTTTCACCTTGGGCGATTTTCGGTAACATTCCGTGCGACTTGCTTAATTAAACGGTAAGCCGCCAAATCCGAAACACCCAACCCGCTCCAATCATGAATGACGATCCCGCGCAGAATATTGAAATAGAGAAGCAGCGAACAAAACGCACTTCATCCGCCAGCACGGTTGCAATTTGTGCGGCGGGCTGCGTCTTTTTGTTGCTCGTGAACGAGCCCAGCTGGCCCGCGGCCTTTGGCGCCATGGCCATGTGCGGCATGGCGATGGTCGTTTGCTATTACATTTTGCATCAGAAATAAGCCCGGGCATCGGAAAAATTTGGCAGACCATATATTTCGCAAGAGCCGGCCCATTCCATGACATTCCCCCTTGCATTGCTTGGTGCCGCGTTGGCTGTGAAAGGCTTGGTCCTCCTGCTCGCGTTGTTTTTTGGCTTGGGGGGCACGGTGCTTTGGATCTGGGCGTTGATTGACTGCGGCAAGCAGGTGGGAACTGACTCCGGGCACCAACATCGGCAACTGGCGTGGTTGCTGGTCATCGCCCTGACCCATGTGCTTGGCGCGCTGCTCTATTTTATCTTTGGCCGTGCCTCGCTCACCACGTCCGCTAGCGCAAGTTCTCCACCGCTGACTTCAAGCGCCATGTCGCGCGCTGCTGCGCCGCCGCCTTCTGTTTCACCTCAGCCAACTTCGCGCCCGAAAGGGCAATGCCCCAAGTGCGGTGGACCTTTGGGTGCGGATGCGCCGGAGGGCTTGTGCCCGCGCTGCCTGCTGCAAATGAACCTCGGCGCTCCGACGCAATTTACTGGCGAGCCGGGCGCGAAATTCACCACAAGTGCACCGCCACCACCGCCGCCCGTGGAGGAAATTTCCAAACATTTTCCGCAGTTGGAAATCCTCGAATGTCTTGGCCGCGGTGGCATGGGCGTCGTTTACAAGGCGCGGCAGCCACGGCTCAACCGGCTAGTGGCACTGAAAATCCTTGCGCCGGGACGCCAGCAGGACCCGCAATTTGCGGAGCGTTTTTTGCGCGAGGCTCAGGCGCTGGCGAAGCTCAACCATCCCAATATTGTCACGGTCTATGACTTTGGCGAGTCCGACGGCCTTTTCTATTTGCTCATGGAATATGTGGATGGCGTTACGCTTCGCGGGCTGTTGCAGAGCGGCAAAGTCGAGTCCGCCAAGGCGCTCGTCATTGTGCCCCGCATTTGCGAAGCGCTCCAATACGCCCACGAGCAGGGCGTTGTCCACCGCGACATTAAGCCAGAGAACGTGTTGCTCGATAAACAGGGCCGCGTAAAAATCGCCGACTTTGGCATCGCGCGCATGCTCGGTGTCGAGGGCCTGCCCGCGCACACGCGTGACCGTTACGTCATTGGCACGCCGTATTACATGGCGCCCGAGCAGGTCGAGCATCCGCTGGAGGTGGATCACCGCGCGGACATCTATTCCCTCGGTGTGGTGTTTTATGAAATGCTGACGGGCGAGCTTCCGTTGGGGCGTTTTGCCCTGCCATCGCAGAAAGTACAGTTGGACGTGCGACTGGACGACGTCGTGTTGCGCACGTTGGAGAAAGAACCGGAGCGTCGCTACCAGCAGGCCGGACAGGTGAAGACGGATGTGGAAACTATCACGGGCATAAGCTCCGGCGGTGGAACGTCAATACCCGGCGTCTCCCTCGGTGCGCCGCCGCGTCCGCCCACGCCGCCGCCAGTTGCGCCTGCGGGTGGAAGCGATCCATTTAGCCCACAAGACGAGCCGCGTTTTTCTCGCAAGGCGATAATCGGCGCAGTCTGGGCGGCTTTTGCAATTATTGGATGCTTTGTTCTTATGCCCGCAATTACTCAAGGAAATCTACCGCCGCCGCTACCTTGGGTTAAACTCCTAATTATTACCTCACTTTTGTTCAGCCTGACCGCGCCGTTTGGCACCACCATCCTTGGCTGGATGGCCATGGGCGATATCCGGCGTTCGAACGGCAGGATTCACGGCCTGTGGCTGGCGCTGTTCGACGGGCTTTTATTTCCGCTACTGGCGTTGGACGGGTTGGTTGGGTTGATGTGTTACCTTGCGGCCCATCCTATTCTCGATCACTTCGCCCAATTTTCCGGAAACCGCATGGTTTTTCTGGATTATCACCGGCTGGATTTCCTGGCCCCGGCAATCTTTATCTCTCTTCTGCTCGATTTATTAATTATTTGGCTGACGGCGCGCGCGGTAAATCACTCCATGAATCCTACTCCGGCGCATCCTGTCAGTACGGGTTGGAGGATTTTTAAGGCGCTGGCCGTGGTATTGATTTTAGGAATAATTGTCGCCGGGATAACGCTGCTCACGTTGCTCTTTTCCTGGAATACGACGCGGATTCCGTCGGTGGTTAGGTTGGTTGCTGACCAGACTAATTCCTCGCTCGCCGAGCCTGCGCCGGATGTGCTTCCGCCCGCGCCAGCTCCCGCCTTTGGCCCGACCATCGAGCTGGATTTGCAGGCGGGTTCGAAGACGACGTCCATGGATGATTTTCCGGATTTAAATAGCAGCATGATCTCTTTCGAATCCGGGCGCATGCTTTCCCTGGCAGATTTGCCAGCGACGAACATGACTTTTGGGGAGGAGGCTGCTTGGGCGACCCAGCAGAGCCTGGACGCGATTTGCATTAGACCGCGTTCGTATAGCCAACCAGTGTTAACAGGCAAGTTGTTCGGGTCTGGGTCGGGGGCCCGCACGCGGTTTCTCTCTCTGTCAAAGTCGGATGCCGACACTCTGACGCCCGCCAAGGCAACCGACCTCTGGGGTAATGCCGATCCGGGACAACTACAGGATATGCCTTTTTATGATGGCTGGGCCGACCTGCCGCGCACCTTTTTATTCAAAACGCGCTCTGGAAGTTTCGGCGTGGTTGAAATCGCGGCCATTTTGGAGAAATCAACCGGCCTGAAAATTCGCTATAAACTGATTGCGCCGACTCCAGCTCCTGATCAAGCCGTCAGTTCCCCAACTCCTCCAACTCCGCCCACCCCTCCAATACCACCTACGCCTCCAACACCGCTCGCACCATTGACAGCGGTAACGAACCCGACGGCAATTCCGGCGCCGCCGGGCTATGCCTCGTCATCGGCGGTTCCTGCACCACCTGGCTACGCACCTATCCAACCAGATCGGGACGCCTCGGTTGCAGTGGAAATTGCGGCCATCGAAAAACTCGACTTCGATAATAACAAACTGGCTTCGTTTTTGAACATTGCGCATCGGAAATCCCTCAGCCCGGCGGCGCAAGTGCGCCTGGTACAGGCGGCTTACGCCAGTATGGACTTCGAGAATAATAAAATGACGCTGCTTCAGGAAATCATCCGCAATCCGGACTTTAGTGAGCAGGCACGTGCAGCGATTTTAACGCGGCTAAGCTCGCTCGATTTTGAGAACGACCGGGTGACAATCTTAAGCCTCCTTAACCAAAAGGCAGTTACGGCGTCAGCGTCTTCGCAATAAGGCAATAGCGTTGAGGCAGGTTGGCCGAGGTTTCAGGCTCGCGTGGTGACGGGCTGGGTGAGTATAGTCGACGTTGAATTTCCCCCGCTTTCCCCATGCCTTCTTCATCCCCGGCAAATATTTTTCGATCCATCATCGGGATGTTTTTGAGCGCATTACTCCTCGCCTCCTGCTCGAAGGGAGGCTCGCCCGCGTCGGCGGATGGGTCGGCGCATGCCGAGCGTCTGGGAGTGTGGACGGAGGACTACGCCGCCGCCGTCAAGCAGGCCAAGGCGGAAAAGAAAAAAATCCTCCTGGACTTTACCGGGTCGGATTGGTGTGAGAATTGTTGGCGGCTTGACGACGGTGTGTTCTCCAAGCCCGCCTTTGCCGATTTCGCCAAAACCCACTACGTGCTGGTGACGTTGGATTTCCCTGTCAAAAGAAAAATGCCTGACAATGTTAGCAGCCAGAACGCCGCCCTGATGGATAAATTCAAAGTGCAGGGCCTGCCGTCGATTGTCGTGCTCGACGCGGATGAAAACCAACTCGCTTTCATGCTGGGCTACCGAGGTGAGGACACAGCAAAATTTATCGACGAACTGGAACATCCCACCGCGCTGACTGCGCCACCCGGCTCCGCCGCCATTACGCCTGTGCCGCCTGCGGCCACAGTAAGCAAATAGATGATGGCTCGCTCTGTCAGTTCGCTTTTTTTCCAGCTGACGGCAATGTACGCCGCGGCATTACTCGTCGGCTGTCAAAATTCCCCGGAAGATCGCTTATGGGTTGATTCGAGTATCAATAACCAACCAGTCCACTTATTCGCCGATACTGGTTCGACGATTTCCATGCTCAGGAGTTCGGCGGTCGAAAAGCTCGGATTGAAAACCACCGCGCCTCCATCACGTCCAAACTTACCCCCGGGCACCTTGAGTTTTCCAGTGACCGAATTGGGTAACCTGAGCTTTTTCAACTCGACAGATCGCATTCACTTTGGCGAGCAGGACATGCCGGAATATATCCGCTTTGACGCCGATGGGGTGGTCGGCTGGTCGGAATTGCGCCGGAAAATTTTGCTCTTTGACGCGATTGCTAGACAAATTCAGCCGCTTGACAAGTTGCCCGATGATATTGCCGGGTGGACGCGGCTGCGCGTTTTCCCCAGCCGTGAAATGCTGATTATGGAAATGCCCATGCCCGGCGGTTCGCTGGGGCTGATCTATGTGGACACCGGCAACCCTTCGGGCGTCGGCCTTTCGCCAGAGCACTGGCAGGCTTGGTCTGCGGCCCACCCCGGGGTGCAGAAAACGATGCGCATTTATTACACCCCCGGTGCCGGGGTGGTTACTTGCGAGCAATCTTGGGCGCGCGAAATTTCCCTCGGGTCACTCACCCTCACCGATACGCCAGTGGAGGAGGGCGACCCGGTCACAACCAGGGCGGGTGGGCCGCGTCACGTGGCGACCCTCGGCCTGGCGGCTTTGCGCCGGCTCGACTTCATCCTCGATGGTCCGCAGAACGTGGTTTACCTGCGGCCAAAAAACACTCCTCCAATGCCCTTTGAACACAACCGGCTGGGCGCAGTTTTCACCTTGCTTGGCCCGGACGGTGAAAGCCTGGTGGCCCATGTTGCGGACGGAACACCGGCCTATCAGGCGGGTCTGCGCAATGGGGACATCATCACCAAGATCAATAATGTCTACCGGTTAAATTGGGAAAAACATCCCAGTCTGGGCTTGCCGGACTTTGTTTGGCCCAGTGGCACCAAGATAACTTTTCAAATTCTTCGCGAAGGAGGCCATTACCTGCTTTTTGCCCGCTTGCGCGATCTGATTGGGCCGGACTCGTCGGGCTTTCAGCCTGCGGCGGGTGAACATTGAATCGACGGGGAATATCTGTTTCACTGAATGCACTCCTGATGGCCGCTTTGTACGACACCCCGCCACGTTCCGTATCCCCGCGAGCGCGCTTTGCCACCACCCGTTGGACGATGGTGCTGGCGGCGGGTCGGCGCTCTTCCCCCGAGGCCGCACGCGCACTGGAAGATTTATGCCGCGCTTATTGGTATCCGCTCTACGCCTATGTGCGCCGACGCGGCCAGTCCAAGGCCGAGGCGGAAGATTTGACGCAGGCCTTTTTCGCCCGGCTGTTGGAGAAGGATTTTTTGCGCTCCGCCGCCCGTGAAAAAGGCCGCTTCCGCACCTTCATGCTGGTGGCCTTCCAGCGTTTTTGCGCCAACGAATGGGACCGCGCTCGTGCGCAAAAGCGCGGCAGCGGCCAAGTGATATTATCGCTCAACCTCGATACAGCGGAGCGCCGTTACCACGCCGAACCGGCGGACGAGTTGAGTGCGGACCGCATCTTCGAGCGCCGCTGGGCTCTGACGCTCATCGAGCAGACTATCGCGCGTCTGCGCCGTGAATATGAGGTAGCCGGCAAGGGCGGCGATTTCGACCAGCTCAAGACGTTTTTGACCGCTGACAGCGGCGCGATTCCCTATGCCGAGTTGTCAGTAAAACTCGGGCAAAATGAAGGATCGCTGCGGGTAGCGGTGCACCGGCTGCGCAAGCGTTTCCGTGAACTTTTCCGTCAGGAAATTGCCCAGACGGTTTCCAGCCCCGATGAAATCGATGGCGAACTTCGGTATCTGCTGTCGGTCTTATCTTAAAGAGAGAGAAAGGAAGGCGCCAAAATTCTTTGAAAATAATGGTTGACGAACAGAGAACTCTAAATTACAGAGTTCTCTGTCATGAGCGAAGAAATAGCCCAACCACCCAGCCAGGCCGAGGCGCGCGCCGCCCTTGCCGAAGTGGATCAAATCATTACCCAGACGCGACTCGCCATCGCCCAAGGCCCGTCGGCGCCGATTTTGATTCTATGGGGAGGCATCTGGCTGGTGGCCGACGTCACCACACAATTTTATCCGCATGCGCTTAATTGGCTCTGGTTGGCACTCGACGGCTTGGGGATCGCTGGCACTTGGTGGTTCTCAGCTCGGGCTCGAGTACAAGTACGGCGAACCGGTCTTTGGAAAGTCGGAGTCTTTTGGTTTGCGCTGCTCGCCTACGCCATGCTGTGGATGTACCTGCTGTTGCCTGAGGCTTGGGGGAACATCGGGCATGGCTGGCGGGATTTCGAGCCGATGTACCGTCGGATGACGACGTATTTTCACCTCGTCTGCATGTTTGGCTATGTCGTGTTTGGCTTGTGGTTCGGCCGTTTCTTCCTCGCTTTGGGCCTGGTGGTCACGACGCTTATCCTCGTCGGATATTATTGTGGATTTCCCTATTATTATATCTGGCTCGGGGTCGCCGGTGGTGGTTCGCTCATTGTGGCAGGCGCATTCATCCGCAAATTCTGGAAATAAAATCGCTTAAGCTGGTTAATACTCGAATCACAATCGCATGAATCAAGAAGCCACGCCGCCGCCCAGCCCCGCCGAGGCTCACGCCACACTCGCGGACATTGACCGCACCCAGGCGCAAATGCGCAGCGACATTGCGCAGAGTTCAGTTGCGCCCAATATGATTTTTGCGGGCATTCTCTGGATGGGCAACCTCACGATTTCGCAATTTGCTCAGGCGATTGCCCAATCGCCCTATGGTCTAAAATATATTTCGTGGATTTTCACTTTCGGCGGCGTTCTGGGCCTGGCTCTGTTCCAATCGCGCCAGCGGAGGCTGGTCATTCGCCATTTTAACTGGCGCGTTCCAGTTCTTTTCCTCGTCATCTATGGGTATGCGGCGATCTTGTACCTGGTCGCCGAACCGTGGAGCTTGTTGCATAATTTGAACGGCGCCGACCAGTTGATGATGGTTCACAAAAAGTTCGCCTGCGTATTCATCGCGGTGTTTCTTGGCTACGTCATTATGGGGCTCTGGGTGGGCCGCTTCTTTGTGTGGCTGGGTTTGCTGATGACGGCGCTGGTCCTCCTGGGCTACAATTTCCTGCCCGATTATTTTTATTTGTGGTCAGGGGTCACCGGTGGCAGCGCGTTTATTCTTTCGGGGGTGTTTATCCGCAAATTTTGGAAATAAGCCATGCCCGAACTCGATAAAATCATTCATTCACCCGCACGGCTCAAAATTATGGCCGCGTTGATGGCGCTCGGCCCCAGCGACCAGCTCGATTTTTCCACGCTAGGCGGAACACTTGGCTTGACGGACGGCAACCTCGGCGCACACCTGCAGACGCTGGAGGAAGCCGGCTACATCAAAATCGAAAAAACCTTTGTCGCGCGCAAGCCGCGTACCTTTGTGCGCGCCACCACTCGCGGCCGCGCGCGCTTCGAGGAACACGTCGAGGCCCTGCGGGAAATTTGCAAAGTTTAACTATTTACCCATTAAAATCATGAATTGCTTCACTCACCGAAATTCTGATGCCGTTGCCGTATGCCGATCTTGCGGACGGGCATTGTGCCCCGATTGTGTTGCGGAAGTTGGATTATCTTGTGCGTGCAAAAACCGCTGCGAACCGGATGTGGCAAAGTTCAATGAAATGCTCACTTGGGGCCGTCCCGGGCCCCGACCTGGGTCCCGACCCGGCCAAGCGCTCCCTGTTGACTATTTCCGGGTAATCTTCCTGATGGCCATGGGCCTGGGCTTCGTCTGGTTCGGTTTGTTCTTCTTTGGCGATCACGTGATTAATTGGTTTTTTGTCGCCATGGGGTTGATTTTCTTCTTCTTCGGCATTTCTCAATATTACATGAGCAAGAAACTCCAAAAATTCATGGATGGCCTGAAAGGCTGACGGTCCCCCTAAAACTTCCATAACACTAAAAAAACTATTTCTTACAAATTCTAAATCTATGAACACTCAAAATCCAAAATCGAATCGAGCCATTCTCGCGCTCTTGATCTTCACCTGCGCCATTCTTGTTGGCTGGGTCGTCCAGTCGCGCAGCCAAATCAATGATCTGCAAACGGCCCAGGCTGATATGCAGAAAAAACTGGATGCCGAAATGAAATCGGCCAAGGCCAATGCCGACGCTGCCGCCCGCTGGCGCAAACAGTCGGACAGTCTGCTCGCCGAGTCTACTCCGCAAAATTCCACTGCTCCCACCGACGCGGACAAATCCGCCAGCAAACGCAAATTATCGTCGGAGGAAATGCAGGCGCTGGTGAAAAACCCCGTCATGCAAAGCATGATCGCCTCGCAGCAATCGGCCGTCATCGGCATGACCTACAGCGCGTTGCTGGACCACCTCAAACTCGCCCCTGAAGAACGTGATTATATGCAAAAACTACTCGTTGATAAACAAATGATCAAAGTTAACCTCGGCATGCAGATGATGAATGCCTCATTGGCGCCGGAGGATCGGGCGGCGCTGGGCCAGCAAATCGGCCAGGGCATGGCGGCTGACGAGGCTCAAATCAAATCCTTCCTCAATGACGACAAAGATTACGCTTATTACCAGACCTATACCCAACAAGAGCCGGATCGGCTTGAAGTTGGTATGTTTCAGTCCTCGTTGGGCGACAACGCGCTCAGCTCGGATCAGTCTGAAGCCCTGGCGAATTTGCTGAACGACTCACGCAATAACTATCCCTTCACCGTAAATTTATACGACCAGCGCAATTTCGTCAACTCGACGGCGACCAGCCCCGATTCCATCAACAAATTCCTCGATGAGCAGGCGCAGTACCAGGCCACCGTTGCTGAAAAAGCCGCCACGCTGCTAACGCCTGCGCAACAGCAGGCCTTCAAGCAAAATCAGGCCGCCATGCGCCAGATGATTAAAATGCAATTGAACAGCATCCAGCAACTGACCGGGAATTCGCAGTAATACCAGAAGGAGGCGTAGTCCAAGTCAGCAGTGTGACGGCCCCGCGCAAGAAAGCGTGCAAAACCACGCGTAGGTTTTATGATGGGAGGTTCGCCGGGAATCCCGGCGGCTGCCGATGAAGCCAGTCCTCGTGCCTGTGGAATTTTCACCGCGCCTGCTCACGGGCGTGGCGGAGGCCGCCGCGGGCGCGTTTGCAGAGCAGCTCGCGCGCGAAAAAGCCGCACCGGTTACCCTGGTACTCGCGCGCGCCGCCAAACAACTCGATGGCCTGGCGGAGGATTTGCAATTTTTTCATGCGCTGGCGGGTAGGGAAAAATCGTCATGGGAAATTTTGCTCTACCCTGAATTGCCGGATGCAGGCGCGGAAGCGGCGGGAGTTGGAGATGCATTTGAACGGCAGTGCGACCGGCTGGGTGTGCTGGCGGCGTTAGCGAAAAGGACGGAAAATAAATCCCCGCCGCCTTTGGTCATCGTCACCACCTTGGCTGCGCTCCTGCAACCTGCGCCCAATCCGGAAGACATGGCCTCGCGGGAAATCCGACTCGCACCGGGTTTGCGCATGGATTTCCGCGCCCTCGCCGAAAAGCTCAGAACCGATCTGGGCTACGACTGCGAAGCGCTGTGCGAAACGCCCGGACAATATGCCGTGCGTGGAGGGTTGCTCGACGTTTACCCTTACAACGCGGCCGCACCGGTGCGCCTCGATTTTTTTGGAGACGAACTCGAGAACATTCGCAACTTTGACCCTACGACGCAGTTGACGGCGGAATCCCTGCCGGAAATTGTGATTGCCCCGGCGCCGAAAGAGTTGGGCAGCGGTGCTCCTGCAGGCTTGTTGAAATATCTGCCGTCCGCCATGTACTGGGTCGTCCACGAACCTGCGCGGCAGGCTGCGGAGCAGCCAGGACTTTTTTCCGTGCCCGAAAAACTCGCGTCGGTGCAGCCAACGCTGCAAACCATCCTGGATGCCCGCGCTGGCGCCACTGATTTTTGGACCGGCCTCACGGAATTGGACGAACCTGGCGGGCCTTTTGACGCGGACGCAGAACGGGTGGCAGCGGACACCGAGACAACGCTGGCGCATCGACCTTTGGCACACATGCCGGCACTGGGCAGGGCGCGGCTTGAAAGCGACCAGGCTTCGCAACAGGCATTTTTACGCACACTTGCGCAATGGTCGCGCGAAGGCACGACCATCGTTATCGTCACCCGGGTCGAAGGCGAGGCCGGTCGTTTGCGGGAAATTTTGGCGGAGGACAAAATTTTGCGCGATTTTTCGCCGAAAATTATCACAGGTGATTTGGCGGCGGGTTTTCTCGCACGACCAGCCAAAGGCATTCGGCTGGACTGGCCGCAATTGGGCAAAAACAAGGCAGTGGCAATAGTTACTGAAGGGGAGATTTTCGGACGGCATCGCCAGCGCATTGCCACATTCCATTCGCGCCGGTTGCCGCAACGACACCGCGTGGATCAGCTGTTGGATTTTTCCGAAATCGCGGAGGGCGATTACCTCGTGCATGTGGCGCATGGCGTGTGCCGGTTTCATGGGTTGCGCAAACTAACGACGCCCAGCCGCGAGGAGGAGGTCATCTCGCTGGAATTTGCCGATGGGCTGGAGGTGCATTTGCCGCTGCATGAGTCGCACCTGCTCTCACGTTATGTGGGTCTGGCGAAAATTTCGCCCAAGCTCGGCAAAATCGGCGGCAAAGTCTGGGAGCGCGCACGGGGTGAGGCCGAACGCGCTACGCTGGATTTCGCGGCGCAATTGCTGCGGGTTCAGGCCGAGCGCGACCAACGTGCGGGGTTTCCACTGCTGCCGGATGCCCCATGGCAGGGAGAGTTCGAGGACGCATTTCCCCACGAGGAAACACCCGACCAGTTGCGCAGCATATCCGAAACCAAAGCCGACCTCGAACGCGCCCGACCGATGGACCGTTTATTGTGCGGCGATGTGGGTTTTGGCAAAACGGAGGTGGCGTTGCGCGCCGCGTTCAAGGCGGTACTGGGTGGCAAACAGGTCGTGGTGCTGGCGCCGACGACGGTGCTTGTGCAACAGCACTTGAATATTTTCCGCGAGCGCCTGGCCCCATTTCCGGTCTCGGTTGAGCAACTCAGCCGCTTCGTTGCGCCAAAGCGACAAAAGCAAGTGCTCGCGCAATTGCGCGACGGACAGCTCGACATTGTCATCGGCACGCACCGTCTGTTGGGCGTGGATGTGCGGTTCAAAGACCTCGGCCTGGTTATTATTGACGAGGAACATCGCTTTGGTGTTCGGCACAAGGAGAAGCTCAAGCAGCTCCGTGCCAACGTGCATGTGCTAGCGATGAGTGCCACGCCCATCCCACGCACGCTATATTTCGCCTTGGTCGGTGCACGTGATTTGAGCGTCATCGAAACGCCGCCGCGTGACCGTCTGCCCATCGAGACCGTAGTGAAAAGTTTTTCTCCCGAACTGGTACAGCAAGCCATTCGTTATGAGCTTGGGCGCGGTGGGCAGGTTTTCTATTTGCACAACCGGGTCGAGAGCATCGAGGACTGTGCGCGAAATCTGCGCAAATGGGTACCCCAGGCGCGGCTGGGTGTCGGTCATGGCCAGATGGACGCCGATGATCTGGAGAAAGTGATGACCCGTTTTGTGGCCGGTGAATTTGACGTCCTCGTCTGCACGACGATCATCGAATCGGGACTGGACATTCCCAATTGCAACACACTCATCATCGAAGGCGCGGATCGCTTTGGTTTGGCTCAACTATACCAACTGCGCGGGAGGGTGGGGCGGTTCAACCGGCAGGCCTATGCTTATTTGTTGCTACATCGTCATGCCCGGTTGCTGGATCAGGCGCGAAAACGGCTGTCTGCCATCCGCCAGTTTAACCAGCCCGGCGCAGGCTTCCGCCTGGCCATGCGCGACTTGGAATTGCGAGGTGCGGGGAACCTCCTTGGCGCGGAGCAGAGCGGGCACATCGCGAACGTGGGCTTTGACCTTTACTGCCAGTTGTTGCGGCAGAGCATCGCGCGGCTCAAGGGCGAGCCTGCGGCGCTTGCTGTTCGCGCGACCGTGCAGCTTGATTTTGTTTTGTTGGGCGAATTCGCGGATGCCAGTGCCCAGAAGCTGATTGCCGCCATGGACGACACCGGCGACCGCTATGCGGCGATCAAGGAGGAAGACCTAGCTGGTCAACGGGTAAAGCCCATCCTCGCCAATTTGCCGGTAGGTTACATTGCCGACACCCGCCTCCGCCTTGACCAATACCGCCGCCTGGCGCTGGCAGCCACCCCCGCCGAGGTAGTAGCGCTGGCGGCGGCTCTGTGCGACCGTTTTGGGCCATTGCCTGAAAGCGCACAGGCCCTGGTCAAGCTCACGGAAATCCGTGTCTGGTCGGAACAACAGGGTCTGGTGGATATTGAAACAGAAGGAAACCGCCTAAAATGCCGGTACGCGAATGCGCGCGGTCGACCGGCGGATTACGTGCAAACGGGCAACCGCTTTCCCCGCTTGACCGCCACCCGCCCACTGCTGAGAATGGATGAGATCATTGCATTTATTAAACGCCAGAAACCACTCCAGACATGAGGCTGAGAAACAGAAGCATTTTTTGGGCAGTTGCATTATTTACTTCCAGCGGAGTAATCGTTTTGGCCGCAGACACGCCCGCGGCGGCTCCGGCTGGTTCCACGTCAACGTCTTCCGCCGGGCTGAAGCAGGATAAATTCACAGATGGGGTAATCGCAGTGGTGAATGGAAAAATTATCACCCTGAACGATTTGGATAAAGAGCGTAAACCGCTTATGGATCGCTTCAAGGATTCCATTGATGGCAAATACCCCGACACTGAAGAGGGGCGCAAGGCTTGGGCGGCGGAGATGGCCAGGCAAGGAGACGAGCTGGGTGCTGAAATTTTGCACAGCCTGGTAGATCGTATGCTCATCGTCGAAGATTTCCGTACGAAGGGTGGTTCCTTCCCCCCGTCTGCTTTGGACTCGCAGTTTGACGACACCATCACCACGCGCTTCAAGGGCGACCACGAGGAATATCTGCGTTACCTCAACGCTAATGACATGACTGAGGCGGATTTTCGCCGTCAGCTCGAAGAGGATGACATTGTGCAATCCATGACTCAGCAGTTGCATAAATCCGTCACCGGTATCAGTCCCGACCGCATCAAGGCTTATTATGAAAAGAAAAAACAGGACTACTTTGTCAAGGAAAGTGTCCGCGTGCGCCAAATCACACTCGATTTGAAACCCGTGGCAGACGAAACACCCGAGTTGATCCAGCAACTGGCCGCCAAAATTGTAGAGGATGCCCGCCAGCCAGGGGCCAACTTTGCCGATTTGGCAAAGCGCTACAGTATTGACCCTATCGTCCGTAGCAGCGACTTGCCCGCCAGCACCTATTACCGTGACGACAAGTCCCTGGCGCCCAAAGTGCAGGAAGTGGTTTTCAAGCTCCAGCCTGGTGAAATCAGCGACCCGGTGACTAATGAGCATTTCATTTTTATCTTCAAGTGCGAGGAACACACCCCCGAAGGCTACTTGCCGTTGGAAAAAGTGCTTTCCGGCATCGAAAAGGCGCTGGTGGATCAGGACGATCAGCAGGCCACGGAAAAATGGCTGCAAAAACTGCGCAGCAAAGCATTCATCCAGTATAATGTTTACGGCCCGGAAACGACTGGAAAATAGTCAGCGCAATGAACCGTCATTTGCCTGCGGCGGGGGCAGTGGACATTTCTGCGAGGGCGGTGCGGGCCGCTTCATAGCCAGGATTGATTTTTAAAGCGGTTTCGAATTCGCGTTTCGCGTCCGCATACCTGCCCAGCTTACCCAGGCAAAAGCCATAGTAATAATGCGCGTCGGCTAAGTTGGGCGCCAATTGAATGCAGACGGAAAAGTCTTCAGTCGCCTCCGCGTATTTATTCAAGGTTGCATGGAGGAGGCCAAGCTGGGCGTGGGCGTCCACATAATGAGGGTCTTCTTGAATGGCACGCAAGTAATGTTGTTCGGATTGGTCGTACTGCTTCAGTTGGGCATAGGTGTTCGCGAGGTTTGTTTCGCATTGTGGGTAGATGGGTTGAAAGTTTAGCGCTTTGAAGTAGCTGGTGATGGCTTGGTCAAATTTTTGCTGTTGGGCGTAGACGGAGCCCATATTGTTGAAGGCAGGGCCGTAATGGCCAATGGCTCCGGAATAATTGAAAGCTTTGATCGCATCGTCGTATCGATGCATGGCGATTAAAGAATTGCCGAGGTTATAGCTGGCGATGGCCTGGTCGCGCGGACGTATCAATTGGGGGATGGCGCGCAGATAATATCGCACGGCTTCCTCGTTCCGGCCTAGCGCGCCCAGAGCGTTGCCAAGATTGTTGTCGCAGTCCGGGTAGTTGGGTTTGATGCGTTCTGCGGCTTCGTATTCCGGGACGCTTTCGCTGATGTGGCCGCTTTCATAAAGCATAATACCGTAATTTTCGTGGGCGCGCGCGATATTGGGGTGCTTGGCGACTGTGTCCCGCCACAATTCCAAGCCACTGCGGTAATCATAGTTGCGTGCGAAAGTGAGCGCGGCCAACCCAATCGCGATGGCCAGGCTGGCCGGCAGTGCCAGCCGTCGCAGAAATTTCCAGAGAATCAAAGCCACGCCGACAGCCAGTGCTGCCAGGGGCAAATACATGCGGTGTTCGGCGGCGGGCTCCGTCACGATCGGCATCACACTCGAGCTCGGCGCGAGGACGGCAAAAAACCAGACGCCCAGAAACCCAAGTTTCGGCTTGCGCCACAAGAGGTAAATGGCGCCCGCGACGAGAGCCATCACCGCGACCATCGCCAGACAGTTGCCGGTGGTTAGCGGCTGGCTACTGAGGTCGGCGGAGTCCCCGTAGTCGAGGGTGAGCGGATGCGGCCAAAGCGCCAGTTTCAAGTAATGCAAGATGGCGGAATATTGCGCCACGGCATAGTCGTACCAAGTCACGTTCTGGTGTAGGCCAGTGTAAGGCGCATGGCTTCCCAGCACATGCATCCACCATGCCTTCCAGTCGCTTAACACCTTCGAAAGCGGCACGACGGAGGTTCCGCGGTCTCCCGCGTGTCGCACAAAAAAAGCCAACGGCAGCATGGCCAGCAGCAACCCGGCATAGGCCAGCCAGCGCCGTCGAAAAGGATCGGAGAATTTTTCCGATATAAAAATCCAATCGTACAGCAGTATCATCAACGGCAAGGTGGCAGTGACTTCTTTGCAAAGGCCGGCAATGGTGGCAGACAATGCGGCCAGCGTCATCCACAACCAAGGCTTTGCTTGGGTTCCGCGGACAAAACAATAGAGCGCAAGCAGGTAGAAAAGACCCATGAGCGATTCAGCCCGTTGTGAAAGGTAGGTGACCGATTCAGTTTGCAGTGGATGCAACGTCCACCAGAGCGCCGCCATCAATGCCACGGGCAGTGCTGCACCAGCAAATTGTTCCCGTAGCTTGGGCAAATTTAACGTGCGGAGTACCAGGCCAAAGAGTACTAGTCCTGCCAGTAAATGAATGGCTAGGCTGACCATGTGGTAACCTTCGGGGGCAAATCCATCCTGTTGATGGGACTTTGCCCAATCATAATTCAGCGCGAATGAAATATTGACGAGTGGGCGTCCTGTCACCGTTTGCCCCTCGTTTGGCGGCTGTAAAGGCGCGGGGAGGCGCTGGTAAAATTTTTCGAGAACTTCCGTCGGCCGGACGGTCGGAGGCGGGGGCACAATCCAGCCGTTTTGGATGGTGGGGTTTTCCTTGATGGCTGGCAGGTCATCGAGTACAAAGTCGTCATGGAAGCTGTTGCTGTAGGCCGCCAGACCAGAGAGCATGATTATCAGTGCGGCCAGCAAAACCTGCCAAAACGGTATGGCTAGTGCGGACGAACCCGGCATCGAAGTTCGCTCTGGTTCTATCGATGGAGGAGGTGAAAAACGGTTAAAATTCTCAGCCGGCATGGGGTGGATAAATTAACACGGCGGATTCAAAATGGAAAAAAGAAATTTAGCAAAATCATGGCGAGAATGCACGGTTAGGAACTGTGAGGCGGCAATTGTTTCAACGCCACGGCGAGGTTCGCCGCGCATTGGGGAAAGTCCGGCTGTAGTTTGAGTGCTTTTTGATATTCTGCAACTGCATCCACATATCGACCCAGTTTC
>Ga0206869_1013_pt1 | contig 40196 bp, 36 predicted proteins | sample Alteio_BWOrgCont_35_FD_152618 | JGI IMG/M metagenome (GOLD analysis project Ga0206869, IMG submission 152618) | Enriched cells from forest soil in Barre Woods Harvard Forest LTER site, Petersham, Massachusetts, United States -... | ecosystem: Environmental > Terrestrial > Soil > Temperate forest >... | reverse complement strand
GACAGATCGATGCGCGCGACCACCACGTCCTTGCCCTGCTTCACGAGGAAGAAGCGCGAGCCGGGATCGGTGGTCTTGAGCAGGTTGAATTCGCGCTCGGAAAGCATGAACGCCTTGCGGTAGACTTCCGTCGCCTTGGGGTTGGGCAGGAAGATCTGCGTCGCGGTCTGCTGAATCAGCGTATCGCTGATGGCGCTGTTGGTGGCGTCTTCCACGCTTTGCGTCGCGAACACGACCATGGCGTTCAACTTACGCAGCGTCTTCAGCCAGTCCTTGATCTTGGAGGCGAATATCTTGTTGTCGATGAGCGCCCAGGCTTCATCCAGCACCACAACGGTGGGTGTGCCGTCAAGCGACAGGTTGATCATATGGAAGAGATAGAGCAGCACCGGCGCGAGGGTGGAGCGGTTCTGCAGCACCTCGCCCATTTCAAAGCCGAAAGTCGAGGATTTGCTGAAATCGACCGTGTCGATCGGGTTGTCGAAGAGACCTCCATACTGCCCCTTGCTGTGCCACATCTTCAGGCGGCCGGCGAGCGAGCCCGGACCTTCCATACCGAAGAACGGGGCGACGTTGCGCAGGATGCGATCTTTCTTGGCGAGCTTGTAATTGCCGCTCACCGCCTCCGTCACGCGCGACATATCGTCCGCCGTGAAGGGCTCGTCGTTGACCGTCAGCAGCGCCTTGAACCATTCGCCGATGAAGTTTCGGTTTTCCATCGTATCGGGCAACTGCAGCGGATTGAAATTGCAGCGCTCGCCCGGCTCGATGATGTTGTAAGAGCCCTTGAGCGCGCGGATGAAGATCTCGGCGCCCCTGTCCTTGTCGAAGAAGAACAGGCGGCAGCGAAACTTCTGTGCCTGGGCGCAGAGGAAGTTCATGAGCACCGTCTTACCGGCGCCAGTCGGACCGATAATCGTCGTATGGCCCACGTCGCGCAGGTGGAAGTTGAAGAAGTACGGCGTGCCGGAAGTGGTATCGAACACCGACACGGCGTCGCCCCAGTGATTGCCCGCGATGCGGCCCGTGGGATAGTTGTGGAAGGAGGCGAAACCCGCGAGGTTCATCGTGCTGATTTCCGCCTTGCGGCCGATATACTGGAAATTGGCCGGGAGCTGCGCCCAGAAGCACTGCTCCAGAATGAGCTTCTCGCGCGCCGGGTTGACGCCCACGTTCACCAGCTCGGCGATGGCCATGGAGACCACCTCTTCGAGCCGCTCGAGCGAGTCCTCGAGGCACATGACGGTGAGATGGTGCTGGCCGAAGGCCGCGTGACCGCTCTGCGCCATGTCGAGCGCGTCGCTGATCTCCGCCACCTGGCTCACGGCAACGTCCTGCGACTGCATCATGCGGCGCTGGCGCAGCTGCATCTTGCTGATGCTGGTCTGGCGGTTGGTGAAGACGAAGGACTGGCTGATGATATATTCCACCGGCAGCTGAAGGAAGGCGTCCATGACGCCCGCCGCGGTCGCCGAGGCATATTCCTTGATGCTGATCATCGCGGCGAAGCGCGTCTTGGTCAGGCCGCGCATTTCGATGGCGCGCTTACCGAAGTATAGGCGCTGCGTCATGATATTGTGCGAGATGTCGCCGGGCGTCACCTGCATGGGCTGGGTCAGGCCGCAATTGACGAGCTTTCCTAAGAACTCCAGCGGCTCGGAGAAAAGCCCCGCATCCGTCTCTATCACCGTGAGCAGGCGAGCGCCGTAATCGCGGAAGCTTGCGAGAATGCGGAAGGCGGCTTCGGTCAGTTCCTTGTGCGCGTCGCGGATCGCCTCGACGCGGGAGACTTCGTCGGTGGAGTCGGTCAGCTTCTGGTACCAGTGCGCGAACTTGGCCGCGCCTTCGGTATCGGCCTTGCGGATGATGCTGATGTAAAGCTCGTTGACGTAGGATTCCTTCGTGTGGTGCTTCTGCTTCCACTTCTCGTTGACGACGCGGGCGAAGTTGTTGTGCATGACGACGCCGGGAAAGGCGCTCTTGCGGCGGCGGATGATATGCATCCACATCGCGAAGGTGCCGTCCGCCATGCTCTTGAACAGCGAGTTGCGCACCATCTTCTTCATGTCGACGTCTTCGTCGTCCGCCGTCTCGAAGGAGAAGCCGTCCACCTTGATGAACTGGATGAGCTCGCCCTTTTTCGTGATGATGGTCTCGTTGTCGAAATGGTGCAGGTAGGGAATGAACTCCGCCGCCGGGAACTCACGGTTGGAGAACCGGGCGTTCTTGGTATTGCGGCGCATTAATTTCAGGTTCAGAAACATGGCATCCTAAAATATATCATACGAATTGGTGTAGCCGTGGAAGGCGCGGTTCGTGCATTTGGTGCCGGTGCTCGTGCGCAGGATGAGCAGCTCGATGGCGCGGGGCTCCTTCATGCACAGCAGATAGCCCACGCCGTGAATGACGGGAGCGGCGAAAAACAGCACGATGAAATTGCTCGTCTGGATGAACGAGATGAGGCAGAGCACGGCATTAAGCACAAAGAACATGTAGCTCACGCCCATGATAAGCGGTGGGCGGGCAAGCGCTTGAAATAATGGATCCGCTTGAAGCCGGCCTGATTCAGCCATAGACTTTCCCCCTTATAGATCCCTGGAACCTTATCTTTATACCATATTTATGTTTCAGTTTTTTGACACTATGTCAAAAATCCTAAGAAAGAATGAAATAGAATAGGTTAACAATAGTTAACAATTAGCCTGTATTCTTATGCGGCCGTCACCAGGTTGAGGGCGAAATCCTGTGCCGCAAACGCACGGAAATCCTCTATCCCCTCTCCTACCCCCACAGCGTATACTGGCAGGCCGAATTTATCCGCAATAGCCACTACAATACCTCCTTTTGCGGTTCCATCAAGCTTTGTGACGATGAGCCCCGTTACCTGCACCATGGTTTTGAACACTTCCGTCTGCGATAGGGCGTTCTGGCCGGTGGTGGCGTCGAGCACGAGAATGACCGAATGCGGCGCCTCCGGGTCGAGCTTGCGAATGACTTTGATGATTTTCTGCAGCTCCGCCATGAGGTTGGCTTTATTGTGCAGCCGTCCGGCACTGTCGATAAGCAGTACGTCCGCCCCTTTGGCCCTGGCTTCTTCCACTGCCCGGTAGGCGACGCTGGCCGGGTCCGCCTCGTCAACGCCGGCCACCACCTCGCAACCGGTGCGCGCGCCCCAGACCTTGAGCTGCTCGACCGCCGCCGCGCGGAACGTATCCGCCGCCGCGAGCATCACTTTATATTTCTGTTCTTTAAGGCTATGGGCGAGCTTGCCGATGGTCGTGGTCTTGCCGTTGCCATTGACACCGACGACCAGCACCACATGGGGTTTCAGCGCCTTATTGATGGCAAGCGGCTGCGCCACAGGCTTTAAGATGGCGGTGATTTCCTCGGCGAGCGCCTCGCGCACTTCATGAGGCGAGATGTCCTTGTCGAGCCGCTTGGCCCCGAAGGCGCTCACAATCCTGGCCGCGGTGACTGCCCCCATATCGGCCCGGACCAGCACTTCCTCCAGCTCCTCGAGCATGGTGGCGTCGAGCTTGCGCTTCGTGAATATGCCCGTGATGCCATCGCTGACGTTCTTGCTGGTCTTGCTTAAACCCGCTTTGAGGCGGCCAAGCCAGCCGGTGGGAGTGTTTTCCATTACTCTGTGTGCTGCTTCTGCGTCTGTTCGAGGAGCGCTTCAATGTCGAGCCGCGTGAGCGCGGCCAAATCCTTATATGCCGCGTCCGTCACTCTTCTGTCCCCCGTTCCCTTGCCGCTCAGCTTGTAGCCGCCTTCCTGCCGGGTCAGCATAAAATAGAAGGGCGTGGCGGCATTGCCGGGCGCGGTGACGACGACAAGCGTCGTCTGATCGTCGCAGCTATAGACGAGCCAGGGCGCCATGCCGTAATTGCGGCGGACCGGGCCGGTCGAGCATTTCATCATATGGTCGCGGCTGGAATCGCCGTCCTGCGCGAGGGCGGGAGTGCATGCAAGCGCCGCGAGCGCGGCAAGGCTGAGTGCGAAATATTTCATAGGTCCTTATTATATGGGCCCTTATTATGTAGCGTGGAAGCATGGGATGTCAACGCGGGCGCAAGGCGAGACGTTCACTATATAATAGTCCCGTGCAGACGCTCGGCATCCGCGCCGGTCACCCGCAGCGATACAATCTCGCCCGGCTGCGCTGGCTTATCCAGCCGGACGGGCGCGAAATGGTCGGTGCGCGCGATAGGCCCCTGCTCCATCACGGCGGCGACCTGCCTGCCCTGCCAGTCGGCGAAGAGTTTGCGCATCTGCTTTTGCCCGGCATCGCGCAGGCGGGCGGCGCGTTCCTTGCGCGCCTCCTTCGCAACCTGCGGCATGCGCGCGGCGGGCGTGCCTTCGCGCGCGGAATAGGGGAAGACGTGCAGAAACGCGAGATTCGCCTCTTCGACGATGGCGAGCGTATTGGCGAACATCGCCTCGGTTTCCGTCGGGAAGCCCGCGATGATGTCGGCGCCGAACACCATGTCGGGACGCAAATCCCGCACGCGGGCGCAGAAATCGAGCGCATCCTTGCGGCTGTGGCGGCGCTTCATGCGCTTGAGTATCATATCGTCTCCCGCCTGCAGGCTCACATGCAGATGCGGCATCAGGCGCGGCTCCTCGGCAATGAGGCGGTAGAGATCGTCATCGACCTCGACCGCGTCGATGGAGGAAAGCCGCAGGCGCTTCAGCTCCGGCACGAGTGCGAGCAGGCGGCGCATCATCTGCCCCAAGCTTGGGCTCCCGGGCAGATCCTTGCCGTAATCGCTGATATCGACGCCGGTGAGCACGATTTCGTTATAGCCCTTTTCCACCAGCATGCGCACCTGCGCCACAATCTCGCCTATGGGTACCGAGCGGCTATTGCCTCGGCCATAGGGGATGATGCAAAAGGTGCAGCGGTGATCGCAGCCATTCTGCACCTGGACGAAGGCGCGGGCCTTGCCATCAAAGCTCGCGACCATATGGGAAGCGGTTTCCTTCACCGCCATGATGTCGTTGACGCGGATTTTCTCCGTCATCCCGGCGAAAGCCGGGATCTCATGCGATAAGCCACTGGCCTGAGATTCCGGCTTTCGCCGGAATGACGCCAGATGCAGCTTCTCCTCATTGCCCAGCACCATGTCCACCTCGTCCATGCGGGCGTAATCTTCCGGCTTTACCTGCGCCGAGCAGCCGGTGACGATGATTTTCGCGGAAGGGTTCTCGCGCCGCGCACGGCGGATGGCCTGGCGCGCCTGACGCTCGGCTTCCGCCGTCACCGCGCAGGTATTGAAAATGATCGTATCCTGCATTCCCGCCTTCTGGGCATGATCGCGCATGACCTCGCTTTCATAGGCGTTCAGGCGGCAGCCGAAGGTGACGATCTCGATGGTCATGGGGTTATGCGGATATAGAACATGTCATTGTTTTACTTATCATTTTCTTTTTTACAAGCTCATAATGAGCGGAGAGAATTATTTCATCTGGCAGATAAGGATTCTGGCAAGCGTCGGAGAAACCGCAAATTGGTTTACTCTAAATGACGGCAAATTAATTCTTACACAATTTGTTGACTTGATTAAACCTTTGTTAAGCACGTTATGTCTTTATTTATATAATATCCTTATAAAATAAGGATATTAATGGCCGTCGTCATATTTATAATGACAGGAAATCGCAACTTGAAGAATGAAGCATTTCGCTTACGATAAGATACGGGTTTATTCATAACTAGAAACGGGGAATGTCCATGTCGCTTGATACTGCTTTAAAAGATGCTCGGACGGCCTTAAAAAGTCACAGTGCACTAAGCCATATTTCCCTCCCGGGAACGACTCAGCTCGATCCTGTATTAATGGCTATGATGGAAGCAAGCCTCGCCCAAGAAGGCGTTGACACAGGCGGACTGGCCTATCAGCAAGCTGACAGAAATTCTGACAATATTGTTTTGCACAGCACCAGCCAACCTGGACTCATTGTTAAAATCATTCAGCCCGAAGGAAAAGGTATATTCGCAGTGCAGGGCGATATTCATCATCCGCTGCTCGGTCCGGGCAAAGAGTTTGGCTTTCCTTCCACACTGCTGGGCAAAAGTGGCCGAGGCACCAACAGGCCAGAACAAAATATTCTTTTGCGCGTAGAAAAAGAGCTGCTGACCGAAAGGAAGTTATTCGGAGACGACTGGGAGAAATCCTCCGATTTACGCAACCAAGCCGTTTCAGAGACAGCGCGGACGGCCAAGCGCGCCGCAATGAGCGCTATCGATCTGCACGAAGGCAAGTCCAACAATCTGGGCTTCTGGCCAAAAGGCGTACCGCTTTCCACGCCCGTCCAGAATTTGTCGCCCGAGTATGTGCAGGTCCCGCACTCGCTTCAGGAGTTGCAACAAAAATATGATGTTCACATCATAGACCCGGGCGCGGTGAAGTTTTATGAAAACCAACTGCCCGATAACTTTCCACAAGAGTATCGACGGAAAGATCCACGTTTCGCAGAAGTCATGAGCGGCTATCGCGCGGGTGGACAGCAGCGCGATACGAATCCTTCTCACCTTCCGCCGAAGCGCGAAGGCTTCAAGCGCTGATGATAAAATTTGCGGGGAAAGGAGCGACCGTCCTGATGCGAATTAGACGGAGAAGGCACTTACCTCCAACGTTCCCCTGAAGCTCACCGCCGCCGGTCCTGTCATCAGGACATGGCCGTCTTCCTCGCGCCATTCGATATGCAATGAGCCCCCGGGAAGGTGGACAATGGCCTTGCGGCCCGTAAGGCCGCGCCTATGGGCCGCCACCAGCGCCGCGCAGGCCCCCGTGCCGCAGGCAAGCGTCATTCCTGCCCCACGCTCCCAGACGCGCAGGCGTATGCTATCTTTTGCCATAACCTGCGCCACGCCGACATTGGCATGGCGGGGGAAGAGCGGATGGCGCTCCAGCGCCGGGCCCAGCTCCGCCAGCGGCACGGCGTCGGAATCGCTTACGAAAAACACCATATGCGGGTTGCCTATATTGACCGCCACGGGATTTTTCAGGCCCCCCTTGCCGATGCGCAGATTGAGCGTGTCTTTCTTTTCCTTGAGCGGGATTTCTTTCCATCCCAGCCGGGGCATGCCCATATCCATAGTGATGCTATCGGCGCTTTCCACCTGCGCCTCGATGACGCCCGCGCGGGTTTCGATGCGAATTTGTTTTTTTTGACCCTCACCCCGCCCTTCTCCCTTCCAAGGAGAGGAAGAAGGAGACGCCAGAAGCCAGGCGACGCAGCGGCTGGCATTGCCGCAGGATTCGACCTCGCTGCCGTCGGCATTATAGATGCGCATGAAGATGTCGGCCTTCGCCGAAGGCTCCAGCACCACCACCTGATCGCAGCCTACGCCTTTATGCCGATCGGCTATCCGCTGCCAGTCGAGCGCAGGCAGTTTGCCTTCGCGGTTGTCGAGCACCACGAAGTCATTGCCCAGGCCGTGCATCTTGAGTAAGGAAATCATAATGGTGGACGATGACTGGTGAACGGTGAAGGTATTCACCATTCACCGTTCACCATTCACCCATCAGAAAGGAATTTCGTCGTCGAGTTCCGCGCCCGCGCTCGCGCGCTGCTTCTGCGGCGCGGCTGACGGCGAGGCGGCATTGGCGGACTGGAATCCGCCGTGCGACGCGCCCTCGCTGTTCGCATTCTTGCTGTCGAGCATGGTGAGCGCGCTGCCGAATCCCTGGAGCACGACCTCCGTCGAATATTTCTCTACTCCCGATTGATCCGTCCATTTGCGCGTCTGCAGCGAGCCCTCGACATAAATCTTCGAGCCCTTGTGCAGGTAGTTTTTGATGACGCCGATGAGCCCGTCATTGAACACCACGATGCGATGCCATTCCGTCTTCTCCCGGCGCTCACCGGTATTGCGGTCGCGCCAGGATTCCGACGTCGCAAGCGTGAGATTGGCGATCTCCTTGCCATCCTGCGTCGTACGGATTTCAGGGTCACGGCCGAGATTCCCGACCAGGATGACCTTGTTAACACTGCCAGCCATATAATTACCTATAGTTGAAAGTTTGCTTATGTGGGCTCATATAAGCGCAAAAAATGACTGCTTGCCAGAAAAATGTCGTCAAACCGGAACAGGCGGGCGACGGGACGGCAGGTTAGATGAAAATTCCGGTAATGAGTGTAAATACGGGCGTGAGCGCGCGCCTTGAAATCCTGTCTTAAGAGCGGGAAATGCCACCTGAATCTTCACTGAAAAAACAGCCTGGCGGCTTTATTTAAGCCCCTCCTCTGGAAATGGGGCGGGGACTTCCTTATATAATGGTTACATTCCTGAGAAATCCCCTTATACTGCCATCCCCCTTGTAATGGAGCGCTGATGATCGTCGATGATTTTATCCGGGTACGTGGTGCAAAAGAACATAATCTCAAGAACGTAGACGTCGATATTCCGCGCAACCAACTGGTGGTTATCACCGGGCTTTCCGGTTCCGGCAAATCCTCCCTCGCCTTCGACACCATCTATGCCGAAGGCCAGCGGCGCTATGTGGAGAGCCTTTCCTCCTATGCGCGGCAGTTCCTGAACATCCAGGACAAGCCGGACGTGGAGTCCATAACGGGGCTCTCGCCCGCCATCGCCATCGACCAGAAAACCACCTCGCGCAACCCGCGCTCCACCGTGGGCACGGTGACCGAGATCTATGACTATATGCGCCTCCTCTACGCGCGCATCGGCATTCCTTATTCGCCCACGACCGGCCTGCCGATCGAGAGCCAGACCGTGACGCAGATGGCCGACCGCATCCGCGAGCTGCCCAAGGGCACGAAGCTTTACCTGCTCGCACCCATCGTGCGCGGGCACAAGGGCGAGCACCGCAAGGAGCTGCAGGCCATGCAGCGCCAGGGCTTCCAGCGCGTGAAGATCGACGGCACGATATACGAATTCGACAATCTGCCCGACATCGACAAGAACAAGAAGCATACGATTGAAGTGGTGGTGGATCGTGTCGCTATTTCCGACGAGCTGGGCAATCGCCTGCCCGACAGCATCGAGACCGCGCTGCGCTTAAGCGAAGGGCTGATGCATGTGGAAGTGGTGAGCCTCCCGGAAAAGCTTAAAGCCACGGACGACCTGAAGCCCGGCACGATCTTCACCTATTCTTCCAAGTTCGCCTGCCCGGTTTCCGGCTTCACGCTGAATGAAATCGAGCCGCGCCTGTTCTCCTTCAACAGCCCGTTCGGCGCGTGCAAAGTCTGCGACGGGCTCGGCACCGAGAAAGTCTTCGACCGGGAGCTTATCGTGCCGGACGTTTCCAAGTCGCTTTACGACAAGGCGGTCGCGCCCTGGGCCAACACACCGTCGAAATATTTCATCCAGACGTTCGAGGGCCTCGCCAAGCACTACAAATTCAGCATCTACAAGCCCTGGAGCGAGCTGCCGGAGGATATCCAGCAGATAATCCTGTTCGGCTCCGGCGAGGAAGCCATCAAGATTCCCTATAACGACGGCATGCGCTCCTATGTCGCGAACAAGCCGTTCGAGGGCGTGATTCCGAGCCTCAACCGCCGCTATCACGAGACGGAAAGCGAATGGATGCGCGAGGAGCTGACCAAATACCAGAATTCCCAGCATTGCGAGGCCTGCCACGGCCATCGCCTGAACCCGGAAGCGCTCTGCGTCAAGGTGGGCGGGCTGCAAATCGGCGAGATTTGCAACTACACCATCGAGCAGTCGGCGGAATGGTTCAATACGATCGAGAAGAAGCTGAGCAAAAAGCACCAGCAGATATCCGAAAAGATCATGAAGGAAATCCGCGAGCGCCTGGGCTTCCTCGTCAATGTGGGCCTGGATTACCTGACGCTCGCGCGCGAGGCGGGAACGCTTTCGGGCGGCGAGTCGCAGCGCATCCGGCTTGCATCGCAGATAGGCTCCGGCCTTTCCGGCGTGCTCTACGTGCTGGACGAGCCCTCCATCGGCTTGCATCAGTGCGACAATGAGCGGCTTCTGGCCACGCTTGAGAATCTGCGCGGGCTCGGCAACACCGTCATCGTCGTCGAGCATGACGAGGATACGATGCGCCACGCCGACTACCTCATCGACATGGGCCCCGGCGCAGGCGCGCATGGCGGCAAGGTCGTGGCTCACGGCACCGCCAAGGAGGTCATGGCCGTCAAAGGCAGCGTCACCGGGCAATACCTTTCCGGCGCGCGCGTCATCCCCGTGCCCGAGCAGCGGCGGCCCTTCTCCAGGAACAAGAAGATAACCATCACCGGCGCGCGCGCCAACAATTTGCAGAACGTGAACGCCGACATTCCGCTCGGCGTTTTCAGCTGCGTCACCGGCGTCTCCGGCGGCGGCAAGTCGAGCCTCGTCATCGAGACGCTGTACAAGGCGGTGATGAAGAAGCTCCACGGCAGCAAGGACATGGCCGGGCCGCACGACGCCATCACCGGCATCGAGTATATCGACAAGATAATCGAGATCGATCAGTCGCCCATCGGCCGCACGCCGCGCTCGAACCCGGCGACTTACACCGGCGCTTTCTCCCCCATCCGCGACTGGTTCACAGCGCTGCCCGAATCCGCCGCGCGCGGCTATAAGTCCGGGCGGTTCTCGTTCAACGTCAAAGGTGGGCGCTGCGAAGCCTGCCAGGGCGACGGCATGATCAAGATCGAGATGCACTTCCTGCCGGACGTCTATGTCAAATGCGACGAATGCCACGGCCGCCGCTATAACCGCGAGACGCTGGAAATCAAATACCGCGACAAGTCCATCGCCGACGTGCTGGAGATGACGGTGGACGAGGCGGTGGATTTCTTCGCGAACAACCCCTCCGTCCGCGAGAAATGCGCGGCGCTGCAGGAGGTGGGACTGGGATACATCACGCTCGGCCAGTCGGCAACGACGCTCTCGGGTGGCGAGGCGCAGCGCATCAAGCTCGCCAAGGAGCTTTCCAAACGCTCCACGGGCCGCACGCTTTACATCCTCGACGAGCCGACCACGGGCCTGCACAGCGAGGACATCCGCAAGCTGCTGCTCGTACTGCACAAGCTGGTGGATGCGGGCAATACGGTCACGGTCATCGAGCATAATCTCGACGTCATCAAGACCGCCGATTGGATAATCGACATCGGCCCCGGCGGCGGCAATAAAGGCGGCAAGATAGTTGCGCAGGGCACGCCGGAACAGGTGGCCGCCAATGCGGACAGCGTCACGGGTCGCTATATCAAGCCGTTACTGAAGAAAAAGAAGGCGGCTTAAGATCTGCGCCAGCAGCCGGTGTTCTTATTTCTTCAACCGTAACCGGGTTTGGGGAAGAAAGCCTCGTAATGCAACCTCTTCGCAAACGCGCCGATTAGCGCTCCCAGGTGGGCCCGGAATTCCGTGTTTCGCCTTTTCCATCCTTCGGTTTTTCGCCGGGCAGGTCAAAGCTTACGCCAAATTCTGATGCGTCCAGTGTCACGGCAGGAGCTTCAATCTCGGGACGGGCCGCGGCATAGAAGGTGCGCTGCTCATTATTGCGTTTAAGCGCGCGGTTCTCGCGTTTGCGGCTGATAATGCTGGCGATCTGAAGCGCTCTCTCCTCGGCTGCGAGGGCAAGCTCTTCCGTCGTTCTTTCCCTTGGCGTCTCCGCCTGGCGCTTCTCCTTGATGATTTTACGGTGCGTATTCCTGGGGCTTGAAAAGTGATTGGTACCCATAGATTCCTATCTGCTTTCAGGTTTTGCGTTCGGTAATTATTAACGAATAATAACATAATACCCCGCCATGCGGTCAAGCGCGTCACGCAATCTTCACATATGAAATCAGGCGGTTTTGCGGGCGGGGGCCGTGAATTTATCCTCCGTCAGGCGGTATACGGTCCAGTCGGCCATAGGCTTCGCTCCCATCTTCTCGTAAAAACCGATGGCGTCGCGGTTCCAGTCGAGCACCCACCATTCCACCCGCCCGCAGCGCTCGCGTGCCGCGATGGCAAGCAATTCAGCGAAAAGACGCTTGCCGATGCCGCGCCCCCGATGGGCCTCGCGCACATAGATATCCTCGATGTAAAGGCCGCTGCGACCCACGAAAGTCGAGAAATTATAGAAATAAATGCAAAAGCCCGCGAGCGCGCCGCCGTCATAGGCCATGAGCGCGAAGGCGCGCGGGCGTTCGCCGAACAGGCTTTCGCGCAAAATTGTCGCGTCGGCGAAAACCTCATGTTCGAGCTTCTCGAAACGCGCAAGCTCGCGGATGAGATTGAGCAACGCCTCGCAATCTTCCGGCGAAGCGGGCCGGACGGTCGCGCCGCTCATGTGCGCACCTTAGGATTGAATATGCGCTCATATTCGTCGATGACGAAACGGTCGGTCATGCCGGCCAGGTAATCCGCCGCCACCTCTGCGGTTTTGCGACTGCCCGGCTTGTCGGCCAGTTTCAGCCATTCGCCGGGCAGGCATTCCGGCTCGGCGAGGAAGAATGCGAAAAGCTCCGTCACCACGCGCCGCGCCTTGCTCGTCATGCGGTTGACCCGCCAGTGGCGGTACATATGCTCGCGCAGGAAGGATTTGAGCGCGGCGATATGCGACTGCATCGACGCGGAGAAAGCCACGAGCGGGCGGCCCAGATGCCGCACGTCATGCGCCGATTCGATGCGCTCTTTCGCGATGCGCGCCTCCGTCTCGGCGAGCAGGTCAATCACCATCGCATGAATCATGCGGCGGATGGATTCGTGAATAAGCCGCTGCTCCTCCAGCTTCGGGTAGCGCCTGCTCACCTCCGCGACCGATTCGCCCACCAGCGGCACCTCGCTGATTCTGGCGATGGTGAAGAGGCCGGAGCGCAACCCGTCGTCGATGTCGTGATTGTTATAGGCGATGTCGTCGGCGAGCGAGGCGACCTGCGCCTCGGCACTCGCGTAGCTGCGCAATTCCAGATCATGCTGACCCGCATATTCCGCCATGGCGCGTGGCGGCTGGACGACGGGACCGTTATGCTTGGCGATGCCTTCGAGCGTCTCCCAGGTCAGATTCAACCCGTCGAACGCCGCGTAGCGGTGCTCAAGCTTGGTGAGGATGCGCAGCGTCTGCGCGTTGTGATCGAAGCCGCCGAACTCCTTCATCGCCTCCTTGAGCGCGTCCTCGCCGGCATGGCCGAAGGGCGTATGGCCCAGATCGTGCGCGAGGGCCAGCGCCTCGGCCAGATCCTCGTTCAGACCCAGCGAGCGGCTGATGGAGCGGGCAAGCTGCGCCACTTCGAGGCTATGGGTCAGTCGCGTGCGGTAATGATCGCCCTCGTGGTTGACGAAGACCTGCGTCTTGTATTCGAGCCTGCGAAAGGCCGCCGAATGAATGATCCGGTCGCGGTCGCGCTGGTAGGGGCTGCGGGTCGGATCCTCGGGCTCGGGCACGAGCCTGCCGCGGCTTTGGGCAGGGTCGCATGCATAGGGTGCAAGCCTGTCAGACGCGGGCTTGGACGCGGTTTTTAGTGGCTTTGGCATGCCACCAGACTATACTAGACACATTCATCTGCAATGAAAAAGGTTCCACCTAAGGCTATGGACACAACGACCGCAATGCCTGAAAACTCATCTCCCGCCGCGCCCTTTTCGGTGACGGAATCGGCGGCGGCGCGCATCGTGAAAATCACGGTGGGCGAGCCGGAAGGCAGCAGGTTTCGCGTTGCCATCAAGGGCGGCGGCTGCTCGGGCTTTCAGTATCTGTTCGATTTCGATGCCACGGCACCGGGAGAGGACGATACCGTCATCCGTAGGAACGGCGCGGAAGTCATCATCGACGCCATGTCGCTGTCCATGCTCGCAGGCTCCGAGCTTGACTATATCGAGACGCTGGGCAGCGCGGGATTCGAGATCAAGAACCCCAACGCCACTGCGAGCTGCGGCTGCGGCAATAGTTTTTCCGTTTAAGCCTTAACGCCAGCACGCCTTATCAGCGCGGCTGCGGCTCCGTGGTGAAGGTGCCGGGAACGGGCGCGGCGGGCACCGGCGCGGGCGCGACCCCTGGAGCCGTATTCGTAGGCGCATCCGGCATCGGCGGGACGGGCGTGGCACTGGCGGACGGAGCAGCCGGAGGAATGACTACAGGACCGGCGGAAGGCGCAGGCGGGGCCGGAGGAGGAGGCGCGGGCGGCATCGGGGGCGCGGGTGCGGCGACCGCAGGCTCAGGCGTCTGCACCGGCGCAGGTGACGCGGCAGCAGCGGCCTGCGCAGCACGTTCGGCCTGCTGTTTCTCTATCTTCTTGCGTTGCGCGACGATGCGGTGCTCCAGCTTGCGCGCGTCGCTCAGGATATCCTGCACGTCATAACTACGATCCTTCAATGTGCCCTGGTATTCGATCACTTCGCGCTGAAGTTTTTTCAGCTTGGTGACGGCATGAGGGTCCTTGGAGCCGATGCCGTAATATCTGCTTGCCAGGAGATTGAGTTTCTTATCGTCCTCGGAACGGCCCGAAGAAGGCATGCCCTGCGCTGCGTGGTGGCTGCCGCCTTGCGATGCGCCGCCATCGTGATGGTGATGATGGCCGCCCTGCCCCTGATCCTGTCCCTGCGTCTGGTAGCCGCCCTGAGGCTGGTAGCTGCTGCCGCTTTGCTGCTGCGGGCTTGCCCAGGGAAGCGACTGGCTGATAACCGCTTCGCCGTAGCCGATGCCGAGTGCGAGCGCGGCGGCGAAGGAAAGCAGAGTCTTGCTGCGGAACGGCGATGCCATACATTTTCCTCATTGCGATTAAAGTGGCTTTGGAGCATGTTCCTAGCACATTTATTTATTAAATCCTATGGCTTTGAACATCGCTGCCTGGAATGTCAACTCGGTGAAGTCGCGCCTTCACCTGCTCCTGCCCTGGCTGAAAGACGCTGCGCCGGACATCGTGCTCCTGCAGGAGACCAAGGTCGTGGACGAGGGTTTCCCGCGCATGGAAATCGAGGATCTGGGCTATAACCTCGCCATTCACGGGCAGAAGACCTATAACGGCGTCGCCATTCTCTCCAAGCTGCCGCTCGACGATGTGCGCATCGGCCTGGCCGGAGAGGAAAGCGACGATCAGGCGCGCTATATCGAGGCGGTCGCGAGCACCAGGGCGGGCGCGGTGCGCGTCGCTTCCGTCTATGTGCCGAACGGCCAGTCGCCGGATTCGGACAAGTTCCAATACAAGCTGCGCTTCTTCGCGCGGCTGCGCGCGCATGCGGCGGCCTTGCTCGCGCTCGAAGAGCCACTGGTGCTGGGCGGGGATTATAACGTCGCCCCCTACCCGCTCGATGTTTACGACCCCATGCGGCTCGACGGCACGGTCTGCTACCACCCGCTGGAGCGTGAGCAACTGCGTGCCCTGCTGAATATGGGACTTTATGACGCCTTCCGCCTGCAGCATCCGTTTCAGCAGAGTTTCAGCTGGTGGGATTTCCGCACGGGTGGATTCGAGACGGGCAAGGGGCTGCGCATCGACCACCTGTTATTGTCGCCCGCCGCGGCGGACAGGCTTCAGCATTGCGAAGTGCTGCAGGCGCTTCGCGCGGGCGAACGGCCCTCCGACCATGCGCCGGTCCTCTGCACGCTTGATATTTAATGGGTGAGTTGCTCGCTTAAGCCGCTGCGGCTTTTGTCGATCGCGCTCAGATAGCTCTCGGATTTTTCAAGGCGCGTGCGGCTCGGTCCCGTCTTGCCGGTCTTCTCCGTCCAGGTCGGGCCTTGCTTCGGCTCAGGTAGGCGCTCCAGCCGGACGCCTTCGCCCAGCACGACGCGGTAGCCTTCCGGCACGATGCCTTCGCGCGTCATATCGGCAATGGCCTTCTGCTCTTCGCGGTTGACGCGGCGGTCGTGGAACCAGCGGGTGAGGCGCTCGACAAAGCCCGCAAGAATGAGCGTCCAGCCGACTTCCTTGCCGAACAGACGCGCCTGATCGGCAATCATCATGCGATCGTTCTCATCGTGATGCGAACTCGTTCCGGGGTATTTATTCTCGATCGCCGAAAGCAGCTCGAAATTCTCAGGATTATTCGTTTTCATCGCCTGGATGCTGGCGCCATGCTTGCTGAAAAACCGGCTTAAGCCATGCACCCAGTTCTTGGGCAAGGCCTCGTCATACAAATGCTGGCCGGTGCGCCAGCCGAGAGAATCCAGACTCCATTTGCCGGCCTTCTCGCGGGCGGTATTCCACTTGGAGAGCAGGCCGTCGCCGATAAGAGGAACCCAGATGGAGGTCCAGCGCGCCTTCCAGAGATCGCCGGAAGCCTGTCGGTAATTGACGCGTTTGCGCAATTCCTGCTCGATGCGATCCTCAACGGATTTGGGCTCCGTCTCCGGCACCAGGTAATCCGGCAGGACGTCGGTATCCTTGCCCAGGAATTTGTTGATGGAATGGGCGATGCGCGCGCGGCGGCTCACCAGAGGCGCCATCACGGCGGTGAGCGCCGTACCCGAGATCATCATAAACATGATCTCGACGACGCGGTTGACGTCGCGACTGGAGACCAGCCCCTTCACGAGCTTATTGAGTCCTTCGGTAGCGCCTTCGCGTATATTCTTTGCCCAGGGCTTAGGATTGACGAGATAGGTCAGGCCGAGCGACCCGCCGGAATTGCCGCCGAAACCCAGCACGCCGTAAATCAGGAAGTCGGTGATGCGGCCGCCGATGGTCTTATGGATGTCCTTGCGCGATACGAATGCACGGTCTTCAAGCGGCAGCTCCTCGCGTAAAGGAAGCCCACCGCCACTTTCGTGCAGCCCCCTGGATTCCTCAATCGTGTCGGAAATAGCCGTCATTGCGGACACACTTTTGCCTTTTTATCCTTACTTTGCATCATAACTCCATCCCGCTTAAAATTATATTACATTTTGATGAAATTCCGTCATTTACCGCCATTTACGGGTGAAATTAGAAGTGCTCAAAAATTGAGCATAATACAGCTATATCAGTATATTGAAGATTTATGCGCCTATCCTGCCACGGCAAGGATGTAATAATGGAATATGTCGCGGTTTTTTCGATGCTTGCAGGTGACAAACGCCGGGCGGGAGGCTATAGCAATAACCCTTCCTCACTCACGCGGGTACGCTTATGAAACGCATATTTTCCGGTGTCCAGCCGACCGGCAACCTTCATCTGGGCAATTACCTGGGGGCCATCCGCAACTGGGTGAAGCTTCAGCAGGAGGGCACGGAATGCATCTACGGCATCATGAACCTGCACGCCATCACCGTGCCGATCGCGCCGGAAGCGCTCAAAAAAGCGATTTATGAGGTGGCGGCGGCGCTCATCGCCTGCGGCATAGACCCCAAGAAAAGCATCATCTTCCAGCAGTCCAGCGTCGCGGCGCATTCGGAGCTGGCCTGGATCTTAAGCTGTCACACGCCGCTCGGCTGGCTCAATCGCATGACGCAGTTCAAGGAGAAGAGCGGCAAGCATAAGGAAAACGCGCTGCTTGGGCTTTACGGCTATCCTGTGCTCATGGCCGCCGACGTGCTGGGCTATAAGGCGACGCATGTGCCGGTGGGCGAGGATCAGAAGCAGCATATCGAGCTGATGCGCGACATCGCGGGGGCGTTCAACCGCGCTTATAGCAGCGATTACTTCCCCCTGCCCGAGCCGCTGATATTGGGCACGGGCACGCGCGTCATGAGCCTGCGCGATGGCACGAAGAAGATGAGCAAGTCGGACGAGTCGGATTATTCACGCATTAATCTCACCGACGACGCCGAGGCCATAGACCTCAAGTTCCGGAAGGCCAAGTCCGATACCATGGAGGGCTTGAGCTACGAGCCGGAAACGCGGCCCGAGGCGGCAAACCTCATTAATATTTTCGCGGCGCTGGCCAACACCACGCCGGAAGCGGTGGTGAAGGAATATGGCGGCAGGAATTTCTCCGATTTCAAGAAAGCGTTGTCGGCGCTCGCCATCGAGCAGCTCTCCCCCATCACCTCGCTCATGCGCGAGCTGATGAAGGATGTGAGCTATATAGACGCGGTGCTGAAGGAAGGCGCGGAGAAAGCAAACAAGCTCGCGGCGAAGTATCTCAAAGAGATTCAGGAGATCGTTGGCTTCGTGACGCCGGAATAAGCATGTCATCCTGAGCGAAGCGAAGGATCTAAGATCCTTCAGTCGCTTATGCTCCTTCAGGATGACGGCTTCTTAATTTCTCTTTCAGCTGCTCGACCACTTCGTCGAACATCGCCTGCGTCAGCGTGCCGGTGTTAATATTATAACGCGAGCAGTGATAGCTGTTCATTATTAACAGGGGGCGAGCATCTACACCGACCTTATGCTGCGCGGCATGGCCGAAGGCGAAGGCCGATTGTTTCAGCCCCAGCGCCATCAGCACGGCTTTATGGGCAATCAGCCCCAGCGTCAGGATGGCTTTCAGGTTAGGCATCGCCTTTATCTCCGCCGCAAGAAAGCGATTGCAGGTCTTTATCTCCACCGTCTCCGGCTTGTTCTCCGGCGGCACGCAACGCACGCCGTTGCTGATGCGGCAATTAATAAGACGGAAATCATCTGCCGCTCGAAGCGCGCCGCCCCCGCCTTGCACAAAAAGACTCTTATGCCCCAGCCCCACCGCCTCGGGCCGGACGGCTTCCGGGTCATATCTTCCCGCCGCAAACCCGTATTTCTTGAGTGAAGAGTAAAGCACTTCGCCCGCGAAATCGCCGGTGAAGGGACGCCCCGTGCGGTTCGCGCCTTTCAAACCCGGCGCGAGCCCGACAATGAGCAGCGGCGCCGGCATTTCGCCGAAGGACGGCACCGGCCCATTGAAAAAGCCCGGATATTGGATGCGGTTCTCTTCGCGGAAGGTGGCGAGTCGCGGACAGAGAGGACAATCATGTGAGGGCGGGGCAAAAACCATAAGGTCTATGGTTTTAAATTGAATCAAGGCACAATGACAAATGTAAAAAAAATGCGTGTTGGTACTTGAAAAGGAAAGCCAATCCCCTTATATAGCTCACACTCTAGGATTTCCGCCGTTTTTAAGGCGATCTGACGTTCAACCTTTTTACTTATTTAGGAGTTATTGTTATGAAGATTAAACCCTTGCACGACCGCGTCGTCGTACGCCGTCTGGAGCAGGAAGAAAAAACCGCCGGCGGCATCATCATCCCGGACACCGCCAAGGAAAAACCCCAGCAGGGTGAAGTGCTGGCCGTGGGCTCCGGCGCCCGCGACGATTCCGGCAAAATCGTTCCGCTCGACGTGAAGGTCGGCGATGTCGTGCTGTTCGCCAAATGGGGCGGCACCGAAGTGAAAGTCGAAGGCGAAGATCTCCTCGTGATGAAAGAATCCGACATCATCGGCATCGTCGAGGACGCCAAGAAATCCAAGAAGGCGGCTTAAAATCGATGATCCGATAATCGGATTATCTCCAGCCGCATATATAACTAATTCAATCTTCATTATCTTAGGAGAATATTATGGCTAAATCCCTTAAATTCGGCACCGATGCCCGCAACCAGATCCTGCTGGGCGCGGACATTCTCGCGGATGCCGTGAAAGTGACTCTCGGCCCCAAAGGCCGCAACGTCGTGCTCGATAAATCCTACGGCGCGCCGCGCATCACCAAGGACGGCGTGACGGTCGCCAAGGAAATCACGCTGCACAACAAGTTCCAGAACATGGGCGCGCAGATGCTGCGCGAGGTCGCGAGCAAGACCAACGACATCGCGGGCGACGGCACCACCACCGCCACCGTGCTGGCCCAGGCAATCTTACGCGAAGGCAGCAAGGCCGTGGCCGCCGGCCTCAACCCGATGGACCTGAAGCGCGGCATCGACAAGGCCGTCGAGACCGCCGTCGCTGAAATCAAGAAGAGCAGCAAGGCCATCAGCTCGCAGGACGAGATCGCCCAGGTCGGCACCATCTCGGCCAACGGCGACGCCGACATCGGCAAGAAAATCGCCGAGGCGATGAAGAAAGTCGGCAAGGAAGGCGTCATCACCGTCGAGGAAGCCAAAGGCCTCGAATTCGAAGTGGACGTCGTCGAAGGCATGATGTTCGATCGCGGCTATCTCTCGCCCTATTTCATCACCAACTCCGAGAAGCTCTCCGTCGAGCTCGACAACCCTTACATCCTCCTGTTCGAGAAGAAGCTTTCCGGCCTGCAGCAGATGCTGCCGCTGCTTGAAGCGGTCGTGCAGTCGGGCAAGCCGCTCCTCATCATCGCAGAAGACGTCGAAGGCGAAGCGCTCGCGACCCTCGTGGTCAACAAGCTGCGCGGCGGGCTCAAAGTGGCCGCCGTCAAAGCCCCGGGCTTCGGCGATCGCCGCAAGGCCATGCTCGAGGATATCGCCATCCTGACCAACGGCCAGGTCATCAGCGAAGATCTCGGCATCAAGCTTGAGAACGTGAAGCTCGACATGCTCGGCAAGGCCAAGAAGATAGTCATCGACAAGGAGAATACGACCATCGTCGACGGCGCCGGCAAGAAAGCCGACATCGACTCGCGCTGCGCCCAGATCAAGACGCAGATCGAAGACACGACCTCCGACTATGACAAGGAAAAGCTCCAGGAGCGCCTCGCGAAGCTCTCCGGCGGCGTGGCCGTGCTGAAGGTCGGCGGTTCCAGCGAAATCGAGGTGAAGGAGCGTAAGGATCGCGTCGACGACGCGCTGCACGCCACCCGCGCCGCGGTTGAGGAAGGCATCGTTCCGGGCGGCGGCGCCACCCTGCTCTACGCGGCACGCGCACTCGACAAGCTGAAATCCAACAACGACGACGAGCGTGCGGGTATCCAGATCGTCCGTCGCGCGCTGCAGGCTCCGTTGCGCCAGATCGTCGAGAACGCCGGTCTCGACGGCGCGGTCGTCGCGGGCAAGCTGCTCGAAGGCCGCATCGCCGAGGGCTCCAACAAGCCGGAATTCGATCCCTCCTACGGCTTCGACGCCCAGACGCTTCAGTATGTCGATCTCATCAAGGCCGGCATCATCGACCCGACCAAGGTCGTTCGCACTGCCCTGCAGGATGCGGCGAGCGTGGCCGGTCTCATGATCACGACCGAAGCCATCATCACCGACAGACCCGAAGAGAAGCCTGCCTCCGGCGGCCAGGGCGGCGGCGGCATGGGTGGCATGGGCGGTATGGGCGGCGGCATGGGCGACATGGATTTCTAAATCCATCCCTCATTGCCGTACCCCAAACGAAAAGGCCGGTCGAAAGACCGGCCTTTTTTGTTGGCCTGAAGACCGCCCTAAAAGACGGCGGCAATTTTCTCGTACATGAAATTGAGCGCGTTCACGACGGTGTCGTGCACCGCGAGAATGATGCTCTTCAGCCAGTTCGGCAGGCCGCTTGCGAGATTAAGCTCGTCATAGCGGAACTCGCGCAGCGTCTGGTCCATCTGGCTTTTCATATCGCCCATGGCGTTGCGGATGGGCATTGTCACACCCGCCCCTTTGGCCGCGCCCGTAAGCGAGGAAAAATTTAGGCTGGGCAGCGCGCCCGACAGGCCCTGCAACTGCGCCGACTGGACGAAATCGCTGTAAAGCGAGCTTAGCTGCTGCGGCGTGACGCTCCAGTTGAGCTGGTTTGGGAAGTGGATATTGAGCTGGCTCGCGCCCGGAAACTGGCTGAACAGGTTTTGCAACTGGGAGGCGTTGATGGTGCTCGACGGCCAGTTGATGGTGTTTCCCGTTTGCCAGGGCACCTGGCCCGTGAGCGGCGTGTAATGGTAGGCGCTTATCGCGGGCGGTGCGGAGGCCAGAATCCCCAGAATTACCGTGAGATAGCGGGCGGCCTGCCAGACATGAGAGGACACCATAAAGCAACCCTCCTAAGAAGTGGTAAGAATCTCTAAACTATAGGCCTTTTTGGTTACAGAATTATGACAATCCCATCGCGGCCGTGTGAATTCCGGCGGAACTGTAATAAAAGCTTAATCTTAGAGGGGTTAAAATATGGTATTATCGGCGTGAGGCTGGAGAAGATTTATCCGCACGAATCGGGATGATAGCATGGATGAAACGCTGGTAGAATCGGGACAGAATCGGGAGCCGCAAGGCGCACCCGTCTCCCCGCCTGCCGCGGGCACGGCTCAGGGCACCCCTTCGGGCGAGCAGAGCTGGGGCGACAAGTACAAGAAGTTCTGGTTCAACAAAGGCACGTATGTCGGCATCAATTACTTCATCAACGCGCTGATTTCAACCGTCGTCACCTACGTCGTCGAAAATAAATACGCGAAAAACATCAACCAGTTTTGCTCCAAGTTCGGTAAGTTCGAGAAGAACGCCTTCGGCGTGTCGCGCACTTTCCTCATCACCAGCGGCGGCAACTCGCTCGTCTTCGCGCTGAAAGGCCTTGAAGACCATCGCCAGCGCCTTGAGTTCGGCATCGGCCATATGCTCGACAAGCTGCAGGAGACGCTCGGGCGCGGCAACAGCGCGAGCAAGCAGAACATCGCCGATTACGGCAAAATCAAGGCGGCGCTCAAGAGCGGCCAGCCGCTCGACGCGACCGACGCGGAGAAAGCGCGCTGGCACCACCAGTACCGCCTGCAGACGGACGAGAGCGGCAAGGCCTCCTTCCAGGAGCACAAGCTTTCCTGGTCCAAGGCGTTCCTGTCGCGCGCGGGCGCGTTCGCTTCGGCGCTCGTGCTGAACGCGGGCATCATCGGCAGCCTGAAGAAGCTGCCCGAGTCGAACCCGGTCAACTACAACACCTTCACCAAAAACAAGGCCTCGCCCTGGATAACCAAGTTCATCCTCAATCCCATCGGCCTGGGCAAAAGGCTGGACGCGCCCAGCGCTTTCTCGGAAATCATGTTCAACGAGGCAGTCTCGACGCTCTCTTCCTCCATCCCGCACCGGCTCATCCAAAACCGGCTGCATAAGGATTTGCCGGATGATGGCTGGGCACAAGACCAGGCAAGCGGCGCAGAGACGAACAGCGCGATACAGAAAATCGTAGCCGGCGGTCCCCGCGATCGCCTTGCGCGCGACAGCGAAACAGGCCTGGAGACGGCCGGAGGGGTGGCGCGCCATGGCTGACCCCAAAACCATGCAGGATAATACGCAGACGCCGGGCACCCAGGCCACCGAGCGTTCTTCCCAAAGCTGGGGCGATAAGTACAGCGGCAAGGCGCTGCACTTCGTCCGCGACATAGCCGTCAATTACGTCTTCAACTTCGCTATTTCCGCGCTCGGCACTTATGCGGTGATGCGGAGCAAGCTCAATACGAAATATCTGGAACCTGCCATCGAATGGTTCGTGGAGAAGGGCCGCAATATTTCGGGCTCTGCCCAGTATGACGGTTTCAGCCGCGGCATCGGCAACTTCTTCACGCGCACGCAGATCCTGCTTTGCGGCGGCCACTCGCTCATGCCTTTCATGAAATGGTCGCACGACAATAAGAACCGGCTGGAATTCTGGATGGGCGATAAGCTCGACCGCCTCCAGGAGGCGCTGGGCAAAGGCAATAATGCGACGAAGCGCAACATCGAAGAGCACAAATACGTGCGCGATCTCATGACCGCGGGCAATAGCGCCAATCTGACGGAACAGGACAAAGGCCTGCTCGAGAAATACCATGTCGGCAACAACCTGCAGTTCGACGAACGACGCCAGACCTGGAAGCAGGTGCTGAAAGCGCGCGCGGTCGGCACGTCCTACACGACCGCGCTCAGCATCGTGCTCGGCCTTTCGGGAAAGCTCCCCAAATGGGGGCAGGCGGCGACCTATGAGGAAAAATTCGGCCAGGCGATCAGCGAGAAGGGAATCAAGCCCGTGCTTAAGCATTTGCCGGGTAATCTTATCGAAGACCCCCTCATGCTGGGCAAGAACGTGTTCCTTGAGCTTATCTATACCTTCTTCTCCAAGCTCGGCTTCGATCACATGGAGCACAGGCTGCTGGCGAAGCAGGAAGCCGAAGATGCCGCCCGCGCCGCGGCGGAACTCAAAGGCGACAAAGAATCGCTTGCGCAATCCGACGGCAGAGGGGAAGATGCGGGCTACGGGAGCCGCTTCCGCTCCGGCCTGGGCGCGCGCCAGTCCGCGTCCGAGACGCGCAAGGAAATACTTAACCGGAAAGAGAAAAGCTTCCGCTTGGGCGACTCGATGAAAAACGGCGACTTAAGCGGCGTGACGTTATGAGCATGACACCGGTTGAAAATATCAAAGAGGCCATCGAGGTCGAGAAGGCCGCAGAGAACCCGAAGAACCAGGAAGCCGCCAAGCAGCGCACCACGGGCGAGAAATGGTTTAACGGCGTGCGTTTCGCCGTGGCCGAGACCGTCATACTGGTCGCCACGGCCGCTATCGCCTATGTCGCCAATTACGGCAAGGATTCCTATCGCGTCGGCGGCACGGAAGTCCCCAACTACCTGAAGAAATTCCAGGTATGGATGCGCGACAAGATGACCAGCAGCAAGTTCTTCAGCGAGAAGGGCGAGTTCGGCGTCCGCCTGGCGGGTGCCGTCGCCAGCTCGACGGTGCTGATGCATGGCGGCAATCTGTTCGCCCCCGTCATGAAATGGATGGAAGACAAGAAGGCGAACATCGTCAATTTCTTCAACAAGCATCTGGGCAAGCCCGGCGAGCTGGAAGAAGGCAAGGAGCGTATCAAGGAACAGGTCAAGCAGACCTGGGGTGATATCATCAAGGGCCGCGCGCTCTCCTGGATCGTCGTCTTCACCTCCTTCTTCTCCGCCGACATGCTGCTCGGCAAGGACGCGAGCGGCATGCGCCGGTTCGACAAGTTCGAGGACAAGTTCGGCAAATGGGTCGCGGGCTTCACCAAGGCCGGCAAGGATGCGGGCGCCAATCTCTCGGGCAACAATGCCTACCGCTTCGGTAAAATCCTCGCGCTCGACATCTTCGCCACCACCGCCGCCATCGCCATCTGGAACAGCGTCAGCAAGTTCTCCGCCATGATGCGCCGCAAGAAGGGCACTTACGCCCATGACGTTGCCGCCGACGTGGCGCGCGACGAACTCGCCGTGAAAAAAGGCATCGCCCCGGCCGAGGATGCGCCGGACGCTCCCGCCCAGGAGACGCAGCGCACGTCTTATACATCGCGCCAGGGCAAGCGCCCCGATAATTACCAGGCGCTCGCCGCCGATCGCGCCGCGGCCTCTTCGAGCATGGCTGTCTCTTAATCGTTTGATATTCGGGCCTTACTGGTGTAGGAATGCACGAACTCCGTTTGTGCAGTTCAATACATGAAAGCCTCCTGGTCCAAACCCTCCCTGTTGCGCGATTTCGCGGTGCTGGCCGCGCTCATCATCTTCGTGCTTTCGCTGGTGTCGCTGTGGGTGACCTACCAGACCTACCAGGATCATTCCGAACGCATCGTCAAGCAGCTGGAGACCGAGGCGACGCGCATCGACCGCGCCATGATCCTGGAAATCGAGCATTCCTCCTACCTTCTGGGCTCGCTCGGCCGCCAGATAACGAACATGGACCCGAAGGATCTGAAAAGCATCGCGCTCTTGCTGCGCTCCTTCGACACGGCGGCGACCATGCATCACGTCTTCTCGTGGATTGACGAAAACCAGAACAACGTGGTGAGCAGCAATAAAGGCGTGCATCCGAAGCCCGTGGACGTCTCCGACCGCGATTTCGTCAAGAAATCCATCGCCGAGCCGTGGAAAATCCAGATAGGCCGCCCCATTCAGGGCCGCGTCTCGGCCAAGTGGGTGCTGCCTGTGGCGCTCGGCCTCACCGATTCGACCGGCAAATATATCGGCACCATCCTCATCAGCATGGACATCGACACCATCACCCGCAGCCTGAAAAGCGCGGTCAAGGAATCGGGTATTTATTTCACCGTTTACAGCAATACGCTGCTGCCGCTGACGGAAGCGATGGAAGACCGCGCCTCGCCGCTCAGCCCTTATACCGACGCGCTCAAGACCATCGACTTCGGCAAGCATCCGGCGGGCGTGCTTTCGACCGGCAAGCTTTTCGACGACCGGCCCATGTACGTCTATTACGAGGTCTCGGCCAATTACCCCTACATCATCCTCTTAGGGTATGACAGCAAGGCGAGCGTCACCTCCATCCGCGATCTGCTGGTACCCAGGCTCGTGCAGATCTTGCTTATGGGCATTTTCATGCTCACGCTGCTCTGGGTCGTGCGGCTGCGCATCATCAAGCCGGTAGCCGAGCTTTCCGAGGCGGCGGGCGGGCTCCTGCGCGGGGAATCGAGCCATATGCCTCTCTCCGGCAGCGCCAACGAGGTGGATACGCTGACGCAGCAGATTAACAAGCTGAGCGACTATCTTGAGGAGACACGGCGCATCGAGGAGGAAAAGGAAAATAAAAACCTCATGCTGCGCAAGAGCAAGGACGCGGCGGAGCTGAGCAATAAAATCAAGATAGAGTTCCTCACCGCGATGAGCCATGAGCTGCGCACGCCGCTCAACACCATCGTCGGCTTCTCCGAAATCATGAAAAGCCAGCTTTACGGGCCGCTGGAGAATACGCAGTACTGGCAGTATGCGCAGGACATCCACGAGGCCTCGCGCCATCTGCAGGCGCTGGTGGATGACGTGCTCGCCCTTTCCAATGCTGAGTCGGGCCTGCATGAGCTGCAGGAAAAGCCCGTGGACATGCGCTTCGTGCTCAATAAATGCCTGCGGCTCGTGACCGAGCGGCTGCAGGTGCAGAAGCTGCATGTGGAGCTGAAACTGCCGGACGTGCTGCCGCGCTTGCTGGTGGACGAGCAGCGGCTTAAGCAGATTATCATCAACCTGCTGCTCAACGCCGCCAACCACAGCGCCGAGGACAGCCATATCCTCGTCGAGGCCTATACCGAGCGCAATAAGAAGGGCGAAGAAAGCTTCTGCATTTCCTTCGCCGAGGATTCGCGCGCGGGCGCGACGGAAAGCGGCAAGCACAAGGACCCGCTTAAAGTCCGCAGGCGCGAGATGAGCAATCTCGGCATCCCGCTCACCAAGGCGCTGGTCGCCATGCATCAGGCGACGCTCGACATCGAGCGCCCGCCGGGCAAGCCCATCTGCGTCATCGTGCGCTTCCCGCAGGAGCGGATGGTGTATTAAGTTGGCGGATTGATTTTCTGCTGCTCATCCCAGAGATGCCGCAGCTTGGCAGGCAAGTCTTTGCGCGCGAAGCTCCGCAGGTTCACATTGCCCTTGGAGAAATTTTTAGCGTCCAGAAACGCGTCGGCCAGGTTCGCGCCGGTGAAATCGGTATGCTCGTCCATCACTGCGCATACGAGCATCGCGTCGTTCAGCACCGCTTCCCCGAAATGCGCGCCCTTGATATTGGCATTGCCGAAATTGGCGCTGCGCAGGATGGCCTTGGTGAATCGCGCACCGTTCAAATCCCGCCCGTTAAAATTCATAAAGCTGAAATCACCTTGCTTTCCCGCTTCACCGCCGCTTTCAAGCCAGGCCAGATGCGCCTGCATGCGCTCGGGAAAGGCCGCCGTTATATCTGTTTCCTCCCAGCTTTGCGCCGGGCGCGTGCTAATGACGACCGTCCCGGCGATAAAATCGTGGATGGCGCGCTTCTTCTCGTTTGCGAGCAGCGACACTATCTCGCACAAAAACCATACTCCTTCGAGCAACGTGAAGACACGCGCGATATGGGGCTGGTAGTCCCGGAGATAGCGGGACTGGTCATATGCATCGAGCGTATAATAGAGGTCCGGCGAGACGCGGCCTATGGCGATATACATGCAGCTCACGCTGATGATTTGGAAAAACAGATAAGGGCTGTAACGCTGGAGCGCGCGCCAGTAGCCCATGGGGCCGCCCTCCAGCCGGACGATTTTAATATGGACGGCCATCTTGCCCGGCGTCGCGCCGCGCCAGCCCATGAACAGGATATGGTAGAGCGCGTAAATCAGGGCCGCAGGGATAAGTAATACCCGGTACATTTCGAGTGAGTGCGTGGCGGCGGCATAGGTCAGGCCGAAAATCGGCAGTTGCACCAGCTCGTCGATGAGCCCAGCGCCCAAGCGGACCCAGAAACCGGCATAGCGAACCGGGGCGTTTTCTTCTTTGCCGGGTTCGCTCGCCTGCCGCATAAGCCTTAATCGAATTTGTTGCTGCGTGGGAAGCCCTGCGGCGGCAGGATGCCCACCGTGCCACGATGGCCGAGCCAGTCTTTCATCTTGGGTTCGGTGCGGACGCGGTCACCGGATTTCCAGCTTAAGCCCTGCGAGAGGGTAAAGACTTTCACGTCGGAAAGACCGCCGCCCTTATATTTCTGCAGGGAAACGCCCTGCCCGCGCTTCATCTCGGGCAATTCCGACAGCGGGAACACCAGCATCTTGCGGTTATCGCCGACGACGGCTACATGGTCGCCTTCCGCCCTGCGGCAGGCCACGCCCTGCGAGCCGGGAGCGAGGTTCAGCACCTGCTTTCCGTTCTTGGTGCTAGCCACGAGATCGTCCGACATGACGATGAAGCCCTTGCCGCTGCTTGCCGCCACTATCATCTTCTCCCCGGGCACGAAGACGAACAAATCGACAAGGTCGTGCTCGTTGTCGAGATCGATGAACAGGCGCACCGGGTCGCCCTGCCCCTTGCCGCGCGGGATCTTGTCGCAGCCGAGCGTGAAGAACCGCCCGTCGCTTGCGAAGATGATGAGCTTTTCCGTGGTCTGGGTCTGCAGACGGAAACGCTCCTCGTCGCCTTCCTTGTATTTGACGTCGCTTAAATCCTCAGGATGGCCTTTGACGGCGCGTATCCAGCCCATCTTCGAGCAGAGCACTGTGATGGGCTCCTTCTCGACGAAGGCTTCAATCGAGATGACCGCTGTCGCGGCGGGCGCATCGGCGAACTCGCTGCGGCGCTTGCCGAGCACTGTCGCCTGGCCGAACTGTTTCTTGATGTCCTTTATCTCGTCCGAGAGCAGACGCATGCGCTTTTCCTCGGATTTGAGCGTCTCTTTCAAGTCCTTCTGCTCGACGGAGAGTTCCTTGTGCTCGCGCTTGATCTCTATCTCTTCCAGCCTGCGCAGGGAGCGCAGGCGCATGTTCAGGATAGCCTCGACCTGCACGTCGGAGAGCTTCCACTTCTTCATCATCTTCGCCTTGGGATCGTCCTCCTCGCGGATGATGCGGATGACCTCGTCGATATTGAGGAAGGCGATAAGGAAGCCGGCCAGCACTTCGAGCCGGTGGGCTATCTGCTCCAGCCTGTGCTTGGAGCGGCGTATAAGCACATCATGGCGATGGTCGAGGAAAGCCTGCAGCGCCTCGCGCAGGCTTAAGACCTGCGGCACGCCCTTGGCGGTCAGCACGTTCATGTTCAGGCCGAAGCGCGTCTCAAGATCGGTGACGCGGAACATGGATTCCATGAGCATGTCGGGATCGACGTTCTTGCTCTTGGGCTCAAGCACGACGCGGATTTCCTCGGTCGACTCGTCGCGGATATTGCCGAGCAGCGGCAGCTTCTTGTTGCGGAACAGCTCGGCTATCTTCTCAATCAGCCTGCCCTTCTGCACCTGATAGGGAATCTCGGTGACGATTATCTGGTACTGGCCGTGGCTTAACGGCTCCTTATGCCAGCGGGCGCGCACGCGGAACGAGCCGCGGCCCGTGTCGTAAGCCTGCACGATATTCTCGCGCGGCTCGACGATGACGCCGCCGGTCGGGAAATCCGGCCCTTTGACGAAGCTCGTGAGTTTCTCGGTCGAAGCGTTGGGATGGGAAATGAGCCAGACGAGCGCATCGCAAAGCTCGCCCAGGTTATGCGGGGGGATAGAAGTCGCCATGCCGACGGCGATGCCTTCGGAGCCGTTGGCGAGCAAGTTCGGGAAACGCGAAGGCAGCACCACCGGCTCGCTGTCTTCGCCGCTGTAGGTCGGGCGGAAATCGACCGTGTCCTGATCGATGTCGGCGAGCAGCGCCAGCGCCACGTCCGTCAGGCGCGCCTCGGTATAGCGATCCGCTGCCGCATTGTCGCCATCGATGGAACCGAAATTGCCCTGGCCTTCGATCAAGACGTAACGCACGGCGAAATCCTGCGCCAACCGCACGAGCGTGTCGTAAATCGCCAGGTTGCCGTGCGGATGGTATTTGCCCATCGTGTCGCCGACGATGCGGGCGCATTTCTTGAAGCCGGACTTGGGGTCGAGCTTGAGCTGCAGCATCGCATAGAGCAGGCGGCGATGCACGGGCTTGAGCCCGTCGCGCACGTCCGGCAGGGAGCGGGACATGATGGTGGAAAGCGCATAGGCGAGGTAGCGCTCGGACAGCGCATCCTTGAACGATACGTCGGTGATGATGGGCGTATTGTCGGCCTTATTGCCCGATGACTTCGCCAATAGCAGTTTCCTCCGGCTGCAGCACTTTTACGAAGCGCGCGCGCACCGCCGGCACGGGAATGCCACGGGGCGCAAAGACGCGCGTCTCAAGGAAATAGCCGCAAAGCCGCAGCCCGTCAAGGATTTGCGCCATGTCGGCGGCGACCTCATCCACCTCCCTTAAGAGGAACGGCGGCAGGGTCAGGAGCCGGGAATGGTAGGGTTTGCCTGCCTCCCGGCTCACCGCGCGGCCGGATTTTGGGGAAACATACATAAGATCATGCGCTTGACCCGTGGCCGCGCAGCGCTCCAGATCGAGGCCGAAACCGGTATGGGAGAGGAGCGCATATTCGAGCCGCACATAGTCGGCGAGCCAGTCGCTAGAGCCGCAGAGCGCTTGTATCAGCGCGTCCATATAGGCATACACCTGAGGCTGGGCCTCGCGCTCGGAGAGCATCTTCTCGGCGAGCAGCATGGCCGAGGTGAGTGCCGCGAGCTTGCGGCGGTCGTCGAGCAGATGCGCCGTCACGGCCTGGGTAAGCTCGCAGGAGAGCATGCCCAGATGCTCAGGCAGCCGCGCCTGCCAGTGCGCGTCCACGATGTTGCCGGGCTGGTATATGCCGCGCTTGCGTTTGGAGAAGGCGCTTCGGTCGACGCCTGCATACATGCCGTGCTCCGGCGTGAGCAGGTGGATGACCGCCGAGTTTTCCCCTAAGCGACGCACCGAAAGTATGATAGCGCGATCGGACCATTGCATGTGCGCGCTACTATACGCTTTTCGGCGGCGGGAGGCAAGGCTGGGCCAGCATTATCCCCAGAGGGACCAGAGGAAGGCGAGCAACACGCAGCCGCCCGTGCAGCAGCTGAGCAGCACCGCGCCCGCGAGCGTATCCTTCACTACGCCGATGATGGAGTGCTGATCGGGATGGATGTGATCCACAAGCTTCTCGACCGCGGTATTGATAAGCTCCATCGCCATCATCGCGCCGTCGGCGAGCAGCAGCATCGCCCACCAGAGCGGCGCGGGACGCGTAGCCAGCAATAGCATGAGCACGCCCAGGAATACCGCCACATGCGCGCGGAAGCTTTTCTCGCTGCGCCAGCTCTCGCGAATGCCCGCCAGCGCGAAGCACATGCGGCGCAGGATATTCTGATTCTTCATTTCTTATACTCCAGCCCCGCCGCGCTGAAGGATTGCGGGTCATCCTTCCAGGCTTCGCGCACTTTGACGAAGAGAAAGAGATGCACCTCGGCATCCAGCGTCTTGCCGATATTGCGGCGGGCAACGCTACCGATGGACTTGAGCATCGCCCCGCCCTTGCCCAGGATGATTTTCTTATGGCCCTCGCGCTCGGTGACGATGACCTGGTTGATGCGCAGTACGCGCTTGCCCTTCACTTCCTTTTCTTCCCACTTCTCCGTCTCGACCATCACGCCGTAGGGCAGCTCGGCATGGAGCTTCAGGAAGCACTGCTCGCGCGTGATCTCGGAGGCGAGCGTGCGTTCGGGCGTGTCGGTCGGCTCGTCCTCGGGGTAGAGCCAGGGCGCGGCGGGCATGCGCCCGGCGAGGAGGCGGACGATGTCATGAATGCCGTCGCCGCGGCTGGCGGAAATCATGAAGCTGCGCTCGAAATCGAACAGCGCGTAGAGCGCTTTCGCCAGCTCGGGCAATAGCTGCTTCTCCACTTTGTCCACCTTATTGAGCACCAGCATGGCCTTGCGCCCGCGCTTACCGAGCATCTCGATAATGCGCCGGACATCGGCATCGATACCGCGCGAGGCGTCGACCAGCAGGAGAATGGCGTCCGCCTCCCCCACCCCGGCCCAGGCCGCCTCCACCATGGCTTTCTCGAAAGCGGGCTTCGCCTCGAAAATGCCGGGCGTATCGACGAAAATTATCTGCGATTCGCCTTCGCAGACCACGGCACGCACACGGCCGCGCGTCGTCTGCGGCTTGGCGCTGACGATGGAGAAGGCATTGCCCGCCACCGCATTGAGCAGCGTGGATTTACCCGCGTTCGGCGCGCCGATGAGCGCCACATAGCCGCAACGTATGGTCATGGCAGAATCACCTCGTATTTTTCAATCCATTCGTATCCCAGCAAGCCGGGATGGGTCATAATCCGTATCACACTGTTCATACTAACTTGCATATATGTCGGCCTATCAACCTCCATCGTGCGCATGCCCTTGGCTCCCGCCGCCTGGATAAAATACACTCGGCGCTGATTTATAGCCATATCTGGACTGTATGTCTTGCCAACGATCCATTCGCTTGGCTGAGCCGAAGAGTGATCGCCCAAAATGTCAATACAATATGCCCCAAAGAATACGCTAAAACAAATACCGACCAGCCCAAAACTTTTCAGAAGACGTATTACATCATGGCCGCGTGGTGACTGGCTGAACAGTTTGCGTATTGTCCATAATGCCGCCAAAATCAAAACTATTACGCAACCGCCGGCTGTTGCAAAATATGAGTAGCAAGGAATTTGCGCAAAATGATAGGGAATAGTAGCGGCAACCCAGAATGATATCACCGCTAACAGCCCTACGCCGCGCATTGCTATAGCGAAATACATAAACTGCCGATCCCTGACCGGCATATCCTTAAAATCATAAGAAGGAAGAAGTCTTTTTATAATAGCAAGGTCGTCCGCAAGCACATCAAGCGCCTTGCGTTCAGGAAGCCGGGATGTGGCGTCTTGCTCCCCATATCTGTATACTGTCGCCGTTAGTTTTCTTGTCGCGCACTCAATTATGGAAACATGATTTTTCAGCATGCGCAATATCGCGAGGCGTAATTCACTGCATGCTCTCAATTTGGTTCCCAGCTCGGGATCGTCGGAGTTTGCGTAAACAAAACGATCGAAATCTTCATCGCCCGTCATCATGCCGGGACAGGTACGTTCCGCTGTCAAATAGTATGGCGATTGCCTAGATTCAAAGCTGAATCCTAGCGGGACATGCATTTCAATGCTCGCGCTCCAGACCAGATCAGGGGCACTCAGGCCATAATAATAGCAATATGACACACCATGGGCATTGACATATTGCTCGCCTGCTACAAACCAGCTTGCAGGCATAAAAAAAATTAGGCCTATTGTGAAAATCAGAAATATGGCTGCGCCTGCTAAACAACCACCTTTTTGCACCGTCGTTATTCCAGAATCGGAATAAGCGAGGAGAGCCCCCATGGCTGCAAAAAGCGCTATGCCTAAGCAGATGCCGAAAAACTTTCCTCCCTTGCTCATAGTTTCTCCAACCGCATCAGCAGTGCCTTCGCCGCGAGTTGCTCGGCCTGCCGCTTGGAGGCGGCAAGCGCCGTCTCCGGCGCATGGCCCTGCACTCGCGCCGAGACGGTGAACTGCGGCGCGTGCGCAGGGCCGCTCATTTCCAGCACCGTATATTCCGGCAGATCCAGGCCCCTTCCCTGCGCCCATTCCTGCAGCGCGGTCTTCGCGTCCTTCGGCGCGGCGCTCACGGCGCGGGCCAGCGGCTCCCAATGCTTGCGCACGAATGCGTGCGCGGCCTCGAATCCGCCGTCGAGGTAAAGCGCGCCGATAAGCGCCTCGCAGACATCCTCCAGATTGGAGCTTAAGTCGCGGGCGCTTTCCTGATCGCCGGGATTCAGGCGCATGAAAGGGCCGAGCCCCAGCCGCCGCGCCACACCCGCGAGCGATTCGCTGCGCACGAGCGCCGCCTGACGCTTGGCGAGGCCGCCCTCGTTTTCCTGCGGGTATAGCGCGAGCAGCAGCTCGGCCACCACCATGCCCAGCACGGCGTCCCCTAAGAATTCCAGCCGCTGGTAATTGAACGGCGCGCCGTCGCGGATTTCGGCGCAGGAAGGGTGCGTCAGCGCCTCTTGGAGCAGGGAGGCGTCGTGAAAATCATGCCCGAGGATATTCTCGATGCTCATGACGCCTTGGCGTTCCGGTAGAGATGCACGGAGCAGAGCGCGAAGACGAGATAGATGAGCCACAATATCCAGCCGAAGACCGCGCCGTTGCCGAGCGAGCGGAAGCCCAGCAGCATCGGCAGGGCGGCGAGGATGGTGGCGGGCACCCGCATCGAAGCCGCCAGCCGCATCGCCGCGTCGAAAGTGAGGCCCAGCTTCGTTATAAGCCCGATGAGGGCGATGATCATCGCCACGACGATGGTCGCAATCAGGTTATAGAAAAAGGTGACGATGAAGAAGGTGACGAAGAAAACGAGCGTGATGGTCGTCATGCCCCAGTCCGCCACCCATTTGCCAAAACGCTGCCACATTTCATGCGTGACGGTAAAAGGCTCGGCGGATTGCTTGAGGTCGATGATGTCCACCTCGCCCTTGTTCTCCTTGGAGACGACCGCCTTGTCCGAGGTGAGCAGCAGCGCTATCTGGTTTTCGTGCATATAATGGGTGAGCGTGTCGATGTCGGGCATCTTGTAATTGGTGTCGATGACTATCCACGGGCTGTCGGGCGAATCGCTCAGGCTGACGCGGTAGGGCACGGGCTTGTCGATGGAGAGCTTGCCGTCGCGCACCCATACGGAGGGCAGACCGTCCGCCACTTTCGGCATATGCTCAAGGAAAGCATGCAACTGCGGGTCCACCGTCACCAGCGCCAGCGTCATGAAGAAGGACATGAGCAGGGTCAGCCCCAGAATGAGCCGCATGCCCACACCCTGACGAAGCCGCGCCTGCTCGCCATAGAAATGGCCCGAGTAGAAACTGAGGGCCATGTTTTTCCAAGTCTGCACCATGTTTCTTCAGGGGATGCGGTTGAAGAACCGGTCGCCGCGGAAGGAGAACCAGTCGCGCCAGGAGAAGAGGATGAGATCGGCCCGGCCCACGAAGTTCTCGGCGGGCACATAGCCCACCACGTCGTCGCCATGCTCCAGGTAGCGGCTGTCGCGCGAGCGGTCGCGGTTGTCGCCCATCATGAAGTAATGCCCTTCCGGCACGACGAATTCGCCCGTATCCTCGACCTCGCTCGGCGTCTGCGTATTCAGAATGAAATAAGATTTGCCGTCGGGGAGCGTCTCGCGGTAGCGCTTATAGGTGATGGGATAATGCGCCTGATCGGGCTCCTGATCGGTCCATTCCTCGACATATTCCTTTTTCGCCATCTCGCCGTTGATGTAAAGCACGCCGCCCTTCATGCGGATATGGTCGCCGGGCAGGCCGATGAGCCGCTTGATGAAATCCTCTGAAGGCTGCCCCGGCGGGCGGAAGACCACCACGTCGCCGCGCTGCGGAGCGTGCATTTCGAGGAACCGCCCATGCACGTTGGGAAAGCCGAAAAACGGCAGGGAATAGCGGCTGTAGCCGTAGGAAAATTTGGTCACGAAAAGATAATCCCCCACCAGCAGGTTGCTTTTCATCGAGTCCGACGGGATATGGAAGGGCTCGAAGGCGAAGCTACGGAAAATCAGGGCGAATATCACCGCGATGACGAGCGTCTTTATGGTGTCGCGCAGATCGCCTTGCCGCGCGTTCTTGGCCTTGAACAAGCCCGATTTCTCGGGCGGGGAGGAATCCATGCGGCGCTCCTTGCTGGTGAGCCCCGAGTTATCGCAGATTCGCCTGTGATTGCAAGAGGGCAGGTTGACAAGCGGGAGCCAAACGCTTAAACAGGCGGTTCGCATATTTCGCCTTTATAAGCCCATGGCTATAAGCGTGGAAATCGTGATGCGGAGGGGTGGCCCTAGTGGCTGCCCGGCTTTCGCAAGAAAGCCAGACTTAATAACCGCCTTCAGCCACTGCTTTCAGGCTGATTGCGCGGATGCGGAGGGGTGGCCGAGTGGCTGAAGGCGGCGGTTTGCTAAACCGTTATACGGGGTTAACCCGTATCGGAGGTTCGAATCCTCTCTCCTCCGCCAGAATTCCGCGGTATTCCCAGAAATCGGAGATATCCCGGCTGTGCCGCGCTGTGGGCGGCTTATTTGCCCAATCTGGATTCGAGCAGCATGCTCTGACAAGCAGCCTATGGCAAGCCGGTTCGTGCCGGAAGTGTAGCCATAGGTCGTAGTGCTGGAGCCCACTTTGAACGTCTTCACATTCCCGTTCTTGTCGTAGGTCCGCTCATTGCTTCGCACCGGCCGGAGGTAAGAGTTGTCGTTTGCGGGAAACGGGGCGGCAGGGGAAGATTTCGGAAGAGAGCGGTCGGCATCTATTTCTTTCTTCTTTGGGAGCGAGGTAAACGAGGGGCAAGTTCCCAAAACGCCTCATTATTGTTCACCGCTGCTGCGGTTTTTTGTGTAAGCAAGGCCAAGGTCTATGTCGTATATGAGGCGCATCGTGCCAAGGAACCGACTAACTTGTAGCATATAGATGCCTCCAATTCCGTTACATGAATTGCTAATTTTTCCGCCAAGATCTATGAAATTGGCATTGGTTAAAACCACTGCTATATCACCAGCTCTATCGTCAATCCGCCATGTGCCAGCATGTGAGCAGGACGATGTATTCGTGTGAAGCGTGTGTATATAACTACCGTCTTTAGATAACGTCAGTTGTGATACCAAGTGTTCATCACTGGCCTGATAGATTCCAGAAACAGTGTCAACATTGATATTCTGGTTAGTGGACAGGCTGTAAGCGCCGGCCAGCAAAGCCAGCGCGCAAATGCCCGTGCCGACAATGTATTTCAGGCGCTTCACAACTTTTTCCTCCCAGAGTGGGCTACGAGCAATGTGCGCCAATCAGATTATCTTGGATGATTCTTCTGTGGTCTTGGGAGCCATTCAACGTCCTGCGCTACCACTCCCATAATTCGTGCGTATCCTGAACAAGGTCATCAAAGATGTTGTTTTCGAGTTTCGATGGTTCATGGTGTTGACTGAAATTCCCATGACATGCATGGGAAGGTGATTTACGGATAAATATCAAACGCCATGCGAATTCCTAGGTCCGCCATCTGTCTTAGGTCTTTTGGCTCTAATGTAAACCCGCCATTGCGATCCAGAAAGAGCCCTACAAAATATTCGAGCGTCCCTCCGGTCTGCCGTATCATTGATAAGTTCTCTGATTTAGCTGCAAAGTGTTTATTCCACTTCTGGATAGAATCAACAAAACTAAAGCCTGAAGCTTCTGCAAGCTCAAAGCTACAATAGCTTTGACGATACTGACCTTCAAGCGGCGTGTCTTTGGGAGTTCTCCGCTGTTCACCTACATTATGAATAAAGGTCGGTTTCAGGCCAATACGCTCGACCAATTGCCGGCCGCTCATTGTCGGATGAGTGACTCGAAAAGAAATACTAAATTTAAATGGATTCATGACAATCTAGTGTAAATAGGTTTCTGCGGGACCGTTGTTTACAGCATTATTGTCGGCGTCATAGCCGTAGGTGAGGTTCTGCAGCGTCGTGGCGGAATGCGTGTCGGTAATGTTGGTGGAGCGGTAATCCTCGTCGAACGTCCAGCTCTCCGCAACGCCATTTCCGTAGATGTTGGAGTTGATAAGTCCATCTCAGCGAGCCTTACGCTCGCCGTGTTTCTCCGGGCTGCAAACTGCCTTGACCTCTGCGCCATCCTTATACGAGAAATAAATGTCACAGGTGCTGCCATCGGGTCTTTGCACCATTCTCTTCCCTATATCGCTAGCAGCGAAAAACTCGCTGAGCGATGTGGTGCCATCATTATTCCAATCCATCTCTTTCCAGGAATAATGTTGACTGAGACTCGCAGCGGCGCGAAGCAAACAGTACGCTATAGCCAAGCAGCCAACACCAACAGTTAAGCCAGATAATATCGATATTGCTTTTGATCTCACCATGCCCAGGGCGCCGATTTCCACACGGGCCTGGACTGTTGCGAAGGAAAAGGGATCACACGCTCCACCATCCCAAGCCCCAACAGTTTCTTGCCTAAGTTCTCAGGAAGAAGCTGATCACCTAGGTCAAGGCCAATATCTTTGAAACATGCCTGCACTGGCGTGGTGCAATTGTTTGAAAACGCTTTATATTTTCCCCACGACTTTGTGAGGCATTCCTGCATCTTTTCCTCATAAGTGGGAATTTTTAGGATCAACTCATAATTGTCTCTAAAGCTGTTTCTGTCGAGAAATTCTTCGATGCCCATCATGCTCAATCCGCCAGGCCCGTAAGAAAGAACTATTCCGTTAATCTCCACTGCAACAGCCCAAACGAGGATTCACCCCAAGGGGCCTTTACCACGATGGCATTCTGTTTAATAAATCCCTCCCCGCGCATAGTCATTTCACCTCGTCTGGTCGGATTGGGTTGGGTTACCTGCTGCGCACTAGCCGGAGGAGAGAGTTGTCGTTTGCTGCTGTCAGCACGTTATGCCGCAGAACTGATTTTCTCAAGCGCAGTTCGTAATTCACCGGCGAGTATCCGGACACATGACTGATCCACACCAAAAGACCATTTCCCGCTGGGGAACGCAATTCCAGAGTACTGGGCTTCAAAAATTGCCTTTTCCAATCTATTCTTGCTAGGAGCGGGGGCTCCCAAACGAAACCTAAGATTTTGATCCTTCGGCACCAGACAGAAGGCTTTAGACACTCTCCTGGGAGATTTAAGCCATTGTTCAAGCTCATCAGTAAATTCTTCAATCCGTGGTCTACTTATGACGACTTGGGAAAGCGTAATCGCAAAGTCCGTTGACAAGTTATGGAACGATATTTGTTCCGAGGTTCGATTCATCCATAGGCTTTTAATTGATATTTCAGCCAAAATAAGCTCTGTTTTATTCTTGGAACTTCGCCAAGTCCGCAAAAACCGTCCTCCGAGAGAAGTCCTTCCTTCGGAACCATATATGTTCCACTGACATGCTGACTCAAACACCTGATCCGTCATCGTTGATTTCTCCTATTCAGCTAAACCTGTACTACGTGCACACGTAACCCGGAGGGCACGGCGTTACTGGCACAACACCGTTACCGACCCGACCGCCGCGAGGGCCACCTTTCGGCCTAACTGAATGTTCTTCATTCGCTCCTTGATTGCGCTGCCCCTCCGGATGAGAGCTTCTCGGCCTCGCCGTGCAGGAGGGGTATTTTGGATTAAATGAATCACCGGAACTTCCAGGAGGATAGTCACCCGGCGAGTTCTGTGGATACGGATTGGGTGGAATTTCGGTGTCAGGATCTTTGTTAAGGTCAAAATCTTCACGTGTGGCAGATTGACGTCCACTTACCGATTCTGGACTATACGGGTCTTCTGGGAGAAATGGAGATGGGGAACCAGTTGGTTCCGGTCTGGCTAGTGGAGATTCCGATAAAGGCGCAATAATTTCGGGGGGTACGCTGCCAAAAAAGATAAATTCCGTTCCCGTCAGATCAAACAAATCCGTCGGATTCCCGCCCGCATACCCATAGGTATTCATCCCTCCACCTAACCCAATCGGGTCGGTCTCCAGATACCTTCCGATGTTGGGCATGTAATCGCGGTGGATGTTGTAGTAGAAGCCGGTTTCGGAGTCGTTGTTCTGGCCCGGCAGGCGCAGGTTCTGGGTGAGTGTGCCGGTGATGGCGCCGGTGGTGCCGTAGGGCTGGTAGGTCGTGGCCCAGACGGTGGCGGCGCTGCCGCTCGTCGCAAGCTGCGGCGTGCCCAGGCGGTCGGCGAGGATGTAACTCGTTACCGGGGTCGGGCCTGAGCCAACCTTCAACACGGATATGGGCCTGCCGTCGGCGTAGACGTAGTCGCTGATGGCGCCGTTATTATTCTCCTCCATGAGAAGTTGGCCCTGCAGGTAGTTGTAGAGAACGGGCGTGCCACCGGAGTCCGTCTTGCTGAAGCGCTGGCCGAAGGCGTCATAGACGAAACTGGCGGCCACCGGCGAGCCGGTGACCGAGGCGAGCCGGTTGTCGTTGCCGTAGCTGAAGGTGGCGTTCGTGCCGCTGTTGGCGGGCGGAATGCTCGTGATATTGCCGTTGGCGTTGGTGCTGACGGTCTTGGGGATGGTGGGGCCGCCTATAGTGGCAAGCCGGTTCGTGCCGGAAGTGTAGCCATAGGTCGTAGTGCTGGAGCCCACCTTATAGGTTTTCACATTGCCGTTCTTGTCGTAGGTCCAGCTCAGCGAGCCGTAGCCG
>Ga0206869_1012_pt1 | contig 40961 bp, 29 predicted proteins | sample Alteio_BWOrgCont_35_FD_152618 | JGI IMG/M metagenome (GOLD analysis project Ga0206869, IMG submission 152618) | Enriched cells from forest soil in Barre Woods Harvard Forest LTER site, Petersham, Massachusetts, United States -... | ecosystem: Environmental > Terrestrial > Soil > Temperate forest >... | reverse complement strand
TAAAATCTCGCCCGAGACCATTGAACGCGAGTTGTTGGCCAATCCCAAAGTCCGCGAATGCCTGGTGCTCGGCCTGCCCGGACGGGATACGGATCGCATGGAGATCATCGCGGCGGTGGTGGTGTCCGATGCCACGGAACTTGAGTTGAAGAAATTTCTGTTGGATTGGTTGCCGGCCTGGCAGGTGCCGCGCGAATGGCATTTCGTGGAAGCGTTGCAGACGAATGCGCGCGGGAAAGTGTCGAGGGCGGAGTGGCGCCGGAAGCTGCTTCGCAAATGAAGAAGGCAGAATGAAGAGTGAAGAAAGTGCATGGGGAAAAATTTTAGTGGTCGGATTTGGTCGGACTGAGTCGGACTGGCTTGGATTGGGTGAGAGCTGAGGGTTGAGAGCATAAACGTCAAATTGCGTCCAAAGATTTGGGTTTGTTTTTGGACTTGTTTGGCAAAAAAAGAGGTTTTTAACGCAACGCTAAACGCAACTTCGCGCAAGATTGCGCAACGTTAAACGTTAATTCGCGTAAATTGGCGTTAATTCGCGTTACGGAATTAATGAGGTGAATGCAGAAAGATATCGGGCATGTAGGGCAGGCATCCTGCCTGCCAGTTTTTCGGGCATCCTTGCCCGAAGTTCCCCCAGAAATGGGCAGGAAAATAAAAGCAAACGGCTGGAAGCCGTTGTAACCGGCAGGCAAGATGCCTGCCCTACCGCAACATACGAACCTGTCTGCACACTTTGCATGGCGTAATTGGACCACGGGAAAGAGGAAACGTAATGTTGCCCAGAAACAAATTCGGAGAGGAACTGCGGATTCCCGTAAAACAATCCCTTCAGGATGACCGCGCGGAAATGGGTTCGTTTCGCAGAAAAGGGGTATAAGAGGGAAGGGAGAAGGCAGAATGAAGAATGAAAAAAGCGGAATCCGCCGTCGCCAGGAAGCTTTGGCGGGACAAGCTGGCGAGACAGGCAGTCTGCATTCTCCAGGCCCGGCCATTGCTCAAATATGTCGGCACACTATGCACAGTGAAAGGATAGCGTGAGCCAAGGCGAACGTAATGTTGCCCAGAAACAAAAAATGCACGGCGAGGATGGAAAATGGAGGATGGAGGGGCGGGGGCAGAAGAAAATGAAGAAGGTAGAATGCAGAATGAAGAATTGCGGCGCGCAACGGAGTGCGCGCCCTACCAAAAAGAATCCCTTCAGGATTACCTGCGGTCATCAAATTTTCTCCCACTCGTTGAATCAACCGGCTTCTTCAGATGAGGCATGGGAAGAACACCTGATAGCACGGGAATCTTTTCAGGATTATCGTGACGCTTATGAAGATTAAACAAACAATCACGTTCTTTAATTTCCCTGGCAAAGTGAGAGCTCTATGAACAAGGCGAATATTCTGGCGGACCGCATTAAGATTGCCTTTGGCATAACCCTGCTGGTGGCCTTGACGGGATGTATTGGGGTTGTCGGCGGAGGCTATGGCGGCGGCGTGGTTGTGGCGGATCCGGATGTTTATGTTTTTGGCGGTGGCTATGACCGGGGTGGCGATGTGCACGGTTACAGCAATCGCGGGTCTGAAAGTCGTGAGGTGGCGCACGGAGGCGTCCATGCAGGCGGCGGTGGTGGTGGACACGGTGGCGGGCACCACTGAAGGTGAAAAATCGCATCCTGATTTGACCCATTTTACCTGAAAAACCTATGAAACTTTCAAACCAATTTACGCGCTTTGCCATCCTTTCAACCATCGCGATGTTGTTTGCCGGCGGGAATATTTTATCGGCGCAAACGAGTGACAATCAACCGACCCCCGGGGCCGCGCAGCAGATGTTTGCATCTCCGGACGACGCCATCAAGGCCCTGCAGGCGGCCATTGCCGCGAATGACAAGGTGGTGTTGAACGAAATTTTTGGCCCGCAATTACACGACCTCTTGACCGGCGACGACGTGCAGGACGCGAATAATGCCCGGAGATTCGCCGTCGCCATGACGCAAAGCTGCAATCCTGTGAAAGAAGGAGACGATAAAATCACCCTTGAAGTCGGCACCAATGACTGGCCCATGCCGATCCCGTTGATCAAAACCAATGGGCAATGGTATTTCGACACCGCGGCGGGCAAGGACGAGATCATCAACCGGCACATCGGGAAAGATGAACTCTGCGCCATCGGTGTCTGCCATGCTTACGTCGTGGCGCAACAGCAATACGCTGGCATGAATGGCGGAGTTTACGCGCAGAAATTCAAGAGCACCCCCGGCAAGAAGGACGGCCTCTACTGGCCGGCCACGAACCAGCCAGCCAGCCCATTTGGGCCCCTGGTGGCGGAAGCTCATGTCGAAGGTTATTTCATGCATCATGGAGCGGGACCGCACCCCTTTCACGGTTATTATTTCAGGATCCTTACCCGGCAGGGTGAAAATGCGTCCGGCGGAAAAATGAATTACCTGAGCGGTGGAGATTTGAAAGGCGGCTTCGCCCTCGTGGCTTATCCGGAGAAATGGGATCAGTCAGGGATCATGACTTTTATTGTCAACCAGGACGGCAAGGTCTATCAGAAAAATTTGGCGGAAAAGACTTCCCGAATCGCGTCGGGGATGAAGGAATACAATCCCGACAGCGAATGGACCCTGGTGCAGGATGAAGGAATATCCAGCGCGGCTTCCGAGAAATGATGTTGTAGGTTAGTGGACGGAACAAAGCACGAGTGGACCTGGCACAGTATTGACTTGGTAGGGGCGCCGCGCTGCCGGCATCCGCGGACATCGCAGCGCGATGTCCCTACCACAATCAATCACGGGTTGATTTGGGTGGCGTTGGTGGAATCGTCGATCACCTGGTATTGGATCGGTCTGGGATAGCCTTCGACGACACTCATCAGCTCGGTCCCACCCTTGAATTCCTTCCGGTTTTTTTCCTGGTAGGGCACGTCCCAGGCCTTGAGTTTCTCCTCACCGGAGCGGGTGAAATCATAGAAGCAAACCTCGATCTCTTTTCCAGACTGGCGCAACGTGATGCTCGCATGGGTTTCCCACGCCAGATGCACACCGGCCACGATGAGGGCATTTGCCAACAGTAATACCATGAGCAGCCACGCCACAACCATCGCCCGGCGCGATTGGCCGCCCCAGACGACAAGCACCGCCGGGATGATGGGCAGCAACCAGAATTGCGGTCCGAATCGCGGCCACCACATATGCACGCTCACCATCAGCGATGCCACAATGGTCAACCACGCCAGGATCAAGATCCATCGCGCCGGTCCCGGCTGCATTAACAGCCATCCTGCCAGGCCGAGGCTGATGAGAAAGGCTCCGCTGAAGTATGGCCCAAACCCGGCCACCCTGGTTTCATGATAATCATAGTAGTGCAGATCGGATGGGCGGGCGGTGAATGGCCACATCAATTGCGCGTTCAACTCGGGTTGTCCGTTGGTCGCGCTGGGATAGGGTTGGTTGCCGGGCCGGCCAAAGATGGCGTAGCCGAAGCGAACAAAGCGGTTGTGGCCAACCATGTTTTTGGGCGTTTCCCATCTTTCGTTTGGGTCTCCAAGCGGGGAGATTTTCACCGGGTGGGCTTTGGAGCCAAGGATCGGATAAAAGGGTTGGTGCCGGTAAATGGTGTTGGTGACGTAGGGATTGTAGCCGAATAGGGCCGCACCCATGAACAGCGCCAGTACCACCCATCCGCAGTAGGCGAACACCCATTGGCGAAGCCGGAGCAGGCACCAAAGGCCGCCGCCGGCGAAAACAAATACCAGAAAGACGAGGCCGGTAAATTTGGCGTTGATGCTCAGGATGGTGGCCATGCATCCGACCCAGATGACCACCGGTTGAGGCCGCAACAGGGCGCTGAAGAGCGCGGCGACCACGGTGGTCAGCGACGCCACCATAACGCCATCCACCAAATAGGTCGTGAGTTCGCTCATCACGACGGGATTCAACGCGACCACCAGGGCGATCATCACCGCGAACCGCCGTCGCAAGCCCCAGTCCAGGCCGGCGGCAAACACGGCCAGACCCATCATTGCCCACGAAAGCACGGTGGTGCATTTGCCGGCCTCGAAGCAGCCGGTCGTTTTATAGATCGCCGCCGCGATATACCACGGTCCTTTGGCGAAATAGCGCACGGAAGAATTCAGCGGCGGGGTGGTAGCCTGCATTGGCCCGGTCAGGGGATTCCAGTCCGCGGCGATGGTGTAGATCCCCAATTGGTGATAATTCTGTCCGTCCCAGGACAGGTCGAAGTAAAAGACGGATATGGCTAACGCCAAAATCATCACGCCCAGTGCCAAAGCGGGCGGCAAAATCCGCTGTCGAGCAGTGAGTCCCATGCGCCGTCCCAGCAGTTCTCCAAGGATCAACGCGAGAATGGCGGCCAGGGGTGCTACGCCGGCGATTCCCCAACGGCCCATCAACAGGCTCAACATGACGCCGAGTTGCGCAAAGCACATGAAGCCGGCCAGAATGGCTGCGGTAATCCAGGCGACAGCGGCGAGGAGTTGATTCTTTTCGGTAATGGGAACCATGGTCAAGGCTGGTCACAGTTTTGCCGCACCGGGAAGGAAAAGGAAGGAGGAAGAAGGGGGCAGAAGAAAATGAAGAAGGTAGAATGCAGAATGAAGAATTGCGGCGCGCAGCGGAGTGCGCGCCATACCGAACGGCTCACGGGTACGCTCGCCCCACCGGGAGGAAAATGAAGAAGGGAGAATGTAGAATGAAGAAGGTTTGATCAGGGCTCGACAGAGTCTCGCCCCACCGTTATCCGCGGACATCGCATCCGCCTTTGCGATGCTTTGGCGCGACAAGGCTCGATGTCCCTACCATTATTGGTTGCCGCTCAATGTCAATTCAGCGGTTAAAACTGTCTCAGTGCCGACGCGGGCGGTGGCGTGGGCCTGGATGAGGTTGCCCATGCGGGCGGTGACGGTGGCTTCGAGCAGGATGGTTTCGCCGGGTTTGGCGGTGCCAAGGATTTTTACGTTTCGCATGGCAGCCAGTTTCAGGTTGCGCAACGGCGCGATGGCGGGATCGCTCTGGGCGACGACGCCGGCGAGTTGGGCGGCGGCTTCGGTGAGCAGGACGCCGGGGAAGATGGGTTGCCCGGGGAAATGGCCGCGCAAAAAGGGTCCGTCGCCGCGCACGCGGTATTCGCCGTCGCCGCTTTGGCCGGGGACGAGTTTGGTCAACCGGTCGAGGAAGCGGAATTCCGCGCCGTGGGGCAGGCGGTCGAGGGCTTGTTGGAGGTCGTCGGGAGTCATTTAGAATTTCTCACAGAGAATCTCCAAAAACTGCGCTTACGAAAACAAATGAATAAAAGAAAAGTAATAGGGTGCAAACTGGCACAAAGACAATGGTGATCAGAACTCTCTTCATTTTGCTCACGGGTAGCTGCCAAAGACAACAGAGGCCTGCAACTACGGATAAAGTTAACCCAACATAATCCCAAGGAGAATAGCTGGAATTAAAATGACGAGTCAGCCAAAGTTCCGCTGACATAACGACAAACGGAGCAATAATCGTGGCTGCAAGCCAACTTCCAAGTTTCATTTTACGATTTATAACAAAACAACACGGAGAGCGCAAAATGAAGAAACACGAGAATGTTTCGAGCGAGACGCTCAAAACTGCGCCCGAGACGGGCGCGCTCCCCAAGCCCCTACTGGCCGAGGGGATTGACGACGTTGTAATCGGCGGGGGGCGTCCAGTTGAACATGGTTTTATCGAGGCTCGGATTCAGGACGATGTTGGTGAAGTCGTTGCGGAGGCTGGAGCCGTCGGCAAAGGTGAGTTCGGTGCTGGTGAGCGAGTAGTCGCTGGCGGAGAGGCCGATTTGCAGTTGGGACATCATCTGGCGCGCCGACGGGCTTTTGGGCTGCAAGGTCAGCGCATAGTTGCCGTTGGTTTGGGTGAGGGAGAGGATATTGTATTGGGCGTCGAATTCGTCGCGGCTTTTGGGGAAGCCGGCCTGGAGGAGAGAGAGCGCGGCGCGCAGTTGGGCGGGGGCGTTGTCGCCCATGGGATAGAGTTCGGCGCGTTTGAGATGGGGATATACGACGTACATCTGGTCGCCATGGCGGATGGCGATGGTCTGGGCAGGGTGGCCGAGTTCCCAGCGGAAATCATCGGGCATGAGAAACGACACGTGCCCGTGGCCGATGAGGGGTTGGGTAAGGGATTTGAGCGAACGGGTCTGGATGAAGTCGGCGGACCAGGCCTGGATCTTTTGTTGCGCGGCGAACCAACCGTTGAGGACGGGAGCGGGGTCGTCGGCAAGGAGGGGCGAGGCGCAGAAGAATGCACATGCCAGAAGGAGGGGGAATATGTTTTTCATAGGTTAAAAGCAAAGGAAGAAGTAAGAATTGCGGCGCGCACGGAGTACGCGCCCTACCGAAAACATCCAAGATCCAGAGAAGAACCAAGTTCCAATCAAAACGCGGCGCGATGATAGTGGGTCCGAAAGCGGCGTGGCGCTATGCTTCCCGCCGCAGTCCAAGACGCTAACGCGAGGATGAGAGTATTCGGCATTCAACGCCCAATATTTAATATTCAAAGCGGCAGAGGACTGCCGCACTCCAAGACGCTGACGCGCAAGTCCGAGCCAGTTCATGTTCGAAACTGTTGTCATTGTTTTTTCTCTTCGGGCCAAACGGGGACGAAATGGTACCATTGCGTGATGTTCTCACGGATGCACGGCTCCAGGACGCGCACGATGTCCCGGGTCAATTTAACGCGTTCCTCGCGATTGCCAATAGTGGCGCGGTCATATTTTATCTCGTCGAAGATGCGGGCGTAATAGCCGTCTTTGGCGCGGACGATCTGGGAGGGCAGGATGGCGCAGCCGGAGACGCGGGCGAGCTCGGCGGCGGCGATGGAGGCGAGGAATTTTCTGCCGAACAGTTCGACCTCCACGCCAGTGGGCGCGGGCGGACGGTCCATGAGGAGGGCGACGGTGGCACCTTCCTGGAGGCGTTTGATGATCTCAACGAAGGCGAAGGCGTCTTTATCGCCGATGACAAGGGTCTCGATGCCCCAGCGGGCGCGGGATTCCAGACGCAATTGGGTCAGGCGCGCGTCAGGTTCGGACTGGGTGATGACGAGGAGCTTGAGGTTGTGCTTGATGAGGAAGGGAGCGCCGAGTTCCCAATTGCCGAGGTGCGGGGTGACTAGGAGGACGCCTTTGCCGCGGGCGTAGGCGGTGGTGAAATTTTCCCAGCCGTTCCATTCGATGAGCCATTCCTTGGAGGGCGCGCCGCTTTCGTAGCGCCAGAGGTCGGCGAGTTTGACGGCAAAATTAGAGACGAGCCGGCGCGCGGCGCGTTTGGCGGCGGCGCGGTTGTTGTCCAGGGCGGGCAGGAGATTTTGGATGACGATCTCACGGCGTTGCCGGGCGCCAGCCCAGTAGAGAGCGGCGACGCCTTTGGCGAAGGCATAGAGCACGGGGGCGGGCAGGATGCGGGCGAGGACCAGGGCCATTTTCCAGATACCAGCGGAGTAAAAGCGCGACGGAGATTTTACGCCGTTGACCGGGGGACTGACGAACTTCCACCAGACGGGCAGGAGCAGGATGGAGATGAGCATGTTGCAGGCGATGCCGATGGCGCAGACGCGGCCGAAGCTGGACATGCCGGCGTTGCTGGAAAAGCCGAGCGAGCCGAAACCCGCGGTGGCGGTGCCGCCGCAGAGGAGCAGGGCGCGTCCTACGCTGCGCCAGGCCATCTGCAAATCGCCGCCGTACCGGCGCAGGGCCAGTTGCATGAAGATGCTATAGTCCACGCCGGTGCCCAGGATGAGCGGCAGCGCCATCATGTTCATCAGGTTCCACGACCAGCCCATGAGACGCATCAGCGAGAGCAGGCACGCGCCGCTCAGGAGCAGGACGCTGATGCTGAAGGCGATCTCGGTGAAGCGGCGGAACGCGAGAAAGAGCGACAGGAGCACGAGAGTGACCATCGGCACCAGCAGCTTCCACATGTTGCGCTTCACCTCACCCAAAACGGCGCGGCCCAGCAGTTCCCAACTGGCGGGCCAGATGCCGGGACCGGTGATCTGCGAGTTGAGCGTTTCAAGCGAAGTAGTGGTCGCGGTGGCGGAGGGGTACAAAAGCGCGACGGCGTTCAGATTGGTGGGCGTGCGTGCGATGAGTTTGTCGAAAATCCACGCGCTCAAATAATTCGTCGGCCAGAAAACGCCCGGCAAAGTCGCGGCGCGTTGCCAGGTGCTCAGGGCGCCGTCGGCCAGGCCGAGGGCGTTGGGAGCGAAACCGCCGTCAGCCGCCGCGGCGTGAATGGCATCGTGTTCGGCGATAAGTTTTTGGGCGGTGGCGAAGTTTTCTTTTTGGAAGTTTTGGCGCGGCCAGAGCGAGACGGGTGAATTGAAACCGGTGAGCGTGTGATTGGAGACGGAATTTTCCAGCGCGGGTTCAATGGCATCGAGGCGTTGCGCGACGTCGTTTTCATTCTGGCCGCTGACGATGATCCACATCGGTTGGCGCGGCTGGTTGAGATTGGTGGCCATGGCGTTCATCGTGTCGTAGGCGGGGCTATGGCGCGGTTGGAGAGCGTTGGCGGTACCGTCTATTTTTGGGAACCCACGCAGCACCAGGACCGCGGCGCAAAGCAGGATGAGCAGGCCGGTGACAGCGAAGACGGCGGTCTTGCGAGTCGGATCGAGCGGGGCCAGGGAGGGCTGGAATTTTTTGAAGACACGGCCGGGCGGAGCCTGCATCCGATTCGGGAAGAGCGGCGGCAGATAGGCAAAGATCATCACCAGCGCTGCGAGCGCGACGCCGACGGCGACGAGCGTGCCGAGTTGGGCCAGGCCAGGCAGTCCGCCGAGGTTGAGAACGAAAAACGATGAAATGGTGGTGACAGCGGCCCAAAAAATAGCCGGGGCGATTTCCCGTCGAACTTCCGGGATGGTGTAATCCGGGCGGGCGAGGGCTTCCTGGTAATGGACGACGGCGTAATCGACGGCGAGGCCGAGCAGGATGGCGGCAAAGCCCATGCTCAGGACGTTTACCGCGCCAAAAATCAGCCCACCCAGCGCAAGGGTGAAGGCAAGGATGAGCGCCAGCAACGTAAGGAGCCAAAGCATCGGCACGAGCCGCCGGTGCGCGAGCCAAAAGAGGAAGGCGATGATGACCGAGGTGCCGATGACGGAGGTGCCGATGTCATGTTTCATGGCGCCGGCCATTTCGTTGACGAACACCGGCCGTCCTGTGTAGCCCAGTTCAACCTTGGAACCGGCGGGCAGGCTGTTGGTGATGATCTGCCCGATGGAGGCCATCCACGAGGCGCATTGCGTGTAGCTCTTCAATGAACCGCGCGCTTCCACGAAAATGATGTGAAAGGTACCGTCGGCGGAGGAAAATAGTTGCTGGCTGCTGGTGAAATCAGGCGCGGCGGCGTTTTGCGGGAGTTGCGTGAAGCCGAGCGGGTCGTAGCTGAGGCGGCCGATTTCGTTCGGCGAAAGGCTGTTCTGCAACTGGTCGCGCGCATCGGCAAAAACATTGGGCAGGTTGGTAAGGGCGAGTTTGGCGGCCAGTTGATTAAAAACCGGCGGCGGCTGGTTGAGCCAGAGATAAGCGATGAGTTCGGCGGTCTGGTCGGGATGCTCCTGCCAGGGCGCCTGCCAGTTGGCATCGACCACGAGATTAGTGGCGGCACGCAAGTTTTCGGTGATGGCGCGGGCGGCGGCGGCGGAATCATCCGCGTTTTGCGCCTTTACGGTGATGACCAGATTGCGCGCGTTGGCGAAATTTTGTTGATAGAGCTTGAGGCCTTGAACGGCGGTGTTGTTGCCGGGCAACAGGTCAAGGACTTCGGTGTCGAAACGCAATCGGGCGATCCCGAGCGCGACCGGAATGAGAAACAGCAACCACCACCAACGAAACCATCGGAGCTTCATTGGAAAAATCCGCCTTCCAGAGATTCGCCGGTTTGCGGGTTGTTAAATTCCCAGCCGTTGGTCGTGGATCGGAATTGCCAGTCGGGGGCGATGGGCGCACCGGCGAGCGAGCGCGGCAATTGGAACCAGACGAAGCGCTTCGGCGGCGGGTTGTTGCCGCGCCAGGAATATTGGTCGTTGCCGAACTGAAGCTGCCAGCGGCCACCGGAGAGTTGAGCGGTGGCGAGAGTGAACGGCGTTTTGGTGAATTGAATGAAACAATCGCCGTCAGTATTCGTTGCCATGAGCAGGTCACCGGCGATTTCGGGCCGGCTGGCGGTGGGTTTCCAAACGGCTTGGCCCTGCTGGACGGTCCAGCCGGGCGCGGACAAATTTGTCGGGGGCAGGGGGGCGGTGGCGCAACCTGCAAATACAAAGGCGAAGAGGGAAAATAGTGGATAGAGGATAGAAAATTTGCAAAAGCGGCAGAGGACTGCCGCACTCCAAGACGCTGGCGCGAATATGAAAGAGCCGGGAATAGATAACAGCCGATAGAGAATGGAAAATGCGCGGCGGCGGAATGAATTATCCATGGCAAATGATGGGGCGTTCAGTCCTTTTCCACGAGTTCAAAGCGGCGGACTTTTCTGGCAACGCCTTTGGTGAAAGAGACGCGCGGGACGATGGGCCAATATTTCTGGATCTTGACGATGAGCCAGAAGTATTGGAGCCGCCAACGCAAAGCCCAGGAGCCTTCGACCTCGCCGGCCAGGACGGCGATGACCGCGGAGCCCAGGTTGCAGTGGTTGTGCGGGCGGAGGAAAATCTCCATGAAGGACGTCGTGTAATAATTCTCGACGACGTGCCAGTAGAAATGGATGCCGCTGTACACGCGTTTGTTATATTGGACGAAGAGTTTTTTGTCCGGCCGGCCGAGCGCGAGGCATTTGATGACCGTTTCGGCGGCGACACGGCCTGACCACATGGCGAGAAAAACCCCGGCGGAAAAAATGGGGTCCATGAAGCCGGCGGCGTCACCCACGCGCAAGAGGCGTTCGCCGTAAAAAGTTTTGTTGTAGTAACTGAAATCCGTGGTGGTCTGGGTCTGGTTGAGGCGCCGGGCGTCCTTCATGCGGAATTTGACGGCGGCTGAGACGTCCACCCAGTGCTGAAAAATCTGCTCGGGCGTGCCCTCGGATTTCATGAACTCGTCCTTGTCAATGACGAGGCCGACGCTGGTTTTTTTCTCATCGAGCGGGATGATCCAGAACCATTTATTCTCGAGGCGGACAATGATGGTGTCGGTGCGAAGCTCGCCCTCGTCGAGCGCGACATTCTCAAAATGGGCGAACACGGCGAGTTTTTTCCAGGTGGGATGCATCTCGCGGATGTTTTCCTGGTTGCCGGTGAAATTGCCGCGGCCGCTGGCGTCGATGAGATATTGTCCGCGAAAGGTGTGCATGGCTCCCTCCGGGTCGCGGGCTTCGACGGTGACGCCATCAGTGTTATTGGTGGTTTTGGTCACGGACCAGCCCTCACGGATGTCGGCGCCGGTTTCGCGGGCGTGTTTGAGGAGGATGTGGTCGAGTTTTGCGCGTTCGACCTGGATGGCCTGGGGTTCCTTGTTGAATTTGCCGTCGCGAAAGGCGAAGCGCGTGCCGACGGACGCGTTGCCCAGCTCGAATTGCGCCCCGTACTTGGGCGGGAAGCCGGCGGCCTCCAATTTCGGCAGCACGCCCATGTCGCGGAAGATGGTCATGTTGCAGGGCAGGAGCGATTCGCCGATGTGAAAGCGGGGGAAGATCTCTTTTTCGAGAACGAGCACTTTTTTCCCGGCTTTAGCCAGGAACGATGATGCGCTGCTACCTCCGGGGCCACAGCCGATGACTATGGCGTCATAAATGGGTGAATCCACGCGAAGAACTTAAGTAAAACAGGGAGGATTGCAAGCGGCGGTTGCAATAATAACGGCGAGTGCAATATGCAAAAAACCTGCGGTATATCAGGCATTATGCAACAAGGTTTTGGCTGATTGGAATGCTTTCTTATTGATTTTGAGCGGGTTGGGATTTGGTACGAGCTATGCAAAACAACAATTGATCGAACGAAAACAAAACACAAAAAATTATGTTAGCCTGGACCGTCATATTCTTAATCGTAGCGCTGGTAGCCGGACTACTTGGTTTCTCGGGTATAGCAGGGGCGGCGGTGGGAATAGCCAGAGTTCTCTTTGTGATATTTCTGGTATTATTCCTGGTCTCGCTCATCGCCCGGCTGGCGTGAAGCAATTGTCCCATGGTTCCTCCGATGTGGACAGCGGGCGGATGTAACTGGATAAAACCGGGGCATCCGTCCGCGACATAGAGCAAAACCTTCAGCCATGCGGAGGGGGAAGAATGAGTGCTTTAAGCCAGAAGTTCTTTAAGGGCTTTTTCCAGCGATTCCATCGTCACTGGTTTGGTCAGGTGAACGGTGAAGCCCGCATCCATGCTATGGGCCAAATCCTGTTCCATCCCATAACCGGTCAGTGCGATGCCGCGAATGCCCGGGGTGCTGCGGCGCATTTCTGCCATCAAGTCATAGCCGGTGCCATCCGGCAGTCCAATATCGGAGATAACCATGTCGAATTTTTCTTTCCGCTCTTGAATGAGTGAACGCGCTTCGGCAAGGGAAGCGGCCGAGCCGACGTCGTAGTGGCGTTGCCGCAGCAACTGGGAGAGGGTCAGGCGCGTGGGGTCGTGATCTTCGACCAACAAAATGGAGAGAGGCCGGGTCAATGGTGCGGCTGGGATGGAGGCAGGTGAAGGCGACGGTTTTGCCGCCTGCCTGGCAGGAACGGGCGATGGCGCGAGGGGCAATTCAATGATAAACGTGGCCCCTTTGCCCGCGCCGGCGCTCTCGGCATAGATCGAGCCATGGTGCATCTCCACCAACATGCGCGAAATAGCGAGCCCAAGACCGAGACCGCCAAAACGGTGAGAGATGCCGCCATTGGCATGGTCGCCCTGGGAGAAAGCATTAAACACGCGGGAAAGTTCCCCGGCCTTGATGCCAATGCCGGTATCGATGATCTTGACGATCACCTTGCTGCCGGCTTCAAAGGATTTAACGGTGACCTTGCTTTGATCGGGGGTGAATTTGACGGCATTTTTGATGACGTTCCAAAAGATTTGTTGGAGACGGACCGAGTCGCCCACGACCACGCTTTTTTGGGCGTGAAGATCGATCGCCAATTGGATCTGTTTCTTTTCGACATCGGCGCTGACGGTGGAGACGGCTTCGCGCAACGCTTCATGGACGTCCACGGGTCGCTGCTCCAGGGCGAGTTTGCCCCGGGTGATGCGGGTGAGGTCCAGCAAATCATCGATCAACCGCGCTTCCAGTTCCACATTGCGGCGAATCATTTCGAAATCAGCACGGGTGGGCGGTGGCAAATCCTGGTTGATGGCGGCATCGCTGGCGACAAGGAGCACGGGGTTCAAAGGAGTGCGCAGTTCGTGCGAGAGCGCGGCCAAAAAATCATCCTTGGCGCGGGAAGCGGCCAGGGTCTCTTCATGACTTTTCTGGATCTGGTTGAGCATCGAGTTAAAGGCGTCGGTCAGGTCGCCGAGTTCGTCGTCGCTGGTTTTTTTGGCGCGGACGGAATAATCCTTCCGGTTGGAAATGGCTTTGGCGACGTTGGCAAGTTCGAGCAACGGCTGGGAGATCTGCTGTTGGAAAAAGTTGGAAAGAAGCAGGGCCACGGCGCCGGAGCCAAACAGGATGATCAGCAGCACGAGAGCATAAACTTTCAGATGTTCGCGCAGGTTCAGATTGCTTTTCAGATACAGCGTTCCGACGCGGGTCTGGCTTTCATTGATCGGCGTGTATAAAATAAGAAAATCACCCTGAAAATGAATGCCGTCGTCGCCGGCTGAAGAAGGAAAATCTGTGGCGGATGCATTGGCCGGGTACATGGCAAACAGTTTGCCGTTGTTGTCATAAAAGGCGCCGGCGGTGATCGCCGGCTCAACCTGAAGATCGGAAAGGATCTGGCCGGCGAGCTTTTGGTCGTTAAAGATAAGGATTTCGGAACTGTTGGCGGCGATGATATCCGCCATGGCAACCAGACTGCGCGCGACGGACTGCCGGTAATTGTGGACTTCGTAATACAGAAACATCAGGCAGGTCACAAACAAAACCGAAAGGCTGGTCACAAAGATGATGCCCGTCAGTTTGCGCTTGAGCGTAAGTTTTTGAAATTGCATGGCTGCGGCGTCTATTTATTTCTTCTCCTGCTTTTTGACATTTTGGGTGAATCGGTCGTTCATAACTCACTCACCGCCCGGAAATCGCCCCTGAAAATCACTCTTTTTTTTCCGGCAAAATGAAAAAAAATTGCGACCCGCCGTCGACCACCTGGTAGCCGCAATAGCCGCCTTGCAGGTCCACCAGCCGTTGCACGATCGATAGACCCAATCCGCGCGTGCTGTCGGGCTGGTGCAATGAATCAAATGGCTGGAAGAGAAGCCCGCGCATTTCCGCGGGCACTCCTTTACCATTATCGTGGGTCCAAAAATGAAAGCAGTCCGTTTTTTTTGACCAACCGAGTTCAATCCTGGACCCGCCGTATTGGAGCGAGTTGGCCAGAAAATTCCACCAGATGAATTCCATCCAGCCGGGGTTGCCGGAGACCTCCGGCCAGACCTCCGGAAACCTTAAGGTTGCGCCCTTGTCGATTATTTTCCGTTCGAGTTGCTGGCTCACGCCACGAACGATTTCCCCCATGGAGACTTTTTCCATGGGGGGAGGGGTGCTGGTGGCCCTGGCGAGGATACTCAGGGATTTGATCAGACGGCTCATCTCATCCAGTGAAATGTTCAGCGATTTTATCGCATCCGCCGCGGCATCATTTCCAGCCAGAATCTCTTTGAGCAACTCGATCGAGATGGAGATGCTGCCCAGCGGCGTGCGCAAATCGTGGCTGACCCGCCTGCCAATGGTGAGGAGATCGCCACGCAGTTGCGCGTTCTCCTCCAGGAGTTTGTTGTTTTTGTCATCGGGTCTCTTTTGGGTCGGCATTTTATTCAAGTCCGATTTTTTTGCGCTTGCGGTAGAGGGTTGCCTGGTCGATGCCCAGGATTTCCGCCGCTTCGGTCAAGCTTTTGGTCAGTTCCAGGATTTTTCGCAGGTGTGCTTCCTCGAGTTTTTCGAGCGAGACCCTGGAGCCGATCCTAGGCGCCTCGCTTTCGCCGGCGTTCGGGCCGGAAGCGTTGGCATCCCGGACCTGGAAGCGTAATTCGGTGGGAAAATCGTCAGGGTTCAGTTGATTGCCCTTGGCGAGGATCACGGCGCGCTCGATGGCATTGCGCAATTCACGGAGGTTGCCGGGCCATGAATACGTGCGGATGAGGGACAGCGCCTCGGGCGACAGCCCCTCCAATTTACGGGCGCATTGGCCGGCAAAAAATTTCTCGTAATGTTCGGCAAAACGCACCAGGTCGCCGTCGCGATTCCGCAGCGGCGGCATTTCGACGGCGATGACATTCAGACGAAAATAGAGGTCCTCGCGGAAAGCGCCCTCGGCGACGCGCTTCTTCAAATCGCGATTGGTTGCGGCGACGACCCGGACGTTGGCGGCGCGGGTGACGTTTTCGCCGAGACGCTCATATTCGCGCTCCTGCAACAACCGCAGGAGTTTTGGCTGGATCTCCATGGGCAGGTCGCCGATCTCATCCAGGAACAGCGTTCCGCCCTCCGCCATCCTGACTTTGCCCCAATGGTCTTTGATGGCGCCGGTAAAGGAGCCTTTGACATGGACAAAGAGTTCGCTCTCCAGCAATTCCCTGGAGAGGCTCGGGCAACTTACGGTGACAAACGGCTTGTCGGACAAGAGGCTCTTCTCATGGACCGCCCGCGCGGCGACGCTCTTGCCGGTGCCGGTTTCGCCGAAGATCAGGATGGAGGCCGGGGTTTTGGCCGCGCGCATGAGGGTGTCCATGACCTCGCGCATGAGCGGCGTGGTGAAGTCAAAGATCGGCTCAAGGGTTTGGGACCGGGTTTCAACCGCTTCCTGTTCAAGGTGCTCGATCCGCTGGCTCATCTGCCGCAAGCGCTGCAAACGCGCCAGCACGGTCGTGAACTGCTCGCGTTGGAAAGGTTTCTCCAGGAAATCGACCGCGCCGCGCCGCATCGCTTCGACAGCGGTCTTGATGTTGCCCTGCGCGGTGAACATCACAACCGGCATGCGCGGGAATTTTTGTTGTATTTGCGTCAGAACTTCCAAGCCGTTTTCCTCTCCCAGGTTCAGGTCCAACAGGACAGCATCCCATTTTTCATCCTTGAGCCATTCGAGGCCTTGTTTGCCGGAGGGCACGCCCTCGGCATAGTGTCCGGCTTCTTCAATCAGGAAGCACGTGGCGTCCCGAAACGTCTTATTGTCGTCGATGACTAAAAAATCCATAAAGCTAATTGGTTGGCCGTGGCAGTTTGATGGTAAAGGTGGCTCCCTGTCCCGGTTCGCTTTGACAGGAAAGTTCGCCGTTCATGGCCAGCACCAATTTGCGAACGATGCTCAAGCCCAATCCCGTTGAAGGTTCTCCGGCGGTCGGGCGGGCTGAAAGCCTGCCGTAGCGCTTGAACATTTTGGTTTTGTCCTCCGGCGTGAAACCCGGTCCTTCGTCCTTGATGGCGCATTCGACATGCCCGTCAGCCAGTATTACGGACACGTGGATTTTTCTGTCCGGCGGGGAAAATTTGACCGCATTGGACAACAGATTGTCCAGCACCTGGTTTAACGCCGATACATCCGCGATGACGGTGGTGTCCTCGAGCGGAAAGAAAGTCTGAATCTTCAAACTTTTTCCGGCGGCGGCTTCCTGGTATTGCCTGGCGACGTTTCCAGCCATTTCCGCAAAGTTGACGACGCCCGGCTGGACCACGAAGGCGCTGTCGGATGCGGTATTGGCCAGGAATTCCTTGACGAAGGAAAGCATTTGGGCGCTCGAATACAGGATGTTTTCGGACAACCGCGTCAATCGTTCGTTTTGGATCTGCTCGATCTGTTCGCACAGCAGAACCGCGCTCATATTCATGCCGCCCAGGTGGTTTTTCATGTCATGGGCCAGGATGCCCAGCAATTCATCCTTGTCCTCGGCAAGCTGTTTGAGCCGGTCGCGCGCGATCTTGAGCGAGAATTGAGTATGGACGCGCGAGATCAGCTCAGCATGGTTGAACGGTTTGGTGATGTAGTCCACGCCTCCCGCGTTCAGGGCGCGAACGATCAGGTCCTTGTCATCCGCGGCGGAAAGAAAAATAATGGGAATATCTTTCCATTCGGGGTTTTCCTTGACCTGGCGGCAGACTTCGTAGCCGTCCATTCTGGGCATGAGAACGTCGAGCAGAATGATGTCCGGCGGGCGGATCGCCATGCGCTTTAACGCCGTGGCGCCATCGGCGGCCGGGATGATTTCATGCCCCAATCCGCCCAGGACCGCGCCGATCATCTGGATATTGGCGGGCTGGTCGTCCACCACCAGGATCCGGGCCGAAGCCAATTTGGGGGAGGGGGCGCCGTCCGGCATATTCGCGGCGGAGGGCGGCGACACGGGTTTCATCGGCGTTGCGGTTGTTTTCGTCGCGGGCATTTATTTATTATCGGTCTTCAATTCTTCAACCAATATGGAAAATTCTTCAAGGTGTTTCTCCAAATCGGCAACGCTGTAGTTCTCGGCATCGTGGAGCAATTTTCGGGAGTAATCAATGACCGGTTGCGACCGCCAGCGCTGCCCGATCTCCCCGAGCCGCAGGGCGAACTCTTTGCTTTCGTTGACAGCCACACTATCGCGTATCGCGGGCCAGGGTTCAACCAGCAACTCGTTCAGGTTGGCCAAAAGTTCGGGTGGGGCGGGGGAATCGTCCGATTCCGTGTTCCCGTTGCCGGCGGATTTGTCCTGGACGAACTTCGGGAGGAAACGGGCCAATTCATTAAAGAGTTCCCGTCTTGAAAAAGGCTTGCGGATACAACCGTTGAACTGCTGCCGCAGAAAATCTTCGTCATCCTGGATCATCGAGGCGGTCACGGCGATGCATGGCACCTTTTCGAGGCCGGGGATCTTGCGGATGGCGGCCAATGCTTCGTCCCCGGCCAATCCGGGCATGCGGATATCCATGAGAATCAAATCGGGTTGGACTTCACGCGCCGCCTTGATCGCCCGCATGCCGTCCCTGGCAAAAAAGAGCCGATGATGGCTGCTGGCGAGCATGGCGGCCAGCAAGTCGCTGTTGGTCTGGTTGTCATCAACAATGAGCAGGGTGGCGGGACATAACCTGTTGAAATCAGACGCCTCGTCTATTTTAACCGGCATCGACTGCGTGGAAACCGGCACGTTGAGAAAACGCAGATGAAAGACCGAGCCCTGGCCCAAGACGCTGGCAACGGTAACGGAGCCGCTTAAAGTTTCCGTGAGGCGTTTGACGATGGCCAATCCCAGGCCGGTTCCCTGTTTTTCCTTGTCCTGATGCGCGCCGGATTGCACGAACGGTTTGAAAATAGCGTCCAATTTGTCGCGCGGAATACCCAACCCGGTGTCCTGGACCTCAACGATGAGCGTGATTTTGCTGTCCGGCTGCTTTTCCCGGGAGATGCGCAGTTCCACGCCGCCATGATCGGTGAATTTAATGGCGTTGCCGACGAGATTGACGAGGATCTGGCGCAGGCGAAGACGGTCGATGAAGATGGTTGGGGGGAAGTCTTCCTGCACTTGATAATCCAATTTGATATTCTTCTTGGCGGCAGGCTCGGAAAATAACGTGCGAATGAATTCACAAACTTCCCTCACATCGGTCGGCTCCGGCCGCAACTCAATCACGCCGGTTTCAATCTTTGAAATATCAAGAATGTCGTTGATGAGCTGGAGCAGGGAATTGGCGCTGGAGCGGATGGATTGGAGATATTGGCGGTGTTTGGGGTTCTGGACTTCCTGGGCCAAAATTTCGCCGAATCCGACGATGGCATTCATCGGCGTGCGGATTTCGTGGCTCATGTTGGCCAGGAAAATGGTCTTTTCCTGGTTGCTGTGCTCGGCCTGGAGCTTAGCTTCGACCAACTTGCGTTCGCGTTTCCGCTGCATGGCGGCGACGTGCGAGAGCCACAACGCGATGAGTCCCGCGCCGATTCCAAAAAATCCGGCGGCGACTGTGGCCTCATTGGAGACCTGGACCTTTCTGTAGATTTGGCTCCGGATGTCCGTTTGCTCATTGGCCAGAGTTGCATCCAGCGGAGTGATTTCGGCGCGGATCTGATCCATCAGTTTTTTTCCCTGGCCGGTGGCAAACATTTTTTCTGCTTTGCCGGGGTTGGTATTGTAGGTGTCGATGACCTCAGACAACCACGCGAGCAGGGAGCCGGAATCCGATTGGATTTGGGCGCTTTTCCCGGATATAGCCGGGTCTGTGTGGGACAAATCGTTCAACCGCCCAAAGCGCGATGGCAGCGTTCTCTGGGCATAGTAATAAGGAGCCAGAAAATCACGGTTGCCAGTCAGCAAATACCCGCGTTGGCCGGTTTCAGCGTCCAAAAGCAGGCCCAGGGTTTCAGTGAGATCCTCACGCATATCGCTGATTTGTCTGCCATCGGTCATGCGCGTGGACAACTGGGACCAGGAAACAAGCGCGAGAATCATGCTGCTCAACGAGAAAATAAGCCACACGATGAGGATCAGCTTGTAAAACTGGCTGCCGATATGGCGTTTCATGCATTCCTTGTTTTTTTGCCGGTCTTGCGGGCGCCCCCAAAGATAGCTCAATGTAGAATCGTCGGGATGGAATGTCTAGGATGATATTGGTATCAATGGTTCAAGGCCTGGGCCGGAGTGTTTCCCAAAATGAAAATCCCGCGGTTATGCCCTTGAATAACTTCCCCACAAAGGACTTTTTGGCCGATTGCGCTTCTGCGCCGGATTTTAAGCCGCGCAACAAGCGACGGGCGAAGAGAACAAAGGCACCCACTTTGGTCACGGATGATGTGACCGAAGCGGCAGCCTTTGCGATACTGGAGACCTGGCGCCATTCGTTCTGCACCCGCTCCAGGTCCTGGAGCAAATGGATGCGATTAAGCTCGCTCTCGGCCAGAAGGATCTGCCTTTGGATATCGAGACGTTCTAATCGAGATCTTTTGTCAAACATTCGCGGTCCTTTTTTAATTGTTCCAATGTGCCGGCGAGCACTTTCCAATCGCGTTGCAACTGCCTCAACCGGCTGTAAAGATACACCGCCGCCCCGCCATAAAGCGCCGTCAGGATCGACAGCACGATGACCGGCGACCGGTTCCAAAATACGATCACGATGATCGCCGTCAGCGTGAACATCGCCAGCAGTCCCAAGGTCATGGCGCCAATGGCAAAAAAGAGCGCGCGCATCACCCGCTCGCGCTCTTCCTCCATCTCCACCATCAATAGGTGGAAACGGTTTTCACAGATGACTAGTAGTCGCAGAGCGACACGTTTGGACGCCCCCGCCAATGAAAGGCCGGGGTCCTGTGGTGCTTCCATAAGACTTTAGTCCCGGCGCTTGAGCAGGAACCCGATGACTGCACCCAGCCCAAAGGCGATTCCGAGTGATTGATACGGGTATTTGCGGATCGTTACATCCGTGGCGCGCGCGCCGGCAACGGCTTTGTCCTGGATATTTTCCCAGGCCTCGAGTCCGGCGTTTTTGCACCGTTCGAGTGCCGCGGACAGGCGGCGGCGGGCCTCGATGACTTTTTCCTCCGCGACATTTGCGGTGGCGTTCATCAAGGCCTTGGCGTCCTCCACGAGATCTTGCGCGGGTCCTGCGAGCTCTGCTGTCATGCTTTCATGTGTTGTATGTTTCTTCATAATCTTCCTATTTTTTCAATATTTTGTGTTTGAATGATTTTCCTGTGTATTTCATAAGCGGAAGCCATGCCGCGGAGGAAATTAAAATGAGGCACGGAAAACGGCGTGTTTGGTTCATTCCCGATTTTGAATGCGATGCAAACTGCAAATGAATTGGCCGGGATGATGCAGTTTGCAAAGGCGATCCGGTTTTCTTCAAAGGGCATTTTCACGCGAATGCGCGTTTTTGGCCTTTCAACGACAAATTTATTCCAGGGACTATCGCGGCACGGCATTTGCAAAAGGCGATTCAGGCGTGAGAACGCCTGAACGAATAAAAACCGAAAACAAATGAACATGCTTGCTATAAAAGGAAACTTGAATATTGCCAAAGGCCGGGTGAAACAACGGCTTGCCCGTCTGGCTGACAATCATTTGCAGTTTATCGAGGGCATGGAGGAGGAATTGATCGGGCGCATCCAAAAACGCACAGCGAAAACCAGGAAAAGGTTTGAGCGTGCCTGTGGTCACAATGGAAATAAACCGGGCAACCACCTCGCATCATGAGCATCCCATCATCCACCATACTCCCGGTAGCCTGGTTTGAATCTCAATTCCATGTTCCACTCACCGTAAAACTACAGTCCAACCTGCCATCTGCAAATCCAATGAAAACCCCGGAATCGAGCAAATCTTTAATGCCATCACTTTTTCACGTTGCGGCCACCCTCGACGACCTGCCCGCGCCATCAAAACGCAAGCCGCTTTCCAGCCGCCTGCCGGCTGATGGTTGGCCATTCAGCCGCGACCGTTTGGAGCGCGCCTTGCACGCGCGGATGTCGGAGATCAGGAAAAATCATGCTTCCATTGAGCCCAAGCCAACAAGGAGAGCTGCGAATCATCCGTTCGAGTTCGCCGATGCCGCGGTCAAGGCTGCATGAAGAAATGAACGCTTTTGAATACAATTGTCTACGCCAAAGGGCGGGTCAACTATGGGTCGGGGCTGTTGGCCACCTGGCCACCTTCATGCTGGCTGCCATCCTGGTCGTGGCCTGGGTATTGACCAGTCCGCTGTTTCAACTGGTAGGGATGTTGTCTGAAAACTGGAAGCGAAAGAAAACCACAATGATAAAGGAGAATTATGAATAAAGGTATTGGATTGGCATTATTGGCAGTAGGGATCGCGCTAATCGTTTATGGGGCGCATTCCTCGGATTCGGCCGCATCGCACGTATCAAACTTTTTCACCGGCTCGCCGACGAACAAAGCGCTTTGGCTGCTCCTGGGCGGGATCGCTGCCACGATTTTAGGGGTAGTGATGGTCTTCGTGCCGGCCCGCAAGACTTGATCCCAAGCTCATTGCAAAATTTGGAAATCAAAAAAAGGAAAAATATGAAACTAACCGCCAGCACATTGAACCGCGCTCTATGCCTGGGACTCATGACCACTGCCGCCGTGACCACGACAGCCGGTTGCGCGGGCAACCAATACAACCGCAGCACCGGTGAATACATCGATGATTCATCGCTCAAATCGCGCGTGAGTGATGCTTTGCATGATAATCCCGATTACAAGTTTGATAATGTGAACGTGGATGTCTACCGCGGCACGGTCCAATTGAGCGGCTTTGTGGACACAGACGACCAGAAATCAAGGGCCGGAGACCTTACCAAAGGTGTTCAGGGCGTGAAAAAGGTCGTGAACAACATCACCTTGAAACCGCAGCAATGATATGAAGAAGCTGATCCCACTTTTCGCATTGCCTTTGCTTCTTGCCGGGTGCGGGAACAATACGACCAGCAGCGAGAGCGATACAAATGGTCCCGCGTCCGCTGAAATGAACACCAATTCAGCCGTTGCTCCGGCGGACACCAATATGCCGGCAGTGAACACCAATGCCGATATGGCTGCAACCAATGTCCCGGCGGTGAACGGCTCCACGAATTCGCCTCCTTGATCGGCGGCAAAACAATCTCCACAAGAGAGAGAGAACGTCGTGATTTAGGGTATAAGGGCTATTCACGACGCTTTTTTTAAGCAGTGGTTGAGCAACTGGTGCGAGCCAAACGGGCAAATATTGAGATTGCACTGCTTGTAGCGCAGACATTCCATCCCTGAAACCTTGTTAATCGTGTAGAATTGCGGTTGCACTCGGGGACACGGAACGTTTGGCTCGCGCACAAAAGCGGAGCTAAAGACGCCGCAGTCCAAACGCTACGCGAATGACTATAACTATATCCTGTGCAGAAACCCCTAGCCCCGCCTTAGAATGGCGACGGATTGCGGCGGCACGGTGATTTTGTTGCCGGAGATCCTTGAGTCTTTGTTGGAGAGCAACAGCGGATTGCAATCGCCGGCGCAATGAAAGAGGGTTTGCAGACCCTTTGAAAAATTATAAACGGCCACCACGGAATTGCGCTCCACGACCAGCCAGCGCCGATGCTCGTCGTAATTAATCCGGACACGTTCGAGGCGTCCATCAGACAGGTCCGGCTCGGCATGGCGCAAATGGATCAATTTTTTGTGCCAGTCCAGGATGTCTGCGTGGGGAGAACGCGAAACTTCGGACCAGTTCAACCTGGAATTCTCAAACGTTTCAAGCGCCTGCGGATCGGGCGTGTCCTCCGGTTTCCAACCAAAGGCGGCAAATTCCCGGCAGCGTCCTTCACGAACGGCGCGCGCCAATGCCGGCTCCGGGAAATCGGTGAAATAATAGAAGGGTGTGCCGGCGCCCCATTCCTCGCCTTGAAACAACATCGGCACAAATGGCGCGGTCAGGACCAAAGCCGCGGCCAGCTTTAATTGTTCGGTGTTAAGCAACTGGCTGCTGCGTTCGCCACGCGCCCGATTCCCCACCTGGTCGTGATTTTGCAGATAACCGAGGAAACGGTGCCCGGAAAGCCCTTCCACGGGACGCCCATGGATTCGGCGGCGGTGTTTTGAATACCTGCCGTCATAGACGAACGCGTGGCGCAGGGCTTTCGCCAGATCCGACAATTTCCCAAAATCAGAATAGTATCCCGTTTGCTCGCCGGTCAGCACGGTGTGGAGGGCATGATGAAAATCATCACTCCATTGCGCGTCCAATTGAAAACCGCCGCGCTCACGCGTCCAGAGCAGCCGCGGATTGTTCAGGTCGCTTTCGGGGATCAGGACAAGATGGCGCCCGAGTTGAGCTGAAAGTTTCTCCACCTCGATTTTCAACTGTTCCAAAATATGCACCGCCGAAGTGTCAAAGATGCCGTGCACCGCGTCCAATCGCAGACCGTCGAAATGAAAATCACGCAGCCACATCAGCGCATTGTCACAGAAGAACTGCCGTACTTCGCCGCTGTCCGCGTCATCGAAATTGACGCCTTCGCCCCAGTACGTGCGAAATTTTTGCGTGAAATACGGCCCAAATTTGCCCAGATAGTTTCCCGCCGGTCCCACGTGGTTATAGACCACGTCCAAAATCACCGCCAGCCCACGCGTATGGCAGGCGTCCACAAATTTCTTTAAATCGTTCGGCTTACCGTATGCATGATGTGGCGCAAACAGGTCCACGCCGTCGTAACCCCATCCGTGATCGCCGGAAAACTCGATCACAGGCATCAATTCCACGTGAGTTATGCCCAGCCCGACCAGATGATTCAGTTTTTCAATGGCAGATAGAAACGTGCCTCCCGATGTGAAGGTGCCGATATGCAATTCATAAATTACGGCAGATGATAGCGGTTGCGCCTGGAAATTTTTGTCTTTCCATTTGAAACCGTGCGGGTTGACGAGTTGCGATAACTTGTGGACACCATCAGGCTGCGACGCCGAGCGGGGATCGGGAAATGGTCCTGAGCCGTCCAGGACGAAGCCGTAATCGTCGCCGGCTTTCGCGGATTTGATCTCTCGCGTCCACCACCCGCGCTCATCAGGTGTCATCGAATAATTTTTACCTTTGAGATGCAGTTCGACTTTTTTTGGAAATGGCGCCCAAACACGGAATACATGCATGATCAATCTCCTTTAATCAGTAATGCGACGGGAAATTTGTGGAATAATGCGTTGAGCTCGACTTTGCCTGATACATTTTCTCCCGTAAACTCATTGCGCCAACTCCGGCCCGGCAATTCAACAGCCAACCCTTTCCAGTCGCCTTTCAATTTCAGGATAAAACGCGGCACAATCGTGATGGCCACGCCGCCACGCATGAATGCAATGAGATGTTCTGCTGTCTCTCCACGAAGATTGAGCGACTCGTAGGTTCCCTTGAACACATCCTTCATTTTCGCACGCATGGCGAGCGTTTTACGGATCAGCCAGAGCTTCGGCAGGCCTTCTTCGCGGTTTTTCCAGGCTTCCTCGGCGGAAATATCCGATGCCTGGTGAAGTAATTTTTTACGATGCTGAAAATCAACCGGCCGGCGGTTGTCCGGATCGACAAGGCTGTAATCCCATATTTCATTTCCCTGGTAAATATCCGGCGCGCCCGGGACGGCGAGACGGATCAATGTCTGTGCCAGGGAATTGATCTGCGCCGGGACGGATAATGTTGAGATGAACTTTTCGAGGTCTCCGATGAAATTTTTGTCGTTGACCGTTGCGGTAACAAAATTTTTCAACGTTTCGTCATATCGCGCATTGCGACGATTCCAGTCGGTATGCTGTTTCGCTTCGCATGAAGCCTTTTCCATATAAGCGAGGAGGCGTTCAAGAGACAAAGGCCAGGCGCCAATAAGTGTTTGGTAGTAAACATATTCGGCGTTCCGGTCGGGATAATCACTTTTGCGATGGCGCTCATTCATCTTGGACCACCGCAAAACCGTCTCGCGCCATTCATCGGGGATTTCGGAAAGTAAATTGATGCGCGCGCGCGCATCTTCGCTTCGCTTGGTGTCATGCGTAGAACTGCCCAGCATCGAATGCGGCCAGCGCGCATGTTGTATCCGGCAATATTTGTGAAATTCTTCGGCACTGATGCCAAACCGTCCCGGGTCGGCCCCGACTTCATTGATGGAAACGAGCCGGTTGAAGCAATAAAACGCTGTGTCTTCCACGCCCTTGGCCATGGCTGGGCTGGTCAGTTGCTGAAGGCGCGCCACAAAATCGCTTTCACGCTCGCCATGATAGATCAGCAGCATCAGCCCGGTCATAAAATCGAAAAGTTCCGGCGCGCGACCGCGACTCGATTCTTTTGCCTTTGTCGCGGCCAGTTCAATGAATTGAAAATCATTTTCCTCCACGACGTTCTTTTCCGGACGGACATACGTGCGGTACACCGGAAAGCTCGCAACGAATTCGATCAGCGCATCACGCCATTGCTCTGGTGGAAACGAAGTGATTGAATGGGTGGGGGCCATTTCTATCAGCATCTTGACGAGGCGGTTCACTTCGGTCGCGAATAATGTTTCCAGCACCAGCCGTTTTTTTTCCTGGACGATCTTTTTGGAATCCACCGGTTCGCCGGTGAATTCGGCGTAGAATTCGGTCATCGCCTTTTCATTGGCCGGTTGGATGAACAGGCCGTTGACCTCATTCATGAAATCGTATCCGACGGTGCCCTGGACTTTCCAATCCTCCGGGAGGGTTTCCCCCAGTTGCAGGATTTTTTCAACAACAATCCATTTGTCCGGGGCGAGCCGGCGCAAGTGGTCCAGATATTCTTTCGGATCGCGCAAGCCGTCGGGATGGTCCACTCGCAGGCCATCCAGCCATTGAAGCCATTGGCCAAGGCGTGAGTGGGAATCGCGAAAGACGTTTTCATCCTCCACGCGTATTCCAGCAAGTGTCGCTATGGCGAAGAATCGACGATAGTTTAATCGCTTGTCGGCATCATCCCAAAACGCGAGGCGATAATGTTGTTTTTGAAGCAGTTCATTCAGCCCGGCGCGGCCCGGATTGGCGAAAAATTTTTCCATCGAACCCGGGACCAGCGGAAATTTGTGCTCGAAATATGAGAGCACAGGCTCGCCGTTTTGTTCAATGACCTTCAGTTCGTCGCGTTCCAGGACGCGTTCATAGCGGTCGCCGAGGACGGGCGCCAGAATTTTGCCGCGCAACTCTGGATCGGAGCATTCCCAGTCGATGTCGAAGTGATTTGCGAAGCGGCTGGCCCGTCCGTTTTTTAGCACATCCCACCACCAGGCGTTCTCTTGCGTGCCGACGTCCATGTGGTTCGGCACGATGTCCAGGACAAGCCCCAGGCCGTTTTGCCGCAATGCGGAAATAAATTTTTCCAGTTCGGCTTCCGTGCCGATCTCCGGGTTGAGTTGGCCGAAATCGCAGACATCGTAGCCGTGGCCGCTGTGGGCGCGTGCCTTGAAGAGTGGCGAGGCGTAGACGTGTGAAATTCCCAACGCCGATAAATAGGGGACCAGGGCCAACGCATCGGCCAGCCGGAAGTGCTCGTTGAATTGTAGCCGGTAAGTCGCCCGAGGGATTTCCATGTTCAATTCCGCTGGATATGGAAGCCGAGATTCTCGCCGAGGGTCAGGAATTTCTCCGTCCATTGCTTCGACTTCTCGTCAGTGTGCTTTTGCATTTCCGGCAAAACCCGCGCGTGCAATTGGTCGTAAGTGTTTTGCGGTTTCCATAGATTGACGGAGATGGGAAGTATCGGCAGCAAAGCGGCTGAATTCGACAGGCGTTGCAGGATGTCCATGTTCTCCGGCGACTTGTACAACTCGTCGCTCAAATGGTCGAGATGGCGCTTTACAACAAAGGCCAGCGAATCCTTCTCGAGCGTGGCGTTAGCGTTGTTCGCGACGGTGATCAGGGAACGGATGCGTTCGGCATCAACGCTTCCATTCTCGAACTGCTTGCGCAATTCGGCGTTGATGACGAATTCCGCCGCCGGCGCCAGGGCGTTAAGAGGAGGCGCGTGGATATTGTTAAGAAACTGCGCCAGGGGCGAATAACGGTCCGTCAAAGATTTGTACGTGTTGTAAATGTCGTCGCGCGTCGCGCCAAGGATCTGGTTGAGCACTTTGTTTTGCTCATCGCGGAACAGGTTCTTGAGCGAATAATGGGATTCGCCGAAATGCCGGTCCAGCACCCGGATGGCTTCGGGAAAATCCGCCCGCTCAAACGCCGCGCGGGCCTCATTGGCGAGCGCGTCATACTTTTCCTGCGATTCAAAGTGCCGCACGCCGCAGTTGAGATGATGTTCGCCCATGTACAGCACGCCGTAGGTAATGATGTCTGAATTACGTGTGATATCGAAGGTGACCTTGATGCGTCCGACCGCCAGCCGCGCCGCGCCCGCCGTCCAAAGCTGCCGATCCTCCTGGGTGACGGTATAAGCATAGATCTTCGCTTCTGCCGGGTAAGATTCAAACAATGAACTGATGGCGTAGTGCGCCGCGACAGTTTCGCGGGTCATGATGGCAGGCTTGACGAACCGCTCGTAAACGACGCGGCCATTCTGGTTTTCCGGGATGTTGCTTTTGGCCTGCTCCAGGATTTCCACGAAATGCGGTTCCAGATTTTCGCCTCCGAGTTCGGCGGCCAATTGCAGCGCGCGCGCCGCGTACTGGATGACCTGCGTCGTCTCGATTCCAGAAATCTCGTCAAAAAACCAGCCGCAACTGGTGTACATGAGCATCGCATGGCGCTGCATTTCCAGCAGGCGCATCGCGATGATCTTTTCCGCCTCGCTCAATTCGCGCGCACCGTGTTTTTGGAAGAACTCATTGATTGTTTCAGGCGACCGGTCGAGAATGATCGAAATGTAGTCGTCACGCGCGGACCACGGGTCTTTCAAAAATTCTTTTCCTTTCGCTTCGTAAAGGGGCGTCAGTTGGTCGCGCAACCAGTCCATCGCCTGGCGCAAAGGTGCGCGCCATTTTTGGGTCCATCCCTCGTGACCGCCCGAGCAACAACCGCAATCTTCTTTCCATCGTCCGACGCCGTGCGAGCAGCTCCACGCGCTGCCCTGGTGGATCTCCGCTTCATGCGTTGGCGGATGCTTCTCAAGATATTCCGCATACACCGTGAGTTTGGAATCGTCGCTCGTCTCGATCTTGTGCAAGGCGAATGCCAGCGCCATGTCGCCGTATTGGAAATGGTGCCCGTACGATTCACCGTCCGTGCCGATATGCACCAGTTGTGCTCCCTCCAGGTTGGGGTCGAACGCTCCGAGCAATCGGCCGGCAAACGATTCGCCGTTGGTGAGCAATTTCTCGAAGGCGACCGCTTGTGATACCGGCGCGTCATAAAAGAATACCACGATCGAACGTCCTTCCGGCAGTTTCACCAGATACGGCTCTTTGGGATTCACCTTCGCGCCGTTGACATCCTGCCAGTCGCCATTTCCATCCAGAGGACGGACCCGGCTGGCCTGATACGGCGAGAGGATGGTGAATTTGATCCCGTGTTGCGCCAGGACGTCGAGTGTTTCGTTGTCCGCCGCGGTTTCCGGCAGCCACATTCCTTCGGGCTTGCGGCCAAAGCGCGATTCAAAATCGAGGATGCCCCAAATGACCTGGGTATGCTTGTCGCGCGTGTTCGCGAGGGGAAGGATTATGTGGTTGTACGCCTGCGCGATGGCTGACCCATGACCGGAGAATCGTTCGCGGCTTTTTTTATCGGCTTCCACGATGGCCTGGTGGATATCCGGCTGCTTCTCCTTCATCCACGAGAGCAGGGTGGGGCCGAAATTGAAGCTCATGCGCGAATAATTGCTGACGATTTTGTCGATGCGCCCGTCGCCATCGAGCAATCGCGCCCGGGCATTGGGCGCGTAACATTGAAAGCAGATTCGCTCGTCCCAATCATGGTATGGATACGCAGAATCTTGAAGCTCAACGGTTTCCAGCCACGGATTTTCACGGGGGGGTTGATAAAAATGCCCGTGAACGCAAATAAATTTTTCCATAACTCCTTTTGTTATCGCTACACTATTCGCGCGATTTTCCCGCTTGTCAAATGGCCAAAAGAGAAAAAATCAGAATTCAGTACGGCAATATTGCGAGGAACGTTTTCGAAACGAAGGATGATTAGCCGGGTGTTCCCAAGACATCGCACCACGGATCAATGCGGATTTGAAATTTGCCCAAAGGCGCGCTGGCGACATACCTTCGCCAAAGCCAGGCGGCCACGACAGAATTTCGGGCTTGGACCAAGACGACGGCTTCTTTTTCTGCGCCCTGGGGATGGATCGTGAGCAGTTGTTCGAGTTCTTTGGCTGCAAAGATGGAATCTTCGTCCGGCTCGCCGTCCGGATTTTGCGCGGACGGCGCCGGCGGACTGAGAACGGTCAGCAGGTAGAAAAATTGTTTGTTGGCGGACCAATTCAAACCGCCGGTGATGTCCGCCGATAAACTCTGTTGCAGGCTTTGGATGTTTGGAGCCTGCTGGCCCGATGGCACAATCGTATCCACATCCACCCAATAACCCTGCTCAAAATCGTCCGCCTCCACGGATTCGATGCCTTTCTCCACCTGTTTGATAACGTCAGCCCAAAGCAATGGCGCCGGCCCGGTTTCGGTGAGCAATTTATCCGTGAATTGCGCCGAGGTGATGGATTTGAGATCCACATCGAGAGGCTTTTCCTCTTGTGAAGGTGTGAATAGGGTCTTTTCAAATCGCTCTCGTGCTGATTCAACGCCGGAGGCAAACACGATCGAACTCCTACACGCATCCCAGGTCTGGAGTGATTCGCTGTCGCCGTACCGTCCATGAGCGATGCGCATTTGCGTCAGGGTGGCGATGGCGGTGAATAAATAGGCGCTCATGGATATAGTATTCGACTGAAATTCGTACCTGCGCTCCGCAAAAAAAGCGATGACAAAAAAGGACAGGTCGCTATTTAAGACTTTTCATCCTGCTTATCCCTGTCGTTGACGTTCTAAATCCTTCTGCGCACACTTGTTGGAGGTAGCGGCAAAGTCGAATCGCGAAGGCGAATGTTATGGTAAAATATATCAGCTTCATTCTAACAGGTTTATTGCTGGTGGGGTTGTTGACGAGTTGTCGGCGTTCGTCCGAATTGTACGCCCCGTCGAATCCCGCGGCTTATTTCAAGACGCCTTTCAAGGACGAAACACAATTTATCGTCGAGGCAATTGTTTCGGATATCGCCGAACAAATTTACTTCGCCAGATACGACCGATTGCCGGATAGTAGCTATTTTTCAATCGATGCCACTGAGACTGCCAATTCACCCATTGATGCTCCGGTTTATAACGTCGAGATAGGCCTGGATTCGACCCATCGGGGGCTGAAGCTGCAATTAACAATTGATCGTCCGATATGGTCGCCGGAGGTCTATCAAGATTTGACATCGGCTCTGGCGCAATACGTTGGCTTGAACGCATCCAACCCGAATACGACAGAGGACACAGACTTACTTGCAAAATTGACTGATGGCAGACCGGAGACGATTGAGGAACAAAACCAGGAATTATCCAAGGGGCTGGAACGTGATTTTACGGACCCGGTATTGCACGAAGAGGCGGCGGTATTGCTGGGGGCATTCACGTTGCGGGAACGATCGGGTTATTTTTATGATATCCGGTACCCGCTCTCACGCATCACGGCGCATCTGGCAATGGCGCAGTTTTTGAATGGAAGCAATTCCTACGGAATCAACGGCAAAATGGCCAACGCGATGGCGCTGACTCTGGCGGGAGACCAGGCCGCGGCATTGGATCAACTTAAATCCATCAGTACGAATGATCCCGCCGCCGCCTGTTTTGTCCGGGCTTTATGGACGCGCAATACGGGTGATTTCCGGATGCTTAATCAGGTCAACGGCCTTTCCCGCGTGGAAAGCATCGAATGGGACTCAGCCATGGCCCGATATCTGGGAGGTCCCGTTGCCTGGTCCAAATTAAGCAATTCGCAGATGCAAAATATAGATTTTGTGCGGGAGGCATACCAGGACGACCATTCGGTGGAAATGGGACATCAATTGATGGATGCTGCCCTTCCGTTGGAATTCCAAGAGGTCAGCACGGTCTATCAACTTTCCCAAAACAAGGTGCTGACGCAGGCGCAATTGATACCGGCTTTGAATGTCATGCCGGAACGATGTTTTTCAACCATCGATGGGGCGACTCATGTTCGCATCATCGGCTGGGGACAATGGGCGGCGTTTCTCCAGCGGCAATTATGCTCTGCCGTCGAGGAGGATTTCAATATGTTGTATTACATGTGGGGTGTGCCGGACGACGCGAAGTCATTCGCCAATCGCTGCGACCAACGATTGAATGGGTTGCGATTGTATCCCTTCGTCCGCCGGTTTGATTGCACGGACGTGCAATCCTATCACCAAGCTGTGGATGACGGCTTCAAGGTGACGATCGAAACGCCGCAACTCGTCCCTGCTGAATGCTGGAACTGGCTGTGTTATACGGTTGATTTTGCGCCGTTATACAATCCCAACCCCAACCCGCATGTCAACGAGTGGCACCATCATAATCCGCCGCCGGGAACAGTTTACAATTTAAACCCGCGCCTGAACCATCCCAGCCTGATCGGGCGCGGGGACGCTGTGGCGTTTTTTGAAAAGCTCCACCAATTGGCGCCGTACGATTCCCGAATCGATAATTTTATCATTGAGCACAAGTACAACAGCCACCCCACGTATGACCAGGCGATGGAATTGTTCAGCAATGTCATGCCGTATTCGCTGGCGGCATTAAGAACCGGGGCCTGGGCGGTGACGAACCAGCCGGAGCAGTTTGAAAAACTCATGCTCCAGGCCGCACAACTGAACCCGGCCAGTTATTATGACCTGGCCGATTATTTTGCTCAACGGCATCAGGACGACATCGCGGCGGGCTATTATGACAATGGGTGCACGAATGATTCCGACGCCGTGGAAGCCGCCAGTTATGGTCTTTGGCGTGTGCGATACTACGTGCGAAAAGGCCAGATGGACAAGGCCCGCCAGGTAGCAGATTTCGGCGCAGAAGTGTATTCTTCGATCGGCCTTCGGTCAGAGGCGCTGTTCTTCGAGTTGACCAGTAATTATGATGAGGCGTTCGACTGGTACACGACCAACGAAGACCGTTATGACGAATCGGATCCGGTGGTCGATTTTTGCATCCGTTACAAAGCGATGACCAGAGATGACCGATTTGATTCCGAATTGCAGAAACGCATCAAAAAGTTTTTTCCAAAGGGCATTGAGCACGTTTCACTCGCCGATTTCGGGAACACTCCGCCGTCCGATGGTACGTGGGTCAGGGGTGAAAACAATCTTACCAAAGCAGCCGGCCTAAAGACGGGAGACGTCATTGTAGCCGTCTATGGAATGCGTGTGCATAATTTCAAGCAATACATGTTTGGCCGGGAATGGGAGACTGGCCCGGCACTTGATCTAATCGTTTGGCAGGGCGACGGTTATCATAATATCACTGCCAACCTGCCTGACGACCATCGGTTCGGGGTGGATTTTGACAATTATCCACCCAATGCCAATTGAAGCGCACATACGTTCGCGGACCGGTATGTTGATAGCGCTCTTGAAACCGTTCCACAAAAGAGCGAAATTGTATTGCCACGATTTAAAGGATTTGGTTGCGGTTGTATTTTGGTCAATTTTTCTAGTGCCATCCGTATTCGGGCAATCAACGGCAAAGTCCGCCATGCAAATTGGCAATCAGGGCCAGCTTTTATTCAACCAAGGCCAGTACGCGCAGGCGTTGGACGTCGAAACCAAGGCGCTGGCCGTGGCGCAAAAAACTTTGGAACCACAAAGCCTGGTCACGGCGGGTTGTTGGGAAGGGCTGGGCAATATCTACCGGGAACTGGGAGATTTTACAAATTCGGAAGCATCGTTCAAAAAGGCCTTGGAGATCCAGGAGGCGGTTCATGGGTTGAATCATTCCCAAACGGCGAATGTTTTGGACGAATTGGGCCTGCTCTACGCCATCATGGGGTGGTACAGTGAAGCCGGGCCTCTGCTGCAACAGGCGCAGAGCATCAATGAAACAACCAGCGGCCCGGGCAGCGCTGCCGTGGCCAAAAGCCTGACGAGCCTGGGAACTTATTACGCGGCCATCGGAGACTTTTCGAAAGCGGAGGATTGTGACAACCAGACTTTGCAGATCGACCAGGCCCTTGAGGGAACAAACGGACTGGATACGGCCATGGCATTGACCGCTCTCGGCGATCTCGAGATGATCATGGGCGATTTCAGCAAGTCGGAACCGCTGCTGCAACAAGTGCTGGCCATCGATCAAAAAAATTACGGACCAAACCATCCCGAAGTCGGCGGGGTTTTGAACTCGCTGGGCACGCTGTATTATCGGGAAGGAGATTTTGCCAAGGCGGAAACCTATTTCAAACGCGCGGAGCAGATCGCTGAAAGCAGTTACGGGCCGAATAATCCCGCTACCGCCTCGACCCTGGGCAGTTTAGCGGTGCTTTACATGAATATGGGCGACGACGAAAAGGCGGCGCCGCTCATTGATCGGACGCTGACGATCGATGTGAAGAGCTTCGGCACCAATGCCCCGGCGATCGCCGGCATTTTGGGACAAATTGCGGGGATTTATGACCGCAAGGGCAATTTCGCGGCGGCGCTGAAGTTGGATGAACGGATGTTGAAGATCGATGAGAACTCATTTGGGCCGGAAACTCCATCGACCGCGGTGGTTTTGCTCGACCTCAGCATGGTCTATTATCTGAAGGGTGATTATTCCAAAGCCGAAACGTATGCCGGGGAGGCGATTGCCATCCAGAAAAAAACGCTCAGCCCCAATCATCCGGATCTGGCCTCGGGCCTTAGTGATTTATCCAATATTTATGCCAGAAAGGGCGAGCCAGACAAGGCGGTGGAGTTGAAAGAAAAGGCAGTCGCCATCGACGAAGAAGTTTTTGGCCCGGCGAACCCGTCCACGGGCGGGGCGCTGGCGGACCTGGGGGCGGATTATATTGACCTTCAAAAAACCAACGAGGCTGTGCAATGCGCGCAGAAAGCGGAACAGGCGCGTTTGGCCATGTTGAACAACATCCTTTCCTTTGCTTCGGAACAACAACGCCTCAATTTCCAATCGCAGATAGACCCGTATATGCTGTTTGCGACTTTGAATGATGCGCCGGATCTCGCGCAGGCAGTCCTCCGGCACAAAGGCGTGGTGCTCGATTCCTTGCTCGAAGACGAGGTCACGGCCCGCACCAGCTCCGATCCGGATTACAAGTCGCTCATCGACCAGTTGGAACCGGCCAGATGCCGATTGACGCAATTGACCATGCTTCCGCCGAAAGATTTCTCGTTCCGCACCTTGACGAACCGTTTTAATGAGTATGAAAAATTGTCAGGTCAGGTTGACGACCTGGAAAGCACGCTGGCTCGGGATGTGGCCGGCTTCGGCCAGGCGCGCCGGGCGCTGACGGTCACCGTGGCGCAGGTGCAACAGGCCATTCCATCGCAGGCGGTCCTGATCGAATATATCGATTACAATCAATATTTAGGCCGCGCAAAATCGGAGAAACGTTATGGCGCGGTGATCTTTTCCGGCAACGCGGATCCCAAATGGGTTTGCCTGGGCGCTGCCACGGATATCGAAAAAAATATTATCGATTATCAGGTGGCCGTCCGCATCAACCAGGAGGGAAAACTGTCGAAAGCCTTGCGCAAATTGTACAGCCAGGTTTGGAAACCATTGGAACCACTTTTTCCAGAAGGCACGAAGATTGCCATTGTCAGCCCGGATGGTCCCCTGAATTTTGTTTCCTTCGCAACGCTGCTTGCGGGTGACGACCATTTCCTTGCCGAAAAATATTCTTTCCGGTACGTGGCCAGCGGCCGGGATCTGCTTCGCCAGCCGGTGACGCCATTGAACCGGGACATGGTCATCTTTGCCGCGCCGGACTATTTTATCGGCGGCATGGTCAACTGGCTGTCGTCGTTCCAATTGGATCCGCTGCCCTATACCCAGACGGATGCCGTTAATCTCGGCAACCAGGCCAAACAATGGGGCTGGAACGTCGGGATCTTCACAGGTGAGTACGCTACGGAACAACGCGTACGCGCGCTTCAGTCGCCATGGATCCTTCAATTTTCCACGCACGGCATGGTGCTGCCCGCTCTCATCAAAGGCCCGCCGGAAAAATATTCGCTTTTAGGATTTCCGCTGGATTCGGGATCTTCGCCGCATGTCATCCTGCGCAATCCGATGTCCCGCAGCTGCATCGCGCTGGCCGGCGCCCAGGTCACCCTCGATGCCTGGCAGCGCGGCAAGGTGCCCCCCACAGAAAACGACGGTGTGCTCACGGCTGAGGAAGTGGGCGAACTGGACCTTCGCGGTACCTGGCTGGTGGTGCTCTCCGCTTGCGATACCGGGGTCGGCCAGTTGTGGTCGGGAGAGGGGGTCATGGGATTGCGCCGGGGATTTGTCCAGGCCGGTGCGCAAAATCTGCTGATGACTCTTTGGCCTATTTACACCGATTCGACCGGCGAGATCCTTAACGATTTCTACGTGAAGTTGCACGATGACAACAATCCGCCTGAAGCATTGGCCGAAGTGCAAAAAGATTGGCTGGTGAAACTCCGCGCAAAGAACGGATTGCTCTCCGCCGTCGTATTGGCCGGGGCATTCATCATCAGTTCGCAGGGACCCGTGCAGTAAGCAAAAAATCAGGGTTTGTCGGCAGGTGGTTCGCCGGCTGTTTCGAGGATTTCCTGCAGCGGGATCTTCAGCCAATCGGGGCGTTCCTTAAGCTCATAGCCGATCTCATAAATGACTTTGCGCAGTAGAAATGCGTCGATAAAGACCTGGAGATCGGTTTCGTCCGGCGGCAGAAAGCGCGTGCCCGCCACGGATTTCCGGTAGGCATCGAAATAAACTGCGCCGGCCCATCGCGCCCAATAACGCGTCCATAGGACCATTTGTTTCGACTGCTCACTTGGCAACGTGCCGCGTTCAATCTGCTTGAGCAACGCGGCGTAGGCGGCGTAATGAAACGATCCGATCATTCCCGCGACGTCCGTTAACGGCGAGCGTTTCAGGCGCCGCTCGCTGACGGCCAGGGACGGGTCGCCTTCAAAATCAATGATCAAAAAGTCCTTGCCCGTGTAGAGCACCTGTTCAAGGTGAAAGTCGCCGTGGATGCGGATACGGTCGCAATCCATTCTCCGCTCATACACCCCGCGGAAACGCCGGATGACCTCTGGCTCCAGTTGCAGGACCTGTTGCGCCTGCGGCTGGATCTCAGGGGGCAGCTTTTTTAACTGGCGGTTGAGAAGTTGGAAATTCTGCCGGGTGAGATTGCGCATGGACTGGAACAGGGCGCGTTGCGCGTGCGGCGTGAAAGACTCCGGCGTGAAATTCTTGTCGTCGACATCGTTGCCCAATGCCAAATGCATGTCGGCGGTGCGTTTGCCAAGCAGGCGCGCGCTTTCGATATAGGTGTCGAGGAGTTGGCGCGCCAACTCGGGTAATTCAGTGCGGGAAAGCCTGGTCACATCGGCCGAGGGCAAGGGCAGGGTGCGTTGCTCCGGCGGCAGGGTCTGCACGCGCTCGTAAAACTTGCTGAGCGCATCCAGGGTATGCTCCCAGGCGCTTTTGGCTTTGGGCACCAATGCGCTGAGAATGGCCATCGTGCGCGGTTCCTCGCGGCCCGAACGGTATTCCAAAGCCCCGGCCAACGGTGGCGAGAATGCGAATTTCTGCGTCGTGAGGAAACGCAGGATTTCAAGGTCCGGGTTGGTGCCATAATCCAGTTTGCGAAAGAATTTCAAGATTGCTTTGTCTCCGAAAAGCACCGAACTGTTGTTGTGTTCTTGCCGGAGAATGGCGGGTTCCAGGGCGGCGATGTTTTCGCCAAGGACCGCCGAAAATTGCGGCGTGTTCTTCGCTTCCATCATCCCGTATCTGCCGTCAAGGGATTGTTGCGCCGCGATCGACTCAAGGAGCGCGCGCGGAAATCCGCGGCTGGCCAACGCGTCATACAAGACCCCGCTCTGGTTGTCCTGGGTGAAATTCAGGCGGGCAATCACGATCGGCGCCAAATCCCGGGCAATGGTCTCAGCCGCTTCACCCGTGGCACAACCCAGCGGAAGAACATAAGTCTCCGGATCGCCCTGGATGAATTCCGCCTGCGCGAAAATGATGAATGCCTTTTCGTTGGCAGGAAGCAACACCCGGAGGATTTCCAGGAGACGTATATTTTTGATGCGGCGCGATTTGTCCGAGAACCACGGACGCGTGGGCAGCCAGCGCTGCAAAGCTCGTTCCAATTGCAAATGATGGCGCTCGTCGAAAACTTCTTCCCAATCATTGGCGATGTTCAGGGTAAATCGCGCCTCGCCGGGACCGGCCGTTTCACCCTCCGTCTTGGCTTCCAGCGAAAACCAATAAAAGGAATGGGGACCGAATGTCAGCGCATAAGGCTTGTCGGTGATCGCCGGAAATTCGGCGCGTCCAAATAGCTCCACGGGCGTGAGCGATTGGAAAGCGGCCAGGTCCAATTCCACCGGCTGGACAAAACGCGATAGGTTCGCGGCCACCAGGATGATCTCGTTCTGGTAACGCCGGATGCAGGCAAAAATTTTTCGGTTTTCCGGATGCAGAAATTCAATCGTCCCCCGGCCAAACGCATTCTGGCGCTTGTAGAGGGCGATCACGCGGCGCATCCACCACAGCAGCGAATACGTGTTCCGCTCCTGCACTTCCACGTTCACGGCTTCATAATGGTTCTCCGGGTCCAGGTTGATGGGAAGGTACAGGCTTTGCGGGTTGGCGCGGGAAAACCCCGCGTTCTTGTCGGCGCTCCATTGCATCGGAGTGCGCACGCCGTTGCGGTCGCCCAGATAAATGTTCTCGCCCATGCCGATCTCGTCGCCGTAATAGATGACGGGCGTGCCCGGCAATGAAAGGAGCAGGGCGGTGAGCAATTCGATGCGCTTGCGATCGTTGCCCACGAGCGGGGCCAGTCGCCGGCGGATGCCCAGGTTCAACCGCGCCCTTTGCGCGTGCGCGTACATGCGGTACATGTAATCGCGCTCCTCATCCGTCACCATTTCGAGCGTCAGCTCGTCGTGATTCCGCAAGAATAGCGCCCATTGGGCGGTCTCAGGGATGGCCGGCGTTTGTTCCAGAATATCCACGATCGGGACCCGGTCTTCCATCCGCAAGGCCATGAACAACCGCGGCATCAGTGGAAAATGAAAGGCCATGTGGCATTCATCGCCCTTGCCGCTGCCAAAATACGCCACCGCGTCCTCCGGCCATTGGTTTGCCTCGGCCAGCAACATCTTGTCCCCGTATTTTTCGTCCACATGCCGGCGCAGCTTCTTCAGGTATTCGTGCGTCTCGGGCAGGTTCTCGCAACTGGTCCCTTCGCGTTTGTAAAGATACGGCACGGCGTCCAGCCGCATTCCGTCCACGCCCATGTCGAACCAGAAATCGAGCACCTTGACCATTTCGTCATGCACGGCTGGATTGTCGAAATTCAGGTCCGGTTGATGGGAAAAAAAGCGGTGCCAATAAAAAGCGCCAGCGCGGGCGTCCCATGTCCAGTTGGAGGTCTCTACGTCTTTGAAAATGATCCGCGCTCCCTTGTATTTTTCCGGCGAATCGTTCCACACATAAAAATCGCGGAGCGTGCTGCCGGGCGGGGAATGGCGGGCGCGTTGAAACCAGGGATGCTGGTCCGAGGTGTGGTTCATCACCAGTTCGGTGATCACCCGCAATCCGCGCCGGTGCGCTTCCCGCAGGAAAACTTTGAAATCGGCCAGCGTGCCATACATGGGATGCACGTCGTAATAATCCGAAATGTCGTAGCCGTCGTCTTTGAGCGGAGAGGGATAAAACGGAAGCAGCCAAATGGCGGTGACGCCCAGGTCGCGCAAATAATCCAAACGCGAGGTGAGTCCGCGAAAATCCCCTGTGCCGTCGCCGTCGCTGTCCTGGAAGGCGCGGACGTGGACCTCGTAAATGACACCGCTTTTGTACCACATCGGAATTTTTTCCGGGGCGGTTGGCGGCGGCTTTTGTTCCGATAATATGGCAACTCCTTCGGCTGGTGTGTGGGAAAGCTCCTTTTCAGCAATCACAAGTCAATATCCGGATAGATGGCGCCGTTGTCAAATCCTTCGGGGCATTGGGAGTCGTGGTTTTCAATTTTCCTAAGCCCCTCGGGGACGAAAGAGCCGTTCTGCCGTCCCTAACGGGACTTTTATGTTTGATCGATGCATTACCCAGCCATAAATGGCTGGGCTATTGTCATAAGGTTTACTCCGCAACAGTAAACGCCATTCGCCTCACCAATCTCTTGTCGGTTTCTGTCAAGACCGGGGGGCTCCTTATGCGCTCGGTTAGTTAAAATAAATATGACCTCTCCAAGGCGGAGCAGGGCGTATATGAAAAAATTGGTGGTAGGCAGAAACCGAATAAATAGAAAATTTTATAGTGGCCACCAGAATCAAAATACAAATAGTCACCAACATTATTTTTCTAAATCTTTTGATATGAGTAAATCCGTGCTCAAATTTGACACCGTACCCGCGAGTAACTAAGACAAAATAATTTATAATATAAAGAGCAAAAAAAGACAGTAATTGCTCCCAAATGTTGCTGTCAAAAGGTAATCTTGTCTTGAGATAAATCTCGATCCACCCCAAGATAATTGAAAGGTTTATAAGTATGATTAATGTGATGCCGCCAGCGCCTTTTGCGGCGTCCGTTTCGGGTCCCCATCCACCGCCTAACCACTGTGGGGCTCTAAACCTAAAGCCGAGAGTGAAACCGGTCAGATAGATTTCTTTTAAGAACTGAATCATAGCATAAAGAGGCCGGTCCCAGTTTTATTCCAGTTTAAACTAATTTTGACCGTGGAGTTGAGATATTGCGGACATCGTTCTGGGCACGAGGCATGGCTACGGTTTAATCATCTCGCCCGCTCCTGTCAAGGCGGGGACTGACCCTTTTACGACCACGTTTTTCAGCCTCAATCTGGTTACGCCGTTGGTGTTCAATTGCGGGTTGCCCAGCACCTTCACATTGATATTTTTCAGCGAAATGTAGCTGATATCGGTATTGGGATTGTTGGCGATGGTTCCAAATGAACCAAAGGTGCCGGTGATGTCAGAGATTTCGATGTATTTGATTTTGGCGCGTGGCGGTTTGGGGGCAGTTTTTGTGCCGTGAGTGAGTTCGAAACTGAGGATCTTGCCGCGCCCGTCGAGCTTGATATCGCGAACGCGGATGTATTGGTAATCTTGTCCCGCTGTGTCGGGGCGCATCTTGAGCCGGAACATCGGCATATTTCCCATCACGGTGCAGTGTTCCATTTCAATATCGCGAATTTTGGTGGCTTCAGTG
>Ga0206869_1010_pt1 | contig 45418 bp, 45 predicted proteins | sample Alteio_BWOrgCont_35_FD_152618 | JGI IMG/M metagenome (GOLD analysis project Ga0206869, IMG submission 152618) | Enriched cells from forest soil in Barre Woods Harvard Forest LTER site, Petersham, Massachusetts, United States -... | ecosystem: Environmental > Terrestrial > Soil > Temperate forest >... | reverse complement strand
CCGCAAAGAAGAAATATATCGTGACAATCTTCGGAGCCGAACAAAAAGACGCGAACTCTAAATATCGAAACTCAATCATGGCATTTGATAGTCCGCACCTCGCCCAGATGTACGGCAGATCGTACGGGCATGAATCCGAGATGATTCAAATCGTGAACAGTGTTTTGCCTGACGGCGATATCAGGAGTGTCTTGCACCTCGTGAAACGGCATGAGGGACACACGCTACACCTGAACCTCACGGACAAAGAGGCGGAATTGCTTGGCTATGGGCTTCCCGCTTAAGGCGGGATTCTCCACCCCCGAAAAGTCTATTTTGGGGGGCGCAGGCCAGGTGGACGAAGGGAAGTCCCAACTCCTAGACTATGCGGAGCGCAAGGGGGACTGTGCGTTTCTCGAATACGGCGACAACATCAAGGGGATTGATGTCCTCCGGCCCACCAATATCGAAATGCTAGATCAAGCTGGAGTACTCTGCCGGCAAACTGCTTCCCGAAGACAACGATTCAGGTGAATGGAACCGGGACATGCGTTACGCTGTGGACCTGAGACATCCGTTACAAAGCCCCTTGCAGTGTTAGGAGCTTCACCAATCTGCTGCTTCTGCAACTGTCTTGAAATATCGCTCCGGTAGTCGAAGCGGTGGGAATGTGGGAATCCCAAGGGGTGTAGCGTGAGGAATTATTTGTCGTAACTCTTGAGGAATTATTTGTCGTAGGGTGGCGAGTTTCAGGCTTGGCCGATGACAAGGCTGTCCCGCGCTGCTTCGACGATCTCGACCGAGATTACCTGGGTGTCGTTGACGCCTAGGACGCGCTCCACCTGAGTGAGCAGCCGTGTGAGGAGTCGCAAGTTGCCGCCGGTCATTCTAACTAGACGAGCTGCGACTTCGGGGGTGAAGCCGCTGTCAGGTAAGGTCACGCCGGGTGGTGTCCAACATCGTTCAAGAAGCTCTTGGACCTCGGCAGTCCCGAGCGGTCGAAACTCATGAACGAAGCCGATGCGCGAGTAAAGCTGAGGAAAGCGAGCAATGCGCTTCTCGATGCCGGGCATACCGATCAGGATCATGCCCATGTCGCCGCTGTCGAAGACGGAGCGCACTTGTTCTAGGCTGTTCATCTGCAGCCGGTCGGCCTCGTCGACGACGATGAGGGTTGTTGGGTCCGAAACCTCCTTCTGGCAAGCCTGATAGTACTGGTACGTCTGAAAATAGAGGGGGTCCACAGCCGGCCGATCACAGGGCGAGCACCCCGGTCTATCGAGGATCTCGCGCCGTCTTGCCTCATCTCGAAGCCTGATCGTTTCGAGTACAGTACGAGCTTCCCGCTCGATTGGTCGCACGGCAATGCCGGTCAACTTTTCTCTTGCTCTGCCTAAGTCCGAAGCGACTCTCGAGGGCGTGTTGACGACCTCAGCGGTATACATGACCGTGTCGAACATAATGGAAGGCATCGTTGCTTCGTTCCATCGATCGTAGTCAGCCAACGAGTCTGCGCGACTGTACCGTCGAGCTGAAAGCGTTTTGCCTACACCAGGTGGTCCGTAGCACAGGCCGATATACCGGTAGGCCTTGCAAGCGTCGCTGAACTCGACAAATTTGCGGTGCTCTGAAGTCTCGACAAACCCGTCATCGCTCGTTTCTGTAACGCTTGATTTTGGTTGTGGATTCTGCTGCGGGCGCACTGACTCGTGTTCGTTCAATCGATTGCCCCTTCTTGAGATGGAGGAGAGCATCGACGGTCTTCTGCCTGCTGTCCAGAATGCTCCTGAGTTCTCGACGACGGCTGTTGCGAACACGAACGATGTCGCGGAGCGCAATAGTTTCTCCCGCAATTTCGGCGGAGATGGCGCGGCAGACATTCGCCTTCCTGGACCTGGAGGACGCTCACAGCGAGCGAGAACTGGAACGGGCTCTGACGGGACGTGTCGAGGCTTTCCTACAAGAGATGGGCAATATGTTCACCTTCGTAGGCAGTCAGTACAAAATTCAGGTGGGGAGCGCGAGTTCTTCATCGATCTACTCCTCTACCATCGCCGGTTGCAAGCCCTGGTGGCGCTAGAACTCAAGATTGGTGAGTTTGAGCCGGAATACATCGGCAAGATGCAGTTTTACCTTTCAGTTCTGGATGACACGGTCCGTTTGCCTGAGGAGCAGCCATCGATCGGTATTATTCTTTGCAAGTCCAAGGACCGGCTGATCGTCGAGTATGCTTTGAAAGACGCTACTCTGCCAATCGGAGTCTCGTCATACAGCGTGACCCCCAATGTGCCGATCAGGTTACAAGGTCAGTTGCCGAGCGCCGATCAGATTGCATCGTTGTTGACTGGCATCGATTGATTTTGCGCTAAGTGATTCTTGAAGAGTCATTTACAAAACTCGCACAGCCGTGCGAGTTTTGAATTCAACCGGCCATAAAGTGGACAAGGGGGCACTACACCAAACGTCAGAAATCGTACGCTGACACATCGTGCGTTGAACCCTCGAAGCCTCTGGGCCGCATCCTTGAGCGCGTTTTCTGTTCCGCTCCTCCTGGATACCCAAAATAGTGAGGGTCAAATTCAGCACATGTTATTTACCAACTAGGAGCACTGCGGAGATTTCATTAGTGCGTTCCTCAGTTTCGAAGCGAAGCTGGTTTGCTGCTTTTTAACTTCTCTGATTCAACCAGAGCAGCCAGCTTCAAGTCTTCAAAGACCGCTTTCTCAAATACCGATTTGCTACCGGCATTTTTGCGAAGTTCCGGAAGTTTTGCTTTTACAGCCTTATAACTCCTCAGCATCTCAGGAACTGTTATCGGATTTCCGGCTGGCCGGAACAAATTGAGCAAAGATGACATCACACCTTTCGGCGTTCCGTTATGAATACGGGGGTCCATTTTGTTTATGTCACTGGTGGAGCGTTGTGCTCTGAAGGCTTTGCTCTCGAACACATATACTTGATGTTTTGCCTTCGCAGATCGGTAAAGAGCGATGCCGAGTTCTAGTGGCATGTTGAATCGGGGTATGCCATGTGACGCTTCGATTCGAGAGAGATCGTGTATCGACAAGCTGCAGCGTTCGATTAACTCAATGATTTTAGCCAGACGATCCTGATTCGGATGGGCAAGCGTTGCTGTGACATTCAGACCCAGTCGCGTCAGACCCACGATGTACGCAACGTATAGATCCTCGAACGCAGAGTCGTAAGGGATATTAAGAAAGACGGGCTCAGGCTTCTTCGATCCAGGCACTCGCGGCTATCTCTTCGCTGCTTTTTTCGCGGTCTTTTTTGCAGCCTTACGCGCCACGGGCCCATGAGGTGCACGCCTCATTGAAGGCCTCGATTTCACTGGAGATTCCATGATCGAACGCACTGCGGAGACACGCTTCGAGCTAACGCCCAAAAGCTCACCCATCTCCTCGGGTGTCGGAACAGAATTGCGAATTACGTATACGCCCATGGTGTTTTTTATTATAGATGCCTTTCAGACAACTTCACAGCCTTAAGCTTGACCCGAGAAAAGTGAACACACGCATACGTCATGCTTTAAAAGCCCAGCGAATCGACGACATTGCCTTGGAAGAGTGATCCTTTTCGAATATACCGCCGGACCATCTTCTCGCTCTTGTGCCGAAGTAGAGGGGGACACCTCACGAAACGGAATTTTATGTACGCTAACGACGGCTGCTGACCGCTGGGGCGTTCAGGCGCTGGCCAGCAACTAACCGCAAACTTAGGACTTTTCGGGAAGTACACAACCGTAGTTCGTCGAGGCTCATAAACCCAAGGCCTTCACTTGCTCCTCGGTTTCGTAGCCAAGCCAGTGTGCAACCTCATGCCACACCACCCGTTTCACTTCGGCCCGCAAATCTCCTTTTGAACACCGCAGAATGGGGCCGCGAAAAACAAATATCAAGTCGGGGGCATACTTCACCAGGGTGAATGACCGTTTCGTCCTAAGTGTGCCGCTGTACAATCCCAATAACTCAGTTCCACGACGCCAACTCTTTCTGTTCGATACGTCCTCCAATACGTCCGCAGGAGGCTCGTCAACCACTTGTATGCCGGGGAAATCTGGCAGGTCCCTGATCTTCTGGGGCAGGGTGGTGTATGCCCACTCTACAATCTCCTCAAAGCTTTTGGGATTTGTGGTGTCGGCCATGGGGCCAACTTTACCACCAGGACAAGCGGCGAGACGTGGGCACCCGGCGGGTGAGCGCTCTCCGGGCGATAACTGTTGCAAGATCGCCATTGCACCAAGAATCAAATGCTCAAAAACTTCCTTTGCGAACCTCGGCATACGGGAAAGTTCGAAAATCGTCTGCTAGGGCCGACCGGCACGACACATGGGCGAACTTGCCGAAAACCAGGGGCGGGCTAAGTAAGTTTGCCGGGTTGTAGGAATGGTCTGCTTTCCTATTCACACGTCACCGCAAAAGCTAACCTCAGGGTGCAGGGACTTTGGTTCGCCCAGACCAAGGTTCCGCGAGTTTTCCGGCGCATGGATCTGGGGACCACTGATTGACCATCTTGACGGTACAATTTTTCGCCTCGCGCTGTTTGCCTATCGCAGTCATTTCGCAAGACGCGCAACGAACGGCCCCAGAATCGCTAAGAACAACACGTAAGCGGCGGCTAGCGGCCCCAGCCTTGGTTCAATTCCCGCGCCCAGCCCTGCGATCACGATGGAGAATTCACCGCGCGCAACCAGCGTCATCCCTGCGCGAAGACTTCCTTGTCGGTCGACGCCTGCTCGCTTCGCTGCCCAGTATCCAGTCAGTACTTTCGTGAACGCTGTGACCAAACCCAGTCCCACCGCCAGCGGCAGCGCCGGCGGCAGGGTCGCGGGATCAATCTGCAACCCGAAAAAGAAGAAAAACATGGCGGCGAACAGATCGCGCAGAGGTGAGAGCAGTCTGTGCGATTGATCGGCGATCGGGCCGGAGAGTGCGATGCCCACGAGGAAGGCGCCGATTTCCGCCGACACCTGGAAACGCTCCGCCAATCCTGCTACCAGCAGTACAGCCCCGAAGGTCGTCAGCAGGATGATCTCGTCGGACTCATGAGCGACGAACCTGCTCAGGTGGCGCCCGTACTTCAACGCGAGAAAGAGCACGAGCATGACAACCGCGACCGCTACCGCGACCGAGATCGCAACCTTTGCCGGACCGCCGCCAAGCAGCGACACGCCTACGAGAGGCAGGTAGACAGCCATGGCCAGATCTTCCAGCACAAGGACCGCAAGGACCATCGGCGTCTCCGGATTGTTCATCCGTTTCAGCTCAGACAGCACCTTGGCAATCACCCCGGAGGACGAAATATAGGTGATGCCGCCCAGCAGGACCGCCGCCAGCGGCTTCCATTTCAGCAGAAGCCCCAGCACCAGTCCCGGCGTAAAATTCAACAAAAAGTCCGCGCCCCCTGCCGGCAGCCCGAAGCGGAGGTTCTTCACCAGTTCCTCGCCGCTGCATTCCAGCCCCAGCATGAAGAGCAGCAACAGCACGCCCACCTCTCCGCCCGTTCCAATGGCATTCTGGCTCAGGTGAAGCGGAAGCAGGCCCCCGTTGCCAAGGGCAAGCCCAAGCAGCAGATAGAGAGGAATAGCAGAGAAACCGAAGCGGTTGGCGAGCCGCGCAAGGAGTGCAAGCACAATGATAGCGGCACCGATCTCCACGAACAGGCGGGCACTGTCATGCGCATCATGAGGAGTCATAGGCGGTTGGACGTTCGTTGGGTCGCCTTCTCTTGCATTTTCAGCGACGGCGACAATTCTATCTCAGCGGTCTTTCTATATCCGAAAAGCTCTCATCGAGCCGAATGCCACAGCGCTTGCAAAAGAGCGCATCGCGGTCATGAGGCTGCAGGCTGCATGCCCAACAGACTCGGACGGGCCCGGCCGCTGAGGCCCGGGCAAACTCGAACGTCACGATTCCGGTCGGCACAGCGATAATTCCATAGCCCACGATCATCAGCATCGAGGCCAAAATGCGACCGACGACAGTGTGGGGCGAGATATCTCCGTAGCCCACGGTTGTCACCGTGACGATTGCCCAATACATGGCAGTGGGAATGCTGGTGAATCCGTTCGCCTCTCCCTCGATCTGATACATCATCGCGCCGACAATGATGACGATGGCGAGCACTGCAAAAAGAAAAACGATGATCTTACGAATGCTTTCCTGAAGGGCGACACGCAGAACGGCGGCTTCGCCAATGTATTCCGTAAGCTTCAAAATACGGAATACGCGGAGCAGGCGAAGAGAACGCACGACAGTGAACGAGTGCGCCCGTCCAAGCAGAAAACTCAAGCCGATCGGTGCTATAGCGAGCAGGTCTACGATGCCGAAAAAGCTCGTGGCATAGCGTCTTGCATTCCTGGCGGAAACAAGTCGAGCGACATATTCGATGGTAAACAGCGAGGTGAACGTCCACTCCGCGACGCGGAAATAGAATTCATGACCTTCGCGGACCGAATGCACGCTCTCCAGGAGCACTGTGAAAACACTGAGCAGAATCAGCGTGAGAAGGATAACGTCAAAAAGTCGACCGGCGGGTGTCTCGTGACCGAAGATTACCTCGCTCCACTTGTCTCGCCAGGGAGCGCGATTGCGATCAACTAGGTGCGAGTCAGCCATAGGTCAGAACCAGCCGGTAGCGCGATTTCGAGCTAAGGATATAACACCCAATGCAATAGCCTTCCTGCCCTACCCGAGAGAACGCCAACGACTCCCCGGCATCCTCAGCGAGGAAGAGGTCGCGCGCCTAATCAACGCCAGCGAAATCTGCCCGCAGAACTCTGCTGATTACTCTTATGGAACTCAGGCCGCGCGTCGAGTTCGGTCACTCCCCGCGGAGATCATTCGACTTCTCCCCATCAGTGTCTCGACAAGTATGTCAATACTGACTGCGCCCCAATCAGGCAATAGAAACCGTTTCTAGATTATGTCGCTGGCCTGGTGGCCATCAATAGCGTTTTTCAAGTGCTCTTCTACAGCCTTTATGCATGGGCTTTTCTGACGGTGCTGCCTGCGTGGTTTGGTCTGGAAAGCAGCGTTGTCCAGATCGGCATCGGACAGATCGCTAAGAGCGTTGGCCTCTACCTAGGCGTTCCGTTTGCTGCCGGGTTCCTCACTCGCTTCGCTCTCATCCGGCTCAAAGGGGAAGAGTGGTATCGGGCGCGATTCATCCCCCGCATTAGCCCTCTCACGCTCGCAGCCCTGCTCTTCACCATTCTGGTAATGTTATCTCTCAAGGGCGATCTCATCGTGCGGCTACCGCTCGACGTGGTGAAGATTGCAGTCCCCCTGGTCATCTACTTCCTCATCATGTTCCTGGTCAGCTTCTGGATGGGCAAGCGGCTGGGTGCGAACTACGCACAGTCGGCAACGCTCTCCTTTACCGCAGCAGGCAACAATTTCGAGTTGGCGATTGCGGTCGCGGTGGCTGTCTTCGGTCTAAACTCCGGGGAGGCCTTTGTCGGCGTGGTCGGCCCGCTGATCGAGGTTCCTGCCTTGATCGGCCTAGTCAATGTCGCCTTTTGGATGCGGCGACGCTACTTCGGCGGGGAGAGAGAGGGTTTTCAGCTGCTCCCGGTCGAAGACACTCCGTAAATTGATACTTTGCGGCTTGCGACCCGATTGTTGGATTTATCCCTAGTCGGGGAACAGTGATGGAGTGACTTGCATCGACTCAGGTGGGGTTGTCAGAGGCTCCAGCAGTTGCGGGCCATCGCCCTTCAACGGCGCTACTCTCCAAGCCTTCATACCTTCGGAGGGGTATGTCCTCACAAGATCAATCGGCAGATGCGACGACTCAGCGGGCGCAAGCCAGCGGTCGTAATCCTTCGGCTCAAGGATGAGCGGAGAGCGATTGTGAAATGGCTCAAGGACCTCGTTAGGATCTACAGTCACGATCGCGAAGCTCTCCAATACGTTGCCGTTTGCTCTATCCTTCCACCTATCCCAGATGCCGCCGAACGAAAAGAGTCTGTCATTCGCGAGCGCAACCGCCCACGGTTAAGTAATTTTTCGTTTCTTGTCCTCTGGAGTGGGAACCTCCCATTCGTAGAAGAATTCACCTGGAATCAAGCAGCGGCGATGTTGAAATGGCTTGATCCATGCCCCGTTGATTGTGAGCTTGTCATCGCGAGCACAATTCGAGATCATCTTGTGCATTGTCGACCAATACGGAACCAGGCCCCACTCCATCAGACACATCTCCCGCTCGCCTGTTTCTTCACTGAGGCGCACAACTGGTTGGAATGTGCCGGGAGTGATGTTGTAACCAGGTGGCATGGGCGGAAGATCGGCAATCTTGCGACGCATGGCATAGTGTTCCGCAATGTATCGCTTGTCGCTCCGTCGTCCGTATCGTCCACACATGGAACAAGACCCTCAGATGGAGATTACTGCACGACGTGATGGGCACAGGTGCAGCGCGAGACCACTATGCCCTGCGAAACGATACCCGGGCAGTCAACGCACCCGAGATAGTTGCAATGGTTATAGGGAACTTCGGGCGCACGGAAGTTTTTGTGGCAGTCGTGGGTGCAATACGAAACCCGCCCATCGTGCTTCCAATAGCCAATACAGTCCTCGCAGCCGACATCGATACAATGATCGCCCGGTTCAAGGATCACGTCATCGGCAGTAATCTCGGGCCGGATCACGTCGTCAAACAAGCGGTTGTCGAAGAGATATCGCTCAAAGGGAGTCATGCTCGCGAGATTCTCTTGATTCCATTTCTCCAAGAGAGCGCGCCGCTCTTCATCTGTCATGGGCTGCCAATTGTCGGCCATGGATACGATACCCCCCTCATGTGATAATCCCACTTCAAAATCATCCTGCCGCCGGCGCTCCTCTTTCCAACCCTAGCCCCATTTCATCTCCTCCATGACTGCACTGGCTTACGAAGGAGTTGGATCGAGAGCCTGCCGCGAAAGATGTCGGTAGGCAAATACCGGCGTTTTTCGCGGCACAACGAAGATTCCACGATGACCCACGAAGAAGGCATCGTTTGAAGGGGTGCCGGGATCGATTCCCCACATCCTTTGCAGAAAACACAAAAGTCGTGCATCCGGGATGGTGGGAGATTGAACACGAATACGAGTATAGGCGAATAAATAGCGAAACATCTAGGTGAAATTCATCGGGACAGCCTAGCTCGTTTCCGCAATCCGAAAGGACTACCTTCCGGTCGCCTCATCACTCCAACCTCCGAGAATGCGACATCTGGGTAATCTCCGGTTACAAGCCTGCAATGGCACTATGACAGCTCATGGTAAGCTCCGAAATCATGGCGGACAAAGAGCTGGAGATTCCCTATCATGTGATGGCAATTAGCGAGCTAGCAAAGGATTACAGCGCCGCGGCCTTCCAAGTCGAAATCGGCCAATGCCGTGAGGTCATCGTCAAACTAGCCGCCGAAGACAATCGTTCTGACCAGCAGCGCGCACGCTACCGCATACTGCGCTATCTCGACTTGCAGTTGGCGCGGTCCGTTAGCTGGGTCGACAAGGAAGCTGACCTGATGGCCTGGGTTATGCGGAATCTCATTGAGCTGAAGTTCTGGGCCAAGTTCATTTCCGAAAGCGAGGAGAAGGCGACCCAGTTCGTCAACGAATCCAATATCGACTTGAGGGAAGTTTCCGAGCGCCTAAAAAGGTTGATGCCGGACGATGCCGAAACCATGCCACCTCTACCACCGAATTCAGATGGAAAGCGCGTCGACGTGAGGCCGTTAGGTGACCAGGAAGAGTTGACTTGGAAGATGGCATCCAAGCTGATTCACCCGAGTTCTCACGTGATTAACGGGTTCGAGAATACGATGAACGATCCGCGCAACAACCAGTTCTTTGCTCTTCAGATCCTCATGTACGGCTGGGGAATTATTACGATCTTCCACGACATTGTTTGGACAGCTTGACGTTTCCCGCCGTCCGCTGGGGAGCCAAGATCAAACAATAGCTGGCCTCGACGCTCGTCCGATTAATTTTCCACTGGAAGTGTCACTGGTTGTGTCAGCCGGAACTCCAGCAGAGACTCGCTGGGTATCGAGAGCTGTTCCCCCTTCTTGGAAGCGGCGATGGCTGTGCCACCGGCAGCACCGACGAGCGCACCAATCCCGGCTCCCTTTCCTCCTCCCGCTATCCCACCGATGAGCGCACCCAGTCCCACGCCGCCAATGACCTTTTTCGCTGTATTCGAGCCTTCTCCATTCCCCTTGATCGCGTATGTGCTGGTCATAAGCGGGTAGGCTGTGCCGTTGATCATGATGTCGGTCAGCTCCAACGTGAGATCGGAACTACCTGCAAATTTGCCAGCGGAGGAAGCCGAAGCAAGATGGCCATAAATTACCGTGCCTCTCGGCGCCACCACCATATTTTCCGCTTGCAGGTTTGTCTCGAGGCTTGCAGTGAACCGATACCCTGCCTTCTGCTGGCTGGAGTTCACCGAGTCGGTCATCCTTATCAGGATTCGCGTTCCGGCCGGAACCGTAACTCTCATTGCATCTTGCCCGGCAGCGGCAAACGCGGTAGCAAGTCCCACCAGAATCATTGCGGCACAAACAATTCCTTTTCGCATTTCCTATCCCCTTTCCGAAGGTTACGAACCTTGCCCGACAATCGGTAATTCAGAAGCAATTCTAAGATCGATGAGCAACAGCAATTGGTGTTCGACCTGAACGAAGCGCGCTGCCGTAATTCCCCCAAATGCCTGTTTGAAGCGATCATAGTACTTAGCGAGAAGCTCGGATCGCTGCTTATCAAACGCCAGCGCTTTCTGAATCAGTTCGTCTGCCTTCTCATCCGTCATCTGCCCATACGTACGCGCATACTCTTGAATATTTGCCGCCCTTAAGTCATTCAGTTTGGTCAACTCTGCGTCGTATTCGCTATAAATCGGCCAGAATTTTGCCGCGTCCGCGGCGCTTAACTGCATGACAGATCCCATGATCTCGGTTTTTTGCTGACGCACATCGGAGCGAAGGAGCTCGAGGTATGCCTGGATATTCTGATTATCTGTGTTCGTTGGTTGCGTCTTATCTTGAGCCCGTGCCGCAGGCAAAAAAACCAACAACGCCAGAAGCAGGATCCAAGCTGTCTGTTTTTTCATCTCCTATATCCTCCATGGAAAATTCCACCACATGCCATTCCTCGCATATCATGCCCAGGTTCATTGCAGTCTTGGCCACTAATCTCATTTGCATTTTTCAGAGCCTGCGGATTTATGCACCACTACTTAATTACCGCGTGGCGGTGAAGATTGAAATTGGGAAAAGTTGCACCCTTTTAGGGTAAAAATACCAATGCCAAATCTTTAAGTGGGTATGTCACGCTTAAATCAGCTTGCAACGAGGGATAGTCCATCATGCGGCAAAACGCTAAAAGAATCCTTGTTGTGCCCTGCATCCTCCATGGCGCGAGTAGTGAGAGCCACCTCAGAAACTAGAAGTGAGTTGGCGAGTACCCGCCCCGTAGGCAGTGTTCCAGGAAATATTAACGGTTAGGTGTCGGGATATGGGCTATGCGGTTTTGTAGGTGCTCGATCCATCGGCGGCTCCCGTTACCGTTCGTCTGGGCCAGCATCCTTTTCACCCCGCCACAGCGGCCGGGCGATACCCCTCCAAACCGATAGTCCAATGCATCATCGTAGGAGGGAGTTGCCGATTCCAATCCACCAGAATGATTGGTGAGCGGACGTATACTCTGAGATGATCAGCAAGAAGATTATCGTGGAGAGAGCATAGAGATAGACCTTATGGATATGGCGCTCCACGATATTGTCTCGAACCACGCCTAAGATGTCACTGCGTCTCTGGTAGCGTCCACACACATGTTGAGTGTAGAGCGGCGGGACAGTGCCACTACATGCGCGAAAGGGAGACGGCAGCTCGACTAGCATCGATTGCAGCCATCTCCCGCGCCGCTCCTCCCCCGAGGTATCGGCTGCTCCACAGACGTTACATAGTGCATTGTGGACGCACTCTTCCGTTGACTCACCGTCGAAAAGTGGGAAATACCCGGTGGTCAGAACCTCGTCCATAACGTGACGTGGTGTACTCGGTAATGTGTGCGTCCGCATGACTCACACTTCCAAGGGCGAATCCGAAGCATGCCAAGAATTTGGCGCTCCAAGAATCCGTTGCGAGGACGCTTCGCTAGCGCCCCTCTACATGCTCGACAAGGCAAATTGACCCCCTGCACCGCGATAGATTTTCAAGTCCAGCGTGCATGTATACTCCCCACCCGCCGCGTTTGTGCAGATTCTCAAGCTCGGCTAAGACGCTTTCATCGTTGGAAAACCGCAACAGTCCGAAAGCACTGCAAACATATGGAGTCATAACTCCTGTCCGCGTTCTTACGGTGTATATATTTCTTACTGTCGCTCGTATCCATTCACCGCTCTCCGTCTGCGTGCGTCGAAAAGGTAGGCAGGAAGGAAGGGAGGGAAGAAGGAAGTTTTGAATACCCTACGGTGACTGCGTCGGTTGGCGCGTCACTTCGTGACCTGCCTATGAATCGAAGGATATCCGCTTAATCTCATGGATGACTGGCAATAGAGACCATGAAGGCACTTTTAATCTCGCTCCGCTAAGATGCTCTGCGCTTCTCCCGACCATCGCGCTTGCAATGGCTGAGCACTACTTGGCGAATCTGATCTAACCTCTGAAACGCAAGTCCCATGCATCTTTGTGATTGTGCTGCGTCAACCTGCTCGTGAGTTGCGACGTAGATGAGATTGAATATTTCCTCAAGAGGCGGATACAGTTCTTCACAGAATGTTGAAAGAGCAACTGACGTGCCAATGGGGGACGAGACCGTTTTCTTGCTCATATATCTCTCATACATCTATTGATATCTATCGATGCAAGATTTGGCCGACGAAACGATCTAGCAACGTTAATCCTCGTTGCAATCCGGACACTTGGCAACATGCCAGTGCAGCGCAGAGAGCGCCGCATCGACGCACCCTGGGCGAGCGTTGATCGGCTTGCGGTCCTGCTCTTCTGCTAAGTGCAGCAGACGCTGCGCCAGCTCGCCCGAGGTGCGCAGACGAGTACATCCACTGTAGTTCGGCCTCGGGTCGGTATAAATGTTCAGGGTTGGTGAAGCAAATCAATCATGGGTTGCTGATTTGCACGAATAAACCCGGTACGTGGCCGGTCGAGATCAACAATGACGGCATAAAGTAGGGTGACGGCGAGGACCAGAACTAGCACGGAAAGAGGATCTCGTCGTCCGTACACACCAAAGGCATATCCAACCAGCGTGGCCGCCAGCAAAGCTACAATTGCATTTACATACATCACATTCGGTGGCACCTGGTTTTGGAACGCCGTCCATCGTGCCGTTTCCAAATCGAAAACCTCGTTCAGCGATTGCAGGAGCAAGCCTGCCTTCACCGGGTCGGGGTCCTTTTGCGCGTAAGCAGCCGCCTGGGTCCAGAGTTCCGTTTGCAGATCCATAGATTGCTTGTGCAAATCGTTGAGCGGAGCGAGACCGTCCCCCGAGGTTCCATATCGGACCCGGACATTAATATACTGGCGAAGAAGACTTTCGATCTCGGGACCTTCTGGTGCGGGCAAGAGTCGCGCCCGGAGATAGGAAGTGCTGATGGCGTTCGCTTCGTTGAGAACAAGCTGCTTTCGTGACTCAAACCGAGAAACCGCCATCGACATCGTGAATCCTAAAAGAAGCGCGAGAACACCAAGCAGGCCAGCTTCGACAAATTGCGATCTGTGCCTTGGTCTCAGCACTAGTGTTCGTTTCGAACTTACGACCCAGGCGGAAGCCTGCCTCCACGGACAGAAGCATCAACGCGAAAAACACTAATAGAATAATGAATTCATGTGTTCCGCCAAGGAAACCCTCTGTCAAAATGTTCTCCTGGGAGCACTATACCTTCGGCCCCCGTTTCTCGAAAGCAGTTCATAGATAGCTGATGGGCGATTCTCGACGACATCCAGATTGGTGACTGGTTGGCCATTGTGAGCACCATGAAGGGTTCCGCTATTTAGCTCTCACAAGCCTAGTTTCGTTGGCTTGACATACCAAAAAACGGCTTTTGGGTACAATTTATGGCACTCGAGAGCCTTACCTCGCGGTATATCTAAAGCGACACCATCTCGAAGACGCAGATGCCCGCGAGACTACTTTGGTTGAGCACTTACACAATTTGCGCGCAGAATGCCTTGAGGTGAAGCTCGTGATGGCTGCGGTCGACATCGAGATATAACTTTTTCCAGAAGATGCTGGTTGGTATGGAAAGGGCCTATGAAAAACGGGCGTATCAAGGTCCGGGATGATTCGTCGAAATGGATTGGCGGGCGTAGGTTTTTCGCGAAGATATGGCCTGCGATCATCTGCTTTCTTTTGTTCGCTCTAAATTCAGTCGCAATCGCACAGCCAAATGCGAAGAACGTCCTTATTCTCTTTCACTATCCTGCACCCGTTGTAGATCCCGCTTATGTCGAGCAAATTGAATCCTTGTTGCGGGTCCGCGTTCCAGGGCCGGTCAACTTCTATATCGAGCATATGGATGCAACGCGAGCCGAAGACCAGGATTACCAGCAAAATCTGACGGATTCTCTTCGAAATACCTATCGTGGTCGCAAGCTGGACCTCGTAATGTTGTCGGGCTATCCGTCGCTCGATTTGGTCCTGAGACATCGCAACGAATTGTTTCCTGGCGTGCCTATCGTCTACTTTTCTCTAGAGACGCGCAAAGTAGCGGGACGGACGTGGCCCGGAATCACTGGGGTGACTGAGACTCAGGATGTTAAAGCCGTAATTGACCTCGCGCTTCGTCTTCATCCGGAGACCGACACTATAGCGATCATCACTGGTAAATCGGATGTAGAAACGTTCTGGTTGGGAGAGCTTCATTCCGAGCTTCTCCGCGATCGAAATAAGGTAAAGGAAATTGACCTGGTTGATCTTCCCGCAGATCAGATACTGCAAAGAGTTGATCAACTTCCACCAAAAACCATCGTCTTTTTTGAACTTCTGCCACGGGAATCCATTCAATCTGCGATTGGAGTGTGGGATATCCTTGCGCAGATCGGACAACGTCACCCGACTTATTGCATCTTTCCCTATGAATGTGTTGGCCGCGGCGCAGTTGCGGGCATCGAATCGAGCGGTAGAGATGAAGTCATCACGTTAGCCGTTACACTTGCAGCGCGGGTTCTCTCCGGTGAGCAGGTAGATAACATTCCCGTTGTTCACCCCTCGGGAATCCAAACCTTGGCGGACTGGCGGCAGCTGCACCGGTGGAACATCCCGCAGTCGGCACTCCCGAAGGACACACGGTTCTACAATCGTGATCCCACTCTATGGGAGAGCTACCGAAGATACATCATCCCCGGAATCGCACTTATTGTCGTTCAGGCTTTGCTGATTGCAGGCTTGCTGTTGCAGCGTGCACGCCAGCGAAAGGCGGAAGCGGGTCTTCGCGAGAGCGAAAAACGGTTCCGCGTGATGGCTGATACGGCTCCAGCCTTCATCTGGATGTGCGATGCGCGGGGCAAAATGACCTATCTCAACGACCGCTGGCTTACCTTTACCGGTGCCGACTCCGCTGCAGGACCCGGCGATACATGGATCACCTTTATCCATCCCGACGATGTTGCAAATATGCTGGATTCCCTCTCCCGCGGCCTGAAGGATCAGCAGCCGTTTTCAACTGAATGTCGCATGCGCCGTAGCGACGGTGTCTATCGCTGGATATTCGATGTAGCCTCCCCACGCGTGAACGGCGATGGCTCCTTCGCGGGTTTCATCGGCTCGGCCATCGATACAACGGATCAGAAATTGGCACAACAGGCTCTGGAAAAAGTGAGCGGCCAACTGATCGAGGCGCAAGAAAAGGAGCGAACCCGCATTGCGCGAGAGCTGCACGACGACATTTGCCAAAGGCTGGCGCTCCTGTCGATGGAGCTAGATCAAGTGAATGGCGGCCGGCAACCGTTGCCGACGGCCGCGAAGGACAATCTGAAAGAGATCCAAGAACATTGCATTGAGCTTGCGAGTGACGTGCAGTCGTTGTCACACCAACTGCACTCGTCCAAACTCTACCTTCTCGGGGTCGCCGCGGCTATCAAAGGCTTCTGCAAAGAGGTTTCCAAACAGCACAAAGTGGAGATTCAATTCACTGAATCGAATGTGCCCGGAAACCTGCCCAGCGACATTTCGCTGTGCCTCTTTCGGGTAACCCAGGAGGCCCTGCACAACGCAGTGAAATACAGCGGGACGACCAGATTCACGGTAGAGTTGCGCGGGATGGCGGGGACGGTTCAACTCATCGTGAGTGATTCGGGCGAAGGCTTTGATGTGGAAGCGGCAAGGAAGAATCGAGGATTAGGACTTGTGAGCATGCAGGAACGGATACACCTGGTCCAGGGAACACTCTCGGTCGAGTCGCAGCCCGGAAAGGGAACAAAGATCCTGGCGGTGGTGCCGTTGATTGCCGAAAACGGAAACTCCTCAATGGACACGGTGGGCGAGGACGCAGGGCAGGTCAAGGTTGCGATCGAGGAATGATCTTGGGCGGCGGCGAAGACAAGACTTGAGCTGGGTGTGCAGGTCACATCAGTTCCGCCGCCGTCGACTAGGCACGCATAGAATTTTCTGGCGCTTCTTCCGCGATTCGGTTAAGAATCGTGAACGCGGGCGTTGGCTTCGATCCCGGATCACAAACTGCCCACGTAGGTCTGGGCCTAGCTAGCATGAGAGAAAGGCTGCGGCTGATTGGCGGGAGTCTCGCTATTCGCTCCTTCCACATGGAGGGCACGAAAATTCTGGCCGAAGCACCCACTGTCTGCATCAGGGGGAGATACATCCTCGGAAAACTGGGCAGAAGACCGCCAAAGGGACGATCGGGGTAGTTCGATGACCAAAGTAAAGATTCTGCTGGCGGACGATCATCTGTTGGTGGCCGAGGCTCTCAAGAGCATGCTCGTACCTACATACGATGTTGTTGGAACGGTGAGCGACGGCATCGCCTTGCTGGAGGCCGCTGGCGCTCTCAAACCCGATTTGATCGTGATAGATATCGCCATGCCCAAATTAAATGGGCTTGATGCCACGCGGCAGCTTAAGCGCCTATTGCCCAGGATCAAAATCATCATTCTCACGATGAATGAAGATACCGATCTGGTTGGGGAAGCGTTCAGAGCGGGTGCGTCCGGATATATCCTCAAACATTCGGCCTCCGGAGAGTTGATGCAAGCCATTCATGAGGTGCTCAAAGGCTCGTCGTATCTTTCCCCGCGAATCACTGGAGGAGCGGTCGCCTCTTTGCTTCGCGGCCCGGATATGGATTCCGGACAATCGCGGGAATTGACCTCGCGCCAGCGTCAGGTCATTCAACTGCTGGCCGAGGGGCGTTCGATGAAGGAAATCGCCGATATCCTCACGATTAGCCTGCGAACGGTGGCTGCCCATAAGTACAGAATCATGGAAATGCTGGAGATCAAGACAAACGCGGAACTCTACCGCTATGCAGTGAAGCATCGGATTATCTCGGTATAGTTGCAAAAAAAACCAACCAGGTCCTGTCAGTTTTACTACTAGCGGTGGCCCATCATTCCTCCTATGATCCTCATGTCGACCCTGAACTAGCAGGGTTTTTGTTTTTTCGAGATGAGTTGAGAGAGTGCAAGACCCGACAAAATCCGAGTTGCCGAGCGTTCTCATAGCCGATGATCATTTCACGGTACTCGAATCCGTTGTGCCCATGCTCAAAACCTTCTTTAACGTTGTGGGAACAGCCTCTGATGGTAAAGCTGCTGTCGAGGCCGAGAATAGACTGCATCCGGACGTAGTCGTGTTGGATATTTCTATGCCCGTCATGAGTGGGCTCGATGCAGCCACACAAATGAGGAAACACGGATCGAAGACCAGAATCGTATTTCTCACCGTGCATGAAGACACAGATATTCTTGCGGCAGCAAAAGCTGCTTGGGGCAAGGGCTATGTCGTATAGTATCGCTCGCCTATTTCGACCAGGCACCCTTCGCCTTCAATGGAAAGATCATCACGACGAAGATCTCCTATCCAAAGAAAGACGAACAACATTCCCTTTCCGCTTCCTCAGATGAAGGACAGTAGATAGAAGAGCTCGGAGGCACATTTTAACCTCCGAGCTCCAGATAATCTGCACGAGGAGCGTGGGGAAGAAGTCATTCTGAATTGGGTATCTTGACAACAAATGGTGGATGAGGCGATGTTCTCGCCTCATCCACAGTAGGCCGGCGATTACTCGTCGCCGGCTCCGTCTGCTGGATCATCAGCGGTCTCGATCTTCGAGAGCCGCTTCATGCTGATGGCGAGGATCTCGGCAATCCGGTGCTTGAATGTGGTGCCCTCAATCTCATCTTCGACCTCACGATACCGCAAAGTGCCTTCAAGAGTGATGAGCTGCCCCTTCTGGAGAGTCTTGGCGAACTTCGAGAGATTCCTCCAGGCGTAGACGCGGTGCCATTCGATGCGGTTTTCGTAGTCGCCCTTGTCATTCTTCCAGCTTTCCTGGGTTGCGATGTTGAGGATGACGTACTCTTTGTTGTTCTGAGCGGTTTTGGCTTCTGCGTTTTGTCCGAGGCGACCGATGAGGATGATTTTGTTGAACATGATGTTTGGCTCCATTTCTTTTGGTTTGTCCGCTGTCTGCGGTACATGCTTGCCCGGAGGGTGTGCCGGCGCGACCCACTCCCAGGCGACTGGATAGAATCTGCGGAAAGGGACCCCAGCTTGCCTGGGGCAAGGAGTCCGCACCCTGCAGAGGCGCGTAGCGGATTCTGGGAAGGAGAGCGTGCGTCCGAAGGGCGGGGGTGTTTTGAGCGCGGCACGCTGAACGCAGACAGAAAGGCAAACCGGAAGGGAGCCGCCCTGTTCAACGGACTCTCTCATGGCGCGAGTAGATAAAGCCATCCAGATGTGGCCGCGAAGATGATCGAGGCGGTCCAGGAGCATCAGAAAAAAGGTGACTACAACTCAATCACGGATGGCAACGAATTTGCGGATGCCCTGACCCGCGACTTGCGCGCCGTGAGCAACGACCGACATCTTTTCGTTGGATACAATCCGTTCACCTCGCCAGAACAGCCCGGTTCCTCCTCGGGCCGCATGAACCAAGTCCTGCTGAACAGGTGCAATTCCGCGCAATGCTGGAACAGCAGAACTGTACTTTCTCCAAGGTCGAAATCCTCAATCACAACATCGGCTACGTGAAATTTGGCGCCTTTCCGCCTCCAGATATTTGCGGACCCACTGTGGTCGCTGCGATGAACTTTCTGGCTCACACCGATGCCCTTATTTTTGATCTGCGCGAGAACCATGGCGGCGATCCCAATATGGTGGATTTCATGGTTTCCTATCTGTTCAGCCAGCCTACCCACATCAACGACCTTACCAACAGGCACGATAACGAGACTCACCAATACTGGATGCTACCTTGGGTTCTCGGGCCTCGCTTCGCGAAGCAGCCGGTGTATGTTCTCACTTCGCACGAGACTTTCTCTGGTGGTGAAGAGTTCACGTTCGACTTGAAGACACAAAAACGCGCCACCATTGTTGGCGAGACTACGGGCGGGGGTGCTCATCCTGTGCGAGGGATGCCGGCCGGCGACCACTTTACGATTGGTGTGCCATTCGGTCGCCCCATCAACCCTGTGACCAAAGGCGACTGGGAAGGAACAGGTGTAGAGCCCGATGTGAAAGTGAGCGCTGCCGATGCTTTGACCACCGCGGAAAAGCTGGCAGCGGATAAATTGGCAGCTCAGAGCAAGTCCAAATAGGTTGTGTTTTTCGCATCCGCACAATGACATTGCTCCGAGCGCCCCTGAGGGCATGTGAAGCTCTAAGCAGAATTACTTCCGGGTTGTCGGTTACTCATCCAAATGAGAGTTGTCTCTACTCAGCGCGACACCTTCTCGGAGGTGCGTTTCACAATTTTGATCTCGAAGATGGTTGGCCATTGCTTGCCTGTAACGAAGAGCCGATCATGTTTAGCATCATAAGCAATGCCATTTAACACGGACTCACCGTCCATCCTCTGATTCGATGGCAAAAGCCCCGTCAGATCGATCCAGCCAATGACACGTCCATCTAGTGCGGAGATTCGTGCTATCAAGTCTGTATGCCAGACGTTCGCGTATATCTCCCCTTTGATGTACTCCAGTTCATTAAGCTGGCCGATGGTCTTTGTTCCGTCCTTCACCACAATGTGACGGGTTTCCTTGAAGGTGACAGGGTCTCGGAAGCGAAGCGTGGCAGAACCATCGCTGGTGATGATCTCTTTCGTGGTGTGCGTCATGCCCCAACCCTCGCCGCTATACGTGAATTGCTTTAACAGCCGGAATGTAAAGCGATCGTAGACGAAGCAAATGTGGGATTGCCATGTCCATTCATAAATGTTTGGTCCCCAATCTACGATTCCCTCACCGAAGTACTGCTGCGGCAAATCGATCCGCTGAAGGATTTTGCCAGTTTCTGGCTCAGTGACGATGACAGCAGAGTGGCCGTTACGTCCCGTTCCCTCGTAAAACAGACCATTCAGATAAAAGAGCCCTTCAGTGTAGTTGTCGGTTGAGTGTGGAAACTTTGCAACAATCTCATAGCTAGCCACCGGGGAGGCCTTGCAGAAGAACGGAAGAAGAGTAGCAGTCAGCGCAATGCTTTGGGCAATGCTGAGTAGACGAGTGGTGAGTGCTCTCATCGTGTTCTACGATAGCTGAGCTTCATCTGGTCGTATAGTCGACAATTCGGACATTTCGATACGAACGTTCCGTGTTGCCGGTAATTCGCCCGGAACTCGAACAGTGGGGGCTCTGTCTTAATTGGTCAATGAGGCATCAACCGGCGCCCGGCATATCGCTAAGTACTCCCCTTGCACTTCTACACAAATAAGATATACGCTCTCTTGTGTCGAAGTAGAAGGGTGGAAGAGTGACCATGGGCAATACACGGTTGGAATTGCCGCAAGGAACGCTGGATTTGCTCATCCTGAAGGCCGTGGCGTTGGAACCGCTACATGGTTGGGCTATTTCTGAACGCTTGCAGCAGATTTCAAGTGACGCACTGCAAGTGCGACAGGGTTCGCTATATCCGGCACTGCACAGACTCGAGCGTCGCGGATGGATAAAAGCAGACTGGGCAATCACCGAAAACAACCGCCGAGCCAAGTATTACGAACTCACCCGCCAAGGCCGAAAACAGCTTGAGGCCGAAGCCGCCGCATGGCGCAAACTGACTGCTGTTGTTGACCGCGTGCTCGATATGGCCTGAGGGAAATTACGTGATGCTTAGCGATTTGAAGTACCGATTCCGCGCTCTCTTTCGTCGCGACCAACTCAACACAGAACTGGATGAGGAGTTGCGGGACCACGTCGAGCGTGAGACTGAAAAATATGTTCGCTCGGGCTTGCAAGTCGAGGAAGCAAGACGTAGGGCGCTCATCGCGCTGGGCGGAATTGAGCAGGTCCGGCAGCAGACTCGCGATTCCCGCGGCACCATAATGATCGAACAGATGCGTCAGGATTTGCACTACGGCTTGCGTTCTCTGGGCAAGAATCGAGGTTTTACTGCCGTCTTCGTTGTGACCCTGAGCCTCGGAATCGGATCATGCACCGCCATCTTTAGCTTGATGACTGCAGTCATGTTTCCTCCTCTGCCCTACGGCGATGTCGGACGGCTCGTCTACATAACGACTCCGAATCGGAATTTCGAGCAGGTTCCTCCAGACGCCATAATCCCGGACGACGCCGACTTCGCCGACATGAAGCGGGAGAACCATTCACTTTCCGCTATGACGCAGTTCGAGCAGAGGAACTTCAAGCTGAGTGGAACCGAAATATCTTTAAGCGGAGCTGCGGTTGACGCAGATTTCTTCACAACACTGCAAACCTCGCCCGAATTGGGGCGCGGAATCAATACTGAAGATAATCAACCAGCGAATGCTGGTGTCGTGGTGATCAGCCATTCGCTTTGGCAACAGTTGTTCGGCTTAACCCCATCAGTCCTCGGAAAGTCTCTGCGGCTTAGTGGTAAGACGTACCGGGTCATCGGTGTAATGGCTGCTGGCTTCAACTATCCCCATAAGACCGAGTTGGATTATGGGGACAAACATATCGACGGAACGGAGGCCTGGGTTCCCTTGGCTTTGACACCTGCACAGCGTGCGGATCGGGGCCTTTCGGGAAACGGCTATGCGCTGGCGCGCTTGAAGGATGGCATTTCAGCCAAGCAGGCAGAAGAAGAATTGAGCGCTATTATGCAGCGGCTTGATCCCCTGCATACACCGCCGGCTTTCAAGCAAGGTTGGTATGCCTATGTAAAGCCATTTCGGCAAACACTGGAGGGCTCTGCGCGTCCTCTTATCTTGCTGCTGATGGGCTCGGTATCATTTGTGCTTTTGATCGCCTGCGGAAATGCCGCCAACCTACTCCTGGCCAGGAGCGCAAACCGGATGCATGAGCTGGGGGTGCGAGCGACTCTAGGAGCAGGGCGTGATCGGCTGATTCGGCAAATGCTTACCGAGTCCCTCTTGTTGGGCGCTGGGGGAGGGCTCGCGGGAATGGGCTTGGCATGGGTATCTCTCCGCGTGCTTCTCATGCTGGATCCTGGAGACATCCCACGTCTGCACGAAGCCTCATTGAATGGCAAGGTTCTCGCCTTTACAGTTGCCATAACGTTCCTGACCAGTATTTTGGCAGGAACTCTGCCAGCCCTTTCGGCCTCTCGCGTCAACCTGATCGGGTTTCTCAAATCGGGAGGGCAGACAGGAGCAAAAGGAGGTCGCAATCGCCTTCGAAGCGTGTTGATCATGGGCGAAATTGCGATTGTTGTAATCCTGCTGGCTGGGGCTGGCCTACTTTTGAGGAGCTTCATCAAGCTCGAACAAGTGCCGGTCGGTTTCTCCTCGACCACACTTTCTATGAAGATCAACCTCCCGGAAGGCTATAACAAACCCGAACAGCGCCACGCTTTTTTTCGAATACTTCTTTCACAGATTGGAGCGTTACAGGGAACAGTGGCAACCGGTGCGGTCGACAATTTGCCTCTCGGTGATTCCAAAGGCGTCGGGCTCTTCCGGGTCGAGGACGATCCGAACAACGAGGGCGAGGCGCTGGATGGTGTATCCGTGACGCGAGGATACTTTTCGGCAATGGATATATCGTTGATCGAAGGACGTTCCTTTAGCGAAGGAGATGTATCGGAACCCCCGAAAGTAGCCATCGTCAATCAGGCATTCGCCAAGAAGTATTTCACGGGACGCGATGCTGTCGGGAAGTGGCTCTTGCCAATCAGCCCGGGAGGTTCGGCTCAACCGCACACGGATGCGCGCACAATTGTCGGTGTGGTTGCCGATGTGCGGGATTGGAGTGTGGAAGCTCCGCCCCAACCACAACTTTATTCTCCTTTGAGAGATCCGAGTGACGCATACATCGTGATTCAGTCCGTACTTCCTCGTAAGGATGTTCTAGGGTCTGCGACTGCGATTCTGCACCGGATCGATGCCAGCCTCGCATTTTCCCAAGTGCATTCGATGCATGAGCTGGTTTCCGAGGCCACAGCGAGGCGCCGGTTCCAGACAGTGCTCCTCACGATCTTCGCTGGAATGGCGTTGGTATTAGCTTTGGTTGGGTTCTACGGACTGCTCACGTATTCCGTCATACAACGCAGCTCTGAGATGGGAATACGAATTGCACTCGGAGCGACAAGAATGCAGGTCGAGCGACTCGTCCTTCAGCAGGGACTTCAACTCGTTGCAGTGGGGCTGCTCCTCGGACTAAGCGTCGCATTTGCGCTAAGCAGGCTGATGACATCATTACTTTACGAGGTACATCCTTGGGATCCGGCTACCTTTGCTCTAGTGACGGCTTTGTTTCTGATTGCTGCGTTCGCGGCTTGCTTTATCCCGGCGAGACGTGCAGCAAAGTCAGATCCAATGATCATTCTCCGTAGCGAATGACTGCTCAGATCGTAAGGATCTGGGTTGATCAGGCAGGGAGCACCGTTCGTGTAACCAGATTACCGGTTTATCCAAATCACAGGTTCAGGTCGGATTGTCGGCAATCCAAGTGCCTCAAAAACGGGATTTGCGGTAACTTGCCTGCCGATGATCGGATGCCGGAGCAATTTACTGAAAAGCTGACTTTTCGGGATCTCCGAAGACGGTTTACTGCAACCGATAAAATCGGAGCATGGTTTCTGCAACAAATACCTCGCCTAAGCTAAACCTTCGCCTTGTTCAGTCCGACGAGGAGGATAGCGCACCTTTCGTCCTCATTGAAGGCGATCAAGCAACATTGGAATGGTTCGGAAAGTTGATTTTGGATCATGCTTCGGGTATGGAGGGCTGTGGTCGGCAGATGGGTCCAGGCGGGCCTGGAAGCCATCTCTTCGCCAAAACCTCAACTTTGAGTTTTTACTTACATCGACTGCCCTGCGAACACTCTACATTGAATTCAGAAGCCTTCTCTGGTCGCACCAAATCGTAGTTATCGCAAAGCTGACTTTGCAAGCACTACGGGACTACTTCCGGTTGGCCCGTTACTCGGGAACAAGCAGGATCCTTGAGGCTTTTCCGCCTCTCAATTCATTCGCCTGGCTCGGTTGGTACCCACAGCGAGATCATGCAACCTGCTTCGGTCGAAAAGGGTCCCGCGCGCAATCACCGCGACCACCCGTCTCGTGTTGCCAATGTCTATCAAAGGATTACCCTGGACTAGCACCAGATCGGCTACCTTCCCCGCTTCAACGGTGCCAATAGAATCCTCCATTGCCAAGAAGATCGCGGGATTGAGAGTAGCAGCTTGCAAGGCCTGTAGCGGTGTAAAGCCGACAGCGACCCACAGATCGAGTTCATCGTGGAGACACCATCCGGGACGGGCTCCTTTACTTTGCAGGAATTCGCTCCAGTCAGTGCCGGCCAACATCCGAATGTGTTCGGCGCGAATCTGGCCGCCAATTTCGTTGAAACCTGCGAGGATTTGCTTCCACTGAAGTGGAGCGAAGTATCGAAAGCTTTGAAGTGTAGGGTCAAGCCACGTACCGTTGCCGGCTAGATGCCTCAGAAGTGCTTCGGTGGAGGCGTGGGTGCAATCGTCAGGTAAGTGCTCATCACCCACAGCCATATTTCCGAGAAGCGGCACACACACCTTTGGAAGAAATTCAAAATGCTCGATGCTGGCCTGCCCCGCGTCGGACGCTTCAAGTGGGCTTATCGATGCTGTCACATGCCCTGCGAACGGCAGTCCCGTCTTTTTGGCAGCACGAGCAATCGCGAAATAAACATCTCTGCCGAGATGGTCATGCACCTTGATGAAATCCACGTGCAATGCCGCCAACGATGCCACCGCTCGTTGTGCCTCTTCCGGGGTGTGTACGATCCACATGTCATTGTCCGACTGGCCCGGCGGCCCCTCGAGTATCGGCCCGGCGAACAGAAGCCGTGGACCATCCCAATCTTCAGCTTCGATGTGGTGTCGGGCTTCCGCGAGTTTGTAGACATCTCCTCCCATATCCCGAATGCCGGTGATCCCGGATGCCAGCATCAGACGGAGCACGCGTTTGTCGCCTTCTGAATGGACATGCATATCCCATAAGCCCGGTATTAGGTAGCCTCCATGTGCATCTATGACGCGTGCGCGAGTGGCGATTTTGGCAGACTTGCCCGGCAGGACAGCCTTGATCTTGCTTCCCGAGATCACTACGGTTGCATCGCTTTCCACGGACCCTGTTCGAACGTCCACAACATTTGCGTGAACTATAGCCAGGTCAGAGAACGTTTGTCCGAAGACGCAGGGTAGGACAAGAAGAACAAGCACGCCAGGGCAAAAGGCTCGTACCCACATAGGGAGTCCTCTGTACGTCGCCATAGAGTCTAGCAGTTGCGCATTCGCGCCCCATCAAGTCCAGTGTAGAGCCCGGGAGTGACTGCCGTCACTCCTCAAAAACGAGGTTTTCAGTAAATTCAGACCGCTGGTGGTCGCCACGGGCAAGTTACCCTAAAGAATGTTGAAGACATCCTTCCGGAGATTGCGTGAAACTTCAAGCCGTATTCACGATCCTTGCTCTGCTCCTGAGCAAGGGTGTATCTGCCCAACAGGTCTTCGACAGCCATGTGCATCTGTGGGCAGGCGAAACGTCGCTGCGACAGTATGAGGCGCAGGCCAAAGCCGCAGGGATCAGCCTGGTCGGGTTCGGCGGCATGTGGTTTGGCGGCCCAAACCAGGCCTTGAGCGGACATCCCGCGGACATCAAGGCAAGCAACGACGCCCACCTTGCCCTCGCAAAGAAACACCCTGAGATGTTGCCGATTGCGACGGTCCATCCGTATGACGGCGAGGCTGCCCTCGAAGAGATCACGCGCGTCGCATCGCTCGGTTTCAAGGTTCTCAAGCTGCATCCGCACACGCAGAAATTCGATCCTTCGGACCCGCGCGTCCTCACCGTCGTCACTCATGCTGGCGATCTCGGCATGATCGTCTTGATGGACAACTTCAACATCATCCCGGGAGACAGCGAGAAACTCTTCAACCTCGCGCTCGCAGCACCAAAAACGCGTTTCATCTTCGCGCATCTGGGCGGCATGAACTTTCGCTTCTGGAATGTCATACGGGCTGCTCGGACTGCCAGGGGCCTCTATGCGGACAACATCTACTTCGACATCTCCGGAACTACCGTTTTGCTCAAGGACTCGCCCATCCGGGACGAGTTCGTCTGGACCATCCGCGGTGTCGGTATCGATCACGTTCTGCTGGGTTCGGATTTTCCTCAGTTCACGCTTGCAGACACGCTGGCCGCATTCGACAGTCTCAATTTGACAGCTGAGGAGAAGAAGAAAATCCGGTGTGAGAATGCACGCACGCTCTTTGGCAGAACGCGTTAAGACTTGACACCTCAGCAGGTGGCTTGGCGAGTTATCACTGTGCGCCGGGATAAACCGGCATGTTGTAGGGGGTGCAAGTCCCCTGCAGGAAAGGAAGTAGCGACTCCATCCTGACCTCTAGTCTTGCATGGGACATCGCGAGGTGTTCCGTGAAGCGTAGGCCGGAGGCATCGGTGGGCAGGGTGATTGAGCTTCGAAAAATCGCAGATCAGGATGCTGACTCCCTAGTGAGATGGAGGAAGGCAACACGGCAGTCGCGTTATCGCGAGCGACTATCCGGTCCTGCGTAGTCGTTAGAGCCCGCGCACGCTGAGAAACAACATGCACGAGAACCGGGAGATCTCCAGTGCGCCTTCGCCACTTGACGAAGGCCGGTCCGCGAAGGCCTCAGGCCGAACGGCGGACGTGCACGTGCTGGAGAAGTCGGACTGTGCCGTAGTACCTGTGAACCTGCCGAACAAAGCAGCAATAGCTGCGGCGGAGGTGGGGGAGGGAAGGGCGCAGATGAAAGAGAACATCGGTCAGCCACGCATGCTCCCGACACAGAGCGGGAACCGCATGTCCCAAGGGCTGGACGGTGTGCGAAAAGCAGCAAGGGAAAGGAAACAGGAACGATTCACTTCCTTGCTCCACCACCTCACCATCGCACTTTTGCGTGACAGCTTCTACGCTCTCAAGCGTCAGGCTTCGCCGGGAGTGGATGGTGTTCGGTGGCAGGAGTACGAATCTGGACTGAAAGGTCGTCTCGCTGATCTTCACAGCCGGGTTCACCGCGGAACGTTCCGGGCGCAGCCTTCAAGGCGAGTCTATATACCGAAGGCCGATGGGCGGCAACGTCCGTTGGGAGTCGCGGCACTGGAAGACAAAATCGTCCAGCAGGCCGTGGTGACGATCCTCAATCAGATTTATGAGGTCGACTTCAAGGGCATCTCCTACGGGTTCCGTCCGGGCCGCAGTCCTCATCAAGCGCTTGATGCGCTCGCCGTAGGACTGGAACGGAGGAAGGTGAACTGGGTGCTCGATGCGGACATCCGTGGCTTCTTCGATAACATGAGCCACGAGTGGACGACTAAGTTCATCGAGCACAAGGTGGCCGATCGTCGCATACTTCGCCTGATCCAGAAATGGCTCAAGGCCGGGGTATCGGAGGACGGCCAGTGGTCGGAAACGAAGCAGGGTACGCCGCAAGGGGCAGTTGTCTCACCGCTGCTCGCCAACGTGTATCTCCACTATGTGTTCGACCTATGGGCGGATGCCTGGCGCAGGAAAGTGGCTACCGGCGACGTCATCATCGTTCGTTATGCCGACGATCTTGTGATGGGCTTTCAGCACCGAGCCGAAGCCGTGCGGTTCCTTGAAGACTTCAAGGAACGGCTGAAGAAGTTCGGCTTGGAACTTCACCCGGAAAAGACTCGGCTGATCGAGTTCGGGCGCTATGCAGCCCACAAACGGAAACAGTGGGGCAAAGGGAAACCGGAGACCTTCACGTTCTTGGGCTTCACCCACTACTGCCGGCGACGCCACAAGACCGATACCTTCACTGTCTGGCGGATCACGTCGAAACAGCGAATGGTGGCGAAGCTGAAGACCATCAAGGTTGAGCTTCTCCGCCGGAAGCATGATCGTATCAGTCAGGTTGGTGCATGGCTTCGGAAGGTGGTCAATGGCTACTACCAATACCATGCTGTTCCCGGGAACATCGGTCAGTTGCGCACCTTTAGACAACGCGTCAATCGACTCTGGCGAAATGTTCTCGTCCGTCGCAGCCAACGCGCAAAGAAGAGGTGGGAGTCACTGACTCCAGTCTTCAACAGGTGGATACCCAGACCTCGAATCCTGCATCCCTACCCTCACGCCCGCTTCAACGCTACTCATCCTTCATAAGAGCCGTATGCGTAGACGCGCACGTACGGATCTGTCCGGGGGGCGCTCAGCGATGAGCGTCCCTACCGGGACCGCTGAGAAATCCGTAACGAGGGAATTGGCAGCAGGCACATGTCCGAGAAGTCGGTTTCTCGGCCACTTGCCGAAGACATAGTCAGATTTGAACAAGTGGATGAGCTACTCGACCTGAAGTCGACTGTAAAGATTGAAAGTTCCGTATAGCCGGTAATCCACCACAAATCGATTTCTGGCTAGATGAGTGAGGATGAACGCCACTCTGAATCGCGACTCTCTGTTTCAGCCAGAAATGATCCGAACAGAACCGGCTGAGATTCTAAAATACGCGGGTTTGTTTAGCTCGATTCGCAGGTGCGTAGTCTTCATGTTGAGGTGATCACTCGGCCCTTATCGCATCGATGGGGTCAATAGCCAGGACTCGAGTGGTTGCACTCCAGGCCGCAACCAAAACGGCGGCCAAGAGAAAAATTGACGCAAAAACGCATGCCGTCACACCCGGCCCCTTGGCTCCCACAAAAAGATGCTGAAGAATGGACCCGGATCCTATTGCCCCGCCGATCCCCATGATGATTCCTACCCCTATGGGAATGAGGCTTTGTCTTACAATCATCGCTCGAATGCTTCCAGTCGAGGCCCCAAGTGCCATGCGAACACCCAACTCGTGTTCCCGTTGCGTGATTGCGCGCGATGATGTGCCAAAGACGCCAATGATAGCGAGCAACATGGCCAGACACCCAAGGAAAAGGATCGAGATTGTGTAGAGCTTTGGACGTCCGAGCGTTTCACTCAGACGCTCATTCAGTGTCATTACTTCATAAACCGGCACACTTCGATCCAATCCGATGACTGCATCTCGGCAGGTTGTTAGCAACCTCGACGAATTGCCGTGCCCCTTTACGACAAAGGTCAGCGTTGCCGGCGGCTCTTCCTGAACGGGCCAGTAAGCCTGCGGTGTCCCATCATATTCAGGACCTGCCATGCGCGCAGTTGCAACTACACCCACGACCGAATAAGGTCGGTTCGTCCACGGTGCAATGATCGTGCGACCGACAAGTCGCGTACCTAAGTTAGCTTGGCGCGCGAACGCTTCGTTCACAACTACGGGAGGCTCAGCTGAATTCCCCTCATTCATGACGAATTCTCGTCCCGCAACCAGCTTCGTGCCCATGGTTCGGAAGTAGCCCGGCATCGCGCCGTTTAAGACGACTGTCTGAATCTGCTGACCCGAATCTACCTTAATGGTGCCTGCCATCAACACGTTCTTCGCAAGCGGTAGGTAATTGACTGCACCGACCGATTCGACGTCCGGAATCGACCGCAGACGATCCAGAACGGCGGCGTAGTATTGCCACGCTGCACTTTCCTTCAAATATCTAGTTCCCTGCAACGAGACATTTATGGTAATCACGTTCGCCGGCTCAAAGCCTAAGTCCGTATTAACCAGGCGAAGGAAAGCGGAGCCGAGCGCGAGAGAACTCACCAGCAGCGTGAGTGTAAAGGCTACCTGGACTCCGACCAGGATCGACCGCAACCGACGAGTCTCCGGTTCACTTGTTCCCGGATGTACACGAGTGAGTTGTGTAGAAGGTTGGAGGCGTCCGATAAGCCATGCAGGCATGACTCCAAACACGCCCCCGACGATTAGCGCGAGGGTAATTGTGAAACAGAGCACGCGCCAGTCCAGAAGAGTGTAGTTCTGTGTGGCCAATTGTGCGGGCAACACTGCGTTCGCGATACGAGCAACCAAAAAGGCAACAATAAGCCCGACTGTAGACCCGGCCAGAGTCAGCGCGGTTGCCTCTACTGCGAGTTGCTGTACAAGTCGTGATCTGCTCGCTCCGAGGACAGCGCGTAAAGCCAGCTCTTGGCGACGTTCCACGGTTCGCGAAAGAAGCAGTTGCGCTACATTGGCGCATGCGGTCAACAGGACGAGAAGAACAACCGCGAAGAGGATAAGCACCGACTGACGGACCTGAGAAGTAATCTGATCGCGGAACCCGACTAATTCAGGGTTGTCATGGTCATCGCGATGAAAGCTCTGAGGGCTAACGCGAGAAGCCTCAGCTGTAAACTGCTGTCGCGCCTGAGTCATCGTGATTGCGGGCCGTAAGCGGCCAATCGTTTGCCATAAAAAGGCGCCGCGCTTTGGAATCGTTTCGAAATCGAAGACAGTCGGAATCCAAATGTCGACGTTGCCGGGATAGTCAAAACGACGTTGGGCGACGCCGATAACAGTGAGCGCAGCGCCATTTAGGTGGATGGTCGCGCCGAGTACAGCAGGATCTCCGCCGAACGACTGCAGCCATAGACGATGGCTGATCACCGCGACATGGTTCTGGCCCGTCTTGTCTTCATCCGGCGCAAATGTGCGGCCCACGTCGCTTCTTGCCCCGAGCAAAGCAAAGAAATTCCCCGAAGTCTCCGTTACACGCAATCGTAAAGCGTCACGGCCCGAATTCAGATTCATCTCGGAGGTCGAGAATGTGGCTGCTCCCTCCAGGTAAGAACTGTGATCTTGCCACGCTTTAAAACCGGCGCGACCGTTTCCTGCGCTAAAGGGCGAAAGATGAAGTTCGACCAGCCGAGCGGCATCCAAAAATGGTAGGCTTCGCAGCAACAGCGCATTTGCCACACTGAAAACACCTGTGCTTACCCCGATGGCCAGAGCAAGAGCGCCGACGGCAAGAAATGCGCTTAATGGACGTTTTCGGTAAACCCGTAAAGCGAAGCGTAGGTCCTGCCCCAATTCACGTCCCAGTTCCCGCGGCGCGGTGAGCACGACATCCCAAAGAGCATGAAGCCATAAACGTGCGTGTGCGTTCCAACCCTGCGCTTCTCGCTGCTCATCGCGGAATTGCCGATCCATGGGTATCTCGTATTCATCCCGAAAACTTGCCGGATAAAGCTTGAGTAGTTTGCGGTACAGCTTCGTGGATTGATGCATGAGCACCTCAAGCCGGGTCAGGAATGCCCAGACGGTTTTGGGCAAGTTGCACGAGTTCGCGCAGGCGCGCTACCTCGGCCTGAATCACGCGACGTCCTAAAGAAGTGATTCGGTAATAGCGGCGACGTTCATCATCTAGATGCGAATCGGGCCGCTCGTCCGATTCAACGATGAGTCCTTGCTCCAACATTCTGTTGATGGCTCCATAGAGCGCGCCGGAGCCTAAGTTGACGCGCTTGTCTGTCCGCTGCAGGATTTCTCGCTTCAACGCGTACCCATGTCGCTCGCCCTCGGTCAGCGATAGAAGCATATGGAACACCGGAAGCGAGAGCGGCAGCATCTGCTGGATTTGTTCGTTTTTCGTCGTCATACTAAGTCACTTTGAGACATACTATGACGGAATCAAGCTGAGAATGTCAAGTTTCACTGCTTTTGGGACGCGAAAGATGCCGCTGACTTTACGTTCTTGGCCAGCTTGTCAATCTCCGTCGCCTCTTGATTACATCGACGGAGAGCGTGCTCCCGTTAGACTTGTCCACTTCTTCCTTCAACTGTTTTGCTAGTTCGAGCAACTTGGCCGTGTCCTGCATAAGCCGCTTCTGCCAGTATGCATTCTGCGCATTCTGAATCTGGACCTGCTCGACAGTCTTGACGTTATCATCTCGATGCCCGAAGGGTGGCGGCAGGGGCTCCAGAGTTGGAGATTGCGAGTTCTGCGGCGGAGCTTGGGCGGCGGACGCTACCCATGCACCTGTCAGCAGAACCCCAGATAGGGTAACTCCAACCCAGCGCATTTTGGCATTTGAGCGTCCCATCCGTTCACCCCGCGGAACCTTGGCGATAAGTAAGCATGCATTCCATTTAGATCGACGAATCGTACAATTGGCAAGTTTCCCTCCAAAAGCCTTTGGTCAATTGGCGTGTCGTCGGCAATCCGGAAGCAATCACATCGCTTGGAAGCCGACGTGATTACGAAGTGCCTCAAAAACGGGGCGGGCTCAACCGGTCGATGCAAAGCCACGAGCTACCAGTCAGTTCGGTGTGCTACGTGCTGAGCGGGAGCGGTATTTTCGATGCGCCTCAGCGCACTCACCAATAGATGGTCCACATTTGCCGCACTGGTTTTGAGAACCCGCGCGGCATTCAACCGCGAATACTGCAGTACTTCACGCAGAACAAAAGCTGCGTGTTCAGGCGCCGGCAACATGCTGACGTCGGTCGTAACCGGGAAGCCGTGATCGAGCCAGGACCGTAGGCCGCCAGCAAGCGGCCGAACATTGTCAAATCCTCTCTGGCGCAGTGCGAGCGCAACGCGTGCGCTGATGGCTTCGCCGGGGGAAGCGCAGTAAAGGATAACCTCGCGGTCGGTCGCTAAGTCGACACCTCGGTATCGCTTTAAATATTGACAAATCTGGCGAGGGTCGAGCCGAACTGCACCGGGAATTGCCGGGTGGCTCTGATCGCTGCTCAAATCACTCTGCAGATCCAAAACCAGAATCCTTGCACCGGCTCCCAGTTTGTCGCGGAGCTCCTCGGGTGTGATCCGCGCCAGTTTGAATTTGCCCAGGAAGCGATACCAACGAACCAACCTGAGAGCAATCAAAATACCAACCGCACCGCTCCCCCCAAACAGCACCAATTTCCATATCGCGGCCGTGTACTCGGCGATTTGATCCAATTGGTCGCTGAAGATATACCCCAAAGCCGTGTAGGCAGACGACCACATGATGGCGCCCAATGCATCAAAGAGTAGAAAACGAGGTAAGCCGGTTTGTAAGATTCCCGCCATCGGAGCAGCGACGGCATCCACTCCGATGACGAACTTCGAAACCAGCAGCAATTTCAGCCCGTGACGGCTAAATCTGCTGGCTATCTTGTCTACGCAGGAACATGGATCCCCCGCGGCTCCGCAAACGAACTCCAGCGTTCCGTTGCCCCATCTCCTTCCCGCTGCGTACCATGCCGTATCGGCAAGCAGAAATGCTGCCACCGCGACCACGATGTTGCCGGCGAGGTTCCACTTCCCCAGACCGGCAAGTGCTCCGGCGGCAAGCAGAAGCAAGTTCGCGGGTATCGGCAAACAGGCTTGCCGGCCAAGCACCGACACGAACAGTAACCAGTATCCGTGTCGGGCAAGAAACTCGACCATCTGCTTCATTTGAACTCCGATTGAGTCTCACTCACCCATTGCATCCACGCGGCTCGTGGTAACAGCAATTTCTCGGTCTGAATTCAATGGACACCAAGAACGCTGCAGGGAGCATCATGTGCAAGTGAGTAAACCGTGCTCCAAAGATGTGATATGTGCGACTGGTGATGATGAAGCCCGATCCCGAGAAGGTCTGCTTTGTAGTCAGCGAGGAAGCGAACGATGGCGTCTATCTCCTCGCCTTCCACAAGATGGATCTCAAATTCGCCACCTTCGCGCAGTGCGGCTTGGCGGGCCGCGGACTGCAAATCGTTCCTAAGCTTGCATCCGATCACTGTTGATTATCAGCGTGAGAGAAGGGTCTGCAGCGCCGGCAAAGGCAGTGTAAGCAGGTGGGGACTCAAGGATCGTTACTGCCCGCAGTTCAGCGCCCAACATCCTGGCCAGGCGAATTGCAGAGGTTAGCGCACGGCTGGCTTCGGGAGATTCGTGGTACGCTACCGTGATTCTCTTATGCATGGCTTTTACTTATCCACTTTGTCTTACATTCCAGGACGAGCGATCCCAAGCTTCTTCATGCGTAACTGAAGAGTAGAGCGGTTCATCCCCAGACGCGAAGCCGCTCCACGTGCCCCGGAAACGACCCACTTGGTCTCTTTCAAGGTGTTAAGAATGTGCTCGCGCTCTGCTTCTTCCAAGGTACGGCGCTTGACGCTGCCCCGGCTGGCTGCGGCGCCGGACTGAAGTCCCGCAAGTGGCACTCGTAACACCGGACCAGAGGACAGAATCACAGAATGTTCGACCAAATTCTGCAATTCACGAATATTCCCCGGCCACGAGTGGCGAACCAGCGCCTCCATCGTGTCCGAGGGAATGGTATCAATCACTCGGTTCATCCGGCGGGCAAAGTGCTGTACGAAGTGCCTCACCAGCACTGGAATGTCTTCAGCCCGATCGCGAAGAGGCGGCACCTGAATGGGGAAAACGTTCAGCCTGTAGTACAGATCTGCGCGGAACGTCTTCTTCTCGACGCAATCCGCAAGATCGCGATTGGTGGCTGCGATCAGCCGCGCATCTGTTTTCAGCGTGCACGTGCTCCCCAGCCTTTCAAATTCACGCTCCTGCAAGACACGCAGTAGCTTGGGCTGAAGCTCCAGCGAAATTCAGAGATCTCGTCCAGAAATGCGGTGCCGTGGTTCGCCACTTCGAACCGCCCAATCCGCTGCATAATGGCGCCCGTGAAAGCGCCCCTTTCATGGCCGAATAATTCGCTTTCCAGCAGTCCGGTCGGTATCGCCGCACAATTCAACTTCACAAACGCATTGGAACATCGCGGACTGCGTTCGTGGATCGCGCGCGCAACCAGTTCCTTACCGGTGCCGGTTTCACCATAAATGAGTACGGTCGAGCCGGTGGGGGCGACGGTTTCAATGTTCCGCAGCACAGCGCGAATCGCTGCGCTACGTCCGATGATTTCTTCAAAACCTTTCTCACTTCGGATCTCATCTTCGAGGTAAAGCTTTTCCCGTGAAAGCTGGTTCTTAAGCTCCGTGATCTCTCCGTAGGCAAGCGCATTTTCAATAGTGATCGCAATCTGGTTTGCCACTTGCACCAGGAAATCGATATCTGCTTGGGTGAAAGCTGGCCCCTGAAGCCGCCCTAGCTCCAGTACACCGAGAGTCCGGTCGTGGCAGATCAGTGGCAGAGCGCAAGCTGACTCGAGACTCTTGCCGGCGAGAACCGTACCATGAATGGAAGCACCAGACGACGAGCTGCATGGTCCAGAGCCGACTTGACTCATCAGCATAGGTTTCCGTGTTCGGAATACTTCGCCCGGGTTGCCGCCGCCGCTGCCTTCTCTCAAGACCTGGGCGTCTTCCGTGAGCAATCCGTTGCCGTCTGGGATATCGAGGGCATAAAGCTGCAATTGCCCACTCTCCGTGTCTGGCAAATGCACTCCGACAGCGTCGCATTGCATGACGCGCCGCACGCTCACCGAGATAGCCCGAAGCAGCGTCCTGAGGTCCAGGTTCGAGACCACCTGGTTGTTTAATTCGAGCAATAGCTGCAGTCTGTCCTTTTCGGCCTGAAGATCGGCCTGTGTCTTCTGCAAGGCCTCGAAATTGATAGCACCGGCGAGGGCTGACGCGATCATGTCCGCGATCAGGGAGAGAAAACGAACTTCATCATTGGAATAGGCTTCGGGCTGCTTGCTCCTGATAAGAAGGCAACCAATGTGCTGATGAGCGCAAATCAGGGGCAAAGCGCAGAGTGAGCGTATCCCGTCCTCTGTTAGCGCGGTGATTTTGCAGTTCAGCAGCTTCTCCTGATCCAGGAAGGGAATCGTTAGCGGCTTCTGGTGCTGATACATCCAGGCAGAGATCGTCTCTTCCATGGTCCCATCCATACTTACGCGCTCGACTCCACCCCCAAGCCGATGCAGATGCCAGTCCACTCCGTTCATTGCTTCCTCAAGTCGGGACATGCCTATCACGTCGAAGTCGACGATTCGAAGGTCACTTTCATTCTCTTTATCAATATCGATCATCGGTCTTCTCTCCGATTCTTGATCCGACGACTCGCCTCGGTCGCGAATGCGTCTTCTCTCTCCCAAGCAACCGACTAACCAATCATTGCGGCTTGCTTTCGCCTTGGATTCAAGTGACTTGTGAAATCGTGCATGTTCGGGTGCCCTGATTTTGTGTCGATCCTGTGACGTCAGGACGGACCCAGGATTGACATCGCGCAGAGTCGGCGACGCCGAAACAGTAACTGGAGGGATGAAACCGACGCACGAGTTTTCACGGCCGACATCGTACGGCGAGAGCGGACCAGCAGGTACAGTCCGCGTGACCTCAGCATATGGTTTTCGTCCACCAAACCTGTCCAACGATCATCCTCGGTACGCTGACGCTCGTGTTGTAGAGCGCCGGCGTGGCGGCTAACTCGGAAGAATCGCAGAAAAGTTTGAGCTTCCGACCACGGGATAGTCGTCGTATGAAAGTTGCCCGGCATTAGCATCTCTACCTGATCGCACAGAGGAGGGGAAAGTAGTGCCGCCGCTTGGTTCAGCAAGTCCGATACTCACAGAGCCCAGAGCCTTCCTGGTTTGTCTCAAGCTGAAATGCGTGATGGAATTGCGGACGCGCGCCGCGTCAATCTGCTTTCCGCCTTGACGTCATAGATTCGCCACGCAGCGAATACCGGTGAGATTCGCCATTTCGCAACCCTTTTCAAATCAGGCAATCCTGCGACGCTGCCTTCTGGCACTTGGCATGCTCAGTTAAAGAGCGCGGACGTTCTTTGATACGCGACGAACTGCTCACTCACCCTCATTGACAGGTGGGAATTAAATAGTCTGCGCACGTAATCGCGACGTGCACTGGAGATCGGGAGAAGACTCGTGAGAACCTGTTCGCTCTTGTTTATCTTTGCATGTAACCTGTTGGCCTTCGGCCAGAGCGGCGATGTGAGCGTTACTCCCGCCACACAAACGAGCCAAACAGCGCAGGCTGACTCACCGGCGCCTCCGAAGAAAAACCCTGACGAACTGATACAGGCGCTCGACGTAGACGCCGTCGCGTTGTCGAAGATACCCGCTGACCCACTCATCCAGCCGGATCCGTTGGCTCCGATCTTCCAGCCGATCAATAGACTCTCTGATAAGAGCGCTCAATCTCTACGGTTGAAGTTCGGCGCCACTTACACCTTTCTCAATCAGTACGCGACCATTACTCCGGACAGCGTCCGGCACAATCAGTTCAGCGGACGCCTCGACTTCACCGGAGCCTGGAACGCCTACGAACACGGAAGCACTGCTGGATCCATCAGCCTGCTTGTTCGTTCCGGAACCAACATCGGCATAAGCCAACAGTTCAACCTCAACGACAGACTCGGCTCAGGGCTCTATCTCAACTGCCTGCAAGGCGGCGGCCCGCAGGAGCCAATCACCTTGAACGTCCTCTACTGGCGGCAGGATTTCCTCTACCATCGGCTTTCTTTTTATGTGGGCAAGATCCACCCCAACGAATATGTAACTCTCAGCATGTTCAACAACGACGAGCGCACGCAATTTTTGAATGGAGCAAACGATGGCAATGATGCTGTCGCCTCGGATGGGACATACGCCGGTGGCGCGGCGGTGGAATTCCAGGCTACTCGCCATTTTTTTGTACATGCAGTCGCCGTAGACACGGAGGGCGCACAGCAGAGAAATATCGAAACGCTCGTCGATCGGAAGTATATGGAATCATTCGAAGCGGGCTGGTCCTCCGGTACGCTTGGTGAAGAATACCGGCTTTATCGTGGCGGCTTCTGGCGAGACGATACGAAGAACAACGGCAGTGGATATGGCGGCGGCTTTGAATTCGATCATGAATTGTCCAATGGCTGGACGCCATTCGGAAGATTCGCCTTCGGCACCACCAAGGGAACCGCCATTAAAGATATCTACGGGCTCGGCCTGGCAAGGGTTCATCCTTTCGGACGCCGGGGAGACATGTTTGGCGCTGCATTCAACTACAGCCAGCCGAATCCCCCGGGCAAACGCCACGAGAGCGTATTCGAGACGTTTTATCGCTTTCGCCTTACGCAAAGCGTGCGCATTGGCCCCGACCTCGAAGTCTCGATTCATCCCACCTACGCCAACAAGGCTTATACAACGACTCTTCTCGGCGCGAGAATGGAGGCTATCTTCTAACGGGTAAGATCCTCACTGCAGTAGTGCCTGAAACATCATGGTAGCTCCTGGTTTTCACCGGGACGTTTTCAACAACGCACTATGGGCACCAACACCCCACATGCTGGAATTTACGGTGAAGGAAATGAGCACTCGACCAATTGCGACTAGCTCTGGTTCTGTCCAGAGCACTTCGGCCACTTCGGCGACGCCTAATTACTCACGCCCCCTGGCCATCGTCACCACTCTATTCTTCATGTGGGGATTTCTTACCTGCCTGAATGACATTCTAGTGCCACACCTGAAGTCGATCTTCGACCTGAGTTATGCGCGAGCTATGCTTATCCAGTTTGCGTTCTTCTCGGCCTACTTCTTATTCTCCGTGCCCTGGTCGAAGATCGTGAATACCATCGGCTACAAGACAACCATGGTGGCTGGCTTGCTGACCATGGCGCTTGGGGCCTTTCTGTTCGTTCCTGCCGCATCCGCTGTCTCGTACCCACTGTTTTTGACAGCACTCCTTGTTCTCGCAACGGGAATCACGGGTCTGCAGGTGTCGGCGAATCCCTATGTCGATCTATTGGGCAAACCTGAAACGGCATCGAGCCGGCTGGATTTGACGCAAGCTTTCAACTCGCTAGGTACGACAATCGCTCCGAAAATCGGAGCGCTGCTTATCCTGAGCGCGGCGCCGTTGGCGATCGAACAACTACGCCAGCTCACGCCACAAGCATCCCATGCATATCGTGTGCAACAAGCGGCCTCGGTCAAGCTGCCATATGTGGTGATCGGTGTCGCACTGCTGTTATTAGCAGTGTTGATCGGCGTTTCCAGGCTGCCAAAAGTCGAAACCGCGACCAGCCGCTCTGGAGAGAGTGGGGATGATTCCATCTGGAAACATCCCAATCTCCTCTTCGGCGCAATTGGCATTTTCGCGTATGTGGGTGCCGAGGTTTCGATCGGAAGCTTTCTGGTGAATTATTTCTCGTTGCCCGAGATCGCGGACCTCACTGCTAAGACAGCGGCAGGTTTTGTTTCCTTCTACTGGGGCGGAGCCATGATCGGACGTTTTCTTGGGGCTCCTCTTCTGCAGCGTTTCAGGCCCCGATATCTGCTTGCTCTCTGTGCGATCGTTGCCGGGGCATTGGTTACTGCCTCAATGCTCTGGAACGGCCATATAGCGATGTGGAGCATCCTCACCGTCGGGTTCTTCAACTCGATCATGTTCCCTACCATCTTTAGTTTGGGAGAAGCAGAGCTCGGCCCTTTAAGTGGAAGCGGGTCCGGCATCCTGAATATGGCCATCGTAGGCGGGGCGATCCTCCCGGTGATTCAGGGAGTAATTGCGGACCACGTCGGGCTTCACCACGCCTTCGTGCTTCCCGTTATCTGCTACCTGTACATCGTGTTCTACGCACTAAGCGGCTCGAAGCCGAATAGCCTTCGATTCTCCAACGACTCGGAGGCACTGCCATGAATTGCATAGGCCAAGACAGGCTAATCGAAGATGCCGTCGAATTGACCGCAAGACGCGAGGACCCACTAGTGACGGCGGTCCAGGTGGGAGTACCCGAGGCCTTTGCACAACTTCATGCGATATATTCTTCGCGCCTATACAAAACGATCATTGCGATTACGAAGAACCCGGAAGATGCTCAGGACGCTCTGCAGGAGACTTTTCTGCGGGCACATTTGGGGGTTCATGCATTCGAGAGCAGGTCTAGCATTTATTCCTGGTTGAGCCGGATCGCGATCAACTCTGCCCTTATGATCCTTCGCAAACGGCGCGCTCATCACGAGGTATTGTTCGATCCCCAACCGGATAATCGATGCGAGACGATCTTCTTTGAGCCTAAGGACCCTGCTCCGAATCCTGAAGAGGCCTACGGCCTGCGTCAGCATCAGGTCAAGACCCTGATCGCGATTCGTCACCTCAGTCCCAACCTGCGATCGCCACTTCAGATGCAGATGAAGCACGGATGGTCAGTGAGGGAGATCAGCCAAGCGCTGAATATCTCCGAAGCGGCTGTCAAGACTCGTCTAAATCGCGCGCGTAAACGGCTTTCAACAACGCTCGCTGACCAGAAGCATTTCGCAACTCACCACCGGCAATCACTCTCAGCGAGCGCCGGGAGAGATTCGGTGGTACCGGCTTTCAACCAATGCAAGTGTTGAAGACCTTGATCACAACAGGAGAGCCGTCTGGCTGCCCTGCGCATTCTCAAACCGAGCGAAGCAGCAACAGGAGAAAGGAAGTCACTACAGTGTGGAGGATGACCTCGCGGACTCGAGTGCCGCTTCGGGAACCTTTACCCCGCGGCGCGGCGCGGGACGAGAAATGCCAAGCCTTTTCATTTTGTAAAACAGGGTGGTGCGCTTGAGCCCCAGTTTGGCTGCCGCACCTTCCGGGCCGCCGATCATCCAGCATGCCGCTTCCAATGCCTGCAAGATCAGGGCTCGGTCAACTTCTTTTAGCGCCGCGGATTTCGACGTTACAGTTACCGTCTCGAGATGGTTCGACTCTAGGGGATTCGGAAGCACGCCATTACAGGAAAGGATCACTGCGCGTTGAATCAGGTTCTGCAGCTCACGCACATTGCCAGGCCAGTCGTATGAGCGCAACGCCAACATGGTTTCTTCAGGAATTTGTTCAATGCGTTTACCGATCTGGCGGGCATAGAGGTCAACGAAATAAGTAACCAGAGCGGGTATATCCTCACGGCGCCCCCGCAAGGGCGGCAGTAGTACCGGGAACACATTAAGGCGGTAGTAGAGATCGCCACGGAATTCGCTGCACTTCACCATGTGCTCCAAATCTCTATGGGTGGCAGCCACCACCCGCACGTCTACGTGGTGGGTCCGAGTACTCCCCAGACGTTCGAACTCTTGCTCTTGCAGAACCCGCAGCAGCTTGGGCTGCAACGACAGTGGAATATCACCAACCTCGTCCAGAAAGAGCGTTCCCTTGTCGGCTAGTTCGAAGCGCCCGATTTTCTGCGAGATCGCTCCGGTGAACGCTCCCCGCTCGTGACCAAAGAGCTCACTTTCCAGCAAATCCAAAGGAATGGCAGCACAATTGACCTTTATAAAGGGACGACCGTAGCGCGGACTGATATTGTGGATCGCTTTCGCGATCAGTTCCTTCCCGGTGCCCGTCTCGCCCTGAATCAACACCGTTGCGGTGGTAGGCGCGACCAGTTCAACTTTCTCAAGAACTGCTTCAAGGCGCGCACTCCGTCCGATGATTTGATCAAAATGGCGATCTTTGTCCTCCTGGTCTCCGGACCGAAGTGTTTTGAAGCCCGCCACAGCATCCCTCCCGTCAAAACCTTGCTCAACTCGGTCTTAGGCTTCGCTTCCCAAGGCCGCTCGAACGCCTTCCAGTAGAATTTCACCGTCAAATGGCTTGGCGAGGAATTTCACTGCGCCCCCCCTCATTGCCTGGAGCCGCATTTTTTCGTCTCCATGTGCGGTAACAAAAATAATGGGAATCGGGCAATGATCCGCGTTCAACTTTGCCTGAAGATCCAAGCCTGACATTCCGGGCATGCGGATATCGGCGATAAGACAACCTGTCTCCAGCTGCCAGCCGGATTCCAAGAAGTCTTCTGCGCAAGCGAACGACTGCACGGAGAAACCCGCTGACTTCAGTAATCGTTGCATCGCGAGCCGGTACGATTCATCGTCTTCGACAACCGCGACCATTTTGGGTACCCTCTCTCTGGCCATAGAGATACAGGATCAATTCGACCACCGCAAAATGCAATTATGGCTTGTGATTAGGGCTCTGATAGGTATCTATAAGGTGATCTTTAATTGTGCAGGGGGTAGTTTCGCTTGCCGCTCCATGGTGAGGTCACTGTCGGAAGCTTAAGCTTTTCTGCCATTCTTCCCAACTCAGCCGGGGAGTTGGCTTGCATCTTGTGCATGACGTGTCCGCGATGGACGGTCGCGGTCATCTCGCTCATAGCGAGCGTTGAGGCAAGCTGTTTCGTAAGCATGCCGGAAACAACAAGACTCATTACCTCGCGCTCACGTGCAGTCAGCTTCTCGTAGCGTTCTCGCAACTGAGCAATCTCCGCCTGTCGTTGCCGCGACTCGTCGTCGCGCTTCAGGGCGTGCTGAATCGCATCGACAAGATCCTGATCCCGGAAAGGCTTTGTGAGAAACTCCTCCGCCCCCGATTTCATGGCTTCGACAGTCATGGGGATATCGCCGTGCCCGGTGATGAAGATGATAGGGATGGTGACTCCCCTCTCGTTTAGTTTGCGTTGGACATCCAGCCCACTCATTCCAGGAAGCCTTACATCCAAAATGAGGCAACTGGCGACGTCCGGAAGCTTGTGCCGGAGGAATTCCTGCGGCGTGGCAAACGCCTCGGAATGCAAGCTCACCGTCCTCAGCAAACGCTGCGTGGCCGCACGCATGCGATCGTCATCATCGACAATGAACACGGTAGCTTTATCGGGAGAAGTCATGCGGAGACGGTCGTCCTGATCGGCAGTGTAAAGTGAAACGTTGTACCTCGCCCGGCGTTTGCGGTAGCCCACACGCGCCCACCGTGCGATTCCACGATGGAACGAGCGATCGAAAGTCCCAGCCCGGTGCCCTGATACTTGGTAGTAAAAAATGCATTGAAGATCTCATCTGCTCTTCCGGCAGGCAGCCCCACGCCATCGTCCGTTACGGAGATCAGCAGTTCACCATCTTCACTCTGCTGGGACCTGATGCTAAGGTTGCTCCCGGTATCCTTCATTGCCTCAATTCCGTTGAGCATGAGATTCATCAACACCTGCTGTAGCTGCATCCGATCCGCCAAGATGATGGGCAGCCCTTCATCCAGGTCCGTGCACATCGTAACCGAATAACGGTTCGCCTGGTTGCGCAGCATAATGAGCATCTCCGCGACCACCTTGTTTACATCCACAAGTTCCAGTTGCTGACGGCCCTTCTGGTAAAGCGAGCGGACACGGTCGATGATGTCGGCTGCCCGTCTCGCGTCCTTCGTCATCTCTATGGCAGCTTCCCGCGCGGGCGGCAAATCGGGATCCTTGCGATTCAGCAATCGTAAGCACGCTTCGGCGTTGGTTACTGCAGCCCCCTTCGGCTGTTTGATCTCGTGTGCCAGCGAAGCGGTGAATTGGCTCATCGTGTTCACGCGGCCGATGCGAGCAAGGTCAGCCTGGAGCTGCTCGGCACGTTTACGATCCTCAATATCGTTTATCACTCCATACCACTTAATGATTGTTTCTCGTTTGTCGCGCACAGGTACGGCACGCGTCTGGAACCAGTGGAAATTTCCATCCACGCCACGACGCAATCGCGCCTCATACTCCAACGAATTACTGGAACCCAGGGCATCCTCCCACTCTTTGAGAACTCGGCTGAGATCCTCGGGATGAATTACAACCCGCCAACCCCACCTTAAGGCATGTTCTTCTGTCAATCCCGTGTATTCGATCCATCGCTCATTAACGAATGTTAGTTGGCCGTCGGGCATAGCAACGAACGCTAGAGCCGGCATGGTCTCAATCGCTTCCCGAAATCTTCTTTCTTCGTTCCGCAGTTGGCGAACACGTATTTGATACGCCGTCCCAAGCAGTGCAAGGAAGGCTGCAACGCAAAGTGCACGGAACCAGTTCGTCTGGTAATATGCTGGCGCGATGGTGAAATCCAGAAATGTGCCTGCCTCGTTCCATACGCCGCTGTTGTTACAGGCTGTCACCCGGAACCGGTAATGACGCGGAGGGAGGTCGGTGTAAAATGCCTGCCGGCGATTACCCACCTCGTGCCAATCGCCATCCACTCCTTCAAGCTTGTAGCGAAAGCGAACTTTCTCCGGTGCCACAAAACTCAATGCGGTGTAGTCAATTTCCAGGTCTCGAATAAGTGGCGGCAATCGCAGAGGTCCAGCCCTATCTAAATTGGTATTGTATGCGTTTCGATCAGCAGTGACTTGCTCCACGTGCACCAGTGGAGGAACCAAGTTCTTCTTCGAGTGAGCAGGATCGAACATCTGTAGCACTGAATTGTTAGCAAACCAGAGTTTGCCATCAGGGGATCGGGAAGCCTGCGGTGAGAACGGAGCTTCCCCCGGTTGAACTCCATCGGACTGATCGATAATATTGACTTTCAACAACACTGATGGGTGCCCCCACCACTGTTGGATTTGCGTGCTACTAGTCCCGACCAAGCCACATCGCGTGTACAACCAATAGTTATTCTGGTCGGAAACGATGGAAAAGATGTCGTCGCAAGGAAGACCGTTGCGTACGGTCATCGTTTGCAGCCTTCCGTCTTTCCAACCGATCAGTCCGCCTGCAGTAGTGCCTAGAACTAAGCCATCGCCATTTACGATTACCTGTCTGACTCGCAGATTCCTAGAGCGATTGAATGAGAAGATTTCAGCCTTACCGTCCCTATAGCGGGCAAGAGCCCCATTCATAAGACCTAGCCAAATATTGCCATGCTGATCAGTCGCCAATGCATGAGCGGCCGGAAGACGGGGCGGCTGTATTTCCTCAACGACTCGAACACCTCGAATGCGAACGAGTTTCCGGGAAGGAGCGATCGTCACTGCCCAGATGTTGCCTTCTCCATCTTCCGTGATTCCAGCAACAGTTCCGACAGGGCTGCCATCTGCCCGCGTGATTTCGATGAAACTTCCGCGTCGGTAAGTCCAGAGCCTATCGCTCACGCCTAGCCACAACCGTTGCGAGCGATCTTCGAATAAAGATGTGACTTCATTCCCAGGGGGACCTTGGCCCTTATGAATTGAAGATACTGTTCCGCCACGAATTGCATCGAGCGCCGCGGTCCCTACCCATACAGTGCCGTCGTGCGCGGCGAGAACAGAAGCCACGTTATTTGAA
>Ga0206869_1009_pt1 | contig 45447 bp, 38 predicted proteins | sample Alteio_BWOrgCont_35_FD_152618 | JGI IMG/M metagenome (GOLD analysis project Ga0206869, IMG submission 152618) | Enriched cells from forest soil in Barre Woods Harvard Forest LTER site, Petersham, Massachusetts, United States -... | ecosystem: Environmental > Terrestrial > Soil > Temperate forest >... | reverse complement strand
GTATGAAAAAGGTCTGGCACAGCTCAACATCGCGGCGCAACAAGCTTAAAGTCCAGTAAGCCTTGCTTTCGCTATGGCTTGGCGACTTTAAGAAATAGACTGTTGGTTTTTTATACTTCCGTCGGCCGGTGGTTGGTCCGGAAATGCCGGTGGCGGAAGCGGCTGAGCGGCTTTTCCACGCAGCGCACAATCACGTAAGACACGGCGACCGTGACGAGCCATTTGAGCGCGCAACTCGGATATTGCTTCCATCCGTCCATCGGCAGCGGCAGATGGTTGATGATGAAGATATGCGCGAGATAGAAGGGGTAGGAAATCTCCCCCACCAGCCTGTCATAACGCAGAGTGCGGCTTGCGGCGAAGAGGAAGGGCAGGGTCAGCGTGATGCCGAGCGCATAGCAATGAAAGGTCACCATCGGCGTGATGGCGTCGTTCACGCTCATGCCCCATAGCGCCTCCGCCGTCATGATGGTGATAAGCGTTATCCAGAGCCAGTAGCGCTCTTTCAGCACGGTGTGGTAATGCCGGTAGAAGCGGTAGCAGAGCGCGCCGGCGCAGAAGACGCCCATCTCCAGTGGCACGATGCCGTTCAGCAGCCCGTCGGCGCAGGGCGTGGTGCGGAAAAAGATAAGCTCGGCGAGGCCGGAGAGCAGCGCGTATTTGGCGCATGCCGTGGCCGCCACGATAAGCACGAGGCTGCGCGTGCTGAGCCGCAGCATGAACGGCGCGATGGCGTAGAACAGCAGTTCGACGCCGACGGACCAGGCGGGCTGGATTATCTGCTGGCTCCAGAAGAACGACCCGCAACTGTCAAGAATGCGGATGAGCTTGAATTCTTCCGTGCCGACGATGAAGAGATTGGACAAAAGCGCTATCCATGCATCGCCGCTGAGAGGAGCCTGATGAAACAGGGTGATGAGGGGAAGCGGCGTCATCGGCGCGCGCAGCAGCAGCGACAGTATCGCGATCATACCGAGTATTATCCAGTAAGGCACGTAGATGCGCAGCGCGCGGCTCTCGTAGAAGCGCAGCACCCAGCGCGGCTGACCCCTGTATTGCTCGCTGATCACGAGCTGGATGTAAAAGCCGGAGATGGCGTAGAAACATTCCACCGCGAGCACGCCGGTGAAGATAGGCGCGACTCCCGCATGCGAGGTGAGAACGAGCGTTGCGAGCAGTAAGCGTAAAAAACCCATGGCGCTTACCTAATGAGCGCGTGCTAAGAAAGCAAGTAGTCATTGTCATGCGTGCCGATTTGCAATTACCTATGCATTTAATATCTAATACATCTTAAGATTTGCAATTGCCTAAAGCGTCCTAATGGTATAATCGGGTTTTCCTTCACTAAGTGGAAAGAGAATGTGAAATCACTCGTGAATAAGGTGCTGGGCGGGCTTGGCCTCAAACGCAAGCCGTCGCTCTTTTTCATCACTTCGTTCGGTCGCACCGCGACCGCCTGGGTCGCCAGCACGCTTACCTTGCATCCGCAGGTGCTCTGCTCGCATGCGGCGCTGTTCGAGCCTTTCAATCCGCACCATAAGGAAGCGGAGGAGAAGGAACGCACCATCCGCGCCCAGCGCGACGAGGTGGGCTTCTACAAGATGACGCTGAAGCAGATTTATGATCGCTACCGGCAGGAGCGGCCGGACATGCGCTGTGTCGGCAATGTGCATGCCTTCACCGCCGCCTCGCTTGAGCATAAGCGCTTAAACGAGCCGGGTGCGCCGCCTTACACCACCGTCAACCTCTTGCGCCAGCCCATCGTGCGCATGGACTCGCTCTGGCGGCGCTGGCGCTACGAGCGCAAGCTGGAGACGCCTTTCGCGCAGTGGATAGAGAAGACGCCGCTCGAAGAGACGCTGAACAAGGACGCCTACGCAGAGTTGCGCCGCCGCCACGACATCTCGCTCGACAGTTTCGACGACCGCGCTTTCTTCCATGCTGTCTTCCAGCTTCACATGGACGACAATGATCTATTGGTGAAGACGGTCGAGCATATTTCGAGCGAGCGGCTGGTGAGCGACATCGATTATTTCGCTTATGTCGCCGAGCGCCTGTTCGGCAAAGCGGTCCCCATCACCGCCGCCTGGCTGCGCGAGGTCGAGGCGCTGGGCAAGGTGCATGCCTCCGAGGGCGGCAGCCGCAACGCCTTGCAGATCTTCGAGGAATGGAAGCCCTGGCAGCGCTCGGTGCTGTCGATTTTCCTCGATACCCGCCCCAACCTGAAGACGGAATACCCGCGCTACGGCTACAATCTGAGCCTGTTTACGGGCTAAAAGCGGCCCGAAAGGAATGGACGTCTTATGATGGCGCATGTATAAATTGCGTCCCTCGAAACCTTGCAGATGGAAGAATCGTAATGTCGGTCGACGCAGCGCAGCTTGCCGGTAGCCCGGAAGATGAGGTGAAAACCCTGCCGGGGGTGGAGTCCATAAGCTCCGCTTCCCAAAGCGCGGCGGTCCCCCCCTTGCAGGATAACGAAGAGGATTCGTTTTACCTTACTTTCCCTTCAGCGAATGAGCAACTGACGGACGCGGAATTCGAGCGCGCCTGCGAGCTCATTGATTATTATATCGAAGAAGGCAACCGTATCGTCCCTTACTGCGTGGAGCGTGGCCGCGACCCGGATCTCTTCGATCGCGGCAATGTTTGGCAGGAAGGCTTCGTCGATTTCCTCGGCAACATGATGCTGTCGAAGAAATACAACAACCTGAACCGCATGCGCCTTATCGCCTGGCATTTCTCGGCCTACCGGCTGTTCGATCTGTCGAGCGTCACCGAGCCGCCGCCGAGCGAATGGTTCAACGTCTTCTACAGCCGCGGCGTGGAAGAGCTGCCGGACGACGTCGACAGCCTGATTCATGAATCCTACGATCCCTGGCACCGCATGGAGACCCTGTTTCCGCGCCTGGACAACATTATCGACAAGGTCGATGCGAAATACCTGCACAGCCAGCCGCTGCGCTTCGGCGAAATCGCCGCGTCATACCGCGGCTTTATGGTCAACGGCGATTCCATCCGCTACTGGGGCGGCGTCGCGGCGCTTTACCGCACGCGCGTCCTTGAGCAGATAGAGCGCAAGATAGCCGAGCGCGGCATGTGCCGCGTGCTGGAGATAGGGCCCGGCTATGGCGGGCTTGCCTACCAGCTCAAGAAAACTTACGGCGACAAGCTGCAATTCATCGCGGTGGACCTGGTGGAGTCGCTCATTTACAGCTCCATATATCTCACCACGCTTTTCAAGGAGAAGGCGCTGTTTTACACGGACGAGAAAGTCGTCACCGCCGATAACGGGCTGGTATTCGTGCCTTCCTTCCGTTCGCCGGAATTTTTTAGGGCCATCAGCGACATCGACCTCTGCATCAATACAATTTCGATGAACGAGATGACCGCCGCGCAGGTCGATTATTATGCCCAGGCCGTTTCCATGTGCCTCGCCAAGGATGGCATATTTTTCGAGTGCAACCGCGATGCCCTGCGCGCCGGGCCGGGACGCATCGAGGTGAAATCCTATATCGCGCTGCAGTTCGCCGAGCGCCTAAGCGTCGAGAATACCGAAGTGGCGGGCGACGGCAATCTCGATATCTGGTCGCACGCGCTTTCCCCGGCCATCGTAACCGCCAGCGAGCGGGAATATCCCGCTTCGGTGCTGCATTACCGCCGGGGTGTGCGCTAATTCACCTCCCTTTGTCGTAATTTAACTTGACCCTCCCGGGGCGGATGCTATCAAGCATTTTGAGCGCTTTTCCACGGTCCTTAAAGCAATGCCGAGCCTTTGCGCCGTGAGAAAACGCAAGTGTGAGAGTTAAACCCATATGTATAGACTGATCCGCAACCAGTACCGCCTGTACCGCAGCGCCGGCGGCCAGCTTGTGAGACTTTTCGAGTCCAGCGTCAAGCTCGCCCTCTCCGACATGCGCGAGACCAAGCTCAAGAACAAGGCTTATCAGAATGTGCTGCAGGACGCGCTCAGGAAAGAAGCCGTCGTCAAGGAACTGGAAGAGAGCATTTTCGGCCAGGACGATATTAAAATCACCTTCGCCGCCGCCATCCGCTATATCGGCAACATCAACTGCCGCCTGCCGCTGTTCCTCAACTCCATCATAGAAAATACCGACGATTTGAAGCGCGTCGAAGTCCTCCTGATGATCGACAGCGACGACGACATCGAATATTTCCTGCGCATAAAGCGCCAGTACGGCAATCGCTTCCGCCTGTGCATTTACGTGAGTCCGCAGCGCTTCGGCTATGAGAAGCTGCATCTTTACGACAAGATACTCTTTAAGAAGATAGCGCCCAAGACGCTCATGATCGGCGATTATTCCGACGATGTGCGCATCACCCGCCGCGGCTATGACACGCAGCTCATCGAGATAGACAACCGCTTCCCGGACAAGATCTACTTCATCCACACCCGCCACACCAACCGCGACGAATTCTTGGGCGACGTGTCCAAGGAAACCTACCGGCTTTACTGGATGATGCAGGCGCACGGCCCGCTTTCCTTCTTCCCCATCTTCTCGCGCCGCGTGCTCGAAGTGATGGAGGACGCGCTGCAGGAGCTGCCCGAGGCCGAGCGCGCCAACTGGTCGCCCTTCGCCAACGCCTGGATCTGCGACTGCTATATCGACGCCATCTCCACCATGCTGCGCGCCAAGGGCTATAACCGCATCCTGCAGGTCGACATGATGCGCATGCATCACTACAACCTGTTCGTCTCCTACCAGCATAACCGCGACGGCAATAACCTCTCGGCCTCCGAGCGCGCGCTTATCAACCTGACCGGCAGCCAGACGCGCAAGCATATCGATACGATCGCGACCTACCTCGCAAACGCCATCGATCAGAAGGCAGCGCAGGCAAAAAGCCAGATTATGGAGCGCAATCTCGCGCGCAAGGCCCGGGTTGCTAACTAAAGGCTTGCCTTAATTGGCCCGGTGGCGGTGTTCAGCAGGTGATGCGTCACCTGGACGCCGTTGCTTTTCATCCAGCCGCTCAGCTCGCGCACGAAATTCTCCTTGATCTCCTGACGGCAGAACGCAGCATCGATGGCGTTTAAGTTGCACAATGCCAGCTCCTCGGCGCTTAAGGGTGGAAAGCCCGCCGGGAAATCGTAGCCGATGCCCGCCAGCAGTTTCGCCTGTTCCTTATAGCTCCGCCCGCCCATGCCGGGATTGTCCGTCGCCAGCGCAATCTTGAGTCCATGCTCGCGCAGCAGCGGGAATAGCGGATGGCTTGCCAGGTGCGTGATATGCTTGGTGACGACCGACGGGTCGCGCTCACCGCCTGCGTCCAGCTTGGCATGCGGCATGTCGCCCGCGGGGTCTTCCTTCACATGGATGGGCGAGCCCAGCGTCACGTTGATGCAAGGCATCATAATAAGGGTGATGCCGCGCTCGCGCACCTCGCGGATGGCGTCCTCAGACTCGATCACCTGCACGCCGTGCGCGATGCGCGTGACCGGCAGACTTCGTATCGTCGCCAGCATATGCTCGACGCCGATGCCTTCGCCCGCATGCGCCTCCGCGCCGAAGCCCTTGGCGCGCGCCGCCGTGTAGGCCTGCTCCATCGCATAGGGGCCGCCATCCTTTTTTTCCTGCTCCTCGTGGCCTGCGGAATTGAGCGCGACGAAGATATTGGGCGCGGTTTCGCGCACCTCTTCCAGCCACTCGGTCCATTCAAGCGAGCGCGAGGCGAGCGCGCCGGGCAGGTTCGATTTGCTGGTCTTGTTCGGGCAATGGTGGAAGCGCAGCACGACGCCACGCCCGGCGAAATCGGCGACGATGGATTCGCAGAGTAACGCGAAGCGCGCGCGCGCTTCGCGGGGCGGCAGCTCGGGATGCAGCACATGCGCGATATGGATGTTCTGCAGCGCTTCTGTATAGCGCACATGGTTGGCTATACAATCATCGAGGTAGCGGCGCATGACGAAGCGGTAATCGTCGTCGGTGCGGATGCCGCCCGGCGGGTGGCGATGGCCCTGCACGGTCGCCATGACCGCGTCGAAACCGCTGAATATGTCGTCTTTGAGCGGCAGGCAGTGATAGTTATAGGCGATGCTTTGGGGATGCCCGGCGGCCTCGAGCGTGACCTTGCCGCCCTCTTCGTTGCAGAATATGCGGGAATAGCGGTTCACCGGGTCGCTCTGGCCAATGGCGTTCGGCCCGTCGCGCCAGGCGCCGTCCGCGACAGTCAGGAATTCGTTGCGCAGGCCCAGCTCCCAGGCGGTGGCGGGAACGATGGTCCCCTGGGCATGGACGTGAATGTCGGCGACCGGGCAGCTATCGATCATCGCGGAGTTAAGGGGAGTATGGGAGGACATGTATTATTGTTCTTCTTATTCAAGATGTTATTTCGGTTTCACGAACGCTTATGGCTTCATTCTAGCACGTTCCGGCAATCATTTGAATTGTAATACAATCTTAAAATACATTTAACGCATTTCGGGTAATATGGAGCGCTAAAACGATGCGCCTGTTTACCTTGTAAAATGAGCGGATTAATGGTTCAGATCAGCATAGACGAGCAGAAGTTAGACGGTTACCGGACCTTCGACGGGTTTGTCGAGGTGAAGCTGCCGCCTATGGACGCGAATCTCACGCCGTTCGAGCGCGAAAGTCGCCGGCTCACGCTCATCAACCGCATCCTGGCCGAACAGCGCCACATCGCCTGGGATCACGAATTTGAGCGTCATGAAGGCAAGAACGAATTCTGGCATGGCGCGGCCCTTATTGAGACGAATGACGGACGGTTTTTCCTCGATTCCAATGCGCATCTCCTCAATTCCCCGGCCATTCGCAACTGCGCCGAAGCTTTGGGCGCGACCGATGCCTTTCAGCATCGCGGCTATGGCACGCGTATAAAAAGGCTCTATTTCATGGGCGGCCGCGCCGATATTTCCCATGATCTGCCGCTCCTGCCGGATGAGGAAGGCAAGCGTTACACGCCCTGCGGCTCGTGCCTCGACGTGATCAACAAGCTGAGCGACGACAAAACGCAGATAACCCTGTTTCCCGCCAATAGCGGCAGCTGGGAGATACTACCCTATGAGCCCGGCAAGTCCATGGACCAGCTGGCCCGCGAACAGGTCTATGACACGACGGTCAAAGAGTTGCTGCCGCACCTGTCCGTGCACCGGGCCGATGCGCAAGGCAAAATCAAGGAGACGCTGCGCGCCGCCTGGGATTACATCCGCGACGCGGAGAAATGGCAAGCGCTCTCGCGTGCGGAAGAGCTGCACCTTTTGGACAAAGAACTGCCAAACCTCCCGGCGAAAGAAGCGATGCGCGAGATCAACGCGCTGATGATGCAGCGGATGAAGAAAATGTACCATGATTCCGAAGGTGAGGTGACGACCGGCAGCGTAGTCGTTATCCGCTCGGATGATGGCCGCTATTACATCGGCACGGCGCGCAGCAACCCCAGAACCTCAGACCTGCATCCGGCCATGGACCATGCCATCCAGAACATGCTTGACGGCGACATGCTGCAGCACGCGACCGACATCTTCCTCATGTCCTGCGACTTCGAGCGCTTTCCCAATCTCTTTGCGAAATGGAAAGAGAATCCCGCCCAGCCCGTCACCGTGCCCATGCCGGACGGCGATGCACGCGAGCGCGCGAAAAAAGTGACCTCCGCGGACGCGGTGCCAGATATGCAGGGTACGGTTTTAAGCGCCAAGAGCGCGAATTTCCATATCCTGCTGCCCAACAATGTGAAGGATTTCGATCCGGATATTCACAAAGTCGATTTTACGCTTAGAGATCTTCTGCCCCATGCTTATGTCAATCCACGCTCACTCCGAGCCAACGGCAATGGCGGCGGCGCCCGAACACATTAGAAGGAAATAGAATGCCATTTGATTTTATTCCCAACCAGTCTCCTTCCATAGTCCTGCCGCAGTCCAATCCGGAGCTTTCCAATCCTCTTGGCATCAAAGCCGTTCAACGTACCGGAACGTACCTGGATTATTCGATAAAAGAGATCAATGGCGAAAGGCAGGTGCTCGGCGGCAAGAATAAGGGAGACAAATGGTTCGGCGGCCAGATTGGCGTCATGTGCGATGTGGGATATTTGCCCGAGGATAAAAGCGCCTATGTCATCGAGAATCCGAAGGAAAGAAAAAGAGGCTACAATCCCGTTCCGCACCGCTTCGTCTTCGATAAGACGGAATTAAAAAACGAACTGAATACGAACGACCTGCCTTATGTCCGCGTCGCGGGTGATCAGACGGCGCTCAAGCCCACGCTGGAGCTGATTCCGCTTATCGATTCGTCCAGCATGTGCATCGCGCCTCCCGGGGATCTGCGCTCGCTCCACGAAATGCTTTACATCATCAATGAAAAGCTTCATGGGCGGCTCATCGATTATCCACTCATTATTGAAAACAGGCTCAATAAGGATGGGCAGGGATATTGGGACGAAACGCTGCGCGGCATCAAGGTTTTGCAGAAGCAGAAAGGTGATGGCGCGACCCCCCAGGAGCAGCGCTCCTACATCAATCTCGATGCGCTGGCCAGCCATATGGGCATATACGTCACCGAGAACCGCGAATCCACGATGCATGTCGCGAAAGAGCTCTCGCAGCATTTCGGGCCGCCTCCCATAGAACCGCGCGCCACGCCTGTGCTGCCGGACGGCGCCACCATCTTCGTTACCACCAGCACGGACAAGAAATACCAGGAACTTGAACGCATCCTGCTTGCGCAGGGCGTCAAGGTGAAATTCCGTTCCATCTACGAGCTTATAGATTATGTGCCGCCGGACGAAAATCAGCTCACTTTTGAAGGCAATGCTGCCATCAAGATTGATGCGGCGCTCAAGATCTGGGAGCATACGCCGGAGGAAATACGCGTCAACCGCATGCAGAAGCTGGGGCTCCGCAAGAACCAGATTTACCTGCTGTCGGAGGATTCCGGCTATTCCTTTGTCGAACCCAACCTGATCCGCGAAGAGGAATTTAACGAGATACGGCATCTGGTGGACCCTTATGCGCCTTTCCCGGGCACGGAAACCGGCCCCGCCATTTTTGCCGGCGGCGGCATTCTGGGCTTCATGAAGAAGATGGATGATATCCGCAAGCGCCGCCCGCATTTTAACGACGAGGTGGTAAAGAAATGCGTTCTTGCGCTGGCGCCCCTGGAGCAGTCTAACTACGACCACCATAATGCAAGATCCATCGACATGCACATGATCGCATCGGAAGTGCGTGGCCATTCCATCTTCAAGCCGCACCCGGATAAAGGCTCCATCGAAATAGACAATTTTCTCGTGCCAGAAAACGGCAACGGCAGGCAGAGTAAGACCGAAGCGGAACTCGGCGAGGAGTTTTATCTGCATTCCAGCCCGCGCGCGCTTGCCTGGAAGGCATTGGCGACCGATTGCGGCATGACGCTCGATCCGAACAGCAAGATGCAGCCGGATTATTCGCACGACTTTATCACCGGCATCATCGCCGACAGGCACAGCTATACCGGCAGGACACAGGCCGAGAAGCTGCAAAACACCGTTATGGATAAGGGTTTTGGTGCCATGGTGCTCGATTCGCATATCGAACGGCCGGAGGATATTCAGAACATGATGCTGAAGTCCGACGGGTTTGTCCTGCACCTCGACCCGGATCGCTATAAGCAGGATTTCTGGCGCAACCTTACCCTCATCTCCTCCATGGTGGTAGCCGAGCAGATCGTCGACAAGGTGAAATACAAAAAGCCTTTTTATATCGTCGACTCGGAAAACAAGTTTAAGGACATGGTCGACCTGATATGGGATTTGCATTACCAGGGCATGATATCGCAGGACCCCAATACGCTGCTTAAGGTGGTTCCCGACGTGGAATCGGCCATCACGGGTATTCGCGATTCCGACCGGTACCGCTACCGCCGCGTCGATCCGCCGGAATACGCGTTACAGAAAGAGCCAAATGCGGTTAAATCCAAGAAGCCGCTCGATCCGAACAAATTCCGTGTGGCCATCCTCTGCTCGGCGCTGAATGAAAACGAGCAATATCTGCACGATGCAAAGACACTCACCGAAGGCTTGATTGATATGGGATGCGGCGTCGTTTCCGGCGCGGGCATTCATTCGCAGATGGGCATGGTAACCAATACCGCCCACGATATGTTGCGCTCGCATAAAGTGGAGCATGCCGGTTCAAGCTCGCCCAATACGCTCAAATCCGACGGTGATGCGAGCGAGATGGGGATGGCCGAGTTCCTGCTTGCCCGCCACATCTATGAGCGCATCGAATATATCGCCGACAAATCCGACGGCTTCGCCCTGATGAGCGGCGGCGCGGGTTCGGTGCAGGAACTTGCCATGCTTGCCTGGCTCAAGGATCGTGCGCTTCAGGGCGATGCTTATGCGCAAAAACTCATGGGCGACAAGGCGATCGTCATCGTCAATTCCCAAGTGGACGGGCATGACGGCAGTAAGCGCGGCTTTTACGATAAGCTCATCCGGATAATTCCGCCGGAGGATTTCGAGCGGCTTGGCATACATGTCGTGGGCAGCACGGCGGAAGCCATGGATAAATTCCGCGCTCTGGCGGAGGAAAAGACGCTGCGTGCTGGTGCTTCAATCACGCCAACCCGCAATCGCCAGATACGGACGAGTTATCTGCAGTAATGCCACAATCGGCGGATTAGCGCACCATGCCGCCGCTCAAATGCAGCTCGCAGGTGAGGCTGTGGAAATGCGGCGGCTGCTGGGGGTCGACGAATGTCAGCTCCGCCGTGCAGGTCGCGACGCCAGTATAGTGGAAACGCGCGGCTAAATTATTCGTGCGCAGGTTATTGGTTTCAACCTTGGCGGTAAAATTCATGGTCCCGCTTTTCCTGCCGCTGTTGAGCGTCAGCGAATCCACATGGCCGGTAAATGCATAATCCTGCAGGACGGCAAGCAGCCGGTTGGTGTAGGACAGGAAGCCTATCTTATCGAAATTCTGCATGAACATCTGCCCCTTTTGCCCGGGAACCGGCGGCATGTACACTTGCAGCGTGATCTTCGCGTCATCGTCGAAGATGAAATGCATCATCGGCCCGATGCTGGCGCTGTTATGGGTCTTGACGCCCTTTTCAATATCGTCGAGCAGCCTTTGGGCATTACGTGTATAGCTGGCGCTCGGCATGTATGTAAAATACAGGATGCCGACGAGGGCGGAAATCACCAGGATGAGCGTCGAAGCGCTGGATTTTTTCATGGGCATGTGTAAAGGCCGCCATAGTGAATCGCCCTTTGTTATAGAACAGGAATGCGGTATAAGGGAAGGGCAATTCTATAGCCATATGCGGGCAATCCCATGAAACGAATCGCCATTTGGGCAATGCTGTTTTTCCTGTCGGCTTTTAGCGCGGCCTATGCCGGGCCGCAGATCGTCTTCTATAATATCGTGCAGGCGCCGCCCACGCTGGAGCTTGTCTCCAGCAACCCGCAGGATCACCAGACGTTCGATAAATCACCCGCGATGGCGCAGCTGACTTTCTCCCAGCCTATTGACCCGAACCGCAGCGACCTCAAAGTGTTCGACCCTTATAACAACCCTATCTCCACCGGCCTGGAGCAGCCCAGGGACAGCGCCCTGAAGGTGATGCTGCCGGCGAAGCTGCTGGCCGGGACTTATCGTATCGAATGGAAGGCGGCCTGCGCCTGCAAAGGCGCGCAGCCGCTGAGCGGCACGTCCTATTTCACGGTTTATTAGGGAAACTCTAAGCGGCGGCTTTAATGGCCGACGTGGGGCAGGGCGCTCATCGCGGTGTGGTTCGCGCGCTTGAATTCCTCAAGATCGAGCTTCTGCATGATGCGCTCCAGCGAGATCTCCATGATCTGCATGAAAATGAGGACGACGCGCTCGGCCTGCTTGCGGATTTTCTCGACGATGGGGTCGGCAATATTGCTCAAGGCCGCGAGCGCGCGCTTGTTATGGGTGCCCAGGCGATTGCGGTATTCTTCCAGTGCCATGAAAATCTTGCGTAGCGCGCCTTCGACGCGGCTTTTGGCGGATTTGCTGCGGGCGGGCTTTTCCAGCACGCTCACGAATTCCTCGGCCAGAGCATCGGCGGAGTCGGCGACCTGCATGATGACGGGCTCGACGAGCTGAAGCTGCGTCTCGGGATTCTTGGTGAACTCGCTCTCGACCGTGGTGGCCAGCTCCTCGGCCATGTCATACAGCGAGGTGATTTCGCGGTACTGCTTTTCGAGATCTTCCTTGTTCATAGTCGCTCCGCCTTGGCGTCTTTGAAGGTCCTGCGAGTATAGCGCAAAACCGTTAAATAGCTGTTAAATATTCCTTGTCGCTTGATACACTAAATTAATGTCCGAGTATAAAAGTGATTTGTGACAATTAAATGACGATCCGGTGAACCTTATTTGAATATTATCCCTTCAAAAGCTTGTCTGCAACGTCTCGGTCACGAAGGGGCGTTCCAGAAGATGCTGAATTGCCTCATCAATTTCCTTCTCTTCGTACAGAATATCGCGCACGGCGGTGCAGATGGGCATGGAAATGCCGATTTTCCGCGCAAGTTCAGTCACGGAATCGGCGGTGGTCACGCCTTCGGCCAGCCGCTTCTGGCGGGCTTCTAAAATGGCCTTGGCGGGCTGCTTGCGCTGCCCCAGTTCAAGCCCGAGGGAGGTATTGCGGGAGGTTTCGCTGCAGCAGGTAAGCATCAGGTCGCCGATGCCGGAAAGCCCCATCAGCGTCTCCTGCCTGCCGCCTTTAAAGAGGCACAGGCGGGTCATCTCGGCGATGCCGCGGGTGATGATGGCGGAGCGGGCGTTCTCGCCGAAGCCGCGCCCCATCGCGATGCCGCAGGCGATGGCGATGACGTTCTTGACCGCGCCGCCCACCTGCGTGCCGATGATGTCGTCGGTATGGTAGGGGCGGAAATACTTGCCGCCGATGCCATAGAGGATTTGCCCGGCCAGCCGTTCGTCCTGGCAGGCGATGGTGGTGGCGGTCGGCAGGCCGCGCGCCGCTTCGGCGGCGAAGTTGGGACCGCTTAAGACCGCGAGCGGGTTCTGCGGCAGGATAGCCGAGACGACCTCGCTCATCATGGCGAGGCTGCCGCGCTCGATGCCCTTGGTGGCGATGACCAGCGGCACGTTTGCGGCCAGCTGGTCGGAGATGGCGATGCAGGTCGAGCGCATATGCTGCGAGGGAATCGCCAGGATTATCATGTCGCAGGCGCAGGCCTGGCTCAGCTGGTCGGTCACGGCGATGTTGGGGTCGAGGAAGATGCCGGGCAGGTAGGTGTCGTTCGTACGCTTGCCCTTGATTGAGGCTCGCACCTGCGGATTGCTGCTATAAAGCGTGACGCGGCTGCCGGCGCGGTTGGCGAGGACTGCGAGCGCCGTTCCCCATGCGCCGGCGCTGATGACGCCAATATGGGTAGGGGAGATGCTCATAGGCCGCTCATCTTTTCCGCGATGGCATGTATCACGCCGTCGATATTTTCGATTTCCTCGTTATTCCAGAACCGGATTACTTCATATCCTATTTCCTCCAGCAGCCGGGTACGGCTTTGATCTTTCGCGCTCTGTTCAGCTTGCTCGCCACCGTCGAGTTCAGTAATAAGCAATTTTCCCATGCAGACGAAATCGACGATGAAAGGGCCTATGGATTGCTGGCGGCGAAATTTAAATCCTGCGACTTGTTTGCCGCGAAGCACGTTCCAGAGAGGGGCTTCCGCCTTTGTCATATTTCTGCGCAGATTATGGGCCCGGTGCATGGCTTTACCGTTGCGAGTGGTATCGAAAAGTTTGCCATATTTCCCCCATCTTGCCTCGTCCGCCCTCTCTCCCCGCTTGCGGGGGGAGTCAGAGGGAGAAATTACGCCCGCTACATTCATGCCGCCTCCGCGCGCGCAGAGAAGCCGATGGAGACTTCCTCGTTCTCAATCGTCTCGTTGGCGATATAGGTGCAACCGTGCATGTCGCCGGTGGTGAGCGAGGCGGCGAGCACCTGAGCGGCGATATAGTCGCGGTGCTGCGCCAGCGCCTCTTCGAGCTCGCCGGAGACGCGCAGGCGCAGGTTGATGCGATCCGTCATCTGCAGCCCGGCATCCTTGCGCGCCTGCTGGATGAGGCGCACGAGGTCGCGGGCATAGCCTTCCGCCTGCAGTTCCGGCGTGACGACGGTGTCGAGAATCACCAGCGCGTCGTTCGTGGGCAAAGCCTGCGCCGACTGCTTATATTTCTCCTTGGGCTCGAGCAGCACGGTGAATTCCCCCGGCTCAAGCTGCTCGCCGTCCACCGCGACGCGGCCGCCGTCAATGCGCTTCCAGTCGCCGCGCTTGGCGGCGGGAATGATTTTCTTGATCTTATCCGGCAGGCGCTTGCCGAGAAGGGGAAAATTGATTTGCAATTTAAGCGCCGCCACCTCGTCGAAATGTTTCGATACGGCGACTTCCTTGACGTTGACCTCCTCCTGGATGATAGCGGTATAGGCCGCGTCGAACCCTTGCGACTGAGTCACCAGCGTGAGCTTGGCAAGCGGCAGGCGGACGCGCAGGTTGCGGGCGCTGCGTATGCCGAGCGCGGCGTTACAGATGTCGCGCACGCGGTCCATCGCTTCCACGATCTCGGCGTTCAGAATAGACGATACGTTATCGCAATCCGGCCAGTCGGTCAGGTGTACGCTGGCCTTGGCCTCACCCGTCAGGCCCGCGAACATCTCGTCCGTCACAAGCGGCAGGAGCGGCGCGGCGATGCGCAGCATGATATGCAGCGCGGTATAGAGCGTATCGTAAGCCATCTGCTTGTCGCCGTCTTTCTCGCTTTTCCAGAAGCGCGGCTTGCTGCGGCGGATATACCAGTTATTGAGCGCCTCGAAAAATTCGAGGATCGTCGCGGTTGCCGAAGGCGTGTCGTACGCGTCGAGCGAAACCTGCACCGAGCCCATGGTGAGGGCGAGCTTGGAGAGGATATAGCGGTCCATGCCGTTTTCCGGCACGCGCCATTTGCCGTCTTCCAGCAGCAGTGAGGCTTTCATGCCGTCAGCGTTGGCGTAGAGGCAGAAGAAGTTATAGGCGTTCCAGATGGGCTTTATCGCAAGGCGCACCACGTCGCGGATGAATTTGCCTTCCGGGTCCACCGAGAGATCGAGCCCGCGCATGACGGGCGAGGCGAGCATCAGCCAGCGCAGCGCGTCGGCCCCGAATGTGTCGAACACCCATTTGGGGTCCTTGTAGTTCTTGAGGCGCTTGGAATATTTAAGGCCCGTCTCCTCGTCGATGACGACGCCGTGGCAGATGCAGTTCTTGAACGGCGGCCGGTCGAACAGCGCGGTCGAGAGCACCATCAGCGTATAGAACCAGCCGCGCGTCTGCGCGACATATTCGGTGATGAAGTCGGCGGGGAAATGCGTCTCGAACCATTCCTTGTTCTGGAACGGGTAATGCACCTGCGCGTAAGGCATCGAGCCCGATTCGAACCAGCAGTCGAACACATCCTCGACGCGGCGGTATTCCTCGCCGTCCTCGTGGATGACGATATCGTCGATATAGGGCCGGTGCAGGTCAGGCACGCTCCGGCCGCTCGCTTTTTCCAGCTCGGCGATGCTGCCATAGACCTTGATTTTGCCGGTGCGGCTTTTCCAGATGGGGATGGGCGTGCCCCAGAAGCGGTTGCGCGAAATCGACCAGTCGCGCGCATTCTCCAGCCATTTGCCGAACAGCCCGTCGCGGATATGGTTGGGAATCCAGTTGATCTGCTGGTTCAGCTCGACCATTCGGTCGCGAAACTTGGTGACCTCGACATACCAGCTCGGCACGGCGCGGTAGATGAGCGGCTTGTCGGTGCGCCAGCAATGCGGGTAGTTATGCGTTATCTGCTCCTGCTTCAGCAGTCGCCCGTGGCTTTTCAGCCATTCGATGATGCGCTCGTTGGCCTCGCCGAAGCGGTATTTGCCCACATTCTCCTCAAGCACGTTCATACCCTTGAGCGAGAGGATTTTAGCGTCCTTAGGCGTCTTGTCGGTAACCGGAGCGCCGGAGTCGAACTCGATGTCGAACACCTCGGCCGTGAAGCGCCCGGCGTGATCCACGGGGCAGACCAGCTCGATGCCGGCGGCCTCGCAAACGCGCTGGTCCTCCTCGCCGAAGCCGGGAGCCATATGCACGATGCCGGTGCCGTCCCCGTCGGTTACGAAATCAGTGCCGTCGAGTACGCGAAAGGATTGGGGATGGTGCCTGAAATAAGGGAACAGCGGCTCGTAGGTGAGGCCCAGCAGTTCGTCGCCGGGAAAGCTCTCCTCCGTGATGACAGTATCGACCAGCTGCATCTGCTGCGCGAAACCGGCGAGCGAGGCGAGCGAGGTGATGTAGCAGACATTGTCCTTCGCCGCACAGATATATTTCACGTTCCGGCTGACGGCGAGGGCGAGGTTGGAGGGCAGGGTCCAGGGCGTCGTCGTCCAGGCGAGCAGGCGGTAGTGATCGTAGCCCAGCGGCGCGACAGCTGGCTTCTTCTTCAGCTCGAAGGCGACCGTCACGGCCTTGTCCACGCGCTCGCGGTAGGAATTGTCGAGCCGCGTCTCGAAGTTGGAAAGCGGCGTCTCGGCGGCCCAGCTATAGGGCATCACCCGGTAGGCTTCGTAGATGAGGCCCTTATCGTAAAGCTGCTTGAACGCCCAGAGCACGGACTCCATGTAGCTTTTGTCCATGGTCTTGTAGTCGTTCCTGAAGTCCACCCAGCGCGCGGCGCGGGTCACGTAATATTCCCATTCATGGGTGTATTTCATGACCGAGGTGCGGCAGTAGTCGTTGAACTTGCCGATGCCGTATTTCATGATCGCCTGGCGGCCCTCGATGCCCAGATCCTTCTCCGCGCCCATTTCGGCGGGCAGGCCGTGGCAGTCCCAGCCGAAGCGGCGCTCGACGCGCTGGCCGCGCATCGTATGGTAGCGCGCGTAGATATCCTTCACGAAGCTCGTGAGCAGATGGCCGTAATGCGGCAGGCCGTTGGCGAAGGGCGGGCCGTCGTAAAAGATAAACTCGTTGTTCACGCCGTCTTTGTTCGCCGGTCGCTGCGCGATGGAGGCGGCGAAAGTCAGGTCTTTTTTCCAGCGCGCGAGCACCTGCTCCTCGATTTTCGGGAAATCGGGATTGGCCTCCACTTCGGGATAGTGTTTCTGCGGCGTTGTCATATGGGTGCTTACATTTAAAAGAAGGGCAGATTAGACGGAAATCGGCAGGATATTCAACGAAAAACTTGACCTCGGGCGCGGCTTATGGCGTCTTCATTCCCCATGGAAGACCAGCGACTGACCAAACGGCTGATGGAATACTGGAATCGCCTGCGGGGAGAACTCCCGCTGCCCGAATGGGGCCGCTTCAATGTCGGCGCGCTGCAGGATATATGGGGCCAGTGCTGCGTCTGGCGCGTGGACATCTCCGAGAACGACAGCCGCGTCAATCAATATACCTTCGAGCATATCGGCGACAATGCCAAGGAAGCGCTGGGCAAGAACCTGACGGGCCATGTCTTTGTCTCGCATCTGGAGCGCTTTCCGGGCGCGCGTATCGCGAACCGGGTGGGGGAAACCGTCACCAAGGCGCAGCCCATCAGCGACGAAGGATCTTTCGTCAACGAGAAGCATAAGATGGTCAAATACCGCTCCTGCCTGCTGCCGTTCGGCACGAAGGAGGGCAGGGTCACCCATGTCGTGCTCGGCCTCTCCTGGAGAACCTTCGGATGAAGCCCTTCCTGAAATGGGCGGGCAGCAAGACATCCATCGTGGAGCGTATACGGCAGGTGCTGCCGGCAGGTAACCGGCTGATCGAGCCTTTCGCCGGCTCGGCGGCGTTGTTCATGAATACGGATTTTCCTTCCTACCTGCTGGCCGACAGTAACGCCCACCTCATCGCGCTTTATCAATTATTGCAAAAAGAAGGTGACGCTTTCATCGCCTGTTGCGCCGCTTTGTTCACGCCGGGGAATAATGCACCGGGAGCTTATTACGCGCTGCGTGCCGAGTTCAATGCCACACGCGACCGGCGGCGCAAGGCGGCGCTGTTTCTCTACCTCAACCGCCATTGCTATAATGGCCTTTGCCGCTACAACGCATCCGGCGGTTTTAACGTGCCCATGGGGCGTTATGCCAAACCTTACTTTCCGGCAGAGGAAATGCGCGTATTCCATGAGCGCTCGCAAAAGGCGGTGTTTAAAGCCGCGGATTTCCGCGCGGTGATGGGTGAAGCTGTTCCAGGCGACGTCGTCTATTGCGACCCGCCCTACGTGCCGCTTTCGCGCACCGCCAGCTTCACTGCTTACCAATCGGGCGGGTTTGGCGAGGAGGAGCAGCGCGAGCTCGCGCTGCTTGCTGGAGAGCTTTCGGCGCGCGGCGTGCCGGTTATCATCTCCAACCACGACACGGATTTCACGCGTATGGCTTATGCAAAAGCAAAAGAGATGCATTATCTGGATGTGCAGCGCTTCATCAGCAGCAAAGGCGCGCGGCGCGGCAAGGCGAAGGAAATGCTGGCGGTGTTTTCTGGTAAAAAATACAGGAAAGCGAGTTAATCAATTCCAAGCGGGATTGTGCTTAATTATTTTTACGCCGACTTCCTTTTTAAGAAGCGCACATTGCACAAGCCTGCCCACCGTCGTGTATCTCTTTCCCAGATCCGGATCCGTTTGAACTTTTCGTTCTTCGAATCTGTTTACCTCTTTCCAAAACCATCTTTGCGCTTTCTTGAACGCAATAATATGGAGTTCCACTCCGCGTAGCACCGGCTTCTTTTTGGTGCCTTCATTACTGAGGAAATAATAAAACAGGAAGTCCGCATTGCAGTATTCCATCCAGCCGGGCTTTCCTTCCTCTTCTTTACTGACCGTCTCAAAGAAATAATTACCGCTCTGATAATAAGTATCCCCTTTGACTTCGATGGACATCATGCGCTCCGGATGGTTGGCATGCTGGTACTTCCATATTAAATCTATGGCTTCTTCCTGATATTTTTTTACTTCTTCAACGCTTTCCAAATTCCTGTGGGTTGGCTGGGCGGCCAAGTAGCGTTTCGCATATTCAATGGCCTTATTACCCACTAAATTGCTTTGTTCTATCTTGTATAGATTTAAATTTTTCTTCTTCAAGCGCTTCCCCATTCGGCCCAGGCGCCATCATAGACAGCGACGTCTTTATTGCCCAGCTCATGCAATGCGAGCGCGAGGATGCAGGCGGTGACGCCAGAGCCGCAGGTGGCGGCGAGCCTGCTCATAGGGTCTATGCCGCGCGCGGCGAGCAGCGTGCGCAGTGCCTCGGGTTTTTTAAGCGTATTATACGGCGGCGCTATGCAGTCCCTGAAAAACAGGTTCACGCTGCCTTCAATATGGCCGCTGCGCAGCCCCGGGCGCGGCTCGGGCTCGCTACCGGAAAACCGTCCCGGCGAGCGCGCGTCGAGCAGCGTTTCTCGCCCCGCCGTGATATTCGTGCGCACCTGCTCGCGTGTGCGCAGCAGTTCGGGCCGGAAATGCGTGGTGAAGCGTGCGGGTGGAAGATGCGGCTCGCCGGAGGCAAGCGGCTTTCTTTCCGCCTTCCATTTCGGCAGGCCGCCGTCCAGCACGCGTACCTTGTCATGGCCGAATGCGCGGAACATCCACCAGACACGCGCGGCGGAGAAAAGCCCGTCTGTGTCATAAACCACCACTTCGTCCGCATTGCTTATGCCGAGCGCGCCCATCGTGCGGGCGAATTCGTCCGCTGCGGGCAGCATATGCGGATAAGGGCTTTGCCGGTCGCTCACCGCGTCGATGTCGAAAAACGCAGCGCCGGGGATATGCTCTTGGGCGAACTCGGCGCGCGCATCGCGCCCGGAGGCGGGCATATGCCAGGAGGCATCCAGCAGGCGCAGGCCCGGCTGGACCAGCTTTTCCGACAAGCCTTGCGTGGTGATGAGCGCACTCATATCACTGCAATTGCAAATCCCATTGCCTGTAGAGGATATAGGCAGCGAGGCCGACGATTATGAGCATCGCCGCGAGCGCCAGCGACCAGCGCGAACGCTGCGGCTTGGGCATCCCCAAAAGCAGGTTCAGCACAAACATCATGAGGCCGATGATGTAGAGGAATATCCAGAAGCTCATATTCGCTATCTGCAAGGCGAGCGCCGAGAAGAAAAAGAGCATCGCCACGATGGGCAGAAAACGATCCCTTACGCTATCCTCGTCTTCGGACATGCGGATTCCTACATTTCAAACGGTGAGAATGGCCGTGCGGAAGGCGAGGGAGCTAGAAACGGCGGTAGGGGTTAGTGCCGTGCAGCGAGATGTCCCAGGAAGCGGCCAGTCCCTTGTCGGGATTGTTCGTGTCGCGTTCCCAGATCTTGGCCACCACCATCGAGCGCTCGGGGTCGGAAAGCCCGTTATAGACCGGGTCGGTCGCATTGCGGCGGTCGTGGGCAAAGAACATCTCCGTGTCGAGGCCCGGGAGATCCTTATGCGTGACATGCACGCGGATGAAGGGCGCGCGGCCGTCCACCGGCCCCGGGAAGACGGTCACGAAGTTGAAGCGGCCGAGATTATCGGTCACGGCGCGGCCTGAACCCGCGAAGGTAGGGAAGGGGCTCAGGCGTTCACCCATGCTCGCATGCACGGTACGGCCTTCTGCGTCGGTCTGCCAGATATCGACGATGGCGTCGCTGACCGGCACGCAATGCGCGTCAAGCACGCGGCCCGAGAGATAGACGAGCTGGCCGGGCGAATAGATGGACTTGCCCGCAGGCAGGGACAGTTTGTTCGAGGTGATGACGCCGTCCTTGCCAGGATAATCCATGGCGACGTGCGTCGTCTCGGAGGTATGATGATGGTGATGCACCGTCGCGACTTTTTTCTCGGCGGGCGGCGGGGTCACTTTGGCGACTTTGGCATGGTGGTGATGCTTGACCACGGTCGCGGTATGGGTGTGGACCGCACCCTTGGTGATGCCGGGAGTGAGATGGCAATTGCAGATGTATTTATCCTTTGGCAGGCCCGCGGATGCGGAAGCCAGCACCGGAAACAGCGAGACCAGCAAAACGATGGCAATTCTCATTTCGAACCCCTTACCGTTCTTAATATATTTTAACGTCTTAGCATTGCCATACTGCCGCCTAAAGTCAAGCGCCACCCTTGGCCCAATCCACAATTATGCCTATCTGTGACTCATCCAACAAAGCCGGGGCATGGCCTACGCCTTTAATCTCTATGAATTTTACGGGCTCAGGCCGTTGCGCCATCGCCTCCGCCGCAGGCCTGGGCAGGATGTCGGAATGCTCGCCGCGCAGCAGCAGAACCGGGCATTTGACCTCGTTCCAGACGGGGGTGAGATCGACATCGGCAATCTCGCCGGATTTGCTGACGGCGTCACGGAAAGGTTGATTTATTTCAGGGTCATAAGCAATCGCATAGCGGCCGCCGGGCAGGGCGACGAAGCTGATGTCGAACATCTGCTCCCACTGATCTTCCCGGGTGATGGCGAAGGGGAGGAGGACGGACTTAAGATAGGCCATCGCGGCTTCCCGATCGTTAAACAGCCCGCCCAGGCCCACATACCCAAGTATGCGCCGGAGGCCCTCCGCCGAGACGATGGAGCCCACGTCGTTGAGCACCATGGCCTTGATATGTTTCTGGTGCATTGCCGCCAGCATCATGCCGATGATGCCGCCCATGGAAGTGCCTATCCAGGTCACGTCCTTTAAGGCGAGCTGGGAAAAGAGCGCCAGCACGTCCGCCATATATAGAGTGTAGGTGTAATCGGACTTATTGGAAAGCCAGCTGCTCTTGCCGCGCCCGGCCATGTCGGGGCAGATGACGCGGTAATGTGCGCTTAACACTCGCGCCAGCGAATCGAAATCGCGCCCGTTGCGCGAGAGGCCGTGCGCGCATACGGCGACCTTCGGGTTGGCCGGGTCCCCCCATTCCCAATAAGCCATATGCCTTGGCCGCGCCAGCTCGCTCGGGTCGGTGAAGGTGAGATAGTGAAGGGTGGGGAGCATAGGGGTGGTCTTTCGATGATGCGATGATTCGATGATTAGATGACTCGTGGATTAGTCTTTCCTTTAAAAGAAAGGTGCAGGCAAAGCCACATTAACCCTATCGAATCATCTAATTATCGAATCATTTTAATACCGATCCACCGTCAGCCCGTCGAGGCTGATTTCGGTAGGGCGTCCGTCGATGATGTCGGCGATGAGCGAGGCGCTGCCCGCGCACTGGGTCCAGCCGAGCGTGCCGTGGCCGGTGTTCATATAGAAGTTGCTGTATTTGGTCTTGCCGATGATGGGCGGGCCGTCGGGCGTCGAGGGGCGCAGGCAGGCCCATTCGCTTATTGGGTCACCGAACTCGCATTTGGGAAAGAGGCCCTTGACCGCGCGCACGATGGGGGCCACGCGCTCGGGCCGCACCTGGGTGTTATAGCCCGCGAATTCCGCCGTGCCGGCGATGCGCAGCCTGTCGCCCAGGCGGCTATACACTATCTTATGTTCGCCGTCGGTAAGTCTTAATCCCGGCGCGAAGTGATTGGCGGCGAAGGTGACGCTGTAGCCCTTCATCGGGTAGATGGGCACGCGGATGCCGAGCGGCTTTAAATAGATCGGGCTGTAGGAGCCGAGCGACATGATATAGGCGTCCGCCGTATGATCGCCCTTGTCGGTGGTGACGGAGGTGATGCGCCCGCCGGAAGCGTTGATGGAGCGCACTTGCGTATTATAATGAATGACGGACTTGAATTCGCTTTCGCACTTTTTGGCCAGTTCCTGCGTGAAGCTGTAGGCGTCGCCGCTTTCGTCCAGCGGCTGGAAGATGCCGCCGACGATGGGCTTGCCCGCATGCTCGAGCGCCGGCTCCAGCTGCACGCATTTTTTATAGTCGGCCACTTCCGCCGGGCAGCCGAGCTTCTCCTGGAAGCGCGCCTGATCCACGGCATGGTTGAAATCCGCCTGCTGCGAGAAAAGATGCAAAATGCCCTCGCGGCGATTGTCGAACTTGATGCCGCTGTAGGTGCGGATCTTCTCCATCATCTTTTTGCTGTAGAGGTTGAGCCTGAGGAGGCTCACGCTGTTGGCGTGGGCCTTGCCCGTGGTGCAGTTGGCGAGGAACTTGAGGCTCCAGCTTATCATGTCCATGTCGGCGCGCGGGCGGAAGACGAGCGGGGCGTCCTCCTTGAACATCCATTTGAAGACCTTGGGCAGCACGCCCGGATTGGCCCAGGGCTCGGCATGGCTGAAGCTGAGCTGGCCGCCGTTGGCGAAGCTCGTCTCGCAGCCGCTGGCGCCCTGGCGCTCGATGATTTCGACCTGGTGACCGCGCGAGGCGAGGACGTAAGCCGCGCTCACGCCAATCACGCCCGCACCGAGAATAAGGATTTTCATTACCCTGAAGCCGTCTTCTATTTTTGGATGCGGCGGATGCTATAGCAACTCACATGCCATCGCAAGAGGCTTGCGGTGAAGAAAGTGCCGTAAGAAAAGTAAGCACGAATCCTCCGGTGAAGCACGCTAGCGCTCGAGCTTATTTCCTTTGCCGTTAATCGGCGTCGTGAGGTAGGGCGAATCATAGTTGGTGGCTGCGGTCGCCTTGGTGGCTGCGATTCCTATATTACGCAGGGCCCCCAGAATCTCCGGGGAAGGTGCGGGCGGGATGTTCCGCGGCGAGCTTAGCGTGGGCATGGGCTGGCCTTCGGCCACGGCGATTTCATCGCGCTTTACAGGCGTACGGTTACCCTCAAGGCTTTTGCGGATTTCGTCCGGAGAGACAGGCACAAGGCCTTTATCGGTAATTTCATACGTATTGCTGCCAAGCCCCAATGTGTAACGTATGCTTTCTAGCTGATCGCGAACTGCAAATGTGACACTCTCCCATGCTTCGCCTGCGAGCCTTTTCACGAAGGAGCCTGCTCCTTTGGCCACTTCACGTACTTCGGCCTTGACCGCGTCTATATCCGGATTGTTACCCTTATTCTCGTCCTGCACAAAATCTCCTTTGTTATATGTGTGCTTCCTGCGGCGTGGCGGCTTCGCGCCGCTCAGCGATGCGTTCCTTGTGGCTGTCGCTGCCGTTTAACAGCCTGTTCGCCGCGTAATAGACCACCGCGCCGACCGTGACCGCCGCCACTGCGCCGAAGGCGTAGATCTGCGTCTTGTGCCGCGAATGGCGCAGGCCCGCCTGCATCTCCTGAATGATTTTGCTGTGCAGGACGTGATCCATCTTCTCCATCGCGAGCTGCCTCAGGTAGGAGAAATTGTTGCCCGCGTTTTCTATTTCACGCGCCATCTTATCGGGGTTGGTGATGCTGTGCGCGGCAGTCAGCGCTGCCTGGTGTTTGGTTTGAAGCTGGCCCACCGTCTCCAGGAATTTTTGCCTTGCTTCGGCGAGGGGGGCGGCGAATTTCTCGTTCACGATGCGTTCCGCCTTCAGCACGTAGGAATCCTCTGCGCCGGGGAGGGTGCGGCCGCGGCGCACGAAATCATGCAGCGACCAGTCGCGTATCTTCATGCCGGTGAGAATGCCGGCGGCGGCGCCCGAAAGTACAGCAAACAGGCGCGGCAGGAAATGGTGCTTTTCCGGCGGCGGCAGATCCTGGGGCGTTGGGTTCATTTCATCCATGTGCTTTTCCGTTTTCAATGTACCGATTGTCCCTGCGCGGGCGTTTCCTGGAATTTGCGCATCGCGTCGGCCCAGCTCGCGTCGCGGGGCTTGAGCTGCGCCATCGTGAGCGGTTGCGAGCGGCGGCTTTCCACAGCCTTGTCCACGAAACTCTTCTGCTCATTGCCGCGCGCCGTGTAGTAATTCTCCCTGTTTTCCGTGTTACGGTAGGCGCCGACGCCGTTGAGCTGGAACGCCTCGTTCGAGCTGTGTTCGGGGTCTTTGCCCCAGCGCATATCCTGCGCGAGCTGCTCGCGCTTGGGCTCGCTGAAAGGCTCGCGCATCGTGGCGCGCATGACTTCGCCGATGCCGGCCCTGAACTCGCCCCATTTGAGGCGGCCGATCCCGGTGAGCATGCGGTCGAGCGCCATGTCCATGCGCTTGGTGTCCCATTCCGCCGAGAGAATGTCGGTCTTCATCATGAAGTAAGGCATGTAGGACAGGGCGGCGTTGACGTCCTTGCGCGCGAAGAGGTTGACGGTGTTGGCGCTGAAGCCCATCTTGCGGCCGAGTGGCATGATGAATTCGTTGAGCGCCGTGCCCGCGTCGTAATTGAAGCGGCCGATCTTGTTGGTGATTTTGCCGTGCCAGGTGTGCTCGTTGTGCGCGAAGGGATCGAACCGGTGCTCATAGCCGCCGCTGCGGTCGGGCTCGAACACGTTCTCGAATGTCTGGCCGGTGTCGCCTGCGAAGGAGACGCGCTTATGCGGCGATTCGGACCCTTCCGAGATGATGCTGCCGCCCTTGGCGCGGTGCGAGCCGTCTGCCTGGATGTAGCTGAAGCCGCCCCCCGCGTTCACGAAGCCGAGCGGGCCTTTCTCGGGGTTGATCGCCAGGCCGATATATTTGCTCTGCGGCGTGCGCGTGGCGAAGAAGAAGGCGGTCGCGGGCAGCATGTAGCCCATGACCTTTATCGTCGTGCGCAGCACGTAGCGTATGCCGTCGCCCACGGCGTCCGCCATGCGCGCGGGCGTGAGTTTCCTGGCGTCGATGGTGGGCATGTGGATGCTGCGATCGCCGTCCCACCACTGATTGACTTTTTTCGCGACACCGCTGTAGGCGTCGCGGAACATCTTGGTGCCGACGTTGTACCAGCTGAAGCGGCCCATGAGGTCGAGCGCGCCTTCGAGCTGGTAGTCGCCGACGATCTTGCCCTGCGCGTCCACCTTGAAGCTGCCGCCGTTGAGCGAGCGGTCGGAGTCGTATTTGAAGCCGGGGCTCGCCTTGTCGATGATGTTGCGCTGCAGGCGCAGGCCATAGACGTAAGGCACGGCCACCGCCATGTCCTCGCCCGCCGCGTAGGTGATGCCGCGGAAGACGTTCTGGAACAGATCCTTGAGCGCGCCGGGCACGTTCATATGCCCGTTCTTCATCCATTTGACGCGGGCGTTCGGGTCCATCAGCCCCAGCGTATAGCGGGTCATGTAGTCGCCGAAGCTCATCGCCGCGAAGTCGAACGTCACGCCCACGGTTTCATGGCCTAAGCTGCGGCCCATGAGCCTGGTGACGCCGTCCTTGGCCTTGTAGCCGTAATCGAACGTGTCGCGGAAGGTGACGGCCTTGAGCGCCTTGGCCTCGTCGCCGGTCACGGCTTTCACCGTCCACTGGATGGACTTGCCGACCGTATTGTCGATGAAGCGCGTGATATGCTGCAGCACGCCCTTGGGGTCGTCCGTTGCGGTGTAGCCGCGCATCGCCTTGCCCGCGTAAATCTGCGCGGTGGCGTAGAAGGCCGCGCCCACGATGCCGCGCGAGATGCTGCGCATGGCGAGCCTGCCGCCGTAGGTCTCGTTCCATTTCAGGTGATCGCGGTTATGCTTGTCTTCCGCGCTCTCCCACGCCTTGTGGTAGCTGTTGGGGTCGCTCGTGGTGATGCCGATATCCTTGAGCCAGCGCTTGTCGCTGACGGTGAAATCGACCGAGCCGTTGCGCTTGGCTTCCGGCTCTTTCTCCAGCGCCGCCCGCAGATCCGGCTGCCCGCCCGCCGCTCCGTACGCGCCGAAGCCCGGCGCATCCATCGTCTGCGTCGCCGTCGAGCCCTGCTTTTTTTCGTCCGTTGCGGTCGCCACTTATTGCCCAAGCGTTTCGGTTGCGGGGTATGGCAGGCACACTTCGCCTGTATTACCCCACCTAACTATAGCATTTTCCAGCATAAACCATTCATGAAAGTTTTGTGACAGGAGCGAGGGGCGGGTTGTTAACCTATGGTTTAGGAATGTTACCTGAGGGAGAGTATGATAAGCTTATAATATATTGTTATATAATACTATTATTAATTGTCATCCCGGCGAAGTCCGGGATCCATATCGCAAAGCATGGCCCGGCCTCCCCCGGGGCGACGTAACCTGTTGGCAATTGGGTGGTCAGCCTCTTTTCATCACCCGCGATTTAATCGCGGGGTGACGGTCACTCATTCCTCGTCACTAATCACTACTTACCGACCACCAGCTTTAAGGCAAATCCAGCCGGTAAATGGCGTTGTTTTCCCAGGCCTGCCTGCCGCCGATGATAGGGTCGATGTCGAACAGCAGCGTCCGCCCGTTCATCCAGCCCACGGGGATGACGAAATACTGCCCCGGGCGATAGTGGTCGTGGTCCGGCGCATTGACATAGGTCAGCCGCTGAGGGTCGGTGCCGTTGGCCCGCATGAGCCAGACATCGGTGCGGAAGGTTTTCAGGAACTGCCCCGGCCTGGGGTTATAAGGCGGCTCTTGATCGACCGTGGTCATATAAGCGATGCGCCTGCCGCCGGGGGAGTAAAACCCTTCCTCGGTATATTGGTTATGCGTGCGGGTGATGGGCATCAGCGTGTTGTTCTTCACGTCCCATTCCTGCAACTGCATGTAGGCCGGGTTACCCGCGCCGTTGTCGCTCGCGACAAGCATCGTCGCATCGTCGGGCGAAAAGCTCCAGGGCTCGAAGAAAGTGGCGTCTTTCAGGCCAGGACGAAACACCTGCTTGTTCTTCAGTTCCGCGCCGTGCGGGCCGAAGGTGAAATCGGCAATCGCAAGCTGCCATATGCCATAAGGATGATCCGCGTCCGCGCCTATCATCTCCGCCCAGGCAAGCTTGCCGCCGCTATGGCTGAAATGCGGCATGAGCGCGCCGGTCGGCGCATTCTCAAAACGCGGGCCGCTTGCCGCGCTCGCATAATGCGTGAGCTGATACCACTGTTTTCCGTTCGCGGAAACCACCCAGAGATCCATGAACGCGCCACGGCCCGGCGTCGTGCGGTCGTGCGTGTCCTGATGCTGTGGCATCTCGACCGAAGCCACAATCCAGCGGCCTGAAGGGTGCCAGTCCGGCGCGCCTTTATGCTGGCCGCGCTTCGGCCCGCCCGCGATGTCGAAACAACTGATGCAGCGCTCGCCCGCGCCGTCGGGGTCCGCCGTCCATAGCTCGAATGTTCCAGTGGCAGCCGTTTTCCCGTCGATGCTCGGCGCGCCTTTGATGGAGAGGTCGTAGCGCGAGAAGACAATCCGGTCAGCCGCTGGCGAATAGCTCGCGCTGTTGCCCTGCGTGATATAGGTCATCGGCAAATCATGCTCGCGCGGGGCGGGCTTGTGCAGAATGTTATCAAAAATTCCGGCATCGGCCGGCAGGGGGAGGAACGCGAGCGCGATTAGTCCGTAGATTGCAAAACGCATCACAAATACTGTTCTGATTATACGTCGATTGTTGTTACGCCCGAGCGACTATAACCCTGCGCGCGCGAGGGTAAAATAAATATAATGTTAAAATTTATGCGTTACTCTGCGCTTTCACAAAATATGCATTACATGTCACCCCGTCGAATGACGGGGACGGCCTAACACTAAAATGCGGAGATGGGCCGGACCCCGCAATAAATGCGGGGTGACAGTTTTCTTTCCTGCCGTAGTTTCTGCGCATACGTCATCCCGGCGAAAGCCGGGATCTCAGGCAACGGCAAGAATCTGACTATGTGCACTGTCTGAGATACCGCGCTTTCGCGCGGTATGACGAAAAAACGATCTACTGATCACTCATCACTCGCAACTCATCACTACACTTCCACCACCGTCACCACTGGCACGTGGTCGGAGGCTTTGTCCCAACTGCGAGCGTCGCGAAGGATCTGTGAAGAGACAAGACCGGGAGCCAGTTCCGGCGTCACCCAGATATGATCCAGCCTGCGCCCGCGATTGGACTTCGCCCAGTCCTGATTGCGGTAGCTCCACCAGCTGTAAAGTTTCTCCGTGTGCGGCACGAAATGTCGCGACGTGTCCACCCAGTCGAGCGTGTCTTTCAATTTCGCCATCGCTTCGGTTTCTATCGGCGTGTGCGAAACGATTTTCAAAAGCTGTTTGTGTGACCAGACATCATGCTCCAGCGGCGCCACATTGAAGTCTCCGACCATGACCATGCGCTTGTTTTTTTTCCGCTGCTCATGCGACCATTCGGCCATGGAAGCGTAATAGCGCAGTTTTTCGTCGAATTTCTGGTTCACTTCGCGATCGGGGATATCGCCGCCCGCTGGGATATAAAAATTATGAATCTCGACGCCCTTGAGGCTCGCGGAAATATGGCGCTTGTGGCCGGGCAGGAAATCGTAATGCACGATGTCGCTCAACTCATGGCGCGAGAGCAGCGCCACGCCGTTATAGCTCTTCTGGCCGCTCACGTAAATATACTTATATCCCATGGCCTTAATGTCTTCCGCCGGGAAGAGATCGTTCTCGACCTTGGTTTCCTGCAGGCAGAGAATATCCGGCTGCGCGGCCTCGGTCAGGCGGCGGATTTCGGCCAGGCGGATGCGGACGGAATTGATGTTATAGGTGGCAATGGTCAGGCGCATAGTTTGACAGTCTTAGCGTCCGCTTCCATAATAGGCACGCAAAAAGCGCTGAATCTTTGCAAGGAAAATGAATGAAGCCGGGCTGCCTGTTTTTTAATCATCTGCCTGTTTTTTGGGCACTGCAATGAAGCAGGCCGATGTCATCATCGTCGGCGGAGGGATGGTCGGGCTGTCGCTCGGGATCGCGCTCGCGCAATCGCAGGTTCGCGTCGCCGTCATCGAGCGCGAAGATCTGCAATCCCAGCTTGTGCCCGCCTTCGACGGCAGGGTAAGCGCCATATCGCTGGGCTCGGAGCGGGTGCTGCGGGCGATTGGCGCGTGGCAGCATATGCAGGTCAATGCCGAGCCGATTCTCGACATCCGCGTGGCCGACGGCGACTCGCTCGCGCATGTGCATTACAATTACCGCGACATTGGCGATAACCCCATGGGAAACATGGTGGAAAACAGGCATCTGCGGGCAGGGCTGCTGGCGCGCGCGCAGGAGGTGGGCGACTGCCTGACGCTGCTCGCACCGGCCAAAATCCAGCATATCGACCGTGATACGTACCGGGCGCAGGTGACCTTGCAGTCGGGTGAAATCTGGCGCGCGCCGCTGCTGGTGGCGGCGGACGGGAAACGCTCTAAAATTCGCGAGGATGCGGGCATCAAGGTCGTGGAAACAAGTTACAAACAGGCCGCCATCGTCTGCACCATCAAGCATAGCTTGCCTCACGAAGGCCTTGCATTGGAAAGGTTTTTACCCGCCGGCCCCTTTGCCGCGCTGCCGATGCAGGATAACCGTTCGGCGCTGGTCTGGACGGAGCCCGAGGATCTGGCGCCCGGCATGCTCGCCTTGCCGGAGGCGGAATTTCACGCCGAGATCGCCGCGCGGCTGGGCGATTTCCTGGGCGAATTCAAGGTGGTGGGGAAACGTTTTTCTTACCCGCTGCATATGATTCTGGCCCTGCGCTATATCGACAACCGCCTGGCCCTCATCGGCGATGCCGCCCATGCCATCCATCCGATCGCGGGGCAGGGGGTCAATGTCGGGTTTCGCGACGTGGCGGTGCTCACGGAGCTTATTATTGACGCGCAACGGCTTGGTCTCGACATCGGCTCCCAGAGCCTGCTTGAGCATTACCAGCGGTGGCGGCGGTTCGACTCGATGAGCATGGGGGCCATCACCGATTTCATCAACCGGCTGTTCTCCAACGACATCGCTCCGGTGCGGCTGGCCCGGCGGGCGGGGCTCTCAGCCGTCAACTCCGCACCGTCGCTCAAGCGGTTTTTCATGTGGCATGCCATGGGCTTGCTGGGCGACTTGCCGAAGATGATGCAGGCGGCGTAAGCTAACGCGCCCAGCCTAAATGTCCCTCATGCGCCTTGGCATATTGCTTGGCATAAGCCTCGGCCTCTTGATAAATAGCCTCGGTGCCGCCGGGATTGCCGAGGGCCACGCCGGTGTTGCCCGCACGCTGTGCCTTGGACAGATCCAGATTGCCGTCCCATCCGATTTCAACATTGCGGTAGGCCGCGATGATGGGATTTCCCGGATCCTCCTGATTCGCACGGACGTAAAATACAACATGCTTCGGCTGTTCTGTGCTGCCCGCAGGTGCCGGATCGGTTGCGACAATCAACCGCTTGTCGTCGGTGGTCAGGGTCTGCTTGCTATCGGTTTGACCGACGAAATCGCCCAGCGCCGCAGAACGCATCATGGTTTGCAGATCGTTGTGAACGTTCTGCAAATCCTGGCCGCTGGCTACGCTATGGACGAATAGGCGGGTTTGCAGATCGGGTTGCCGCTGCGCTACCTCAATCAGGGCTAAAGGAGTCTTGTAGAGATTGGGATTTTTTAATGTTTTATCTAACACTCTGATTGCGGCGAATGCGCCACCTGTGACTACGGAAGCTAATAAACCAAAGCTTATTATTTCATCGCGGCGGATGTGCTCTTTCGGAGGATTGGGATCTTTATTGGTAATGCCCCTTTTCATCATTACCAGATTGCCATGGCCATAATTCTCCGGCGTGTTGTTATCTTCGCTCATGCCATTTCCTTCTTACAAATAATTGGTGCGCGGGCGGCTGCAGCGCCTTTGCTGCTATAAGGCCAGTTTTCAGCCTGAAATTATAGGTGATAATTTTAATAAATGTATTAAGTTTTGGTTACAGAGAAATATAAGCTATTTCAATGTATTGCCTTCAATATGGATACGCGAATCGGGGCTGAGCAGTGGCAATATCTCCTGCATGTCCGGCAAAGAAACCGCGACGCAGCCGAGCGTCGGGGAATAGCCGTGGCGGGCGAGGTGGAAAAAAATCGCGCTGCCTTTGCCCGGCTCAACCGGCCCGTCATTGAAGCCGATGGGCACGATGATGTCGTAGGTATGTTCCTCGCGGAAAAGATTCTCGTGCGAGCCGCAGAAGGGCAATTTCACGTGTCGGTTATAATCGTGCTGCGTCGGATCGTCGCACCAGCCATCATTTTCCTCAATAACGCGCAGCGGCAATTTCGTTTTGGGCTTTGCGATGCGGTCGGCGCGATACCAGCATTCGCGCAAAGGGTAGGTGCCGAGCGGCGTCGCCTTGCCGCCTTCACGCGGAGTACCGGTAAAGCCGTTCGCACCGACAGCGCAGCGGTAACGCTTGCCGCCAAATTCAAGCGCCGTGGCGCTGATGACGCGGATGTCGGACATGAGTGATGTTTAGCTGATTGGTAGGATGGCGGGAAGGGTATTATTGTTACCCGGCGCAGGTCGGGATCCATATCGTAAAGCACGGGCCCCGGCCTACGCCGGGGCGTCCGTACAAAGCGTGATGAAGCTTTCATTGTGCCCGGGCGTCGGTTTTCCAGCGATAATGCGTGTAACGGTCATGGATGCTCCTTGTAAATTCTTAAGCGCCGATTTTTATATTAGCGAGTGGCCGTGCGTTTAGGCGTTACAAATTCGCCCTGCTCGTTCAGGCTGCCAGCAACAAAGCCTTTTCGGGTTTTTTTGAATGCAATATTTTCAGATTTTGAGTTACCCAAAAAAAATTCTCTTAAGGATTGGTCTATACCAGCGAGATCTTTGTCGTTGATTTCTAGGTACGAAAGAATTGCTTTGGCCCGCTTTATTGCTTCCAAATTAAATTTTGAATTTGCGGTAATGCGTATGAATTCCGTAGGCGAAGTGCTTTCCTGGTATTCTACCGGCTTTCAGCAACACCTCCTTGCCAAGGCGATAGCTATGATGGTCAACATAAAAGTGACAACAAAAAAGCTGGCAAAGTATAAAACAAACATCCCGAGGGATTTCAAGAAGCGCTTATCACGCTCTTCCATGGTCCCTCACCTTGGTACTTTAATTGTGGGCCCTTTAGTCAATGGTCTCTTGGCGATGACCTTCAATAAAACACTACCAGCGCGGTATTGATTCTCAGCAGTCTGGAAGCGATTTTCTTCATCGGTGCGATTAACGGCAAATTGTGTGTCTCTCAAGCAATGGATGGCATTATCAGCGTCATCGGGATTATTGGTGTGAAGGGCGAAATAGCTTTCTCCCTTTTGATCATTTATCGGCTTTGCGGCGATGATGCGTGTGACGGCCATGGATGTTCCTTCATTGGTTTCCAATGAGTATATAGAATAAAAGAGTAAGGCGTGCTAAGATTTGATTACAGATATTATATGGGAAAAACATTGGGATAGAATCATGCTGCGGCTGGACCGCGGTATTTCAGGCCAAATGCACGCTTCTTATTATTTGCCTGCGATCCCGCGATTAAATCGCGGGATGATGGTTGATTGCAGCACCGGCGCGAGATCCCGGCATTCGCCGGGAATAATCCTCAATTCGCGGCGATCAGCGATTCGATAGCGCTGCGGGTGGAGCGCAGGGCGGGGGTGTCGGAGGTGCGGATGGCGGTGAGCGCTGCCTGCACGATGCCGGAGGCGTTGATGCCCGCCTCCTCGTTCATGGCCTGCGGATTGCCGTGCTCCTGGAACACGTCCGGCAGGAACAGCGTGCGCAGGTTCGCCGGGCGCTTGATGGAAGTCTGGTCGAGCAGCCCCTCGCGCGTGGCGAAAGCGAGCACATGCGCGCCGAACCCGCCGACGGAGCCTTCTTCCACCGTGACGACGACATTGTGCTTGGCGATGAGCTTGCGCACCAGATCCTCATCGAGCGGCTTGGCGAAGCGCGCGTCGGCGACGGTCGTGGAAAGCCCCATTTTCTCCAGCTCTTCGGCGGCCTTGAGGCATTCCTTGAGGCGCGTGCCGAGCGAGAGCAGCGCGACCTTGGAACCGTGGGCCAGGATGCGGCCCCGGCCGATTTCCAGCGGCTCGCCGCGCGCGGGCAGCGGCACGCCTACGCCTTCACCGCGCGGATAGCGCACGGCGGAGGGGCCCGCGTCATAGGCGGCGGAAGTGGCGATCATATGCATGAGCTCGGCTTCGTCCGCCGGAGCCATGACCACGAAATTGGGCAGTGTGGCGAGGTAGGCGACGTCGAAGGAGCCGGCATGGGTTGGGCCGTCCGCGCCTACGAGCCCGGCGCGGTCGATGGCGAAGCGCACGGGCAGGTTCTGCACGGCCACGTCATGCACGACCTGATCGTAGGCGCGCTGCAGGAAGGTGGAGTAGATCGCGCAGAAAGGTTTATAACCCTCGGCGGCAAGGCCCGCGGCGAAGGTGACGGCATGCTGCTCGGCGATGCCCACGTCGAAGGTGCGATCGGGAAATTCGCGGGCGAAATGGTCGAGCCCGGTGCCGGTGGGCATGGCAGCGGTGATGGCCACGATTTTATCATCCGCTTTCGCCTCGGCGATGAGGGCGTCGGCGAAGACTTTCGTGTAAGCGGGCGCGGAGGAAGCCGATTTCTTCTGCGTTCCGGTGACGATGTCGAAGGTGCCGACGCCGTGGTATTTGTCTTCCGCCGCTTCCGCCGGGGCGTAGCCATGGCCCTTCTGGGTGATGACGTGCAGCAGCACCGGGCCGCTGTCTTTCTCGTTATGGATGTTCTTGAGCACGGGCAGCAGGTGGTCTAGGTTATGGCCGTCTACGGGGCCCACGTAATAAAAGCCCAATTCCTCGAACAAAGTGCCGCCGGTCGCCATGCCGCGCATATATTTCTCGGCGTTCTTGGCCGCGCGCATCAGCGGTGCAGGGAATTTGCTGGCCACCGCCTTGGCGATGTGGCGCAGCGAGCGGTATTTATGCGAAGAGATGAGCCGCGAGAGGTAGGAGCTCATGGCGCCGGTGGGCCGCGCGATGGACATGTCGTTGTCGTTCAGGATGACGATGAGCCGCGTGCCGAGCGAGCCCGCGTTGTTCATCGCCTCATAGGCCATGCCCGCGCTCATCGCGCCGTCGCCGATGACGGCCACGACCTCGTGCTTCTCCTTGCGCATGTCGCGCGCGACCGCCATGCCGAGCGCAGCGGAGATGGAGGTGGAGCTATGGCCCGCGCCGAACGTGTCATAGACGCTTTCCTCGCGGCGGGCGAAGCCGGAGAGGCCGCCCGGCTGGCGCAGCGTGCGGATGCGGTCGCGGCGGCCGGTGAGAATCTTGTGGGGATAAGTCTGGTGGCTCACGTCCCAGACGATTTTATCCTCGGGCGTGTTGAAGACATGGTGCAGCGCCACGGTCAGCTCGACCACGCCCAGGCCGGCGCCCAGATGGCCGCCTGTGTGGGAGACGGCGGCGATGGTCTCGTCGCGCAGCTCGTGGGAGAGCTGCTTCAGCTCGTCAACCGAGAGACCGCGCAGGTCGGACGGAGCGCGAATCGTGTCGAGAAGGGGGGTGGAGGGGCTAATGGTCGGCTCCTTTTACGCGGCGAATACGGAGTTAAGGCGGTGTTCCCAAGGGCGCCAATCTACCGCTGAACCGGGGTTGGCGCAAGGGGGAGGGTGGAGGAAAACCGCATGGATTTAACTACTGATATTGTAAGCATTCTTGCGCTGTGATAGATACTGCCGCCATCGGGGCTTTAAAGCCGCAGCCCGCCCCGGGAGTATCTTTCTGTAAGCTGCAAGTGTCGGGGCGTAGCGCAGCCTGGTAGCGCATCTGCTTTGGGAGCAGAGGGTCGTATGTTCGAATCATACCGCCCCGACCATATTACTCGGATGACGTAATTGATATTCAAACATCATTCTAACCCTCTGCCTGAAGGGAGAGGGGATCCAAAGCGCTGATTATAAAAAAGAGCCATGGAAGCATCGCATCCATGGCTCTTTCAAAAGTCAGCTTGCAATATTCTTAGCAGCCGCCCGTCACGAGGTTATCCTGACGGATACCATTCCCGTTCGCAGGACCGCCGTTGATTTTATCGCAGCCGAAGCCACCGCCCCAACCGCCGCCGCCATCCCACAGGCTGTCATCATCCCAGAAGCCTTCGTCGCCGGCCGCATACTGGTCGTTAAGAAAGGTCAGCGAATCGGGGAGCTGGCCATCGACCGTGTCGTCACCGGCGGGAATGGTTATTTCATTTCCATCTTCCAGCGTTTTATCGGCACCGATGTCGTAATCAGTGTTATGCACCAGGGTGTTAGGAATGCTGCAAGTGTCGCAGAGATTGTTCGCCCGCTGCCAGAGGTCGCCATGAATGGGATCGGACAGGCCGGCATTTGCATCGGTCAGGTCCAGGCCGGGATTGGCATGCATCGAGTCAGTCACCATTTGCGAAAACAACCCGATTAGTCCCTGGCCGTTGTCGCCCATAATGTTAGCTGTTTCCTGATCCGCCTGGGCCTCATTTAAATTCGCCCGTTCATCGGAGCTCAGATTATCATTGGTCAACGTCGTCTGCATGGGATGTATATCTTCATGAGACAGTTCCGAAGCGACCTCCGAGGCAGTCAGAGTATTGTTGTGAAACACGGATGGATCAATATTAACAGCGTTATTGCCGTTGTTATTAAACACCATATTATCCATGCCCAGGCCGGGCGCCACGACGACCTCGGGTCCGTTGGGATTGTTCTGGTAATACGAACCGGTCAGCACGCCATCCGCCTTGCCTTGGGCGACGACAGCCTGCTGCAATTCCTGTACCTGGCTCAGGCTGGTGATAACGGTGTTGCCATTCATACCGCCGGGATAATTAAAATGGTTCCCTGCCTGGGCAGGGTTTGCGGCCGTCAAAGCCAGTACCGATATGGAAGTTAATAGTAGTTTTCTCATATAGTCTCCTATTGGGTTTATGTCCGTTAAGAACAGATGAACCCAGCATAATACTCTTGCGGCGTATGAAAATGATTATTAATGACCAGCGGCCAAATATCACATTATTGTCATATTTTATTAATCAAAGTATCTATTGGATACTTAGGAAATGCGGGGAATAACGAGTGAAACGGCGATCCGGCAATAGCAGGAAAGTCGTTATAGCTGCTGGCCCGCAGCGGCGGAGGCGGCGGGGAGATGCCTCGCGGCCCAGCCAGGGGGCGAGGTACATTGCGCGCGCCATTTCTCGATATGCTGTTCTTTTTTCCACATCTCGCGCAGCACGCCGGTTTCGTTGCGGATGGCGTCGATGCCTTCGTGCAGGAAATGGTCCCTGGTGATGTCCACGCCGGTGCCGTTCAGAATCAGTTCAGGGCCTTCCGCCGTGCCGCCGAGTTTCAGCATTTCCCAGAATTTTTGAGGCAACGTGCTGTCGGCCCCGGCCTTTTCATGTTCCGCCCATGCCCTGTGCACGGCGAGCGAGGCCAAGGGATAATCGCCGATATAAAAGGGGTCGGAAAACTGGTGGTAGAGCGTTGTCCAGCGCGGTGCCAGGTCGGTCTCGAAAGCTTGCTTGTCTATCGTATTGCCGTAGCACTCTTTCATATAATGGACGTGCTTCGCGTTCACATCATCGGCGTTGTAGTAGGGCGTGGGCGAGGGGTAACCCGCGTGCAGATCCTGCGCCAGCTCGCATTCGTAGGCCCGCCGCATGTAGAACATGCTGTTGTCGATAAGCTCCGTCTGCATGGCGCGCTGCTCCAGCGGCGTTTTGGCGCGCTTCTTCAGTTCGCCGAATATTATTTGCTCGCCCATGAGCGCGGTCATTTCCGCCTCCAGCATGGTGGTTTCGTCCAGGAACTTGCCCTGGTGCGCGGTGTGGGTATGCATGGCGACGGCATGGGACACTTCATGTGCGAGCGTAATGAGATCCTGCGTGCTGCCCAGCCAGTTGACGAGCACGTGCGGCGGGTATTCCTGCGCGCCGGGGATGCAGAAACCCGCGCCGAAATATTTACCCACGGAAGGCGCGGCGTCAATCCAGTGTTCCTCGAACGCGCGCTCTGCGAGCTTGCCCATCTCGGGATGGAAGTCGGTCAGCGCCTTGACGATTATCTCGTGCGCCTCGCCCCAGCTATATTGCTTTTCCTCCGTGCCGGGCAGGGGCGCCATGATATCCCAGGGTTTAAGCTTATCCATACCCATCATCTCGGCGCGCAGCTCGTAGAATTCGGGAACGATGCGCGAGTCGTGGATGGCCTGCGTCATGTTCAGCGGCAGCGCGTCGTCCACGTCGTCGGCGCTGTTCCAGGCGGAGGCACGCGTGGCATATCTGCGAAGGCGCTGCTGCTTTTCATGATACATGAGCGCGTCGTTGAGGTAACCCGCGAAAGTGATTTCATCCATGCCCAGCGTCTCGTTCATGGATTTCCATGCTTCCTCGCGCTCAGCCCGGTCGGGGGAGTGCAGGGCGATATTGGCGATGGAATTGTAGTCGTAGTCCTCTTTGCCGCGATGGGAAAAAGTCCTGCTGGAAGTAAGGAATTCATATTCGTCGGCGTTGGCGACGGAAAAATCCGTCATTTCGTTCATTATCTCTTCCGCTTCCTCGCCCAGCATGTGTTTGCGATCCTTGCGGACGTAATTGACGTAATATTTGTATTTGGGCGGAACGGTGGGATTGGCATTGAAACGATCCGCGACCTCGTCCGGCAGAAAAGCGATGTCGCGCAGGATGAAATCCATCTTCCGTGATGAACGGGTGCTGTCCCTGTACACTTCCAGATAGGCCAGTTCCGCGTCGGTATCCAGCATGCTGCGCTGGTATTGCAGGAAGGTATAGTCCGATGCGCGGGTGGCGAGCTTGTCCGACGTAATGAGCGAGTCTATCGCCTCCTTTATACCGTCGTCGGGCAAAGTGGCGATGCGTGTCTCGTCGTGATAGCGGCGGCGGAATTCGGTGCAGAGGCGATCGCTTTCCGCGATATCCGCCTTTATCTGGGCTGCGATCTTCTGTTTCTGGATAGCCGGGTCGGCATCGAGCGAGGCCGGATAAAATGTCTTTTCCAGATCCCATGTGGGAAGAGGCTCGGGAGCCGGAGAGCCGGCGGCATCATTAACATCCGTTGTCATCCTGTTAATATATTGGCGGGATTTACACAGTTCCAGCGCAAAAGGCGCTGTCATTATATATTCATAAATCTTAAGGGTGGTCAGTGGCTTTTGCGGGGATGATAATGGAGGCTACATGGGATTGACGAAGGAAACGCGTGCAACCACGTCGCTCCGGCGGAAGCCGGAGCCTTGTGCCAAGTGGCCTGGGATCCCGGCCTGCGCCGGGATGACAGTTTCGTAAAGCCCGGCTGTCGCCTCGCTAACGAAACATATCACTTATAAATCACCTGGGCCTTCAGGTCCTTGGTGATGCGCGCGTAGAAGGGCTTGAACTCGTCATAGACTTCCGGCGCGCAGACATTGCCGGGCGTGTTGTCGACGATAGAGCGTGAGGTGACGACGCTGTTGCCCTCCTGCTTGTAGGTCGAGTCGTAAGACGCGTCCTTGATTTTCAGGTGCAGATCCTTCGGGACCGCCATGAGCTGCGCACTCGCCGGCAGGTGGAAGATGATTTCCTCCGTCGCCGAGCCGCCGCTGCAGGGGAAGCTGTGGAGCGGGCGCTCGACGTTCACGGCGGTCAGGAAACGCCCGACCGAGACGGTATGGTGGGCGATGAGCGGCGTGACATACATCGCGCCGGGGCCGGGCAGGTTGATGGCGTCCTCGGCATGGAACTTCACTTCGTAGGTGAACTTGTCGCCGTCGGCTTTGGGGTCGTCGTAATGCACATATTCGCCGGTGCCCTTGTAGCCGTGCGCCGAGAGCGAGGCCTGCAACACCATTTCCTTATAACGGGTCATGTCGAGCCGCTCGAAGAACTCCTTGGCCTCAAGCCCCTGCATGCCGCTCACGGAGGTCTTGACGACACCGTCGGCGCTGCCGTCTTCGTTGAAGGTGATTTCGACGTGCGAGAGGCCCTTGTTGGCGGCGTTGTCGCTGGGCGGCGTATGCTGGATGCCGGTGAACTTCGCGGTGTGGATGACGGGCTTGCCTTCCTCCGCCGGGGGCAGCATGCCGAAGGGAATCACCTCGGAGGTCGAGTCGGCATAGAGGTTGAAGCTGGGGATATAGTTGATGACATGGTTGAAGACGCTCACCATCGGCAGCTCGGGCAGCGAATAGACGGAGCCGGAATTGACGAGCACGGGCGTGCTCTCGATGCCTTTTGCGGCGAGCAGCGCCTGGAGCAGGGCGGTGTGATCCTTGCAGTCGCCTATCTTGTTGCTCAGGATATGATCGGTGCCGTGCGGGACGACCGAGCCGATGCCGATGCAGTTGCCCGCATAGGCGATGTTCTTGGCGACCCAGTCATAGAGCGCCTTGGCGGCCTTACGGTCGGTCTTTGCGTCCTTTGTGAGATCGGCGGCGAGCGCCTTGATCTCCGGGGTAACGGCGGCTTTGGGCTTTGCGCGCTGCTCATAGGCGGCGGCAAGCTCCGCATAGTCCTTAAACGTCGAGATCATCACGCGCGGCGCATAATCGAAAGAGCTGACGGAAAGCTGCTCGGGCTTGGCGATCTCGCGATTCTCGAAATGCCAGGTCCATTGGCGCTTGCCGTTTTTCTTCGCCTCCTCGCCGCCTTTGACGTCGCGCGCCTCGACGCGGACGGGCAGGCTCGCGGGCGCGGAGAGGCTCAGCTCGCAGTCCTCGCAGATATACTCATTGGAGAAGACATGCGCGTAGGTGAACTGCCTGGGGAACAGCGCCTCCTTCTGGATGAGCTTGTAGGAGAAGACAATCGTGTCGCCGACATCGACATCGGGGAAGACCACCGTTTTGGTCTTGATATCGGAGATGAGCGGCGACGCGCCGTTCTCGCCGGAATTGGTCTCGACCTGAAAATTGTCCTTCGAGACGTCGATGCGCTTGCCGTTCTTCTTGACGGTGTAGGCAGCCACCACTTTCATGTCGCTTAAGGAATTGCTGTAGCTCACCGACTGGGTGTTGACGCCGTCCACCCCCTGCTTGTCGAGCAGTTTAAGCGCATATTCGACCGACTCGGTATAGGTCGCGTCGGCATTGACGTCGAAATGCACATGCATCTTGACGTATTTGCTGTAGCCCTCGAAGTTGCGGCCTTGTGGCGCAGCGGCGAACAGCGCGGCGGGAAGCAGGAGCGCCGCAAGCGCGGCGAGCAGGATGTTTTTCATGGTAACCCCGAATTTATTTTCCCGTATATCACCATAGAATCGCGTGTTATACAACCCGTGCGATTGCAGGAGGAAACCCATGGATCAGTTCAGGGACGTAACGGCGAGCCACCGCTATGAGCTTGTGACGGACGGCGGAACCGTCTTCGCCGACTACCGCAGGGAAGGCGGCACGGTCTATATAAACCATGTGGAAGCGCCGCCGGAATTGCGCGGCACGGGCGCGGCGGGCAGGTTCATGCAGGCGATGCTGGAGCATATACGCGCGAGCGGGCTCAGGGCGGTGCCCGTCTGCTCCTATGCCGTGGCATGGATGCAGCGGCATCCTGAGTTCAATGACATAATGGCGAAGGCTGAGGACTAAAACCCGTATTCCATGTCAAGCCGCAGCACGGCGCCGGGGGAATTGCTCGTGAGACCGAACAGCACGCCCGTAATGTAGCTGAGCTTGCCAATTTCGCCCTGCGCTACCGGGCCCAGTACATGCTCCTGGGAATTGAAGCTGCCGGTGCGATCGAGCACGCCCAGGTCGTTGCTGTATTGCACGCCCAGCGAAAACTCATCCCGAAAAGAATAGCTGGTTATCCAGAGCAGGCCCGTATCGAGGCCGGATTCGGCATGCGGGCCGTAGCTGCGGTCAAAGACGATGTTGGCGACATTACTCACCTTGCCAAAGTCTTTCTCGAGCAGCAGCTTCGTCTGCACGACGCTCGGCACCTGCGCCTTGGTGGACTGGTCGATCTCAATCTCGCCGCCGACATCGAGCCACCAGGTGCCGGGCCTGAAGGGCACAAAAATATTCTGCCATTCGATATGGCTTGCGTAAGGCGCATTGCCGGGCTCGTTCTCGAATTCGCCCAGAAAGGAGGTTTCCCATTGCTCCGAGACTGCGTAATTGACGGCGTAATGCTGGCCGAAATAACCGTTCTCGTCGCGGCCATGGCCCGCGTAATAGGTATAATCGGCCTCAAGCGTGCGCTCCCCGGCGGCGATGCGCGGCGCATCGATGATGAAATCATCCGCCGCCGCGGGAGATGCGGCGAGCGCCAGAAGAAACAGGCTTACCCGTTTTTTACGTTCCATATGGCTGATACCTTCGTATACTCGCTTATATTAAAAAATCGCTAACAGCCAGAGGAGACCATGCCTATGCAGCGGCCAGCCTTACTTCCCTCCAAGGCGGAGGGCGAGAATTTCGCCGGTTACGGCTACCACCTGGACGGCGGCCTTGTGCCCGCGCTGACGGTCGAGCTTAAAGGCGGGCCGGGCATCTATTTCGAGCATCATACGCTCTTATGGAAATCGACCAGCGTCGGCATCGGCGTGAAGCGCTTAAGCGGCGCATTCAACCGTTTCTTCTCCGGCATGCCCATCTTCATGACGGAAGCGACCGGCTCGGGCGCCATCGCCTTCAGCCGCGACGGCGTCGGCCAGATTTTCCCGCTGCACTTAAGCCGAGGCCAGGAGCTTGACGTGCGCGAGCACCAGTTCCTGGCGGCGACAGAGTCGGTCAATTACAGCTTCCAGATGGTGCGCGGCGTCGCCAATATCCTCTTCGGCGGCAGCGGCTTCTTCGTGGACAAGTTCGTGGCCTCAGACAATGACGGCATCGTCTGGCTCTACGGCTACGGCAACGTCTTCGAGGTGAACCTCGCGGCGGGCGAGCAGATAGACGTCGAGCCGAGCGCGTGGCTCTATAAAGACCCGACCGTGCAGCTCGACACGACGCTCACCAATCTCTCAACCGGTTTCCTCGGCGGCTCGAGTTTCACGCTTAACCGCTTTACCGGGCCGGGCAGGCTCGGCATCCAGTCGATGTCGCTGTCGCCGGTCGCCGCCGCCACCCAGCAGGCAGACGTCAACGCCACCGCGCAAAGCGCAGGCGCGCTGGGACTGGCGGCGGCGGCCTTCAGGATGTTTGGGAAGGATTAGCGAATGGTGCCGGTGAACAGTGTGGCTCTCGTCCACTTTCCACCCATCACCATTCACCAAATCTACCCTATCCGCTTCTGGCGCAGGAAGACCGAGGCGTAAGGCATTTGCGGGCGTACGCGCTGCGATCCCATGATGGCCGCCCAGCTCACAATGACGTAACGGATGCCGGAGGTGGTGGGCAGCGCCGCATGCAGGTATTTATGCGTCGAGGGGAAGGCGAGCAGCATGCCGGGGCGGGGCTTTATCTTGAAATTCTGCTCGATGAGATGCAGCTCGCCGCCCTGATATTCGTCGTTCAAATAGAGCAGCACGCTGTAATCGCGGTCCTGCACGCGCACCCAGCTTTTCGTCTCGGCCACCCAGTGATCGGCGTCGGCATGCTGGTTATATTTGCCGCCGGCGGGATAGCGCAGGATCTGCGGGCGCTCGTACCACTCGAAATTGACGTTGTAGAACGGCGCCATGCGGCGCATGTAGATATCGTTGAAGATGGAGAAGATCTCGCAGGCCATGCCGTCAATCTCGACATGGTTGGTGACGCGGCCCTCATCCTTGAAGCTCACGACCTTGGTGCCTTCGGTCTTGAACGGGTCGAGCACTTCCAGATCGGTGAAGGTCTGCGAGTCGGCGTAGCGGGTGAGCGCCTGGCAGGAGGCGCGCTCCAGATAGTCATAAATCAGCAGCACGCCTGCGGGCGCGTTCTTCTCGACATTGAGCTGGCGCACGCTGTTGTCGGCGAGCAGCATCTTGTCGAACGGGAGGCGCGAGGAATGCTCAGGGTTCGCGATGGAAAGCACGGAGGCCGCCGGTTTCAGCGTGTGGTATTCATCGACCTTGTCGACTTCGGGGATGAAGACGGGACTGTCCTTATAGAGGTTCAGATGCTCGATATAGTCGGCGCGCAGGCCCCGGTCGCTCACCTGCCTGCTTGCGAAATCGACGCCGCAGAAAGCGGAGAAGTCGGCAAGCGAGCGCGTTGTGCCGAGCCCGTATTTATCCAGATCGCGCGTGACGTCTGTCTCGGTCGACGGAGCGGAGCCCAGCATATGATCGAGCCGCTTACGCGCGCGCTCCTGCAATTCGGCCCAGTTCTTGTTATCCTCCCAGTGCAGGTGGCGCTTGCGCACCGCCGGATCGGGGACGAAATAGAAATGGTACGCGAAGACGTCCTTGAGGCTGTAAATGTCCCAGCCGTGAGTGAAGTAGCGCGCGGAGAGCGAAATTTCCTCCTGATCGAAATAGAGCAGGGGATCGCTCGGCACTTCGCCGATGAGATCGGACTTGGCGAAGACGAAGCCGCCGGCGATGAACGCGCCGCGCAAGGGAGCGGGCGGCTCGCGGTCGAGGAAATCGCCGCGCGGGCGCATATGGCCCGCCTGCTCGAAGGGGTGGGCGCGCTGGAAGGTGGGCTTGGCCTCCGCCTCAAGCGTATGCGGAGGCATGTAGGAAGCGGGATGATTGCTCAGGATGGGTTTGGGCGAAGGGCATTCGGCCAGTTCGTTTATCGCGCGTTCGTCCCAGTCGAAGGCGAAGCGCATATGGCTGTCGGTTGAAAGCGTGTATTCCTCTCCCGCCCAGAGTTTCTGCGCCTCGTTGCGCGCCCAGCAGACGCCCTGGCTTTCCTTCCAGTGGTAACGGATGACGCGCACCTGCTCGGGTCTTGCGCTATTGGCGAACTGCTCGGCGTCCTCCTGCGGATCGGTCTGCAGGCAGAGGCCCACGAAAATCCGCTCGGGGTATTTCGCCTTGGCGAAGAGATCGGCGACGGTCGCCTGGCATTCGCCGTCGCGGTAACTGGGGATCTGCACGAAGATGCGCGGGCGCTTCGGTTTCGGTGTATCCTTGCTTTTTTGTAGCGCACCCCAGGATTCGCTCCAGCGCCCTTCGCGCGCAAGCACAGTCGCCTCGGCGGCCCTGAAGTCGATGCCTGAGAACTGCCAGTAATCCTCAAGCGTGCGCGCGGTGCCCAGCCCGTAGCGATCCAGTTCCGCGAGCGCTTCGCCCTCGGCGGAAGCTTCCAGCCGCAGCAGGTGCTTGACGCGCAGGAAGGTGCGGCGCTGCTGAACGCCGCCGATGTCGCGGTAGGGGCGCAGTACGGGCGGCGTGCGGCCCCACCAGTGATAGAGCACGATGTCGTCCGGGTCGAAACAGTCATAGCCGTGCGTGTAAAGCCGCGCGGAATAGGCCAGCGCCTCGCCGTAATAAAGGATATGCGGATCGAACGGCACTTCACGCATGATTTCGGCGCGGGCGAAAAGGAATACGCCGACCCAGAAAGGCGTGCGCGTGGGCGCTTCGACGGTTTCGCCGGCGGCGCGGGCATCACCCTGCAGATGAATGAGCTGCGCGTCCTGCGGCATGACCTGGCTGACTTTGACGTAAGTCGGGCGCGTCTCTGCGCGCGCGGGCAATTCGGCGGGCGGCGCGTAGCCCGGCAGGCAGGTGGTGAGCACCGGCTTTTCCGACGGGCATTTTTTCAGCATCGCGATAAGCTTGTCGTCCCAGCCCGGCTCGAAGCGCATATGGGCGTGGATCTGGAGCAGGTATTCCTCGCCGCGCCAGAGGGACTGCGCCTGCATGCGCGCCCAGCCGCTGCCTTTGCTCTCTTCGGGGTGGAAGGTGAG
>Ga0206869_1008_pt1 | contig 46828 bp, 55 predicted proteins | sample Alteio_BWOrgCont_35_FD_152618 | JGI IMG/M metagenome (GOLD analysis project Ga0206869, IMG submission 152618) | Enriched cells from forest soil in Barre Woods Harvard Forest LTER site, Petersham, Massachusetts, United States -... | ecosystem: Environmental > Terrestrial > Soil > Temperate forest >... | reverse complement strand
GTCGATACGGCCCTCGACCAGCGCGAGGCCTAAGATAAGCGAGCCCAGCGGCTTGACGGCGGCGGCGAGCGCGGCCATTTTCCAGTCGTCGTAGGATTGCAGCTCGATGGCCAGATGCGTCTTGTTGCTCGCGGGCTGGATCACGGGCATCACGCCGTCGGTAATTTTGAGCGCGATGCTCCAGCGCGCCTCGGCCCAGCCGATAATGGGATCGAGCAGCCGCGCCTGCTCCAGCGCAAGCGGCTGGATGTCGGAGCGGTAGGAGACGAGATCCGTCTCGGCGTAAGCGAGCAGATCGGCCAGCACTTCCCCGCCCTTCTCCGCCATGACGTCGAGCGCGATGGAGGAGATTTGCGATATGGGCATGGTCTCGGGCCGGATGATGTCGCCCTGCGCCTGCCATTCCCGCGCCACGGCTTCGCCAAGCGCCGCGTTCGGCAGGAGAAACGGCTTGCCCTGCGGCGTGTGCGCTTCCTTGCCGTCGAGCGTCAGCATGAACCCCTGGGATAACGGCTCGATGGCGGCTTGCGTGTAGGGCCGTTTCATGTTTCCAGCCCCAGCGTGTCCCAGCTTTCCTGCATATGTTTGGGTAGCGGCGCGGTGACGTCGAGCATGCCTGGAATGACGATGCGGCGCGCATGCAGGTGCAGCTTGCTCGCGAAATCCATGCCGCGCACGAACGCCTCGCGCCCGCCGTATTTGCCGTCGCCGATGATGGGATGGCCGATAGCCGCCATATGCACGCGGAGCTGGTGCGTGCGGCCCGTGATGGGCATCAGCTCGACCCAGGCCATCGTACTCGCCAGCCGCTCGCGCACCGTATAAAGCGTGACCGCGTTCTTGCCGTCCTCCTCGTCGATGGCGACTTTCTCGACGTCGCCCTCCTCCTGCTTGGCGAGCGGCAGGTCTATCTTGCCCTGCATTATCTCGGGCGTGCCTTTGACGAGCGCCCAATAGGTCTTCTCCGCCGTCTTGCTTGCGAAGGCCTTCATAAGCTTCGCGGCGGCGGTGGCTGAGCGTGCAAGCACCAGCACGCCGCTCGTATCGCGATCGAGCCGGTGGACGAGCTTGGGCCGCTCCTTGGCGTCGAACCGAAGCGCATCGAGCATGCCGTCCACGCTGCGGGTGATTTTGCTGCCGCCCTGCACCGCGAGGCCCGAAGGCTTGTTGATGACGATGGCGTCGGCGTTTTTGAAAAGCACCAGCCCCTGCATCATCTGCGCGTCTTCCGGCGTCAGGCGCTGCTTTTCCGGTCGGATCTTTTTTCCGCCTTCAGGAGTCGGGAACGGGTGACGGATCTCCACCGACTGCCCGGCTTCCACCCGGTCGGAAGTCTTGCTCTTCTTGCCGCTCACGCGCACATCGCCCTTGCGCAGCGCCTTCTCCAGAAGCCCGTGCGTCACCTGCGGGAAATGGCGCTTGAACCAGCGATCGAGCCGGATGCCGGTATCGGCCTCCGTGACGGGATGCTCGCTCATGCGAAGGCCCGCATCAGGCGCAGGCCCATGAGCAGCCCTGCGAGCGACAGCACGACGGACGCGGCAATGTAAGCGCCCATCGCGCCCCACCTGCCCTCTTCCATGAGCGTGATCGATTCCAGCGAGAAGCTCGAAAAAGTTGTATAGCCGCCGAGTATGCCGATGGCGACGAAGAGGCGCAGATCCTGCCCGTGCAGCAAATCGCCGCGCGCCAGCCAGCCGATGAAAAGCCCCATGATGGCGGAGCCCGAGATGTTCACGATAAGCGTGCCGTAAGGGAAGCCCGGCCCGGTGTAATGACCGATGAAGCTCTGCATCAGGTAGCGCGCTACCGAGCCGAGCGCGCCGCCGAGGGCGACATAAAGATAAGCCATACTTTTTTCTCCTTGCCGCGGCGGCCATGCCTGCCGCCTAGTCAGGTTTTCTCGCTCTTCTTCTCTCTTAGTTTTCCCCAATATTCCAGCCGTTTCTTCAAGTCGCGCTCGAATCCGCGCTCCACGGGCGCATAATAGCTGCGGCGGGGCATGGCATCGGGGAAGTAATTCTGGCCCGAGAAAGCATCCTCGGCGTCGTGGTCGTAAGCGTAATCCTTGCCGTAGCCCAGCTCCTTCATGAGCTTGGTGGGCGCGTTGAGGATATGCATGGGCGGCATCAGCGAGCCCATCTGCCGCGCATCCCGCCGCGACGCGCTCTGCGCCATATAGACGGCGTTGGATTTGGGCGCGGTCGCGAGGTAGATCACCGCCTGCACGATGGCAAGCTCTCCTTCCGGCGAGCCCAGGAAGTCATAGACATCCTTGGCGGCCAGCGCCTGGTGCACGGCTTCCGGGTCGGCGAGCCCTATATCCTCGACCGCGAAGCGCACGAGCCGGCGCACGATGTAGAGCGGCGCCTCGCCGCCTTCGAGCATGCGGTGCAGCCAGTAAAGCGCCGCATCGACGTCTGAGCCGCGCAGCGACTTATGCAGCGCGCTGATGAGGTTGTAGTGGCTCTCCTGATGCTTGTCGTAGACCGGCGCGCGCTGCTGCAATGTAGTGATCAGAGTCTTAGAGTCTGGAGTCGAGATGCCTGAATTATAAAGTTCTTCTATGAGATTCAGGAAATAACGCCCGTCGCCGTCAGCCATCGCACATAACGTGCCGAATGCTTCATCGGAAAGACCCAGCGGCTTTTTCATCTGCTGCTCGGCGCGGGCGAGCAGCCGGGCCATCGCCGCATCGTCGAGGCGGCGCAGCACCAGCACGCGGCAGCGCGAGAGCAACGCGGCGTTCAGCTCGAAGGAGGGATTCTCGGTCGTCGCGCCCACGAGCAGGATCGTGCCGTTCTCGACGTAAGGGAGGAACACGTCCTGCTGGGCGCGGTTGAAACGGTGGATCTCATCGACGAAAAGCAGCGTGCGCACGCCGTCCTGCAGCCTTGTCGCCGCCTTCTCGAACAGTTTCTTCAGCTCCGCGACGCCGCTCGTCACCGCCGAGACGGCCTCCATCGCATAGCCGCTTTCGGCCGCGAGCAGCCGCGCGATGGTGGTCTTGCCGCAGCCCGGCGGCCCCCAGAGTATGACGGAGGCGAACTGACGCGAAGCCAGCATGCGCCCAAGCGGGCCGCTTTCGCCCGTCAGATGTTCCTGCCCCACGATTTCGGCGAAGTTTTTAGGACGCAGCCTGTCGGCCAGCGGGGCGATATCCTCGGAGCGTTTTGCGAACAAAGAGGTCAATTGCCCACCACCACGTTGAGCAGCGCGTCGCCGCGCTGCAGGGTGAGCTTTATCCGCGTCCAGCGCACCGAAAGCATCTCTACGAGCTGATCCACGGAATTGATTTTCCGGTCGTTGACGGCAAGGATGATGTCGCCCGGCTGCACGCTGATGCCGAGCGGCCCCACTATCGTCCCCTGCACGATGACCACCTTGCGGTCGTCCGGCTGCACATGCAGCAGTTCCGCGATGTCGGCGTTGAGCGCCGCCACCTTCATGCCGTTGAGCGGATGCAGCCCGCGCAGCGTGATGACGGTCGCGCCCAGATCGGCGGGCGTCGCCTCGAAGGTCACAGGCAGGGTCACAATCTTGCTGGCGCGCCAGAGGGTCAGCGTCACCTGCTTGCCGATGCCCGCCGTGGCGATACGGAAATTGAGGCTTTGCGTGTCGTCCACATCGCTGCCGTTTAGAGAGAGGATGATGTCGCCGGGCCTGAGCCCCGCTTTCTCCGCCGGGCTTTTGGGCGCCACCTGCTCGACCAGCACGCCGCGCAGCCGGTCCAGCCCCTGCGCATCGGCGATCTCCTGCGTGACGGTCTCGACCTCGACGCCGAACCAGGGCTCAATCACGCTGCCGCTCTTGCCCGCCTTGCCGTTTAAGACCGCTCGCACCATGTTCGCGGGGATCGCGAAGCCGATGCCCTGGTAGCCGCCGGAGCGCGAGTAGATGGCGGTGTTGATGCCGATGAGCCTGCCCTGCATGTCCACAAGCGCGCCGCCGGAATTGCCGGGGTTGATGGCCGCGTCGGTCTGGATGAAGAACTGGTAGTCCGAGACGTCCGCCGCCGAGCGCGCGAGCGCCGAGATGATGCCGCTCGTCACCGTCTGGCCGACGCCGAAAGGATTGCCGACCGCGAGCACGAGGTCGCCCACTTCGAGCGTGTCGGAATCGCGCAGTTCCAGAAACGGCAGGGGTGCGCCCTTGGCGTCGACCTTGAGCACCGCGAGGTCCGAGCGCTCATCGACCTTCTCGACATGGGCGAGCAATTCGCGCCGGTCGGAGAGCACTATCATTATCTGGTCGCTGCCTTCCACCACGTGGTAGCTGGTGACGATGGTGCCGTCCGCCGCGACGATGACGCCCGAGCCCAGCGATTGCACCACGCGCTCGCGCGGCATGCCCCGCATCGCAAAGCCCTGCCCCATGAACTGGCGGAAGAAGGGATCGTTTAAGAGCGGCGATTCGACCTTTTCGACATGGCGCGTGTAGATGTTGACGACCGCGGGCACGACGCGCTTCACCACCGGCGAAAAAGTGAGCGTGATCTGATCGCGCGCGGCCGGAACAGTATCGGCGGCGATGGCAGGGGCGGCTCCCGCGAGCAAGAGAGCGGCTATCAGGACGATGCGGCGCAGCATAATGCATTCCATCGAGTATTGAACGGGATGAGGCTTAAATATAGTGCCGGCCCGAGCAAAATAAAAGGGCGGCCTCACCGGGCCGCCCTTCTTTAAGTCTTAAACCCGGCGCGCTGTTAAGCCGCCTGGGGCGTTTCTTCCTCGCCGGCGTTATCCTGCACGGGGCCGGAATCCTTGCCCTTGGCGGATTCGTCGCGCTCGACGAACTCGATGATGGCCATCGGCGCGTTGTCGCCCACGCGGAAACCCGCCTTGAGCACGCGGGTGTAACCGCCGTTGCGGCTCTTATAGCGCTCGGAGAGCACCGTGAACAGCTTCTCGACCATCGCCGCGTCCTTGATCTCTGACAGGGCCTGGCGACGCGCATGCAGATCGCCGCGCTTGCCCAGCGTGATCAGGCGCTCCACGATGGGGCGCAGATCCTTGGCCTTGGGCAGGGTCGTGGAAATCTGCTCATGCTTGATGAGGGCATGGCACATATTGGCGAACATCGCCTTGCGATGCGAGCTGGTGACGCCGAGTTTGCGGCCGCTCAGTTTATGACGCATTTGCTATCTCCTAGTACGGGTCTTCGAACTTGCGGGCAAGTTCCTCGATGTTTTCAGGCGGCCAGTCGGTCACTTCCATGCCGAACTTGAGGCCCATGCTGGCCAGCACTTCCTTGATCTCGTTCAGGGACTTGCGGCCGAAATTGGGGGTCTTGAGCATTTCGCTCTCGGTCTTCTGCACCAGATCGCCGATATAGACGATATTGTCGTTCTTGAGGCAGTTGGCCGAGCGCACGGAGAGTTCCAGCTCGTCGACCTTCTTGAGCAGGTACGGGCTGAACTTGAGCTCGGACTTGTCTTCCTTCTTCTCCTCGACCGCATGCTCCTCGAAATTGATGAAGAGGCGCAGCTGGTCCTGCAGGATGCGCGCGGCATAGGCGACCGCGTCCTCGGGGCTCACAGTGCCGTCGGTCTCGACGCTGAGCGAGAGCTTGTCGTAGTCGGTGACCTGGCCCACGCGGCTATGGTCGATCTTGTAGCTGACCTTGCGCACGGGGGAGAACAGCGCGTCGACCGGGATGAGGCCGATGGGCGCGTCGGCGGGACGGTTCTGCGAGGCGCGGACATAGCCCTTGCCCACCTCGACGGTGAGTTCCATGTGCAGCTTGGAGCCCTTGTCGAGCGTGCAGATGACATGGTCCTTGTTGATGATCTCGACGTCGTGCGCGCCTTCGATCATGGCGGCGGTCACTTCACAGGGGCCGGTGGCCTGCAGCGTCAGGCGGCGCTTCTCGGGGCTGTGCACCTTGATGCGCAGTTCCTTGATGTTGAGGATGATGTTGGTGACGTCCTCGCGCACGCCGGGAATGGCGGAGAACTCATGCAGCACGCCGTCGACCTTGATGGAGGTCACGGCCGCGCCGGTGAGCGAGGAAAGCAGGATGCGGCGCAGCGCCACGCCCAGCGTATGGCCGAATCCGCGCTCCAGCGGCTCCGCCACGATGGTCGCGATGTTCGGATTATTCTTCGCCGTGTCGATTTCGAGCTTGCCCGGTTTGATCAGGTCCTGCCAGTTTTTGCTTATCATGTTTCCCTCTGTGGCCATTTAGCGATAATTCTTGTTTCGGGGACGGTCGGCTCTCGCCTTCTAAAGACTCCCCGCTTCTTATTGCGCGCTTATACCCTGCGGCGCTTGGGCGGGCGGCAGCCGTTATGCGGAATCGGCGTGACGTCCTTGATGGAGGTGACGACGAGCCCGGCGGCCTGCAGCGCGCGCAGCGCGGATTCGCGGCCCGTGCCCGGACCCTTCACTTCGACCAGCACGGTCTTGAGCCCATGCTCCTGCGCCTTGCGGGCGGCGGCATCGGCAGTGACCTGCGCGGCGTAGGGCGTCGATTTGCGCGAGCCCTTGAAGCCGTGCGCGCCGGCGGAGGACCAGGAGATCGTATTGCCCTGCATGTCGGTGACGGTGACGATGGTATTGTTGAACGAGGCGTTCACATGCACCACGCCGGTGCTGATGTTCTTGCGCTCGCGCTTCTTGATGCGCGCGCCCTCGTCTTTTTTGTCGGTGGTCGTGGTCTGTGCCTGGGGAGCAGCCATAATACGGGGTTCCTTGGGTGTTTATTTCTTGGTTGCGATCTTCTTGCCGGCAATCGGCTTGGCCTTGCCCTTGCGGGTGCGGGCATTGGTATGCGTGCGCTGGCCGCGGACCGGCAGGCGCTTGCGGTGGCGCAGGCCGCGATAGCAGCCGAGATCAACCAAACGCTTGATATTTATGGACACTTCACGGCGCAGATCGCCTTCCACCGTATAGTCGCGGTCGATGATCTCACGGATCTTGCTGACTTCCGCTTCCGTCAGCTGCTGCACGCGCTTGCTCTCGCTGATGCCGGTCTTGTGGCAGATTTCAGCGGCGTATTTCTGGCCAATGCCATGGATATACTGCAACGCAATGACGAGACGTTTGGCGGTGGGAATGTTAACACCTGCAATACGAGCCACAAAATCTCCTAAAGTTCAATAGCTTAATAATTTGGCCGCGCGACAAAACCTAGCCGCAGGAGCGCGAATAATAGGAATATTTTCGCCCCTGTCAATCATTTTACGAAGGGCTTCAACACTTTGTTTATAGCTTCGGTGACGGCGCCTATATCCGCCATTCCGTCGACGCTGCGAAGGATGCCCCTGCCCTCGTAATACGGCAGCAAGGGAGCCGTCTGGGCATGATAGGCGGCAAGGCGCGCCGCCACCGTCTCGCGCACGTCGTCCTTGCGGCGGGAAAATTCCTTGGAACCGCAGACATCGCATACGCCAGCGACCCTGGTGGGCTTGAAAGTATCATGGTAGCCAGTGCCGCATCTGGCGCAGGAAAACCGTCCGGCGATGCGCTCGACCAAAATCGCGTCATTGACCGTGAGCTCGATGACCAGCGCCAGGGGCTTGCCCATTTCCGCGAGCATCTGGTCCAGCGCCTCGGCCTGAGCGATGGTGCGCGGGAATCCGTCGAGGATAAAGCCACCTTCGCAGTCGGCCTGCTGAACGCGCTCGCGGATGAGTCGGATCATGATGTCGTCGGAGACGAGCTGACCCGCCTTCATCACGGCGTCCGCCTGCCTGCCGATTTCGGTTCCGGCCTTGACCGCCGCGCGCAGCATGTCGCCGGTGGAGAGCTTGCAGAGATGGAGCCGGGTCTGCAGGAACTCCGCCTGCGTCCCCTTTCCCGCCCCCGGAGGCCCTAGAAGAATCAGATTCACCGCTTGCTCTTCAGTTTGGCTTTCTTGATGAGCCCCTCATACTGATGGGCGAAAAGATGCGATTGCACCTGCTGCACGAAATCCATCAGCACGTTGATGGTGATGAGCAGGCTGGTGCCGCCGAGATAAAACGGGATGTTGTAGTTGGCGATAAGCACTTCCGGCACGGCGCAGACGAAGGAGAGGTAGATGGCGCCGATGACGGTCAGCCGCGTGACGACATAGTCCAGGTAGTCGGCGGTGTTCTTGCCCGGGCGGATGCCGGCGATGAAGCCGCCGTATTTCTTGAGGTTGTCCGCCGTGTCGGTGGTGTTGAAGACCACCGAGGTATAGAAGAAGCAGAAGAAGGTGATGATCGCCATGTAGAGGAAGATGTAGAGCGGCTGGCCATGCCCCAGATAGGCTGTCACCGTCGTGATCCACGAGGGGCCCTTGCCCTGGTTGAAGCTCGCGATGGTAAGCGGGAACAGCAGGATGGAGCTGGCGAAGATGGGCGGGATGACGCCGGACATGTTCAGTTTAAGCGGCAAATGCGAGCTGTCGCCGCCCATGATTTTCATGCCGACCTGGCGTTTCGGGTATTGCACGATGATGCGCCGCTGCGCGCGTTCCATGAAGACGATGAAGGCGACGAGCGCGAGCGCGCCCACGATGATGCCTATGATGACCTGCGTCGGCAGCGCGCCGGTGCGGCCCTGCTCAAAGGTTTTAGCGATGGCGGCGGGGAAGCCTGCGACGATGCCCGCGAAGATGATGAGCGAAGTACCGTTGCCGATGCCGCGCGCCGTCATCTGCTCGCCCAGCCAGACCAGGAACATCGTGCCGCCCATCAGCGTCATCGCGGTGGTAATGCGGAAGAAGAGGCCGTGATCGAGCACGGCGGAAGCGCCGCTCGCCGCATGCATGCCCTCGAGGCCCACGGAGATGCCGTACCCCTGGATGACGGCCAGGAATACCGTGCCGTAGCGCGTATACTGATTGATTTTACGCCGGCCCGCCTCGCCTTCTTTTTTAAGCGCCGCGAGGTGCGGCGAGGCGATGGTCATGAGCTGGATGATGATGGAAGAGGAGATGTAGGGCATGATGCCCAGCGCGAAAATCGTCATGCGGCCGAGCGCGCCGCCGGAGAACATGTTGAACACGCCGAGCACGCCGCCGGAATGCTGCTTGAAAATGTCGGCCAGCACCTGCGGGTCAATGCCGGGGATGGGAACGTAGGCGCCGATACGGGCGACGATGAGCGCCCCCACGACGAACCAGAGACGGCTTTTGAGTTCCTTAGCCTTGCCGATGACGCTTAAATCGAAGTTGCCTGCAAGACGTTCTGCCGCGGAGACCATGATGTTTTTACGCCGTTCGTGGAAGGTGGATAGTAGATAGTCAACCCGGCGCTTTTTTCAAGAGCGCCCGCGCCTAAAAACTTTACGCCGCTACCGTCACCTTGCCGCCGGCTTTCTCCACCGCCTCGGTGGCCGCCTTGGATGCCCGCGTGACCTCGATGGTCAGCTTGGCCTTGAGCGCGCCCTTGGAGAGCAGCTTGACGCCGTGCGGATTGCTGCGCGCGATGCCCGCGTCCACGAGCGTTTCAATCGTGACCGTCTTGCCGGCGTCGAGACGGCCCGAATCCACGGCCTTCTGCAGATCGCCCAGGTTGACGACGGCGAACTCGATGCGCTTATGCTGGTTGAAGCCGCGCTTGGGTAAACGGCGATGAATAGGCATCTGGCCGCCCTCGAAACCTTTGATACGCACGCCGGTGCGCGCCGTCTGGCCCTTACCGCCGCGGCCGCAGGTCTTGCCCTTGCCGCTGCCGATGCCACGACCCACGCGCATGCGGCGCTTGTGCGCGCCTTCATTGTCTTTAATTTCGTTCAGCATAACTTCCTCGTTCTTCCCAAGTGATCATCGACCGGCGGTCAGCGATCGGTGTTTTTTAAGTCCCCGGTCACTGACCGCTGACGACTTCTACCAAGTGCTTCACGCGCTCTATCATGCCGCGCACGGAAGGAGAATCTTCCAGCGTCCGCGTGCGGTGCAGCTTATTGAGACCGAGCCCGATGAGCGTCGCGCGCTGATAGTCCTGGCGGCCGATGGGGCTTGCGATTTGCTTTACCGTCACGGTCGCGCCGGATTTAGCGGCGGGCTTCTTGTCTTTCGCGGCCGTGGCCTGGCCGGGCGCGCTCGCCCTGGCTTCGGCTGCGGGCGCTTTCTTCGGGGCTTTCGTCTTGGCTTCCGCGGCTTGCGTCTTTTCTTTTTTCTCGACCATAATTTTCTTCAGACCTCGCGTTATTCTTTATGTTCTTCGGGCTTGTCTTTGGCCTCGGCGCCCGCTTCGCGGCGACCGATGATCTCGCCCACCTTCTTGCCGCGCTTGGCGGCGATGGCGCGCGGGCTCTTCATGCGGGTGAGCGCGTCGAACGTGGCTTTCACCATGTTATGCGGGTTGGAGGTGCCGATGGACTTGGCGACGACGTCGGCCACGCCCAGCGCCTCGAACACGGCGCGCATCGGGCCGCCGGCGATGATGCCGGTACCGGGGGACGCCGTGCGCAGCGCCACCTTGCCCGCGCCGAAGCGGCCGTAGCAATCGTGGTGCAGCGTGCGGCCTTCGCGCAGCGCGATGCGGATCATGTGCTTCTTGGCGTCTTCGGTCGCTTTCTTGACGGCGTCGCTGACTTCCTTCGCCTTGCCGCTGCCGTAGCCGACGCGGCCTTTGCCGTCGCCCACGACCACGAGCGCCGCGAAGCCGAAGCGCTTGCCGCCCTTCACCACCTTGGCGACGCGGTTGACGGCGACGAGCTTATCGATGATCTCGCTGCCTTCTTCCCTGTCCCTGTCCGACGCTTTGTTGTCCCGTGCCATGCTATGTCCTTTGTTGAATAATTAGAATGCCAGGCCGCCTTCGCGCGCGCCTTCGGCCAGCGCCTTGACGCGGCCATGGTAGAGGTAGCCGCCGCGATCGAACACGACGCTCTTCACCTGAGCGGACTTGGCACGCTCGGCGATGAGGATGCCCACCTGCTTGGCGGCGTCGGCGGTCGCGCCGGACTTGACCTTGCTTTTAAGGTCCTTGTCGACGGTAGAGGCCTGCGCAAGGGTCACGCCCTTGGCATCGTCGATGAGCTGGGCGTAGATATGCTTGCCCGAGCGGAAGATGGAGAGGCGCACGCGGCCGATGGCCTTCTTGCGCAGGGCGATACGCACGCGTTCCTTGCGGCGCTCGAAAAGATGGGTTTGTTTTGGCATGTGATAATCCTTACTTTTTCTTGCCTTCTTTGCGGCGGATTTTGCGGCCTTCGTAAAGCACGCCCTTACCCTTATAGGGGTCGACGCGGCGCAGGCGGTGCAGCTCGGCGGCCACCTGGCCCACGCGCTGCTTGTCAGCGCCGGAGATGACGATGAGGGTCGGCTTCTCGGCCTTGATTTCGACGCCCTGCGGAATCACGTAGCGGATCTCGTGGCTGTAGCCCAGCGACATGCTGAGCATGCCCTTGTCCACCGCCGCGCGGAAACCGACGCCCACGATTTCGATGCGGATGCTGAAGCCGTCGGTGACGCCTTTCACCATATTATTGATGAGCGCGCGGGCCGTGCCCCACATGGCGCGGGCGCGCTGCGTGTCGTTCGCGGGCTCGACATGCACCTTGCCGTCGGTGAGGGAAAGTTTCGCGTCGCTGTTGATGACCGTCTTCAGTTCGCCCTTGGCGCCCTTGACGGTAATTTCCTGGCCCTTGATGTCGACCTTGACCTTGTCGGGCACCGGAATCGGCAGTTTACCTATGCGTGACATATTTTATTTCCTTAAAACTTCTTAGAACACGCTGCAGAGCACTTCGCCGCCCACGCCCGCCTGGCGCGCGTCGAAATCCGACATCACGCCCTTGGAGGTGGAGAGGATGGCGATGCCCAGCCCGTTGAAGAACTTGGGCAGGCGCCTGATGGAGCCGTAGGTGCGGCGGCCCGGCTTGGACTGACGCTTGATTTCCTTAATGACGGGCTCGCCCTCATGATACTTGAGGTCGATTTCGATGTCCTGCTTATTGTCCTTCTCGACCTTGCGCCAGTCGCGGATGTAGCCTTCGCCCTTGAGCACTTCGAGCACGTTGGCGCAAAGCTTGGAGTTGCGGCACATCACCTGCGTGAGGCGGGCTTTCTGGCCATTCTTGATGCGGGCGATCATGTCGGAGAGCAGGTCGTTCATTGCCATGGGATAAGCCTCCTACCAGCTGGATTTGATGAGGCCGGGAATCTGGCCGAACGAGCCGAGCTCGCGCAGCTTGATGCGGCAGAGTTTGAACTTGCGGTAATTGCCGCGCGGGCGGCCTGTGAGCTCGCAGCGGTTGCGCACGCGGGTCTTGGCGCCGTTGCGCGGCATCGCGGAGAGCTTCATCTGTGCCGCGAAGCGATCTTCCATGGGAAGGTCCTTGTTCATGATGGTGGCTTTGAGCGCGGCGCGCTTCTTGGCATGTTGCTTGGACATGCGCGCGCGGCGGTTGTTCTTTTCGATAGAGCTGAGTTTAGCCATTATTGCCTCTACTTAATGAAGGGAAACTGGAAGCCCGCGAGCAGCGCCCGGGCCTCGTCGTCGGTTTTGGCGGTGGTGATGAAGGAGATATCCATGCCCCGGACCTTGTCGACCTTGTCGTAATTGATTTCCGGGAATATGAGTTGCTCCTTGAGGCCCAGCGTGTAGTTGCCGCGGCCGTCGAAGCTCTTGGGCGGCACGCCGCGGAAGTCGCGGATGCGCGGCATGGCGATGGTGATGAGGCGGTCGAGAAATTCATACATGCGCTGCTTGCGCAGGGTCACCTTCGCGCCGATGGGGAGGTTCTCGCGCAGCTTGAAGCCGGCGATGGATTTGCGCGAGCGGGTCACAATCGGCTTCTGGCCGGAGATGAGGGACAGCTCGGCCGCAGCAGCGTCGATGACTTTACCGTCATCCACCGCTTCGCCTAAGCCCATGTTTATCACGATCTTTTCAAGCTTCGGCACTTCCATCGGATTTTTATAGCCGAACTGCTTCTGCAGATCGGCGCGGATGGTGCTGGCGTAATGCTTTTGCAGACGGGGCTCAAAAGCCTCTGATTTACCTGCTGTTTTTGTCATTTTCTGCTCTCAAGTACAATGCCGGGAGTTGCCGGCAAAACTCTATAAAGAGGACGGGAGTTATAGCCAAACCCGGCAGGATTGCAAATGAAAAGTGGGGCGCCGCCGGAAATAGTGGAGAGCAAATGATTTGTCATGAAGATTTCATACATTTAGACTCTTTTGCAGGGCATAATTCGGGCAACTGAATATTTGAGGAGCGGACCATGGACGAAGAGTCAAAACCCACGAGTTTCGGCGAAATGATCATCAACACGCTTTTGCGCCGCAAGGAAAACGTTCAATCGCCTGCGGTCGAAAGCCCGAAAGCCTCCGAGGCGGCTCCCTTTCCCGAAGAGCACAAACCCCAGGCCAGGCGCTCAAGGCACAGCAGAATAAGCAATAGCTGGTTTGGAATAGATTAGTCTCTCCCCGCCCGCATCTTCACTTTTTCATGCAAGGCACGGCTTCCTCGAAGGCCTTGCGCAGCCCTGAGGGAAACGCCTCCCCTCCCAGTGCCTTGTTGCCCTCCGCCCATTTGACGAAGATGGCGATGCCCTCCTCCAGGCTTATCCTGGGGAAGCAGTCGGGATAGCGCGCCTGGGCGTCCAGCATGAAGCTCTGGATCTTGCCCGTGCAGGCGCCTGCCTTGAAGGCGGCGTCCTTGGCGTTGGCGAAGGTGCCGCGCTGCTCCACGAGCTTGGCCGTGGCGCATTCCACCGCCGCCTCATAGGTCGTAAGCGACGGGTCGACGGTGCTGGCCGGGGCGGCATGAGCGTTAGTGGGATCGGCGAAGAGCGCTGGCGCCTGCCAGTGCATCTGATCCTGCGCCTGGGCGGCAAAGACCAGCCCATAAAAACATATGCCCGCCGTCAGTAACCGGCAGGCATATGCGAAACGATTCACGGGTGCTGCTTTTAAGCGAGCGTTTCGCCCGAGCGGCGGGCGACGCGGACCTTCTTGCCGTCGGCCAGCGTCTTGTAGCCGACGCGGGTGGCCTTGCCTTCCTTGGGGTCGATGAGCGCGACGTTCGAGATATGGATGCTCGCTTCCTTGGCGATGATGCCGGCGGCGCCCTGGGCGCTCGCGCGCTGGTGGCGCTTTATCATGTTGACGCCGGACACGATGACGCGATCCTTCTCGCGGATGACGGTAAGCACCGCGCCCTTCTTGCCCTTGTCTTTACCGGCGATGACGATCACTTCGTCGCCTTTTTTGATTTTCAGTTTTTTCTGCGTCATTCTCTTTAAGTGGTCAGTGGTCAGTGGCCAGTGATCAGTAACGATCTTCTATCCCCTTCTCCGCTTGTTCCACCCTCCTAAAAAATTTTACTTCACTGGCCACTGGTCATCGACCACCGGCCACTTTTCTTTACAATACTTCCGGCGCGAGCGAGACGATCTTCATGAAACGCTTGGCGCGCAGCTCGCGAACCACCGGTCCGAAGATACGCGTGCCGATCGGCTCGTTTTCCTTGCTCACCAGCACCGCCGCGTTGCGATCGAAGCGGATGGCGCTGCCATCGGGACGGCGCACGGGGAAGGAAGTGCGCACGATGACGGCGCGATGGACCTGGCCCTTCTTCACCTTGCCGCGGGGAATGGCGTCCTTGATGGACACGACGATGATGTCGCCCACCGACGCGGTCTTGCGCTTGGAGCCGCCCAGCACTTTGATGCACTGGACGCGGCGCGCACCGGAATTGTCGGCGACGTCGAGGTTGGTTTGCATTTGAATCATAGCTTTTTTCCTTAGTACCTGAGTTCAGTACCTAAAATCCAGTTTCAGGGTCCTTGACTGGACTCCGGATTCTGGACTCTGGCCTCTTATTCGTACACGACCGCCCATTTCTTGGTCTTGGAGACGGGACGCGATTCGATGATCTTCACCACGTCGCCGACCTTAAACTTGTTCTGCTCGTCATGCGCGGCGTATTTCTTGGAGCTGCGCACGGTCTTCTTGTAGATCGGATGGGTATAGCGGCGCTCGACGCGCACCGTGACGGTCTTGTCCGCCTTGTCGCTGGTCACTACGCCTTGTAAGATTCGTTTCGGCATCGTTATTCTCCTGACGCTTTCTTCTTCGTTGCAGCCTTTTTGGCTTTCGGCTCTTTGCTTTCCTTAGGCTCCTTCGCCGCCTTCGCCTCTTTCGGGGCTTTGGCTTCCTTGGCGGGCCGGGCTTTCTTCACGGGCGCATGGCCGGCGTCCTTGGGCTCGTTCATCACCGTCTTGATGCGGGCGATGTCGCGGCGCACGGCGCGGAAACGGCCGGAATTGTTATTCTCTCCCGCCGCCACCTGGAAGCGCAGGTTGAACAGTTCCTTCTTGAGGTTCAGCGCCAGCTCTTTCAGCTCGTCCGGCGATTTGCCACGGTATTCTGCGATGTCAGTCATAATCAGTGCCCCTCCCCGATGCGGGCGATAAACTTAGTCTTGATGGGCAGCTTCGCCGCCGCCAGCGACAGCGCTTCGCGCGCGATGGCTTCCGGCACGCCGTCGATCTCGAACAGGATGCGGCCCGGATGGACGCGCGCCACCCAGAACTCGACCGAGCCCTTGCCCGAGCCCATGCGCACTTCGGCGGGCTTGCGGGTGACCGGAACGTCCGGGAAGATGCGGATCCAGAGGCGGCCCACGCGCTTCACATGGCGTGAGATGGCGCGGCGTGCGGCTTCGATCTGGCGCGCGGTCACGCGCTCAGGTTCCAGGGCCTTTAAGCCGTATTCGCCGAAGTTGAGCGCGAAGCCGCCCTTGGCGTTGCCGTGAATGCGGCCCTTGTGGGCTTTGCGGTATTTGGTTTTCTTGGGGCTCATCATAGGGGTAATTTATATCAGTTCGTTTCCGGTTAGACGTTCCACGTCTTTCTTGTCCTGCGCCATCGGGTCGTGGGCCATGATCTCACCCTTGAACACCCAGACTTTGATGCCGATGATGCCGTAGGTCGTAAGGGCGGTGGCTACACCATAATCCACATCCGCGCGCAGGGTATGAAGGGGCACGCGGCCCTCACGGTACCATTCCATGCGGGCGATCTCGTTGCCGCCTAAGCGGCCGGAGCAGTTGATTCGGATGCCCAGGGCTCCCAAGCGAAGCGCCGACTGCACGGCGCGCTTCATGGCGCGGCGGAAGGCGATGCGGCGCTCGAGCTGCTGCGCGATGGATTCGGCGATGAGCGTCGAATCGATCTCGGGCTTGCGAATCTCGACGATGTTCAGATGCACCTCGTCCTTCGTAAACTTGCCCAGATCCTTCTTGATCTTCTCGATGTCCGCGCCCTTCTTGCCGATGACGACGCCGGGACGCGCGGTATGGATGGTGATGCGCGCTTTCTTGGTCGGACGCTCGATGACGATGCGGCTGATGCCGGCGGAACCTAAGTTCTTCTTCAGGTAGCGGCGGATGCTGATATCCTCGTGCAGCTTCTCGGAGAATTCCTCTCCGGTGGCAAACCAGCGCGAATCCCATGTCCGGTTGATCCCTAAGCGCAACCCGATAGGATTGATTTTTTGACCCATACGTTATTCTCCTTTTTCGCGCAGGATAATCGTGAGATTGGAAAAGGGCTTGAGGATGCGGGAGCCGCGTCCGCGCGCACGTGCGTGCATGCGCTTGATCACCAGGCTCTTTCCCACCCACGCTTCGGCGACATAGAGGTCGTCGACGTTCATGTTGAAGTTATTCTCGGCATTGGCGATGGCCGACTGCACGGCCTTGCGCACGTCGCCCGCGATGCGCTTCTCGGAGAAGGCAAGCTGGGTGAGCGCCTGATCGACCTTCATCCCGCGGATGAGGCCCGCAACATAGCCCAGCTTAATGGGGCTCACGCGCAGGCGGTTGATTATAGCCTTCGCCTGAGCTTCCGACACAGGGGCCTTTTTCGTTTTCTTCTTGGCGGCCTTGGCTTCGGTAGCCTCGGTCGCTTCGGGTTTAGCTTTTGCTTTCGCCTTTGCCATACATCACTTCCTTGTTTTAAGCCGACTTTTCGGCCTTCTTGTCGCCGCCACCATGCGCCATGAAGATGCGCGACGGGGCGAATTCTCCGAACTTATGGCCGACCATGTCCTCGGTCACCAGCACGGGGATGAACTTCTTGCCGTTATAGACGCCGAACGTGACGCCCACGAACTGCGGCAGGATGGTCGAACGGCGCGACCAGATCTGCACGATCTGATTGCGGCTGCTGGCGCGGGCCTTATCGGCCTTGGCGAGCAGGTATCCATCGACGAACGGGCCTTTCCAGACTGAACGGGCCATAACTTCTCCTTATGCTTTCTTCGCTTTGTGGCGCGAGCGGACGACGAGACGGTCCGTGCGCTTGTTTTTACGGGTTTTGGTGCCCTTGGTGCCCTTGCCCCAGGGGGTGACCGGGTGACGGCCGCCCGAGGTTTTGCCCTCGCCGCCGCCATGCGGATGGTCGACCGGGTTCATCGCAACGCCGCGGACGCAGGGGCGGATGCCTTTCCAGCGCGAGCGTCCGGCCTTGCCGATCATCTCGTTCTGGTGGTCGGGATTGGAGACCGCGCCGACCGTGCCCATGCACTCGCCGCGCACGATGCGCACTTCCCCGGAACGCATCTTCAGCTGCACGTAACCCGAATCCTTGCCGACGATCTGCACGTAAGCGCCGGCGGCGCGCGCGATCTGGCCGCCCTTGCCCGGCTTCATCTCGATATTGTGGACGATCGTGCCCACGGGGATATTGCGCAGCTGCATCGCGAAGCCGGGTTTCACGTCGGTCTTCTCGCCGGAGCAGACGACGTCGCCCACGGCCAGGCGCTGCGGCGCAAGGATATAGGACAGCTCGCCGTCCTCGTATTTCAGAAGCGCGATGAAGGCGGAACGGTTGGGATCGTATTCGATACGCTCCACCGTCGCGTTCATGCCGTGCTTGGTGCGCTTGAAATCGATCAGGCGGTAGCGCTGCTTGTGACCGCCGCCGACGCGGAACGCCGTGAGACGGCCGAGATTGTTGCGGCCGCCGGTTTTGTTCTGCCCTTCGGTCAGATGCTTTACCGGCGCACCTTTCCAGAGCTCCGAGCGATCTACCTGGACCAGGCCACGAAGCGATTTCGTGACCGGTTTGAATGTCTTAAGCGCCATAACTACTTACTCCTCAAGTTTTGCGGCGACTGTTCTAAAGAGGGGGGAGTTATAACCACCTGCCTCTAAAAAGCAATCGGAATCTACGCCACTCCGCTGCTTAAATCGATGGACTGGCCGGCTTTGAGCGTAACGATGGCCTTCTTGAAGTCCTTACGCTTGCCGGGACGGCCGCGGAACGCCTTGGTTTTACCCTGCACGTTCAGCGTATTGACGCCCGTCACCTCGACCTTGAACAGCCCTTCCACCGCTTCCTTCACCTGCTGCTTCGTGGCATCGGCGCGGACGCGGAAAATAACCTTGTGCTGCTCGGAAGCGGCGGTCGCCTTCTCGGTGATCACGGGGCGGGAAATGATGTCGTAAAACGCTTCCTTGAGTGCGGGTGCGCCCTTGGTTTCCTTCTTAGCCTTTGCCATAGTCCTTCTCCTTTACTGGATGATTCGCGGGTTCGATGATTCGAATCATCGAGTTATCGAATCATCGCACTTATTTCAGCCGCGCTTCGAGGTACGCCACCGCGTCCTTCGTCAGCACGAGTTCCTTGTGATTGATGATATCGTAGACGTTGACGCCCTGGCTCGGGAGCACGTCGACATGCTTGATGTTGCGCGCGGCCTTGGCGAATGCCTCGTCCAGTTGCTCGCCGCCGATGAGGAGCGGCTTGATGAAGCCGAGTTTCTCGAAATGCGCGGCGATGGCCTTGGTCTTGGCTTCCTTCACGACAAAGCCGTCGAGCACGAAGAGCTTGCCTTCCGCCTGCTTGGCCGAGAGCGCGATGCGCAAAGCGAGCTTGCGGACCTTCTTGGGCAGGTCGACGGCATGGCTGCGCACCACGGGGCCGAAAATCACGGCGCCGCCGCGAAACTGCGGCGAGCGCAGGCTGCCCTGACGGGCGCGGCCCGTGCCCTTTTGCTTCCAGGGCTTCTTGGTGGTGCCGCTGATGTCGCTGATGCCCTTGGTCTTGTGCGTGCCGGCGCGACGCTTGGCAAGCTGGTATGCCACCATGCGCGCGAGGATGTCCTTGCGCATCTTGGCGCCGAAGATCGCATCGGAGAGTTCGATGTCTCCCGCCGCCTTGTTATCCAGAGTCTTTACCGCGACTTTCATAGCCGTATCCTTTTACGTTGACGTTATTCGCTCTTGGTTTCGGGAGCCGGAGCTTCCGCCGCGGGAGCCGCGTCATCCTGCCTGGAGGATTCCGCCGCTTCCTGCTTGCGGACGCCCGCGGGCATCGGCACGTTGGCCGGAGCCGCGCGCTTGACGGCATCCTTCACGAAGACGAAGCTTTCTTTCGCGCCCGGTATCGCGCCCCTGATATAGATGAGGCCCTGCTCGTCGTCGACCGAGACGACTTCGAGGTTCGAGACCGTCACGCGCTCGGAGCCCAGATGGCCCGCCATCTTCTTGCCCTTGAACACGCGGCCCGGATCCTGGCGCTGGCCGGTCGAACCGTGCGAGCGGTGCGAGACGGACACGCCGTGCGAGGCCTCAAGACCCGCGAAATTCCAGCGCTTCATGACGCCCGCGAAGCCTTTGCCGATGGTGGTGCCCACCACGTCGATGAACTGTCCCGGCACATAATGGCTGGCGACGATCTCGGCGCCGATGGCGGGCAGGTTGCCCTCTTCGACGCGGAATTCGGCGAGCTTACGGCCCGGCTCCACTTTCGCTTTCGCGTAATGGCCGCGGACGGGCTTGCTCACGTTCTTCACCTTGGCGCGGCCGGCGGAAAGCTGCACGGCGGTATAGCCGTCGCGCGCCAAAGTCTTGTGGGCCACGACGCGGAGATTGTCGAGCTTGAGGATGGTGACGGGAATATGCACGCCGTCTTCGTCGAAGAGGCGCGACATGCCCAGTTTCTGTGCGATGACTCCGGTTCTCATGCTGCCTTCTCCCCGCCAAGCTGGATTTCCACGTCCACGCCCGCCGAGAGGTCGAGCTTCATCAGCGCGTCCACCGTCTGCGGCGTGGGATCAAGAATATCAATCAGGCGCTTGTGCGTGCGGATCTCGAACTGCTCGCGCGACTTCTTGTCGATGTGCGGCGAACGGTTCACCGTGAAGCGCTCGATACGGCGCGGCAGCGGCACGGGACCGCGCACCTGCGCGCCCGTACGCTTGGCGGTATTGACGATTTCGCTCGTCGAATGATCAAGCATCATATGATCATACGCCTTGAGCCGAATCCGTATTTTCTGACTATTCATAATTTCGTTCCTCGTTATTCATTCTTCGTTGTTCGCTGCCGGAGTTCAAAACGAACAACCGGCACCGAACAACGCGCAACCTCTTCTACTCTACGATCTTCGCAACCACGCCGGCGCCGACCGTGCGGCCGCCTTCGCGGATAGCGAAGCGCAGGCCTTCATCCATGGCGATCGGATTGATGAGCGTGATATCCATCGCGATATTGTCGCCGGGCATCACCATCTCCACACCGTCAGGCAGCTGCACCACGCCGGTCACGTCCGTCGTGCGGAAGTAGAACTGCGGGCGGTAGTTGGTGAAAAACGGCGTATGGCGGCCGCCTTCCTCCTTGGTGAGCACGTAGGCTTCCGCCTTGAACTTGGTGTGCGGGGTGATGGAGCCGGGCTTGGCCAGCACCTGGCCGCGTTCCACGTCCTCGCGCTTCGTGCCGCGCAGCAGCGCGCCGATATTGTCGCCCGCGCGGCCCTCATCGAGCAGCTTGCGGAACATTTCGACGCCGGTGCAGACCGTCTTGACCGTCGGCTTGATGCCGACGATTTCGACTTCCTCGCCGACCTTCACGATGCCGCGTTCGACACGGCCCGTGACCACGGTGCCGCGGCCTTCGATGGAGAACACGTCTTCGATGGGCATCAGGAACGGCTTGTCGATGGGGCGTTCCGGCTGCGGAATGGTGGCATCCACCGCTTCCATCAGCTTCAGGATGGCGTCCTTGCCGAGCTCGGGGTTCTTGTCTTCAAGGGCGGCCAGGGCCGAGCCCTTGATGATGGGGATCGTGTCGCCGGGGAACTTGTACTTGGTGAGCAGCTCGCGCACTTCCATCTCGACGAGATCCAGCAGTTCCTTGTCGTCGACCATGTCGCACTTGTTGAGGAACACGACGATCGCAGGCACGCCGACCTGGCGGGCGAGCAGGATGTGTTCGCGCGTCTGCGGCATGGGGCCGTCGGCGGCGGAGACGACAAGAATCGCCCCGTCCATCTGCGCGGCGCCGGTGATCATGTTCTTCACATAGTCGGCGTGGCCGGGGCAGTCCACGTGAGCGTAGTGACGCTTCTCGGTCTCATACTCGACGTGGGCGGTGTTGATGGTGATGCCGCGCGCCTTCTCTTCGGGGGCTGCGTCGATCTGGTCATAGGCGGTGAACTTGTTCTTGGAGTTCATCGCGGCCATGGTCTTGGTGATAGCGGCCGTGAGCGACGTCTTGCCGTGATCGACGTGACCAATCGTGCCGATGTTGCAGTGCGGTTTGTTACGCTCGAATTTTTCTTTAGTCATTGTGGTTCTCCTCTATTAAGTTTCTTCGTTTCACTGGATCCCGGCTTGCGCCGGGATGGCCTTCCCTTGCGTTCAGGCCACTTTTTTCTTGATTTCCTCGACCATGGAACTCGGCACCTGCTCGTAATGGTGGAACTCCATAGTGTACTGGGCGCGGCCCTGCGTCATGGAACGCAGCGTATTGACGTAGCCGAACATCTTGGAAAGCGGCACCATCGCGTCGATGACGATGGCGTTGCCGCGCATGTCCTGGCCCTGGATCTGGCCACGGCGGCTCGTAAGATCGCCGATGACGGAGCCGGTGTAATCTTCCGGCGTCACCACTTCGACCTTCATGATGGGCTCAAGCAGCTTCGGGTCGCCCTTGGGCAGCCCTTCGCGGAACGCTGCGCGGGCGGCGATTTCGAAAGCGAGCACGCTGGAGTCCACGTCATGGTAGGCGCCGTCGGTCAGCGTGGCCTTGAAGTCGATGGTCGGGAAGCCCGCCACGACGCCATTGCCAAGGCTCGCTTTCAGGCCCTTCTCGACGCCGGGAATGAATTCCTTAGGGACAGAGCCGCCGACGATATCGCTCTCGAACACGAATCCGCTACCGGCCGGCAGGGGCTCGAATTCGAGCGTGATGCGCGCGAACTGGCCGGAACCGCCCGACTGCTTCTTATGCGTGTAGTCGATGACCGCCTTCTTGGTGATGGTTTCGCGGTAGGCCACCTGCGGCTCGCCGACATTGGCTTCCACCTTGAATTCGCGCTTCATGCGATCGATGATGATTTCCAGATGCAGCTCGCCCATGCCCTTGAGGATGGTCTGGCCGCTTTCCTGATCGGTGGAAAGGCGAAGCGACGGGTCTTCCGAAGCAAGACGCGAGAGCGCCATGCCCATCTTTTCCTGGTCCGCCTTGGTCTTGGGCTCGACGGCGATTTCGATCACGGGCTCGGGGAAGATCATCTTCTCCAGATAGACCTGCGCGTCCGGATCGGAGAGCGTATCGCCGGTCGTGGTGTCTTTCAGGCCCGCGAGCGCGATGATGTCGCCCGCATAGGCTTCCTTGATGTCCTCGCGCGAATTGGCATGCATCAGCAGCATGCGGCCGATGCGCTCGCGCTTGTCCTTAATCGTGTTCATCACGTAGGAACCGGCTTCGAGCTTGCCCGAATAGATGCGCGCGAAAGTCAGCGAGCCCACGAACGGGTCGGTCATGATCTTGAACGCCAGCGCGGAAAACTTCTCGTTGTCGTCGGCCTTGCGGATCGTTTCTTCGTCCGTTCCCACGACATGCGCCATCACCGCAGCGATGTCGAGGGGCGAGGGAAGGAAATCCACCACGGCGTCGAGCATCGGCTGCACGCCCTTGTTCTTGAAGGCCGCGCCGTTCAGCACGGGCACAAACTTGAAATGCACGGTGCCCTTGCGGATGCAGGCCTTGAGCTGCGCTTCCGTGGGCTCAGTGCCGGAGAGATAGGCTTCCATGATAGCGTCGTCCATTTCGACGGCGGTCTCGAGCATCTTCTCGCGGGCTTCCTTGGCGGCGTCCTGCAGGTCGGGGCGGATGTCGGCATAATCGAATTTCGCGCCGAGCTCTTCGCCCTTCCAGATAACTTCCTTCATCTTGACGAGATCGACAACGCCTTCGTACTTGTCTTCCGAGCCGATGGGCAGCTGGATGACGAGGGGCACTGTCCCCAAGCGATCGATCATCATCTGCACGGTGCGCTCGAAATTCGCGCCGGTGCGGTCCATCTTGTTGACGAAGCAGATGCGCGGCACGCGATATTTGTCGGCCTGGCGCCACACCGTCTCGGACTGGGGCTCGACGCCCGCCACCGAGTCGAACACGGCGACCGCGCCGTCGAGGACGCGCATGGAGCGCTCCACTTCGATGGTGAAGTCCACGTGGCCGGGAGTGTCGATGATATTGACGCGGTGATCCTTCCAGTAGCAGGTCGTCGCGGCGGAAGTGATCGTGATGCCGCGCTCCTGTTCCTGCTCCATCCAGTCCATCGTCGCGGCGCCTTCGTGCACTTCGCCGATCTTATGCGACTTGCCGGTGTAATAAAGAATACGCTCGGTCGTCGTCGTCTTGCCCGCGTCGATATGCGCGCAGATGCCGATATTGCGATAATCTTTCAGTGGTGTTTTACGTGGCATTAGGCTCTTCCTCTTTTATCTTGTTTTTGTGTACCCTGACCCTGAGCCTGCTCATAAGCTTGGGCAGACCGTTTATTCATGTCCGCCGCCTGCGAGGTGAATCCCGCCGACTCAAGCGCGCCGGCTCCGGCTTCCAGCATATTGCCCGCAGCGGCGGGCTCTGAAATAGCCGCATCCTGTCTGCGCACATAGTCGAGCGCAAAGGCGTAGCTGCCCATGGCATTGGAAAATTCAAGATTCTCCGTTTTCGTATATATGCCGGCAGAGTTAAACCGGTCGAACGCCACCTGCGGGGCCGCCTTATAACCCTCGTACATTTCATTCAGGCCTGGCATATCCTGCGGCAGGCTTCCCTTTCGCGGCTCAAGCGCCAAAAGCCGATCCCAGAGCTTATTGGCCTCGTCATCGCGCCCCAGCTCTTTCGCAAGCCCCGCCGTGCGGCCAAGCGTTATCGCAATCGATCCATTTTCATCGGACCAATTCTGTAATGCAGTGAGCTGCTTTTCCAAAGCTCCCTCCAATACTTCCCGCGATACAAGACTCTGCGCCATGACGGATGTTACTTTCCTTACCAGCGGTAATGCGAGAAGGCCTTGTTGGCCTCCGCCATACGATGGGTGTCTTCGCGCTTCTTAATGGCGCCGCCGCGATTATTGGCCGCATCCATCAGCTCGTTGGCGAGGCGGTCCTTCATCGTCTTGTCCTTGCGCATGCGCGCGGCCGAGATGAGCCAGCGGATGGCCAGCGCCTGGCGGCGCTCCGTGCGCACTTCGGTCGGCACCTGGTAGGTGGCGCCGCCGACGCGGCGGGAGCGGACTTCCACCGACGGCATGACGTTTTCAAGCGCGGAATTGAAGATGGGCAGCGGATCCTGGCTCGTACGCTTGTTGATGGCGTCGAGCGCGCCATAGACAATCGTCTCGGCGGAGGATTTCTTGCCGTTATACATCAGCGAATTAATGAATTTCGTGAACGTGATGTTGCCGAACTTGGCGTCCGGAAGAACAACGCGTTTGATGGCTGCGCGACGACGAGACATGGATTACCTCTTACTTAGGACGTTTTGCGCCGTAGAGCGAGCGCGACTGTTTGCGGCTCTTGACACCCTGGGTGTCGAGCGTGCCGCGAATTATATGATAGCGTACGCCGGGCAAATCCTTCACACGGCCGCCGCGAATCATCACGACAGAGTGTTCCTGCAGGTTATGGCCTTCGCCGGGAATGTAGCTTGTAACTTCGAAACCGTTGGTGAGACGAACGCGGGCCACTTTACGCAGCGCCGAGTTTGGTTTTTTCGGCGTCGTGGTGTAAACGCGGGTGCAGACGCCACGTTTTTGCGGGCAAGCCTCCATCGCGGGCACTTTATTGCGGCGGGTTGCTTTCACGCGCGGCTTGCGCACCAGCTGGTTAATCGTCGGCATGCGATCATCCTCTATGTTTCGTCGTTCACATTTTCACACATCGCCGGCATGGGGAAATCCCCGCCGGGATAGTCTTCCTTCGATCAGCCAACAAACTGTTTTATCAATTTATTTTACCCTCACTAAGGAGGACGGGCAGCCTCGAGAGGCGCGTAACATAGACACCAAGTCCATCAAGGTCAAGCACAATTTACTCTCTTTTCCGACTCTCATCACAGTCCGATCTGCAGGCCGGAAAATGGCGGATGGGAGCGCAACGAAAAAGCCGCTAACGATTATTTAATTCCCGTCGGATATAATGCATTGTTTTGCGTCGCGGCATTGTTTTTTGCTTGCATTCTTTTCTGTGATAACGATAGTGCCTGTAATCAAGAAAACTCCCCACATATGGGAGTAGAGGCGCCGCCAGACCGCTAAACGTAGTATTAAACCTGGATGCCTGCATGTCTTTTTCGCAGCACGAAGTGCCGTCTGGCCGCGTCATAAGCCCCCTTTCCGTCCGCACCGTCCTGGCGCGCCGTTTAAGCCGCCTGCGCTTCGCCTGGTTCCTGCTCGGCGCGTTTTTCGGCGCGGCGCTCTGCTATTATCTGGTCACGCTCATCCATCACGACGCGGATTACAGTAAAAAGGAAAACCGCGAGCGCGCCCTTAAAGTGCTGGCGGCGCATCTGGCCCCGCTGCCCGCCTTACCCGCTTCCGTTCCCGCTCGAGCGACTGCGGCGGCCCCGGTTCCCGCAGCCGTGGCGGCGGCAACGCCGGAAAAGCCCGGGATAATGCTGCCCGCGAGCTATACGCTCACGATTGAGCGCGGCGATACGCTGGTTTCGCTGCTCACGGGTAAAGACGTGGCGCAGGACGAGGCTTACCGCATCGTGGACAGCATGCGGCATATTTACGATCCGCGCCATCTGACCATCGGCACCTCCTTCGAGCTGCATCTGGACAAGGGCGAGGATGCGAACCACCCCATCGTCACCGGGCTTTCCATCGTCGTCTCGCCGCTTAAGACCGTGACGCTCGCGCGGCTCGACGACGATTCCTTCCGCGTCCGCGAGATTAAGGCGCCCGTCTATAAGAGCATGGCGCGCGCGGGCGGCGAAATCCATTCGAGCCTGTACCAGACCGGCACCGAGTCGGGCATCCCGCCGCAGATGCTCTCGGAAATCATCCAGGCATTCTCCTACGATGTCGATTTCCAGCGCGACATCCGCGAGGGCGACAGCATCGACATCGTCTTTGAACGTATGCATACCGACAGGAACGTGACCGCCGGTTACGGCAAGGTGCTCTATGCCTCGCTCGTCCTGGGCGACCGCCAGCTCACCGTCTACCGCCATGTCTCGCCCGACGGCTTCGCGGGCTATTATAACGGCAAGGGCGAGTCGGTGAAGAAGGCGCTGCTCAAAACCCCCATCAACGGCGCGCGCATCACCTCCGGCTTCGGCATGCGCATGCATCCGCTGCTCGGCTATTCCAAGATGCATAAGGGCATTGACTTCGGCGCGGCCATCGGCACGCCCATCTATGCGGCGGGCGACGGCGTCATCGAGGAAGCGGGCCGCAAGGGCGGCTACGGCAATTACGTCCGCCTGCGCCACAGCGCCACCTACTCCACCGCCTACGGCCATGCCAGCCGCATCGCGCGCGGCATCGCTCCGGGCGTGCATGTGAAGCAGGGCCAGGTCATCGCCTATGTCGGCTCGACCGGCTTCTCCACCGGCCCGCACCTGCATTACGAGATAATCGTGAACGGCGCGCAGGTGAATCCGGCGGGCGTGAAGTTCCGTACCGGCCAGATGCTGGCAGGCAGGGAAATGAACCAGTTCAAACACGAGGCGCGCCAGGTGCAGGTCGCGCTCTCCACCCTGCCGCGCAGGACGCAGGTGGCGCAGCTCGAACCGCGGTGATTAATCAGCGCTTCCACTTCAAAGTTTGAAAGTCATCCCCAATACTTGAATGTCACCCCCGCGAAAGCGGGGATCTTTACTTTGTTATTTCGTCATTGCGAGGAGCTTTTAGCGATGAAGCATCCAGCCTAACAACGCGACGTGCAAATAGACTGGATAGCCGCGCTCCCTGCCGCTCGCAATGACGTAAGATTCAGCTTCAGGGGTTGCCTTACTTTCCCGTCGCCGGCGTGGTCACCGTGCCGTTCGTCGCAGGCAACGTATTGGTGGATACGGCATTGGTCGTCGGGACGGACACAATGGGACCGGCTGCGGTCGCCAGCGGGACGGTTTCAGGGGCGGCTGAGCTTACCGGGGCAGTGACGGGCGCGGGTGCGGGTGCCGCGGGGGTCGTGGGCGTCGGGCTCACCGTGGCGGCAGGCACTTCCGTATTGACCGCGGGGGCCGCAGTGGTCGCGGCGGGAACTGCCATAACCGGGGCGGTGTTAACCGCGGGAATGGCCGGGACCGTCACGGCGGTGGCATGCGTCGTCGCCGGGGCCTGGGTTACGACTGTGGCCGCCGGAGCGGCAAGCGCCACTTTCGTGCCCGGATTCTCAATCACCTGCAGCGCGCGCGTCACCTGAATCAGGAAACTGCGGATCTCATTGGCCCGCAGCGCCACGGCGGTATTGTTGGGGCAGTTGGTCATGGTGCGCATCAGCGTGTCGTACATGGCGGGGACGGCCAGCATCGTGGTGGCGGACGTCTTGACGATGGCCCCGTTGATGAATTTCTCATCCTCCTCGTCGCGCATGTAATTCGACGCCGCTATCTCGTCATGCAGGCGGACGAGAATGGGCGTGAGGTAAGCGGCGATGCCGCTGCGCATGCCGTCCATGCACATGGCTTCACCGGCATTGTTCTGCGGCGCGGCCAGGTACTGGTCCAGCCCCAGCTCTATTGTGCGCGACTGGTTGGCGAGTTTCAGCATCGCGTCCTGATCGGCGGTGGCATATATATGAGTCACGCCCTGGGCACGGGCCGTTTCCGCCTCGCTGGCGGCGCCGGGGCGACCGGGCGTGCCGAAAGGACGCGTCATTTCCTCCGCGATGAAAATCATCAGCGCGGGAAGCAGGGCCAGTAACAGAAGCCGGAAGGTAATGACGCTGCCTTGGGTTTGTTTCGCCTGGGCCATGCAAATGCCTTTGTATTCTGGTTGTTAAAATGAGGCGAAAACCGCGCCTCATACGTCCCCGTTATTAAGCTTAAGGCATTTAAATCTTTTTTTACCGGGAGTTCAACCATTTTACCGTGAAGTGGTTTTTATATTTTACAATGGGTTGCAGAACACATCGCGGCAATTGACGTTCCCACCTTCCCGCATGAGATGATGTGCGACGCATTTGCCGATGCGTTTTTTAAGATGCCCGGCGCTTGTCGCTCTTCGCGGTGCGGGCGCGCGCCTCGATGATAAGCCCGTCCTTGCCCGCCTCGACCGCCACCTCCTGCCCCTCCGCCACCTTGCCTTCGAGCAGCATCTGGGCGAGCGGATTCTCGAGATGGCGCTGGATGACGCGCTTGAGCGGCCTTGCGCCGTAGATGGGATCGTAGCCGATATCGGCGAGCCACGAGCGCGCCGAATCCTCAAGCACGAGCGATATGTCGCGGTCCGCGAGCCGGCCGGCAAGACGTGCGACCTGGATGGTGACGACGGCAGCCATGTTCTCGCGGCCAAGGCGGTTGAAGAGAATGATCTCGTCGAGCCGGTTTAAGAATTCCGGGCGGAAATTCTTGCGCACGATGTCCATCACCTGATCGCGCATGCGGCCTGTGAGCTCCTCGCCTTCCTTATGGTTGGCCAGCACTTCGGAACCTAAGTTCGAGGTGAGCACGATAAGCGTGTTCTTGAAATCGACCGTCCTGCCCTGCCCGTCGGTGAGCCTGCCTTCGTCCAGCACCTGCAGCAGCACGTTGAACACGTCGGGATGCGCCTTCTCGACTTCGTCGAACAGAATCACCTGGTACGGCCTGCGGCGCACGGCTTCGGTCAGCGTGCCGCCCTGCTCGTAGCCGATATAGCCCGGAGGCGCGCCGATGAGGCGGGCGACCGCGTGCTTCTCCATATATTCCGACATATCGACGCGCACGAGCGCATTGTCGTCGTCGAACAGGAAGCCCGCGAGCGCCTTGGTGAGCTCGGTCTTGCCGACGCCGGTGGGGCCTAAGAACAGGAAGGAGCCCATGGGCCGGGCGGAGTCCGACAGGCCGGCGCGCGCGCGGCGCACGGCATTGGAGACGGCGATGACCGCCTCCTCCTGCCCGACCACGCGCGAGCGCAGCGCCTCTTCCATATGCAGGAGCTTCTGGCGCTCGCCAGAGAGCATCTTCTCGACCGGTATGCCGGTCCAGCGCGAGACGACGCCCGCGATGTCCTCGTCGGTGACGTTTTCTTTCAACATCGCGCCGCGCGTAATCGCTTCGGCGTTCTGTAATTGCTGCATCAGCTTGGGGATGACGCCGTAGACGATCTCGCCCGCCTTGGCGAGGTTGCCCTCGCGCTGGGCGATGTCGCGGTTGCGCTGCGCCTCTTCTATCTGCTCCTTTACCTTCTGGATGTTCTGCATCTGCGCCTTCTCCGACTGCCACTTGGAGAGCAGGTCGGCATTGTCGCGCTCCAGCGTGCGCAGTTCGCCTGCGAGCTTATCGAGCCGCAGGCGCGACGCCTGATCGGTTTCTTTCTTCAGCGCCTCGCGCTCTATCTTGAGCTGCATTATCTTGCGCTCCAGCTCGTCGATTTCCTCGGGCTTGGAATCCACTTCCATGCGCAGGCGGCTCGCCGCCTCGTCCACGAGATCGATGGCCTTGTCCGGCAGGAACCGGTCGGTGATATAGCGCTGGGCGAGCGTCGCGGCGGCGACGATGGCGCTGTCGGTAATGCGCACGCCGTGATGCAGCTCGTATTTTTCTTTCAATCCGCGCAGGATGGAGATCGTGTCCTCGACGGTCGGCTCGGAGACGAAGACCGACTGGAAACGCCGCGCGAGCGCCGCGTCCTTCTCGATGTATTTGCGGTATTCGTCGAGCGTGGTCGCGCCGACGCAGCGCAGGTCGCCCCGCGCGAGCGCGGGCTTAAGCAGGTTCGACGCGTCCATCGCGCCGTCGGTGCGGCCCGCGCCCACCAGCACGTGCAGCTCGTCGATGAAGAGGACGACCTCGCCGTCCGCGCCCGCGATCTCCGAGAGCACGGCCTTGAGCCGCTCCTCGAATTCGCCGCGATATTTCGCCCCGGCGATGAGCGAGCCCATATCGAGCGAGAGGAGTTTCTTGTCTTTAAGGCTCTCCGGCACGTCGCCCGCGACGATGCGCGAGGCGAGCCCCTCGACGATGGCGGTCTTGCCCACGCCAGGCTCGCCGATGAGCACGGGGTTGTTCTTGGTGCGCCGCGACAGCACCTGCATGGTGCGGCGGATTTCCTCGTCGCGGCCGATGACGGGGTCGAGCTTGCCTTCGCGCGCAAGCTCGGTCAGGTCCTTGGTGTATTTCTTAAGCGCCTGGAAGCTCGACTCGGCATTGGCCGACTGGGCCGAGCGGCCCTTGCGCATGTCGTTGATGGCCTTGTTCAGCGCCTGCGGATTGGCCGCTTCCTCCGTGAGGATCTTGGAGGCAGCCCCCGGCGTCATGGCGACCGCCTGAAGCAGCCGCTCCTGGGTCACGAAATCGTCCTTGGCTTTCTTGGCGAGCTGCTGCGCCGTCTCGAACAGGCGCGCCGTCTCGGGCGCCAGGTGCAGCTGGCCCGCGCCGCTGCCTTCCACGCGCGGCTGGCGCGCAAGCTCTTCCCCGAGCCGTTCGATAATGCGGGTGACGTTGCCGCCCGCCGCCTGTATGACGTTCTCGGCAATGCCGTCGCGATCTTCCAGCAGCGCGTATAATATATGCTCGGGCAGGAAACGCTGATGCCCGCGCGCCAGCGCCGCGGTCTGCGCCGCCTGCAGCGTGGCCTTGGCCTTGTCGGTAAACTGGTCGAAATTCATCGCTGTTCCTTTATATAAGAGTATGTTTAATGACGAATATGGTCCCAATAATACGTTTATACAAGATGCTTCCCCCGGTGAATTCACTGGTGATTTTACTGGCTATTGTACTGGCGGGTTTTCCGGCCTTTGCCGACAGCCCCGCCCCGGATCTCCACTTCATCGGCCGCTATGATTTCGCCTGGAGCGGCATTCCGCTCGCCTCGGCGGAATTGCAGCTGGACGAGACGCGGGATAGTTATTCGGTGCATCTGGAGCTTTTCTCCAGGGGCATCGTCAATATCTTCACCCGCCATCGCAGCGATACGACCGTCAAGGGCGACATTATCCGTGGCGCATTCCGCCCGCGCCTTTATGAAAGCCATTACTGGACCAAGAACAAGCCGCGCCATATCCGCGTCGCCTTCGACGCGCGAGGGGTCATGACCGAGGAGTTGGTCGAGCCGCCCGAAGACCGCACAGAGCGGCCGGAAGTGCCGCACTCTTTAAAAGACGGCACTATCGATCCGCTGACTTTGATTCTGGCCGTGCCGCGCGGCAGCGACAAGCCGCATGTGTTCGACGGCAAGCGGCTCTGGGAAGGCACGGCGGAAAAAGGCGCTCCCGCCGCCATCCGCGCCTATGACGGCAGCCGCGACGCCGTTCCTTATCAGTTATCCCGCAAGGCGCTTTCGGGCCTCACGCGCAAGGAGATGCTGGACTACCTGAAAGGCGAGCCGGTGCTCACCTTTTATTTCAGCGCCGACGATCGCCATATCCCGCTTTACACCTGGATAAGCGTCTATCTCGGGCGGCTGCAGGGCGCGCTCGCCAGGGAATGCAAAACATGGGACGAATGCAGGATTGAATGAAGCATGAATAATTGTTACCGCACCTTGCTGATGATGCTCGCCCCAGCGCTGCTGCTGGCAATGGCTCCCGCCGCTTTTGCGCAGGAGCCGGAACTGAAGGCGGAGAATCAGCAGGATTTCGTGAGCGACGTGTTCCCCTACCCGTTGGATGAAGTCCATGACCGGGCGCAGGCGCTTTTCAACAGCGATGCGCGCGATTACTACGAGGATTATAACGCCAAGATTTATGATCTCCCCGAGCCGGTCGCGAACTATAAGGATCTCTCGCCCAGGGCCTATAAGCGGTTCATGGCCTTCCCGCTCGTGCGCCCGAATAAATTTTACGTTTTTTACGGCGCCTACGCGACGATGCAGAATATGGTTGCCGAAACGACGCCGCTCACCGTCATGGGCCATGCCAACCCTGCCCTCCAGCGCTACGCCCAGCTGCCGCAGGAACAGCGCGCGCAGGACTTTTATATCTGGAGCCCGGACACGCCCTTCTGGCATTCCGAATACGAGGCGGCCGGCAAGCCCCTGCCCTTCAGGGCCTATTTCATCCTGCATCTGGCCCCGGTGGACGATGACCATACGCGGGTCGAGGTCATCGAGGATCAGCCTGTGGTGCGGATGGGGCGCAAGATGAGCGTGGACGCCAATGGCCGGGTGCATTACGACGATATCCGCGAGGTCGAGCCCACCACCCGCGACCGGGAGTTCCTGCTCTCCTGCGTACGTCAGTTCATGGACAGGCATGTGCCGGGGCGGCACTGGTTCAGCTGCCGGGATAAGGACGAAAAGGTAGAGATTCCCATACCTTTCACGGTGCCCTGAAGCCTGTAACAAACCGTAACAAACTGTGATTTGCGAGGGAAAAGCCCGGCGGCTAGAGTGTTTCCAGAAAATAAAAGAAAGACGGGAAACCATGCTTAACGCCAACGCTTTCACTTCCACCCACCAGACCACCCTGGCCGGTTCTGTCACCTGCTCGGGCGTGGGCCTGCATTCCGGCAAGTCGGTGCACCTGACGCTGCACCCCGCCGAATGCGACACGGGCATCCAGTTCGTGCGGCTCGACGTGGCGGAGGAAGTGTCCGTCGTTCCCGCCTATTACCTCAACGTCTCCGACACGATGCTGGGCACCACCATCCGCAACGAGTACGGCACGACGGTCAGCACCGTCGAGCATCTCATGGCGGCGCTCTGGGGCTTAGGGATCGACAATGCCGTCGTCACGCTCGACGGGCCGGAAGTCCCCATCATGGACGGCAGCTCCGAGCCCTTCGTATTCCTGATCGAATGCGCGGGCCTGAAAACTCTGGACGCGCACCGCGACACGATTGAAGTGCTCAAGCGCGTGAGCGTGAAGGACGGCGAATCCACCGTCTCCATCCGTCCCTTCGACGGCTTCGCGCTCAATATCGCCATCGAATATCCCGGCACCGCCATCCCGCGCCAGCAGGCCTTTTACGACTTCGGCTCGCAGAGCTTCAGGCATGCTCTCTGCCGCGCCCGCACTTTCGGCTTCGCGTCCGACGTGGAGAAGCTCCGCGCCCGCGGCCTCGCGCGCGGCGGCTCGCTGGAGAACGCCATCGTCGTGGGCGAGAACGCCGTCATCAACGAGGAAGGGCTACGCTACGGCGACGAGTTCGTCCGCCACAAGGCGCTCGACTGCGTCGGCGATTTCGCCCTTGCCGGCGCGCGCATCCGCGGCGCCATCTCGGCGGTGCGCCCCGGCCACGGCATCAACAACAAGCTGCTGCGCGCCCTGCTCGCCGATCGCAGCGCCTGGCGGATTGTCTCTCCCGCACACCCCGTGCCGGTGCCCATGCGCAGCGCGCGTAAAATCGCTTCGGGCGCATTTTTCGCCAACTAACTTTCCGCGCCAATTCGTTTCCGATTGCGTTCGTTAGGCAGGCTGGTATAAGCCAAAACATATTCTCCTGCCTTCCGGCCTGTACCTCATGACCTCACGTTCCTTTCTCTACATTGCCGTCATAATGAGCGTCTTCTGCCTCGCCGCCTGCGGCAAGGGGAACGACAAGGACAAGGAAAAGCCGCCGGAGCCTGCGGAAAAGCTCTATAACGACGCGCTCGCCAAGCTTGGCGAGCATGAATACAAGGACGCGGTGAAGGCCTTCGAGGAAGTCGAGCGCCAGCACCCTTATTCAGAGCTGGCGACGCGCTCGGAAGTCATGGCGGCCTTCGCCAATTACCGCAACGGCCAGTATGACGACGCCGTCACCACGCTCGACCGTTTCGTCCGCCAGCATCCGGGCAATCCCAACACGCCCTACGCCTATTACCTGAAGGCGCTCTGCTACTACGAGCAGATAACCGACGTCGGCCGCGACCAGAAGATAACCGCCCAGGCCCAGCAGGCGCTGAACGAGGTGGTGAGCCGCTTCCCCGACTCCGAATATGCCCGCGACGCCCGCATCAAGCTTGACCTCGTGGCCGACCATCTGGCGGGCAAGGAGATGGAGATTGGCCGCTGGTACGAACGGCATCTCGAATACCTGGCAGCCATCAACCGCTTCCGTACGGTGGTCGAGAAATACCAGACGACCAGCCACACGCCCGAGGCGCTGCACCGCCTGGTGGAATGCTACCTGAAGCTGGGCGTGGTCGATCAGGCGAAGCGCTATGCCGCCGTGCTGGGCTACAATTACCCCGACAGCCAGTGGTACAAGGACAGCTATGCCCTCATGAACGGCAAGCCGCTGCCCGAGAAGAAGGTGGAACACTGGTGGGGCCATGTCTGGCCCTTCTAAGACGGCGGGCGGGAGCCAGACGGCATCGGAGCATATCTCGGAAAGAATCGCCGAGCTTGGCGACTGGCGCGGGAAAAGCTTAAGCCGCATGCGCAAGCTCATTCACGAAGCGGACCCGGACGTCATCGAGGGGTGGAAGTGGAGAGGCACGCCGGTCTGGTCGCATGACGGCATACTCTGCACCGGCGAATCCTACAAAAGCGTCGTGAAGCTTACCTTCGCCAAAGGCGCGTCTTTAAAAGACCCGGCCCACCTCTTCAATGCGAGCCTTGACGGCAATGTGCGCCGCGCCATCGATATCCATGAAGGCGAGGAAATCGAGGCATCCGCCTTCAAAGCGCTGATTCGCGAGGCCATCACCCTCAACAGTTCCAAGGCTAAACGAAGAAAGCGAAGCCCGCGAAGGCCAAACAATAAAAAAGCCGATAATCCGTTTCAGGACTATCGGCTTGTTTCTTTAAGTCTGTTTCAAAAGTCGCTAAGCCATCGCGAAAATGGCAGCAAGGCTTAGTGGATCTTTTAGCGCGAATAGAACTCAACGATGAGGTTCGGTTCCATCATCACCGGATAGGGAACGTCGGCGAGCTTGGGCGCACGGACGAATTTGCCCTTAAGCTCCTTGGCGTCGAACTCGATATAGTCCGGCACGCTGCGCTCGGGGTTCTGCTGGGATTCAAGCACCATCGGCATCTGGCGTGAGCGCTCGCGCACCTCGACGACATCGCCTTCCTGCAGGCTGTAGCTCGCGATGTTCACGCGCTTGCCGTTCACCTGCACATGGCCGTGGCTCACGAACTGGCGGGCCGCGAAAACGGTGGGGACGATGCCCATGCGGTAGACGACCGTGTCCAGGCGGCTCTCGAGCAGGCCGATGAGGTTCTCGCTGGTGTCGCCCTTGCGGCGGGCGGCTTCCTGGTAAACGCGGCGGAACTGGCGCTCGTTGATGCTGCCGTAATAGCCTTTAAGCTTCTGCTTGGCCATGAGCTGGTTGCCGAAATCGGAGCCCTTGCGGCGGCGCGATTGCCCGTGCTGGCCGGGCGCGTAATTACGCTTGCCGACCGGATCCTTGGCGCGGCCCCAGAGGCTCTCGCCGATGCGGCGGCTGATTTTATATTTCGCGGCTGCACGCTTGGTCATGTATATCCACCTGATTTTAGACGTTTATCCTAAATTCGCTTTAGCGCTTTCCCCCCTTCGATGGAAGGGGAAAGGAGCGCAAATATACCGATTAAATGCGGCCTGTCAAATGGGAAGTGAAGCCTTTTGGGCGGCGCGTTTCAGGCGCTGCGGACGGGAGACTGGACGCCGGTGCGCCCCGCCACCTGGTTGGTATGGCTGACATTGTCAGGGTTGTTGCCGCGGCCATACTGTTCCATCATCGCCTGACGCTCGCGCACGATGCTTTCACGCTCCTGCATAAGCGGCATGGCCACTTCGTCCTGGGCTTTACGCGCCTTGCGGTTCTTCCACCATTCCTTGATGCCCAGGAGCGCCGCGCCGATGACGGCCACCGCGCTTGCGGTCTTGTGCCTGCCGGTGAAATCCACCACCGTGCGGACCATGTTATTGGCCGTATTGACCGTGCCCTTGGCGACCGTATTGACGACGCCCGCGAGGCCGCCGACCGCCGAGCCTGCGCCCGTGGCGCCGCCGACCATCAGATCCTTCGCCTTGCCGCCGACGCCTTTGGCGCTTTCCCAGCTTGCCTTGACGGTGTCTCCGATGCCTTTACCGACGCCTTTCCAGCTGTCGGGCGATGCCATGCCCTGCGATCCGGGCGTACCTTCGCTGCCGGTAAGAAGCCCCGTCGGATCAAAGAGATTTTTGAAAAAGCCCATACTACCCTCTTATCCTTTCATCGGCGGCGGCGTGAGACCGGGGGACTGGCCCGCAACCGGCGCATAGCGCTGGACGTTATCATTGCGCGCGTCGGGGTTGCCGCCCATGGCGGTGATCGCCTGTTCGCGCTCGAACTGCTTGCGCATGGAATCGTTTTCCTGGCGCATGGCGATGTTTTCCTGGCGTATCGTTTCCAGCTGCGTATCGCGCACCGGCACATCCTCGGAACGGCCGGAGAAAAATTTCTTGATGCCCTTGAGGCCGCCGACCACGAGTCCCGCCGCGCCGCCCCAGAGGCCGCCCGAGAGCCCGCCCGCCACCAGCGCCAGCGCGCCCAGCGCCAGGCCGCCGACCACCGCCGCCGCGCCTACCGTGGCTATCATCGCCAGCGTTCCAAGTGCCCAGGTGCTGGCCACCATAAGCCCAATAACGCCTGCTGCAACCGCACCTAAGGCGAAGCCCAGACCGCCCAGCAGTGTGCCGCCGATCTTAGCGCCGCCCGTCACGCCCTGCGCGACGCCGCCCACCGGCTCGGCCACTAAATCGGATACTCTCTCACCTACGCTCATGGCTTACCTGTTTTTCAATACGATTACGGGGTCTTTGGAGACGGGCGTGCTCATGGGTTTCACGCTGTCATTCGCAGGAGTGGCTCTTTCCACAGAAGCGAGGGCGGACTCGATGTCTTCCTTCTTTGGATTGCCCGAAAATGCCTTGGTCTGGGTGAAGCTTTCCGCGTCCGCAAGCTTTGCAGCGGCAGGCGCGGACTGCATTTTACTGACCGTACCGGCAATCCTCGCGGCCAGATCGTCGTTTTTGCCTTTAAGCGCATCGAACCTATCGCCGCCAAGTATGATGTTATCGATATTGCGATTGTTCGACGCGATATTTTCAATCGCGCGCATACGCTGGCGGCCCTCGGGGGTCTTTGCCGCCTCAGCGAACGCCTGGAACATGTTAGACACGGTAATGAGGGTCGGTTTATTGCCGTCCGGGGAATCGCTCGAAAGCGCGACCGTCGAGCTTTTGAAGGCGACGGGTTCGCGGTTCGTGGTGCCTGAAAGCGGAGCCTCCGCGTCGATGCGGCGGAAACCTACCGGCATTCCGTTTTCTATGCCGGATGCGGCTTCCGGAGCTGAAGCCGTTGAAACCGAAGCCTGCACATCTTTCGCCACATCCTTCGTCACGGACTTCGCCGCTTCGACCGCGGCCTGCATGCTCTGCGCACCGCCGTGCTCATGCACCTCAACGGCATTGCGGATGCCCTGGACGAGCGCCAGCTTGTGCGCCTTGCGCATATCGAGATTATATTTGATGACCTCGCGGTTATTGCTCATCACCGACGCGCCGCTCTTAAAGCCGAGCATGCCCGCGCCGATGGCCGCGCCGCCGGCGATGAAACCGGTCGGGCCCGCGAAGCGGGAGATATCGGTGTGGAATACTTTGTCGATGCACCAGGCGAGCGGCTTGGTGATAATGGCAAGCGGAGTCATCAGCAGACCTGCCGCGCCGCCCATCAGCCCGCCGGCGAAGGTGCCCGCAAGCGTCGCGAGACCGGCCTTACCGAGCGTGCGGGTCGTGGAGGAAACCTTGCGCGCGTTGGATTCCACGGCGGAATTGTAATCCGCCGAGTTCATGATTTTCTCGGCCATCTCGTTGACGGCGGAGTCGGTGAGGCCGCCCTTGGGCAGGCCGTTCTTGGCGATAAGCTCGTGCACCGCCTGGTTGCCCTTGTGCGCGACGCGCTGCAGGCTCAGCTCGCTGACGCCGATGACCTGATCGGGATTGCGCCCCAGATCGGTGCGCATCTGGCGCAGGTCTTCCTGCGACAATGCTTCCGCGCGGTTGGGGAACATGGCGTCAATCGCGCGGTCGGTGCGCACATTGCCGCTGATGCCGGAGATAAGATGCAGCGCATTCGTCGCGGCGGGCTTGCTCATATCCATGAAGCCGCTGGAGACATTCTTGATGCCCTTGAAGACAACATTCATCACGCTGTCATTGTCGGGAATCGGGATGTTGTTCTCGTTGAAGAACGCGCCTTGGGCCTGCTGCTTCGGCTCCGGCTGCTTATCTGCCTGCTGCTGGTGCAGTATGTCGACGGGCTTGCCATCCGGCCCGGTCGCCCACATGCCCACATTAGCGCGGCCGGTCGTGGCAGAATCGGCGGTTTCAGTAGGGCTCATTCCCGTATTCCTTTGGATTTGCAGCCATTATTTCTTCTGTTCTCAAGGCTTATTATACCTCAGTTTCATACTATAGAGGCACCTGATAAACGACAAGTTAACATTGAGTGACAGTTTTATGTCAATTGTGTGACAGGAATTTGCTAACTATCCATAAAACATTAGCATTTTGCCATCGCCTGCGCAAGCTATCTCCGTCATAAAGCGCATTCTGGCCCCGTTTGGCGGGTTTCGCCTGGTTATTTCCGCGCGCGTTCCGCCGCATGCTGAAGCGGCGCCTGATGCACGGTACGCTCCAGCCCGCGCAGCGGCTGGGTCAGGATGGGCTGGTGCGCCAGCACTTCCGGGCGCAGCGTGGCCTCGTCGGCCAGGACATGCGCCATGACGTAGCCGAATAGCCCGCCGAGCAGCGCCGAGGTGAAGATGACCCCGCAGACAAGCTCGTCGGCGGAGCTATAGAAAAGGCCGAGATTGAGGCTGATGCCCGCGCCGATGACCGCGCCCGCGACGGCGCCCCAGAATAACCCCGAGGAGCCGCCCGCGCGGACGGCGGCTGCGCCGATGGGTAAGGGGGTGGGCATTTTCGGCATGGCTCCCGCTGTCTTTCGCATTTCTGGAATAGTTTTTATTTTGATTCTTAATTGCCTCAAACCCCGGGCGCGTATTTTCGCGCTCGTGTTGTATTATAGCATCATTTAAGGCAAATTACATTGTAATTATAACAGAAACAGAAAAGGCCGGTCGCAAGAACCGGCCCTTTCCCGCTGAAAAATAGTAAGCCCGATTAGCGCGTGCGGTAATTCACTTTTGCGTAGGTAGTGGAAGCTTGGGAAGTAGGCGCTGTCTGGTCAGGCGCGGTGCTTGCATTCTGGCTTGAAGCAATGGGAATGGCCTTGCCGCCCACCATGACATAATCTTGGCCATTGTCGCCATGGATTACTTGCGAAGTACCTTGAGGCTGTGCCTGCTGTTGTTGCTGTGTCTGCTGAGGCACTCCGTTATTGCCGCGCGTGACAATAGGTACTCCTTCCGGGGTAGCGCCGGTTTTACCGTCCATAAATGCTTCACAGCGAGCACTCAATTCGGCCGAAAGCGGCGAAGCGCCTGCAGTGGACAATCCCTTTTGCGCCCGTATGTCATTTTCCTGCTGAATAAGTATGGTGCGCTGAACATCGGCCTGACTGCAAACTTCCGCCACTTTCGTTGCATTTTCCACCGTGGCTGTGAGAGTGAAGCGTGTGATCGCGGCCTGTATTTGCTGCTGCTGCTGCTGCTCAAACCACAGTTCATTATTACGCAGATTGACGTCCGCCTGGCGGCACTGCTGATTCATCCATTCGTCATCCCGCGCATTCTGAGCAATACCCGCACCTGTACCAGCAAGTGCGCCCTTCCAGACATTGGATGCGCGCCCGCTAATCAATCCTCCAAGCGCGCCGACGACTGTTCCTGCGGCAGCGCGTTTCATCCCGTTATGTGTCAGGGCCTGGGGGCTGCAGGCATTATCCGCGATGTTATTCACCATCGCATTTTGCCTGCCGAATTGAGCGCTGGCGCTAATTTGCTGCGCACCAGCCGCCTTGGGAACCAGAACCATAGCGACGAGGGTAGCTGCGGCTAAGCCACCTTTGCCCAAATAAGCATGGCGAACTTCAATGGGTTTTGCCGGACTGAATGCAGGTCCTTTTTTTGCTGGCGGGACATCGGAGGACATATCAGCCACCGGCGACGGTTTCTCACTTTTAAAAGCGGCAGCACGCTCAGCGACTTCTTTTTGCAACTGTTCTTCGACACGGTTACGCGCCGCAACGACCAATTCAGCGTTATTCAGCGTAATGTACGTGCTGTCATACAAACCGTCGTAGAAGGACCGTTCTTTGCCACGGGGAATCGCAGTCAGATTATTCTGCTTCAGAATGTCCTGTCCCAACAAGGCGGCAAGCACATCCTTATGCTCCTGAACCTCAAAATATTGCCGGGCGGCTGCAATCTGGGCCTCGTTTGGAACTATTTGCGCACTGCTCATAGGATAATCCTCAACGCGTTACACGGGTATACCGCGAGAGTATACCCGTGTAAGCCTTATCAACAAGTTAAGCTTTTATGACAGTTCTGTTATCGTATTGAGAAACGTCACTTCTGCGTAGCGCCGCCGCCGGCGGAATTGACATTCGCCGTAATCGACGAGTGATGATTCATCGCCTCGTTGAAGACGCAGACCACGCTGTTGCCGTGCCGCAGAGTGAACCTCGCCGCGACGCGCTCCACGACGATATAGGGTCCGCGGGCACGGTAATTGATGATCGATTCATTGCCCTGGCTGTCCACCTGGTAGAAGGCGGGAACATCGCCGTTCTTGTCCTTGAACTCGAAATAGGTGAATTCGCCGTCGTCGAAAATACGCAACGGCGTGACGTCTTCCGAACCGGAAACCGTATAGCGGAAATTATAATGGCTCATGTCTTCCGTTTCCAGATCGGGCACATGGTCCATGCTATTGACGGAATAGGACGATTCGTCGCCGGGATAGATGAAACGCAGGATCCACGCCACGTTCTTATCGTCCACGCCCTTGGCCTCTGCCGCATGCAGCTCGAACAGGTAGGTGCGCTTGTTGGTGATGATGGTCATGTTGGTGGTGGCATCCTGCTCGACCGGCTTGATGAACAGACGGTTGCCCATGGGATTGATCTGCCACGCGACCGAGTCGCCCATGGAGATGGTGCCGATTTCCTCATCCGGCGCGAATTCCCAGCTTGTCTGAAAGCGGTAATAACCGGTGTATTTAATGACCTCGTTCGGCGCGTAGGCCACGACTTTGATACGGGGATCCGTTGCAAGAGGCTGCGGAATAAGCACCGCCGAAGCCGGCAGGCTTATCAGCGCGGTTACGATCCATGCGCCGAAGAAAGCAATGGAAGACAATGTATGTTTCATCATTCGAGCAACTCTTTCACCTTGTAGTCGGATACTATAAACGTCATTGGTACCACTTTACGCTTTTCACCGCTAGCCTTGAGTGACTCTCCCGTCAAGCCAAAAAGCTTGGCGACCGAATTGGAGGCTTCCAAACTTTGATCGACCGCAAAGTCGGTATATTTATAGGAAAGGTCGGCCTGCCACCGGGAATGGGCGATTTCCTGGTTATCCGAGAAGGAGATAACCGACACGTCATAGACGACATGGGCCTGCGATGCCCCGTCCCGGTTGCGATCATAGTCCAGCGAGACGATATCCACCAGGCGGCGGGCGCGGTTGGTGTAAAGCCTGTAGAAACTATAGGGATTGGAGGCGTCTATCTGGTTTTTATAGTCGTCGAACACCTCCTTGGTGCTCTGGCTCCATATATTGCGGTAGCGCATTTCGAACTGCGGCAGGTCGTAGGATTCGCGGTTCTCCACATAACTCGCGACAAGGAACTTCATGACCGCGACGTTCTTATCCTCGGTATCGTCGGTCGCGATGCGCTTAATGCGGGGAATATCCTCCCATATATTGTTGGAATAAGTGACGAACGGCACAAAAGGCTTGATGGGGAAGATGCTCAGGAAGGAGGAAAGGGAGAAATAGACGTTCACGAGCGCCAGCAGGATCACTATCATGTAATAGCTGCGCTGCGCGATGGGCGCATGGTAAATCTCGGAATACCAGCTGCGCGCCGTAGTGAAATAAGTATTGCCGTCGAGCTCGGCGGCAATCGTCTCGGTATCCAGGTTATTCATCATTCAGGATAGCGCCCGTGTTAGTAGCCGGTATTTGCGTACTATATTATTCTATTCGCGTACCAGTGTTGTCTCACAATAATTGAGATTTCGTTACACTTAATTCATTTTTTTTTAAAAATGTCACAAAAGTGAAACATAAGTTTGCTATTCTGTGTTGTAAGTTGGCCCTTAGCACGATACTGTGCATCGGCGTTTGTACTAAAATTAAAGTCACATAATAACCGGCGAGGCATCTATGCGCAATGACACCCGTTCATCCCGCGTCATAAGGTCAATCATAGCGGTTATCGCGGTCGCCTGGCTGATATTGCCCGGCGCTCCGGCGAAAGCGCAGCTCCAGGTTATCATTCCTCCTTTGCCTCCCCAGCAGCTTAATATGCAGGGCGTCCAGCAGTTGCAGACGCTGGCGAACCAGCTCAACAGCTCGCTCAACAGCACGCTGACCTCGCTCATCACGCAGATCACCGGCCTGCAGAACTTCGGCAGCCTCCAGTCGAACATCACCTCGCTCAACAACCTCGGCAATTTCGTCAATATCAGCGGGCTGGGCACCGACTATCAGAATATTCTCCAGAACCTCAACCTGAACTCGCTGATGCAGCAGATCATGGGCGGCGGCAATCCCCCCACTCTGGGCCTTATCTCCAACATCAACACCATGTTCACGGGCAACGGCGGCATCCAGCAGGTGCTGAACCAGCTCAACCTCGGCAATCTGAACCCTGCCCAGATACAGACGGCCATCACCAACTTAAGCAGCATGATGAGCGGCATGGTGAACCTGAATAACATGGTGAGCCAGCTCAACAGCAACCTGACCAGCCTCACGGGCACGCTCGGCAACCTGACGTCGCTCAGCAACCTGAGCCCGACGCAGCTCCTCTCCATTCCTAATCTCGGCCAGCAGCTGGGCGCGCTGGACGGCCTCGCCACCGGACAGCTGAGCGGCCTCACCAATCTCGCTTCGGGATTCGGCGCGATTAACGGCGCATTCGGTTCGCTAAGCCAGTTTGGCGGCCTGTCCAACCTGACCAATCCCAACCAGCTCATCTCCAACGGCGTCAGCGCCGCAATGGGGGCTATCAGCACCCAGATCGGCGGGCTTGGAACCCAGCTTGCCGGGCTCAACGGCTCGCTCGGCTCCGTGCTCGGCGGCTCGCCGGTCGGCAATATCGCCAACGGCATGATAGGGACGAACAATCTTTGCCCCTTCCCCTTCTGCGCCAATGTCATCCCGCCGATCGAATGCGCCGTTTACGGGCAGACCAACTGCCTCGATAACCGCTATAAGAACATCAAGATGATAGGCGCCATGCCGCCGGTCACCAATCCGCAGCTGCCCGTCCAGATCGATCAGAAGGGCCCGCAGGACGGGACACAGGGCGCGATGCCGCACAGCGCCATGAAGCACAAGGACACGATGGCCATCTCGCTCGTGGCGCAATATCCGTGGCTTTACAAGGAAACGGACGGCAACCAGTACGTGTTGTACCGCGGCACCGGCAACAATGACTATTCGGACGTTGACGATCCCATTCCGTTCAAACTATCGGACGAGGACGACAGCGACACCGTGCAGAACTACCATCAGAACGATGCGCTCGTCGACACCACCGACATCAATAAGATCCAGTGCAAGGCGCTGAACGTGAAGTGCCAGGGTGGCAGTACCACCGGAAAAGGCAAATACACCAATTACGAATATTTCATCCGCTTCCAGTATGACGGCTGTGCCAATCAGTACCTTTTGCCGATGGCCCTCAATCCGGATTTCATTTTCTTCAGCAGTTACGCCCAGCACAAATACCCCTGGAATGAGAGCCTTTGCCAGCCGCTGGTGCTCACTGCCCTGCCCTGCGTCAAGGACAATGTCAATCCCGCCAATAAAGGCAAGTGTAAGCCGGACAAGGGCGAATCGGACAAGAAACTCTATGACTACCGCGCCTGGGGCTATCTGGAAAGAGCCTGGAAAGATGTGCTCGCGTCCAATTACAGTCCCTCGCAGACCTCGAACAACAACTACATCCCGGCGGGCGGCGGCGGCATGCTCTCCTATACGACCCCGATCAAGGGATTCGATACCTATGGCACGCCGTTTAATTACGCGACCCCCGGCAACGGCGACGTTAACGCCCAATACAAGGGCAACCTGACGACCATCGTTCAGCTGACCCAGCGTCCTTACGAACGTATCTGGGATACGACCCATCCCTATACGCCGCGCTGGGACATGACCCATAGCACCGATCGCGATTACTCGACCAAGACATGGCTCACCGGCATTCCGGGCATGGGCTATACACCGGTCATCAGCAACTGCAACGTCCGCTGCGCGGCCGTTCCGGTGGATATTCTTACTTTCCGCGCACCGGAGTTTAATGCCTGCATGGGCTGCCGCATCGACGTCAATACTTCCTGCTTCTGGACGGAAGTCTGGTTCCAGATGCTGCCCCCGCCCATCGGGCCGGATCTGGATTACGGCACGGCGCTGTCGGTGGTGACCGCAGGCACCGCGCCTGCTCCCATCTGCAAGACGCCTTTGTACCAGGCAGGCAAATGGCCGCCCTGCAGCACCGCCTATGATTCTCCCAAGGATAATGTGCCGCCCATGTGCAAGGCCTGCGTTACCCTTGCCAACGATTCGAGCTCATCCGTCTCCACCAGCGTCACCAAATGCTGCAACGACCTGGCGGCGGCGCTGGCTCCCATCAACACGCTCAAGATCCGCAATCGTCATAAGGACAATACCGACGATTCAAAGGGCAACATGCCGGAAGGGTATAGCTTCAAGGATTACTTCGGCACGCACATGCCCTATATGCGCTGGTGGGATACGGGGATGGCGGCCGGGGGCCTGGGCACCGTGAACGCGGGCGCGGACAAGAATGACAACTTCGATCCCAATTGCGACGTCGGCCAGTACGACACCATCGTCGGCCAGGGCATCGAAGGCAGGAGTTGCCGTTACGGCGGCGGCACCGGCAAGGGCTATTCCTGCGTGACGAACGTGGCGCTCAACGACCGTCTCACCAGCTGGTATGAGCTCAAGCAGGTGCAGTCTTATGCGCTGCGTGACTACGGGCTCAACTGCATCCCGATGCACGAGAAGGTTTCCAAGCAGCTGGGCACAGAGGACGGCGCTCTCTTCCAGGCGGGCAAGCACTTCAACAGCATGATGCACCCGGATAACGACCCGAAGAATTCGGTCTTCGAGTACCAGCCGGTTCCCTGGCCGCTGCGCTGGCGCGGGTTCCTGAGCGATCAGGATAATCCCAACGATCAGTTCCCGAAATTTGACGGCGGCGGCGGCAGTGGCGGCATGATCTCGGGCGGCCTCGACAATGCGCAGACGGGCGACATCATCTTCCTGCTGCCTCAGGATTCGCCGAAAGACGTGATGCCCTTCATTGCCGTGGTTACCGTTGCGCACCACAATACCGGCAATACCAAAGCCAATTGCAGTGGCCAAGGCAAATGCTTCGACGATAACGTCACCTGCACGGATCGCATCCAGGTCGTGGACGTCAACAACGGCAAATACCCCGATGCCTGCGGCGAGACCAACTATGTGGGCATGGGCCAGACTCGCACCATTTACAAGGAGCAGTTGCCGAACAACATTCTCGAATCGCTGTACCAGGGAGGCACCAACATTAAGGATTCATGCGGCGACTCCTATACGGTGGGCACGGGTGCGACGCTCAACCTGACGGCGGCCGGAAACTGCAAGGATCCGAAATACCATGCCTGCACTTTCGCCGCCAACGGCGGACCCGGGTTGTGGAATACGATCAAGGTCTATCGTCCCAAGAAGGATCAACGCAACTGACGACCGCTTGAAGGGGAAGCACTATGGCTATCATGAACACCGGCAAAGGAGAGTTGAAAATGCGCCTGTCCCTCGTTTCCGGCTTTTCCGCCTTGCTCGTGGCGGGCTGCCTGAGCATGGCCATGCCTGACACTGCCCATGCCACCTGTTCGGCCGTATCCGGAAAAACCCCCCAGGACGCGCCGAAGGTGGAATGTGCGAGCCCGCCCTGCGCGGCCGACTATAACGGCCCTATCTCGAAGTGCATTATCGCGGGCGAGGATCCTCCTTTAAGCGATCCGCAATGGGACGAGCCCCCGCAGGGCTTCGCCGGCTTCGGCGGCGTCACGCAAAGCGGTAAATGCCCTCCCCCTAACGGCAGCGCGGGCGGCTCGGTCGGCATTGGTGGCCTGGGAGGAGGAAGCAGCGCATGGAAACCTAATTGCCCCTCCTATAATTCCAAAGGCGGGCTGGGCAATAAGGGGTTAGGCATCCCGGGCCTCAACCTTCCTCCGTTGACCGGGTGGAATCCCACCATTCCGAACCTGCCGTGCGGCGGTTCCATCCCCCTTTCCACCGGCAGCCCGCTTAACGTCTGCGGCATCACCATCAGCATTCCCCAGCTTGGGGGCATGGGGCAGTTCGGCAACCTGTTCGGCGGACAGTGCTCGGGCAG